>Ga0116229_10001575_pt1 | contig 35998 bp, 20 predicted proteins | sample S1TSphgellanicum_3_FD_87313 | JGI IMG/M metagenome (GOLD analysis project Ga0116229, IMG submission 87313) | Host-associated microbial communities from peat moss isolated from Minnesota, USA - S1T2_Fc - Sphagnum magellanicum MG | ecosystem: Host-associated > Plants > Peat moss > Unclassified...
CCATGCCTAAGGAAAATCTTGACACTATGATTGGTGGTTGGGTCTTGAGTTATACCCCCATAAACTTTGACCTCCATTTCATTAGCAACCTATTAGTTAGCGCAACATATAATCTTGAGCTCTCATTTTCTCAATGATTTTGTAACCTTGTTTGGATGAACATTTCACAGTCACTCTTTGTGTAAATGAAAAGAGGACATTTCAATTCTCATTAGGGATGGTTATGTTTCACAACCATCAAGGAGGTGTCAATTATTATTGCAAATAGTTTGGTGTATCCATGTTTCAATTATTCTTGATAATTACGGTTTTTTTTTGTTTTTGGGTCCTCTTTTCAAGAATCTTATGGTATAGTTGTGTCTTCACTTACATGCTTCTTTGATTAATTGTTTACACGAGGAAAAGTTTGTCATATTTTTAGTAAATGCTCTTTTAGATGTAATGTGAATGTATCTTTGATTTTGGGCATGTCCAACTATAAGAGTGTTTGGATATTATTTAGTCTTATCACACTTGCATTCCATTTATTTTTGGTTCATTTCTTTACAATGTTACGTAATCGTTTTGGTTTGTCACATCTTAATGTTGCACATCTTTCACATTGTTAGTGTGAACATACCATTGATGGTTTAGGTATCCATTTGTTTCGATATTAGTGTGAGAGTGAGCATATCATAACTCATGATATTTTTTGAGATATTGTTGCAACTATCGTTTTAGAAATTGAAACACATTTATAAAAAAAGATTTCCCACCTTTTTCTTGTCACATTTTACAATCAATCAATATTTTGATCACTAGAGATGATTTTTGAACCTTAACAAATGTTGTCATACCTAATTTGATCTGCTTGGATATGGTATAACATGCATCATCCATGACAGTGCATGCAATGATAATTGCCATTCAAAAAAAGACAGGATCATATGTAAAACATAGATTAAAAAACAATTTGATTCCCCTTGCTATAAAAAACCTTGTAATTATTTTCATTCTCACTCTTTTTTTATTTCTTGTGCTCATGCTATTATAGCTTGTCATTAGTGATCCACTTTAATTTTTGCGATGTTTATTTCTTATTATCGGCAACATGTGTAAGCCATAACAATTTTTTTTAGTTTGCTACTGCATTCTTCATTTCTTCCACACATCATAGCTATTGTGCTTTCATCACTAGCCAATTTGTGGTAGATGACACATTTTTAGCTTATGGTCTTCTATTTTCTTAGTATATTAGTCGTGTCCTGATAATGATGTGCTTTTGTAACATATGTTTTCAAGCTTTTATTTGCCTTGTACTTCTTGTGGATGGGTTCCCATCCCTGCCTTCTTGTTAGTAAGGGTTTTTCTTCTTGTTTTGCTGGTTACCTAGTCCATTACTAGAGATGTAAACAGCTGCCAAACATGATCAGGTGTGCAAATGAAGGAGTTTGCATAGTAGTAAAATGTCCGACACCTAGCCCTAATTTGTGCAGCTGTTCATGAAGATGGCGCTAGTGTGAAGCAAATGTAAGAAGACAAAGTAAGTATCCAAGGCTGAAGTTTGAATGACTACTTAGGTACCCAAAGGTACTCTTTCTCTCTCTCTCTCTCTCACTTAAAGCATCAACATTGATCAGTATGTGACCCTGCAACTATATCTTACACCCAACTTAACTTATTTAGTTTTTTCAACTCCACCCATTACAAAAAAAAAATTGGGATTGCAAATAGAAAGGAGGCTACTAAAAACAACCCACCTCGACCAATCAAACTATCTAGCCAATCAACAGCAGGTGTTAAACTTTGGTGTGCACCTGGTACTAGCCTTTGCTCGGCCTTTTGCCAGGCTCATCAAACTGTGCAAAAATGCTGGGCCAAAACCATGTTGCCTCTGCCAAACTGGCATGTTTTGACTTTTCTTCATCCAATTTTAATTTGCAAGGTTATTATGTACAGTAGATGGTGCAGTTGCTCTTACTAAAGAGATTTGAGTGAGGGCATAAGAACTTAAAAAAGTTGTTGGGTGGGTGCATTGTATACCAATCTGCAATGGGTGAACACAGCATCCAATGCTGCCAAAAAAACCAATCTCACAAACTATATGCTCGAATGTTGCCAAACATGCCACCCTATACAACGACCGACCATGTTCTTTGGTTCTTTTCCTTTCCTTTTAGAGAGCTGGACCCCAGACAAGGGGAAAGGATACATGCTTGGGAGTATAATAAGCTCAAATCTGGAGATGGCTCGGGCCCAATTTTGGTATCCTCATCGTCAATAGTACTTTTGGACTCTCTACAATTTCTTGATCGATTAAATTCTCTTACACTGAGGTTGCCGTTAAAGTTCAGACTGGAGTTGTCTGGTTCTTGATTTCAAAACCAAACCCTGGGTCCCAATTCCCAGTTCCCAATTATTTTTATTTATTTTCCTTCCATGGAACCTTCGGCTTTGTCTTGAGCTTTGATTCTTTGAAATTTTTAGATCGTGCATTTCCAATCATTTACATAAAGAATTTAGAATCGGCCTGATTTAAGAACTGGTCAAGTTCCATCTCCCTTATATGTTATTAAATCTAATTTTTGTGTATGTGTAGCATTAGTTTGTTCGACTAGTTGACATAATTCAAAATAAAAGTTATATAATATTAATTGTGTACGATCAATCAACCAAAATCAATAACTTGTTTAAAATGTAAAGGTCACATTTATATATATATTTTTTAATTTTTAAAAAATATATTATTTACGTAGGGAAATTGAAACTATTCAAAAACAAGATACCATTCTTGATTTAGGTTCTAATTCCATTTTGAAAAGAGGTCAATGCTCTCATCATGTTCCAATAACGGTTCTCACAAAATCAGAAGCTTTGGTATGAATATTTAGAATTTGACTTATAACTTGGACATGAACTTGTCCAATTCTTAGAACTTGCTAGACATTGGTTTAAACTAGTGTGGAGGGATGTGTTTAATTTTGTTAATATTCGCTAGTTCCAATTTTTGAAAATGTTTGAAACGAAGACCAGTTTTAGGGTTTTTTAAAGGGGAAAAACCCAAAATAGAAAAGCCATCAGTTCTGATTATTAAAACATGTCAAAGAACTAAAAGAAACCAAAAGTTTTGTGCACAATTATTTGACTTTATTCAAATTATTTTGAGAAGCGTATTTATATATCAAACCCAATTGTTTGATTCTTCAAAAACCATGGTTATGAACCATAAGGACTGCCCTTGATAGCTAGGGTGTGGCCATCCTTTGAGTGCGGGGTGAGGGTGGTGTGAATTCTAATGCTTGCCCAACATTGGTTTGAACCAATTTTGACAAGTTCTTGATTATAGGCAAGTTAAAGTCCAAATTCAAGCATATGCTAATCGGAGGTTTAGCATTTTGCTAGAACTGCCATTGGAACCTGATCGATCGCTTGACCTTTAAATTTTTTTTTGAATTACAACTTGAATTGAGGGTGGTACCCCCTTTTAAACAAGCTCAAATTCTTTAGGTAATTGAAAACAACTTTTCAAAAAAAGAAAAAAAAGAAAAAAACCTTACCCTATTTTCTATCGGAAGTTAAGTAGTCAGTTTTAATTGATTGTACATAATTAATATTATGTAATTTTTAGCTTGGACTACGTGACATGGTTGAAAAAATTAATATTACACCCACAAATAAAATAAAAATTCAATTGTATGTAAATGGAAGAAATGGAACCAGACCTGATCTTAAACCAAACTACACTTCAATTTTGTTTAAACAAAATCAAAACCTAACAGGTTTGAGAAATCCAAAAGAACAGTTCATCTGACAATTGGACCAGAGAAGGTTTCATCCAAAATTGAAAACAATTTGAGAACTGCCAAAGTTCCTTCAAAAAATCGAACTGGTACACTGAAACACCAACAACCAAGCTTCTCAACATTCTGAGAAGTACATATCCCAGTATTTGAAATATTTCCAGCTTTCTCCTTCTGTTGTTTCTTGGTTGATTTCTGCCAAATTTGTGGTAGGTGGGAAGCAGGAGTAAGTAAGGAACTGCCTGCCTGCCTGCCTGTCTGCCTTCCTTTTCAAATTTAAGCTCAATGGGTCATCAGGTTTGACACAATCCAACTGACTTCCAAAGTTCAAAGATCGAAAAAAAAATAGCACTAGTGTCAAGTAGTGAGTGAGGGAGTGACAACACTCCTCATCAGAGAAGTGATCATCATCCTCATGTTCATCATATTCAAAACCAACTTAGAACATCGCCAGCCGTGCTCAGTATGCAACCCTGCACAATTATTTTTTTACATCCAAGTTTAGTTATTTGCTTTCTTGCAACCCCACCCATAAAACTGAAACTGGGATAGCAGCAAGGTCGAGAACCACCTGGACCAATCATTATGATACGCCAATCAGAAACACTGAGGAGCAGTCAGATCATATTTATTACACTTTTTTGTTCAGGTGCACAACGTTGATGGGCCTTTTACCAGCCACGGCAAGATTTGTAATTATGCTGAGCCAAAACGCTTTTCGTGAGCTAAACCGGCATATTTTGACTTAATTTCATCCAATTTAACTTTGCAGGATCACATAGGGACCACCGCTGGAGATGCTCTTAACTATGCATTTTTAATACTATGAAATCTTGATTGATTCCTCTTTGCAACTGTGTGTTTGTAATCTAGATTTTGCAGTGTGTTTTAAGTACTCACAGGATTCAAGATTACAGTAGCAAGATTCAAACATGGGTGTGTAAACTATACAGAACATAAGAATATTGTGCCGCTCTAGATGAGGTTTGATGTTTCGTAATTCAAAGAAAATGTGAGTTGAGAAGAACCCAAAAATTGAAAAAAAATTCTGAAACATTGAGATTGGGGCTGCCAGATTGCCAGACCCCTTCCTTGGGCTGCCCATTCCTTGCAATAATTAATTAATTTGACAAAACTTTCCAATAATTATGATGGTAACTGTTGATTACTAGTGGCACATATGATATACTTATAACACACATGTGATTATTACCCATTGGATTAAGTGACCCAAAATGCACCAACGCACCCATCCACGGAAAACTCAGTTGTTGAATGAAGATGACAACTGCGTTACCGAGCGTCATTACGCGTTAAGGAGTAAGTTATTATATACAGGGGAAGGCATTGTTGTCGATGTGTTTCACCCTTCACAACATTCGAGATCATACATTAACAGCTGACATTGTCTTGCACAAATCTGTGTGCTCATTTTCATGTAATCTCCCATTCTGGGCTGGGGTGAGTATTTTTTGCCTGGTTATAAGGCACCCTCCAAATGCATTGTGACATTTCTCGGACTTTTAAACCCTCCTATTTCTATCTCACACTACTAGGTGACCACTTATGTAAGTGGGTAATAAGAAGTATAATAGGTACGGAATTAACTAATTGAATCAATATCGCAGGTAAGGAAAAGTAGTTAGTGCAATCGCTTATCTATGCATGTACATAGGTGAAGAGGAGGTGTTGCAATTGCAAGGCGAGTTGCAGAGAGGGTGTAAATACATCAATGATATCATGTATGTAGAATGTACCCCGGCCTTTGATGTCAAGGCTGGAGACATAAATAAAGTAAGGACAGACAGTTAGGCAACAACTTTGGTTTTGTTTTTTTTTGGTTGTTTGTTGTTATTAAAGAATGTCTTTGAGTTAAGAAAAACATCTCCTGGCATGCAATGCAACACTTATCATATTATATATCCTTTGTGATTTCACAGCAAATTGGTTGTTACTTATTAAAGTTATCTGTAATGTCACCCGCTGTTTCACCCCCTATCTCCTTTGCTTTTGTCCCCTATCCTTTTTTTCAGTGGTATCCGCAAAGTAAGGAAATTTGATTAAATCTGGGTACGAAATGGTGAAACTCAGCATTTAATGCACAAGGTTCGAGAGTAATTATAGTAGTTATACAGGTAGGAGCAGTGAAAATATATGTAGCAGCAGCGCAGCAGGCGCTCAAGAAAAAAGAAACACAGGATGAAACCCAGTTTACCACCAAAATTGGTGGAAAAACTAGTTTGGGTCCCAGTTATTTCCTTTTGTAAAATTTTCATTCACAATTACACGTTGGATGCCTCGCCCCCTAATCGCCTGACTTTACGGATGACTCTGTTGTCTTCACAAACAAATAAATCTCCTCCTCCAAATTCCAAAGTTCCAACCCTAGTTGGTTTCAATTAACCCCACTCCCCTCCCCTTCCCCTCCCCCCAAGACTCTCTCTCTCTCTCTCCTCTGTACTACACTAGTAATAGCAATTACAAAAACACACACCCATTCATGAAGCTTTCCTTGCTTCCTTTTCTTTCCAACAACCATCTCCAACACTTTTCCCCAACTCCCCCACTCTGGTCGGTGGGTAGTGTTGTTGTTGCATGAAGAATCCTCTTTTTCTTCTTGTTCTTCATCACGGGTCCTCACATCTTTTTTCCTTGTTTGTTTCTTCCTTCCCCTGTGTATATCCATCATCAGCTCCATAGCCTAAACTCTTGGTTTTGTCGTTGGGTCTCTTTCTTTCTTGCTGTAAGGAAGAAGAGAGTAAGGGAACTCAACTAGTTTTCATTTGGTTCTCCTACATTTGGAAACATGTTTGCCTGGAGATGTTGCTGCTGCTGTGAGCTAACTGTGAGTTCATTTTTTTGGGAACTGAAACTCTCAGAGCTCTGTTGACTCTCTGCCTTACTTGCTGTGTGTGTGTGAGAGAGAGAGAGAGAGTACCTACAGAACCATGTGTTTTTCATTTGGTAGGATTCGTACATTTGGAGAAACTTTCATGAGGTATTGTTATTGTTACACTGAACTCTGAGTTTCATATGAGAGAGAGAGAGAGAGAGAGAGAGTTTGTGGAGTGTTGTCACATGAGTAGTAGAGCTTGGGTTTGCTTACAGTCCTTTTGTGTTTTCTCTTGATGAGCTAGCTGTTGCTTTCCTGGGGCACTTGTTTGTTTTCTCTTGTGTAGTGGAAAGAAACATCCGTTTGTTGTTGTTTTTCTCATGTAGTGGGGAGAGAGAGAGAGACATATCTCCATCTCTGAGCTTCTGTTGTTTTTCTGGGGTTCCAGCTGCTTCAACGAGGTGGCTGATCAAGCTCATAGGAAGAAAGTTGAGCTTTTGTCAAGAAGGAAATAGGGTGGCTGGAAGTTTGTTCTGTTGTTCTTCCGGATGTTGTTGTTGTTGTTGTTTGTCTATGTATGTCAGCTCGCGAGGAGCACTGCAGTTCTTGTCTCCTCCTTGTTTGTGGGTTCATTCGGAAAGCTTTGCATCAGTTACCTGCGAGGATATGAGTCCTGGGAATTCAAGTTCTGAAGATTTCTAGTTCTGGGATTTTGGAGAAGTTGAAGGAGGAGAAAAACACTGGGGACAAAATTTGAGAAGGGAAGTGAAGATGGCGAGAATGATGCTAGGAGGAGGTGCTGGATTCCTGAGCCATGGACCATCATCATCATCATTGCAGCAGCTTCTTCTTGCAGGAGGGACGTGGTGGAGCATGATGGGAGTTTTCGTTGCAGCAGGGATGTCGATGTTTCTTGTATGTGCACTGGTATCAATGGTGCTTGCCTTGTGTGCAGCTCATGGTGGTAGTTCTGTAGACGGAACCGAGTCCGAGTGTTCATTTCATGAAGAAGCTGCTGCTGCTCCCAATCCAACAACTCCAGAGCGCAAACTCGGCCATAATGCACCAAGCTCCAGCTTGAATGCGAGTCTTAGCAAGATGAGCTCCTTCAGGAAATCGTCGTTCCGGAAGCTGGATTGCAAGCAGGTGGACGTTGTGGAGCATGCGGTAGCAAGCGTCAAGTGCAAATCTGCGGACCAAACTTTGTATGTCGTGGAGAAGTCTGAGACGGAGCAGAAACCGCCACAGCTGCTAGCAGCAGCAGAGGCGGAATCGTCCGCGGACTCTGATGACGGCGGAGGTTCAGCCGCAGCAGCATCAGCAGCAGCTCCTGCTGCTCCAGCAGTGTGGCAACGAGCGATTCTGCGAGGCAACCGGTGTGCTCCTCTTGCCTTCTCTGGTCTAATCCTGTATGATGAGCAAGGTCGTCCTCTACGAAACTTCAACACAGATCGAGAGCAGTCTTATCAGACCCATTGCAGGTCTCAGACAATAAGCTGATCACGAAACACAAGAGCTCGAACACATCCCTCTACCTCGCAGCTTCACCACCAGCAGCAATGAATTCCCAGAGTATCTGGTTCCAGAACTCAAAAACAACAGCAGATTGGAGTGATGCAGCTTCTCCACCATTTTGGTCTTACGATCAGTTGATCTCTTCCAGACATAGCAGCTTCCGGTTGTAAATTTTCCAGTATTCATCATCATCATCATCAACGCCACCAACATCATCTCTGTGTTGTGCAACAACAAACTAGATCACAACTCTTACAATGCAAAGCAAAATCTTGTCAAACAATGTCATGACACAGACATCTTCTATCTATCTATCTTCTTCCAAAGCTGCTGACCACCACTGTTGCTTTTCTCCTCCACTGCTGCTGCACAACTATTAATCAGTCCCTGCTGCATCCTTTTTGAAGTATGAATGAGCTGCTGCAATCAAATGTCTCCTTAGTAATTGTTTGATTATAATTTTGTTTTGCATTACCTCTACTACTAATCTCTAATGTACATGATGTGCCGATTCTCATGATACTGCTCAGACTTTCCTGTGAATAATGCTTCGCTTCTTCCATCAAGAATAAATCAGGAGGTGGGCCAAGTAGTCCGAGATGTGTACATGCCAGTTGCATGTATATTCCTCATTGAGTTTATATCAGTAGTCATGAAAATTGTACATGCCAGTTGCGTGGATATTCCTCATTGAGTTTATTAGGAGTCATGAAATTGCTGACAACAGGAGTCACATTTCTGCAAGATAGATTTTTGTAGATTTTCCATATAACTTTCTGACCGTTAACACACTTTGCCTTCCCCAATTTCTGCAACTATTGTTTCTGTGTAACTGTTCCCAGTAGACAGTCGACTAGCAATTGGGTAAATTTGCTGAAGTAAACACTTATTTTCCTTGCTCTGGATAAAGTGAAGACAGAACAAAATCATGCCAATTCTGTTATCTCAAGAGTTATCTTTTCCAAAAGCATGTAGAGAAGGCACTTGAGATAACAGAAATTGCCAGGGTTTTGTTGTGTCTTCACAGTGCATCCAGCACAAGCAGGCTTACAATCCAGAAATGTAGCTCCCCGGTCTTCACTTTCTTGAGAGATTTTGAATGTGTTTTGTGGCCATAAAGTAGCCATCACGTTCATTGATGAATTGAATCTTGTTAGTGGATTTCAGTGTTCATGACAAAGGAAAGATGCAACCAAACAAGCAGGAAAGTTTGAACAAGAAGTTTGTTTAATGAACAATGGCCACACTGATGAATCCCCACATAGCCCAGCCACACGGATCTCTCACAACCCACCCACTGACTCAGAGATGGGTGTGTAGAACCAAACAATGAATAGCAAAAAATAACAATCCTGAGGCTTTCTTCAATCAATTACAGCACCACATGATCCTCCAGTGCTGCTGCTGCTGCTGGCTCCAAAACTCCAAAACTAGATATCGGATGAGTGCAGTGCACAAGACCTAAAAAATGGAACTCACACCTTGAGAGTTTTGAAATGTGAAGGAGGTTCTGATTGATCAGTCAGATGGTGTCTGCATGTAAGAGGGGGTGCCAGCTTGAGAGTCCTTGGCAGAGTCAGATCTTTCTGATTCAGGTCGCCGCGAGGCAGGGCCTTCATCTCCAGTGTCAGAGAACTGATGAATATCTTCGAGCATATGCACAACTTTTGCCATTTTAGGCCGTCTCTCTGGCACAGTGTCCACACATGCCATAGCTACTTGCAGCATTTGAACCATTTCTTCCTCCACATTCTGATACCTCATCAACTCCACATCAAAAACTTCAACTGTCCACTCTTCTCTCACCACAGACTGCACCCAACGAGGAAGATCAAGTCCCTCATCATTCACTGATGTCTGTGTTGGTGCCCTGCCTGTCAAGAGCTCCAACAAAACCTGGCACTCACCACAAACATCACTAATACCCATAAGCAGAGACTAAATGGATTCAGAGACTAGCTGACAAATTTCAAAAGACTCCAGAACAATATGGGTTTTTTAAGCTTGCTTCTGAAACAAGGAGTTTCAACAATCCAAGTCTAGAAATTCTTGTGGAAAACCATCTTCAAAATCTTAAGGAGCTGCTGCTTCAAGAAATCCAAGAAGAATTCTCAGAAAAAACAATCTTTAAAATCTGAAGGAGCTTCAAGACATGAATCCAAGAACAAATTCTCCCCCAAAAACAATCTTCAAAATGGGATTCTTGATATGACAGTTGATGCTCAAGAAACGCTCAAGATGCTCTCAAGCATTTCCACAAAGCAGTGACAACAAAAAAAAAACCAAAAGAGAGTAGAAAGGAAAGAAAGTCCCATAGTGCAACAGACATACCACACCAAAGCTGTAAACATCTGACATGAAAGTGAGCCTGTGAGTCTCAGTAACTTCAGGAGCATAGTATCCCAAATTCCTTGAACTGACAGCCGCAGCACTGGCAGTGATGCCAACAAGCTGAACAAGGCCAAAGTCCGAGACCCCAGCTTCAAGTTCCTGAGTGAGCAGGATATTTGAGGATTTGATATTCCCATGAGCCAGTTGAGAACCCAATTTCAATGCTGTACTTGCTCCTCCGCCTCCAGCTTCTTGATGCAAATATGCAAGTCCCTTTGCAGCTCCCAGTGCAATCCTTGCTCGAGTCGCCCAATCTAATGGCGCTTGTCCCCCACTTCTGCTACCTAAAATGCATGGCAGGTGCATACATCACAAGAAGAAAACCGGATTAGAAACTTTCCCTGTTCTGGGTCTGATGTCTTGAGCTTCAAGAAATGAGATCAATCTCATGGATTGCAAACCATGGGACTTGGGTACTCACTCATGTGTTCTTGTTGGGTTCAAGAACTACTTGTGTATTTGCAAAGCAGCAGCTAAGTTTGCAATGGGAAAGAAGGAACAAGAAGCTGCAAGTCCAAGTGCTGCTTTGTTGCAACAAAATTGGAGTGCAGGGAAGGAAGAGGAGTATAAGGCAAGACTGCAGCAAGAACAGAAAAACCGCCTACCATGGAGGTAGGAAGAGAGACTGCCATTGGAATAGTATTCGTAAACGAGGAGCTTCTCTTCTTTGGAGAAATAGTAAGCTCTGAGAGGCACCACATTGGGGTGTTGCAGTCTTCCAACGGTGGCGAGCTGCGCTTCAAACTCACGGCGCGGAGTTGTGACATCTTTGAGTCTCTTGACAGCAACGATGGTTCCATCTTCCAGAACTGCTTTGTATGCAGTTCCCAGTGAGCCTTTGCCCAGTACCTCGGCGGATGCTCGAAGCAGATCCTCCAAGTCGAAGCTGTAGCGTTTGCCAGCTTCTTCAAAGAACACTAGCTTGTTGCTTCCGCGTCCTCCTGGTTGATCTCCTTGAGCTGAACTGGAGTTATCATCTTTCTGCTCTTGGTCTGGACTCTTCTCCCCTTTGGATGACGACTTCTGATCCCCACTTCCTTCTGCTGCTGCCACTGCTCTCCTCCAGCACCACCAGCAACAGAACAAGATGCCCGTCGCCAGAAGAATTAGAAAAATGGAACCCCCGACCACAATGGCTACAATGTACGCAGCTGCCAATTTCCTTTTGCCGCGGTGAGGAGGCGCCGCAGAAGACCCACTAGGAGCAGGAGCAGAAACAGGAGAAGCTGCTGGAGTTGTCGCAACGGAACAAGTTGCAGTCGTGGGTGGACCACAGAGGTCGGGATTTCCTGAAAAGTCGGCAGCTGGGAATTTCTGCAGCGAGCTTGGCACAGGACCAGAAAGGTTATTGTTTTGCAGAGTGAGCTTCTGGAGAGTGGAGAGCTTGAGCGAAGGAATGGCACCGGAGAAGGAATTGTTTTGAAGGTCCAAGAGATAGAGCTCCGGGAAAAGGGAGATGGAGTCAGGAATGGAACCAGAGAAGTTATTGAAGCCCAAGCTAAGGTGAGTGAGACGAGGCCAGAAGCCGGCAAGAGAAGGTAAAGGACCAAAGAAGCTGTTGGTAGCTAAGTACAAAGCTCGAAGGTTGCCACAGTTGCCAAGCTCTCCCGGGAATGGACCTGTGAGGAAATTGTTGTGCAAGCTCACCACTCGCAGCTCCGTTACCTGGCCGAGACTGTTGTTAGGGATGATGCCAAACAGTCCTGAGAGTGGAAGCTTCAGTGAGAACACTCTTCCTTGGTAACATTCCACTCCCGTCCAGCTTCCTGTACAGACCTCGCTATCATTCACCCATGAGTTCAGAAGCATTCCTGTCGGGTCTACTGCTTGTCTAAACAGTTGCAATGCTTGTGCATCGGATTGCAACGTCCCGATTACGGCAGCAGCAGCTGTTGTGCAAAGCACCAAACTCATGCAGCTCCATAGCACGATGATGCTCACAAGTTTCGTACTGAAGCTGCTGCTACTCCTCTTGCTGAAGACCAAGTCCATCGAGCTCCATTCCCTCTTCCTTCTTCTACCCATCATGTACCAAGGTGTCCACGATGTTTCTATATCAGCTTCTAGCTTTGCCCACAAGCTGTGCACTTTCTACTCAATGCACATTCTCATTTCGCATCCTTAGCAGCGACAGCTGCAGCTTCTTCCCCTCCGACACATGATGGTCTCCGAAACTCAAAACCCAAAATCCTCTGTTGCAAGGAACCAAAACCCATCATTTTCTGAAGAACACCTGCTTGCAGGTCGTTGGCATCACGGAACTTGGAGTTTGTGTCAAAAAGAGTATTCTCGAAAACAAATCTCCAAATGATCAATCCCCATCATAGTCATCATCCTCTTGCAGCAGGAACTCCACATGGACGCCATTGCAGCAAGCTCCTCAATGCAAAAAGCCCCTACTGCACACTCCGAAATAGGTCACCACCCTTTCATGCAACCACCACGAATACAACAAGCTGCAGCTCCTACTGGAAGTGCACAACAGACAGACACACGCACACGCACACACACACACACACACACACTCTCTCTCTCTCTCCCAAGTCTAGCTCCAGTTCTCTAGCTCCACAGTTTCTCCTCCGAAAAGCCTAACCCGAAGGTCATGAACCACAACAAAGAGGAGAAAAAGAGAAGAATGAGGGAAAAAAAAAAGCACAGCTACCTCTGCAACAACATGAGCGGTAGAAGTTGCCAAAATACACTAGGGCAACAGATTATGGCAGATTAAAGCTGCCGACACAAGAGCAAAGTTCACGCAAGAATCATGAAATGCGCGACAGTCGCGCGCAGAGAGAAGAAGACGCGCTCACTCTCGAGAAAGAGAGCCAGCGTGCGAGCGCGGCCATCGCCCACAGCACAGAATGCTCGACCCACTTAAGAAGTGGGGTTTGTTTGAAGTGGGCCAGTTTTAAGTGGGCAACAAACCCATTTTCGCATTTTTAAACCCTTTTTTTTTTCCAATTATACATATTGTAACAAATATTACATAGTATTTGTAATACCATCACTGTAACATTAATGATTTTTATTACAATTGATGGATTTTAGTAGCTAGTTTATCTATCATATTATTTGAGACCCACCAAGAGTAGGCTTAAGGGTTTAGGGTTTATGGTAAACCCTAAACCACAATGTTGTGGTGGTGGTGGTGGTGGTGGTGGGATGAGCAATGTGAAGAAGGTAAACAACAACAACAAAATAATAACAATAATAATAATAATAATAAAATTATTAGATTATTATTCAATGATGACCACTCTTGGGCATTGGATCTCTTTTTATTTAAAAGAATTATTGAATCTCTCTTTTATGGGGGAACCCAATAAGAGTTGGGCTAATGAATTAAATGGAATTGAGTGGTGTGTAAAAAGGGCAAAAGCATTTTAAAGATCATTATTATAGGCTATTGGCATTGGATATCTCTTTCTCTCTCTCTCTCTCTCTCTCTTTTGCGTCTTGTCTTTTATGGTGAGCCAATAAAGAGTTTGAGTTAATGAATTAATACTAGTGGTGGCCTTATGGGATTGGCTTGATGAAGCTAAAAAGAGATGCATTTAATTGTATATCATTATTATAGCACCACCACTACTAGTGCATTGGATTTTCTCCTTTTTTGCTTCTCTCTTTTATTGTGGTACCCAACAAGAGTTAGTTAATCAATTACCTAGTACTTATTATAATTGTGGGTGGTGAGTAAAACGGTTTTTTAAAAACATAATTGTTGGAAGTAGATCTCTTCATTTGTGAGAGATACAATAGATAAGTGTGTGTGTGAGAGAGAGAGAGAGAGAAAGAGAGAGAGCCAACAAAAGTTAGGGTTAATGGTTTTAGTGGTGGGTTGGTGTTGGGTGGGTGGAAAACCAACAGCATTATTTTAAGCTCTCTTCCTCCAGCTTTCTATCAGGTTTGTGGCTGTGTTACCCTACCATAGGGTGGGACACAATGGCATGTGAGAAAACAAACCAAGTTGTGTGCTAGGGAGTGTTTGAAAACACCATGGAAAAAAGTAGTTGTGGTTTGGGGTCCACAACTTACAACTCTTTATGTGTTTTGTCAATGCTCACAAAGTTTCTCCCTAAAAAGCTAAACTCTAAACTCCTTTCCTTTTTTTCTTTTGGCAAAAGAATCCCATTTCTTTCGCAAAGTCAGGTTGTTTTATTTACTTTGTATGACCATTATATCCATTCAATATCTAGGGTTTATCTATTGGTGTTGTTATGCATATTGTCACCCATGTGCTAGCTACATCTTTTGGTTCTTGGGTGTGCACATGGATTTGTGAAAGGGAAAACAAAGTTTTGAAGCACATCCTCACAACTTTATATAGAGTACCCAATTGAGATCTAGTGCTCTTCTTTTTCGCCTTTTCTTTTGGTTCCTTGTTTAGGGGCCACCAGATTATTCTCACATTCTTAATTGACAGGACGGCCTTATTTTGAGGCCAGATGGATGGAGATTTAGTACATGTGTACATCCCTAAACCTAACGGCAGCAAGCATGGGTGATTGTTGTAGTGGTGGTACTCTCTAATTTCAAAAGTTTGTCAATGAATCTGGCTGGTTACAAATTGTCTTGGCTGGGGTCTTGGAGGAAGAGGGGTCTATGTCCTTTGTAAGGTGAAAATTTTCACTTACTTCCTAATTTCTCTAGAGAGAGAAAAGAAATGGTTTTCAGATACCCACTTTGAAATACCCATTGCAATAAGATTTAGGTATATAGTTAGGATATATGTGTATGTGTGTGTGTGTATAGAAGATGAAAATGCACCAATATACAGAGAACCAACAACAAGTATCACTTACAAAAAAGCTCAAATGGGTAGTAGTCAAAGCCCATTCTTCAAGCAGTTTTTTGGGGGGAAGGGAGGAGAAACAGACTTTCAAGCAGAATCTTTTAAAAAACAAAGAAGTTGAATTTTGGGGCTTGTGATTCAATGCATGCACGACATTTAAAAATACCCCCTCTAGTTATGAACTTTTTGCAAGAGGAGGAGGAGGAGGGGTTGAGTGCTGCTGCACTATGCAGCACGGCATCATCATCATCTGCATGGTTCAATCGCAGGGTTGGATGGATCTTATGAACATGAGCCTAAACCTGACCCTAAACCTTGACCTGACCTGACCAGACCAGATCCGAGAATTTAGGTCTGTGCCACGAAGATGTCTTCAACAACACACAACAAACACATACAACTCACACAACAAATTATTTTCTCTGTCACATTCAAGTTCCGTGTTCATCAATTCCATGTTATGCCTTCCCTTGTTCTCAGATGCCTGGCTGGGCATGCTGAAACTCTGTGCAGCAGAAGCTGAAGAAGTTATTTACAAACAAACAAACAAACAAACAATCAGTGATTCAAACAAAGTCATTGCAGCAAGTGTGTTTCACAACCCTCTTGGGGCCTTGTGTGTACTAGCCTAACCTTCCTTTGGTAGCAGATTCAGGAACCCAAAACACACTTTGGCCTTTTGCCTACCAAGGCAAGCCTGATATTGTGTTTAGATTCATTATAGAGTACTATTATAGTAGCTTAAGGGATTTTGGCCCCTTGGTACTATAGGTCTACCCGACCCATGAACCCTTTGTTGCCTATCTGCTGTGATGAGTGAACCCCGTTGGGAAAAAAACAATGCAAACACAATTAATTACATGTAACAAAACTGAGGAATGAGGACCTGCAGTGAGGTGGAAGCCAATTGCAAGACCTAAATTCCCAGAACTGCCCCCTTCAACAAGGTCATTATGTGGCATGAAAATCTGGTGAAATTTTATTAGTGTCCCATTGTTTTGAGAAGGAGAGGAGGCACCTTACACATAAAGGATTTTGAGGAACCCTTCTCACACATTAGGTGCATCCCTTCTCCTCCTAAAAACCAAAACCTAACCTAACTAGAACCGGAGTTACTCAAAACAAGAACCTGAGTTTTAAGAATCAAAACCCAGTACCTGGATTCACAGTTAGTTCCATTGCTGAGTGATTCTAAAAATGTTCTGGTTTTACTTTTTAGAATTGGAGGTTCTTCATAAAAGTAAAAAACGGCAACCTAGGAAATTTCCTATTGTAAGTGCTCTCCAAATAATAAGTTACACTTGGAAATTTCTGTGAGGGGCTTTTTACATTTTTTTGGGCTTTAAATCATGAGGTGAGGAACGGGCCGACAAAATTGGAAAAGCACATTGCAAACATATTCATCTATCTATGAAGGAAGGTAGTTTGTTTGTTTTGTTTTGTCTGTGCTTTGAGATCCACCGAACCGGGATGCTTCAGATTGCATTCTTGGTCTCTTTGGAAAGCTCTCGAGGAGGAGTGGCGCATCGACTTGGTTTCATGGCATTTGGATTTGCTATGTAAAAGTTCTTGAATATTGAGTGATTTCTTCACTGAAAATTAAATTAGATCATAGCTGAAAATTTTGGAAGAATTGGAATGTGCCTTTGGTGTTGTTGGAAAGATCTTGATGAGCCGGGTTTAATGGAATTTATTTGGTAAGATTTTGGATTCATAATGTGGGAGATATTGATTTATAAGTGATTTTTGCAGCTGAAAATTCAAATAAATTCCCAAAAACCAGGTTTTGCAAAGAAAAATCAGTTGAGGATGAGTTCACACTTGGGCCAACGGTACAGGCCACACTAGTGCATATGATCAGTGAAAAGGAGACAGTACTTTTGTTGTTTATCATCTGTGAGCAATGTCAAGCCAACTGCTGCAGGGAAGAATGTTCCTTGTGCGAGGAAAAGACAATAATTTCAGAGGGAAGTTATACTTGTGTATATATATATATATGCAAGCAAGGTTTGTCAAGTAGTCAAAACAAGTTTTGTGCAGTAATTTGGATTTATAGAGAACCACCGGTTCTGAATTTTTGAAAAAAAATTCATGTCCACAGATCAGTCAGTTCTGAATCTTTGAAAAAATATATATCAAAGAATGCTCGGTCCTGGTTATTCCAAATACCTTAAAGAATCAACGAATCTTTGGGCCGGTTATATATTGGAACTGATTCTTTGATGTTTTGAGAACCATGGGTATCAATCCCCTGATGACTGTCAAGGGTCTGCTCCCGTTTCAAATAAGCACCCGAGACTGGTCAAACCTCAAAACCTCATCCAGAACCAGTTGAGAAAACACAGGCAGCATAACTTCGGTATGGGTTTAACCCTGTAAGAGATGCACAAAATTCACATCCATACATTTGACGGGTTCAAAATCTGTCTAACATTTTGCATTTTCCTGCATTAGTGAAATTGAAAAAATGGTATAGGGTTTTATTGTTATAGAAAAATGGCAGAGAATTCTGAGAGAGTGCCATCTTGCCCATGTTATATTTTTGCATCAAAATAACATAAAATAATATAAAAATTGCCTGTATAGTTTTTCAGTGTTGAAATGTGTGCAGATGGAGTTTTTTTAGGAAACTTTTGAAACCAGAGAAAAACCTCCAGTCCCTTTAGTGTTTTAAATTTCTTTTTCCAGAATCAAAGAACCTCCAGTCCCCAACAACACAAACAAACAAGGAACAAATTAGTACTTTTATAGTAGAGATATTTAAAGTGAGGAAAAGACAGCACCAGTACCCTAAGTTTGGTCATACACAGGGTGAGATTCAAAAAAACCCTGCAAAAACTAGAATAGCATTCAAGGGGGGTGAAACTCAGAAAACCATCAATTTTGGTGGTAAACTGGGTTTCATCCTGTGTTTCCTTTTTCTTGAGCGCCTGCACTGCTGCTACATAGATTTTCACTGCTCCTACCTGTACAGCTACTATAATTCCTCTCGAACCTTGTGCATTAAATGCTGAGATTCAGCATTTCCTACCGAGTTTCAGCATTTCATACGGAGAATTAATATAACTTCCTTAGTTTCCAGACACCACTAAAAGAGGGGTTAGGCGGGTGAAAGGAGGCCCAAAGACAGGGTAAAGATAGGGTGAGTTTGTGGATATCTCTAGTACCTCTAGAAATCTTCTACATGGTACTTACTATATTCACTACTCTGTTTCTAAACATGATTCTAAAGGATTCTGCAATTGCTTTCTAAACTCCACTTGTAACTAGATTAACTCTTTTTGTGTTTGAAAAGATCTGGGAAATTAGTACTAATTTAGTACAGCTGAGACCTTAGGACTGCATGAGGCTGCATGAGGTGAATCACACACACTGTCTTTATTGCACACCTAACTCACTCGCTGCTTGGATTTGCTGTTCATTACTATTGTGTGCTACTCCGTTTTTAACCTTCCTACTTGTTATTATTCAGACAAATAAGTTATCAAGTAAGCTACCAAACCAAAATTCTACACAGATTTCTTCATGATCTTCTGAATTGTATTTTGTGCATGGTAGTCGAATGAAGCTTTTGTGTAGCTACATTTTTGTACATAACTTCTTTCAACCCGGGTTTTTGTGCAACAACTGAGAACTTTTGTCATGAAATCCACCCACCCATTCACTATTTTTCAAATCTCACTGTTGATGGTCAAATAGTGGGAAATCATTCCAGTATCTTTTGCAACTTTTCATGCGAATTTGATCTCACTTGACAACTTAATGCAGCAAGTACTCAAGATGGCTGAGCCAATGAGCAAGAGCCAAGTTGGGTCAACAGCCAATTGTAGGTCAAGAAGAGTTTTGACTAGCAATTGACAATCACACATGAATAGTATCCTAGTGTGTAGTTCAGAGGCAGCTTCAACACTTGCTTTTCAATTAATTAATTAATTAATTAAATTGAAGATTACATGTGGGGAAAAATATATGTAATTGAGTATTTCAAAAGATTCTCTATTTTCCTTCACAAAATAGAGTTATCCATAACGTAAGAAAAAAACAACACCAGAATCCTGAGTTTGATCATACACAGGGTGAGATTTTTAAAAAACTTGCAAAATAGGACATTAACATTCAACGCGGGATGAAACTCAGAAAACCATCAATTTTTATAGTAAACTGAGTTTCATCCTGTTTTTCCTTTTTCCTGAGCGCCTCCACTGCTGTTACATATTTTTTCACTGCTCCTAACTGTACAACACCTATAATTAGTCTAGAACCTTGTGCATTTCATACTGAGATTTACTAAAATGTCTCTACTTTGGGGATACAACTGAAAGAGGGAAGAGGGAGTGAAAGGAGGCCCAAAGACAGGGTGAAGAGAGCATTTTTTTTGAAAATTTCAACATTTCTACAATTTATCTAATTAGTGAAGCTGCAAAGGTACACTATGGTATTCAAGTGCACCCCATGACAATAATGGCCCAGCACATTCCCAATAATGGGTCAGCAGATTAACTATTTTGACACAAATTCTAAACATTTGAGTGGTCACTACTAAAATTGTGTGTGTGTGTGTGTAGTGAAATGCACCCTTTACTCTGCCAAGCTTTGTTTGTCAGGAAAAATGAAGTCTGACAATTAATTAATGGCAAGAAAACAATTCTTTTCTTTAGGACTATTCTTAACAAGGGGTGTGTCACACTTTAGCATTAAAAAGTATCTTAAAGAAAAAGAAGAATTGGCAAAACTCAAATATTTCACCTTGCAAAAATTATAATCTTCAAAAAATCCTCTAAAAGAAACCAAAATCCTTCAAGAGATTATAACTCTAGAACTAATCTCAAGTTTCAACACAAGCCACAATATCATATTTCAAAAATCCTCATATGAAAATAGGCTTATCACCTAGTGGCCAAAATCCATTAAGCTTCTATACTCTATAACAAAATCTGAACACAATATCCTTGCATTGGTAGGCAAGGCATCACAAACACTCTGGCCCTGCCAATAGATAAAATGTTGTACATCTTACCTACTGTGTCCACACTCTGAACACCAAAACAATCCATTCCAATCTAAAGAGTCTAAACACTTTCACCAAAGAAACCGATTCACCTAATGTGAAATTGGTTCTAACAAGGTAAAACTTCCAAAAGTTGGATCCAATGCAATAGTCCCAAGCAGGGCCCAACAACAAGGAAAAACAAAACTTTACCTGAAGGCTCAAGCATCAAGCAAGAAGAAGAGATTGCATCAAGTTGTGATTGATATCCTTGCAACTTTACTTCTTAGTTCAGTTGTGTAAATTCAGTCCTTTGATTGCTATCAACTATGATAGTCCACATCCTTCTTATGAATTGGGTCATTTGATTGTTAGTTAATTTGTGAAGATCAGTCCTTTTGATTGCTATCAAACATGATAATTGACACGGTTTTTATAAATGCAGTCATTCCATTCAAAGGGAACTCAGCTTTTTGTGCAATTTGATTCTTTAGACAAAACCCTTTAAAAACAAACATGAACTTATGTTTCATTTGCTCAATCAAATTTATATTAGTGTACCTTGTGCTGTTGGCCCAAGTGTGAAGTGGACACTTAATTAAAATTTCTTTTCAAAAACCATTTAAAAAAATTTAATTGAATTTCCAAAGACAAAAAAACTACTGAAAATTATTTATCTCTTGCACCTTAGGATGTATAAAAAAATCTCCAAATTACTTTCATTAAATCCTAGTCACTAAGGGTTTTCTTACTATATCAAGAGCGGGACCAAATTCCATTATAATTTTTAGTTTTGATTTAAAGAAATTTTCAATGAAAATCTTGTTGGAAAATTATTGTTGGGAAGCCCTTGATGAGTAGGGTTCAACAGCACATTCAAAATTCTGCGGGTTTTTAATTCAGAAAAATTGACTATTCCCCAAAAGTGTTAATATTTCATGACCCCAAATGAATTGTTACATGGAAGAACTTGGTGATTAGGAGGGCATTAAAGGATGTGCTTTTCTTCCTTTCAAATTTCAAAACAAACAAAGGTTAACCCAAAGCTTATGCTTATTAATTAATTCCCTAAAAAAAATACCTAATCCAGAAAATGCAATCAATTCAAATACCCAAAACTGGCCATCAAAGGGATTACCAACCACTCAAATCATAAATCCACTATAAAAGTATGTCTTGTTCTAACTCTTTTTTTGTCAATTTTGTGATGTAGCCAAGGTGGCAATCATTTGTAAGCCAATTTAATCAAATTTGGCTATTAACAAAAACATGAAAGGAAAAACTGTAAACAACCTTACATATCTTTTGCTACCTTCCTGAACCATGTATAGAAATGTAGGAATTATTTTAGATTCTTTTTTATCCTTTTCAGATTTTTGGATTTTTACCAAAAAAAATCATCAAATTTGTGATAAAAAATTTCCAAAATTTTGCACCAAAAAAAAAAGGGTAAGCCAAAGTGGCCATCACACTCCACTAGAAGATGTGTTTAAATAAGACAACATGCTACTATTAGTCAAATAGATGCATGTAGATTACCAATTCATCGATATGAGCATGTCTAGTAGGAAAGTTCCTTTCACATTGCATTTTGGATGAGGTATTATAGTACAATGGTGAAAAACAAATTTAGGCTAGCAAAATAAACATTCAATAATGCCTTTGAGGGTGCCAATAAAAGGAATTGATTGTGTTATTGATTGGCTCAATTGGTGAAATTTGAATAGTCTTTGACCTTTTGCAATCCATTTTGTATGTGTCATGTGATAATGAATTGAACGCTGATTATTATCATGACGTCATGAAAAAAATAAGATTAATTTGGCTTTCAATTACCCGATGGGACAAACTTAAATCCCACTAATAATCGACCAACTAATACTAATGTTCAAAGTGCCTAGTCATTTTCATCTTTGATGATATATTATTTTCATAAATGTTGTGAACAAAAGGGGTTGGGTGTGCATGTTGCCCGACCATTAATCATCATTTTACAATTTGCCTCTAATCAACATCAACCTCCTTGACACTCCATGGTCTTGGTCAATCATCCTTTTTACACATACATAAGTAAGGCGAAGAAAGGTTTTATTATCAACAGCAATATGGAAATATTCGTTTGTCATTTGAAACCTTTCCAAAAAGAGGTGTTAAGCACCCCCATTCATCACCGCTTTGAGCATTTCTAGCACAAAACCATTGTTGTTGCATCATTTGCATGTCCACATAAAATGCATCTTAAACATATAGGTATCACTATAATTATCATTGGATCTACTCATTCATCAATGTTTGATCAATTGCATCATACAAAATTTCACACACGATCTTTCCATACTTGTCCATATTCATCTTCCAAAATCAAAATTTTATATAACAATATTTCTTACAATCTTAAAATTAGACACCCCATTGTGACATCCAATGTGGTCAAAATGATTTGTGGCATACCATAGTACCTAGGTGGCTTTGGCACAAATTATATTATTTTTCATTTTGTCAAAAATAAATAAACAAATAGTATTTTATGTCAAACTATTTGAAAATTCAATCAAAGCAACCAAACTTGAACCCATGCCCCATCCACCAAAATGACATAAATTTTTATCAATCTAACCAAATACAACGAGAAGTTTGTGAAAACTTTCATGATTTTGTTATATTTATTTTGTATATGTTGAAAATTTCAAAATCAAAAAATTAAGATGCCAAATCAAAAACTTCAAATTATATTAATATTCGGCACTAATGTGTTGAAGTTGCCAAGGTATTATGATAAACACTTAATCGCACACTATTAGGAAAAAATAAATGAAGTTGTGACAAAAACATGAAAAAACATGAAGTTAGGTTGAAAACAAAATTGAAGGCTGGGCTTTCAACTACGCATGAATTGACCATGGGATTTCAAGCAAAGTCCTATAACATCAATGAGGCATTGACCATTTTTTAAAAGTAAGGGACACATTATAATCCACAATCATGCATAAAAAATTATCCCATCACATCTTTTTATGAACATCATAATTTGTAAATACTTTCCCATTAAGCTTATTGTAACATAGATAATTAAAATTTAGAAAATATTAATGTTGAATATGGCTTCACATTTTAAGTTAATCTTGAATCCTTAAAAAACTATGATTAATAATCCAAATAATCCCCTTAACTATGTTTTCAATGAAATAGGATGAACAGATTTTTTTGGATGAAAATAAGACAACTTCAATGTGTTGAGCTTAAGGTGAAATGAATATACAGAAACAAAGAAAAAAGACAATGAATGCAAATTGAAGCCAAAATTATGCATGACAAGTCATGTGCAATTCACATTCACAAAATACACATAATATATTATAAGGAGGAATCATCATTCACCTCCTTATAGTACTTTGTAGATAGTGGTGGGGACTACATTGAAATGGCTAAGTTTTCCAAGATTTTCAAATGGTAGTCATGAAATTGTCAAGTTATGGGGCATTGCACTATTTTGATAAGGAGTTTGATTCTAAAACTTTAAAAGGTGAAGTTATAACCTTGAAAGACGATTTTTCCATACCATATTGCACACTTCATGCAAAGGTGATTTGACCCTTTTGTTGGACAATTTAATGATTGGGAGTCAAGTTGGTAATTTCACCATTCTTTTGATCATAACTTGTGTTTCAAATATCCAAATTTGAAATTCAAAAACACTTTGAATATTTAATCTTTAATAAATTGGTTTAGGGTTTAACTAGACCCCCAATTTGGACAAGATCATGTCCCCAAACATTGCTCCAGAATTTTAAGACATCATGGGATTTTATCCCCCAAAATGGGAATCCACTTGGGAGTGGTGGGATTCACTTTCTTGCATTTTTTCACACTTGTGTGAATGTGTTTGAAGCCCAAAAACAATTCTTGGCCTACTTCCCTTCTCATTCTTTAACTTTGGTCACAAACCCAAGGTCAAGGTTGGAACAAGTCTCCCGTTCAACCTAATTTCACTTGGAAACATTTAAATCACTTTTTTAATTAACTTCCTTTATCCTAGGAAAGACATTTTGTTATCCGTCATAAGAGTTGGTCATGCACCCAAGTTAGGGTCATGACATGGGCAATATTCACTTGCTTGAATGATTATATACCTCAAGGTGGACCACAATACATTGGGTTGTGGCCAAATTTTCAAACATCCTATTGGGCATGGCCCATATGAACAAGTTGATTTATTACTTACAAATTCAAACCCATGTATCGAGGTTATTGAAATATAATGTGCCACAACCTAGCCTTGGGCTCACAATTAATGTTTGGGTATTGCAAAAAAATGGGTTGGGAGTAAAATCACAATCAAAGGAGCCACCCAAGTGGACATTCCTTACAATTACATTTTTGTATGTTTGAAAAATCACAATTGAAACACAATAGTTTGGATTGTCATAATTTTTTTGCGAATATTTTCCATTAATTGCAAAGTTTACATTCTCAAATCTTGACACAAATAAAAAATGTTTTTGCATGTTCAAAACATTCAAACCTTGAGAATGGACAATCCTTTTTTTTTTTAAACGTCCTTTTTTATTATCAAAAGTGCACCATTCCTTCTAAAAATTGAAAAGGATTTAACATTGATGATTAGAAGGGAAAAATACTTGAATTGATGAAAATTGTTTTTATAATCCATTTGAAGACATTTGACTCAAAAATGCTTTTGACCTTGAAAAATATGGATTTTGAAAATGTGCCTTTGACAAAAGTTGTTCATGTTTATGTGATAGAAGGCGTGAATGCATAATATACATGATATAAAATCATTTTGTAGTCAAAATGTATTTATATCTAAATCGTAGTCTTAAAGAGAGTATTTGAAATACAAATTTTTAAGTTATAAACCAACACAAAAAGAACATGTGTCATGTGTAGTCCTTGAAAAAAGACTTTTACCTTAGCACCTCGGCTCCTTTGACTATATTTTCACCCTTAGGGGAATAAAACCAAAATGCAAGGTGAAGAAATATATACTCCTTCACATGAAATGGGAAGCTTTTGGGAATTGCAAGGAAACATCCTTAAAGATTTGGGGAAAAATTCCCACCTTGAGAGTTAAGATTCCCTACATGAGAATTAAGACTCCCTATGAATCCAAAATGTTCAAAAGACAATTTGTTGGATTAAATCACCTCCAAATTGAATGATTTTTAGCTTGTTGAAAAAAAATTCAATGAGAATAGCTACAAAAATGTGCAGACATTGCATGTTGAAAGAATATTTATTTCACTATGCCAAAAATGTCGTTCTATGACTAGTCTTTTTCAACTAGACTAGTCGTTTATGCCAGTTGTAGTTGAATCAAACTCATCATTTATGCCATTTTTAGGCACTTGTGCTCCTTGTAGGTATATAGGATTGGTCATAGAATGACATTTTTGGTGTAATGTTTTAAAGAAGTTTAGATGATCCAAAGCTTCAATGCATTATGTGTTTTGGAATTTTGGGAAGTCATATTGGGACTTTTAAAAAGATGTTAATCAATGTGTTCCCTATAAACAACTCCAAAGTATATTACAAGGAAGAAGGGGGTTCCTTTTCCCAAGATTGAGCCATGTGAATGTAATGTGAATTTGGGGCAAACCCATCATTCAATGTTGGCTCTATATTTATAGTATAACCATTTGCATTGTATGGTTTATGCATTTCAATTCACCGAAGGTGCCCATGAAAAAATGAATGTCACTTTTTCCTAATCCCATCTTGGAATTCCTACACACCCCTCTTGTCCCAATGTAAGGAAATAAAAACCATGCCCCAAATTCTTCCTATTTGCCATTGTTGTCACTCCAGGAACAAATTTGGCTCATTATCAATCAAAAGAAAATAAAAAAGAAATGACACAATGAAACTTGTTTGTTAATTCAATATCCTATGGACAACCATAGAAGTTAAACGTCCCAATCCCCAAGGTGACCCTTTTGTAATCATACTTTTGCAAACCTTGTTTAACCATTTACACTCTTTCCATTAATCCATCTAATTATGGATAATCTTGTGAAGTAGTTTGATGATTGATCAAAACTTGTTCATATAATACTTGAAATTCTCTTAAGAATTCTCTTCCTTAGTTCATAGAAACTTTCATGAAGCCTCCAAATTATTGATTTAATATTAAGTCCAAAATGCAATTAAAACATGTATTTGATTAATTCTAAATTAAATCGTTAATTTTAGACTTTTTAAACTTGGTGGTTAGAATCAAGTTTTTAATTGAATTTGAAACAAAACATGGGAATGCCATCTATTTGGTGGATCATTTAAAGAGGCAAAACATTATTGAAATCTATTATTACATCACATGGTGGCTTCCAAATCAAAGTTTCTTTTCAAATTTCCAATCTCCAAATGGTCATTTGTTAGTTCTAAACTTTTGAAAAGTTCATAATAGTTAAATACATGATATAAATGAAAAAATGGCAAAAATTTGGTTATAATGTTTTTCTATGCTTTTGAATATTTTATCTTCATTAGATTCAATTTATGTGTTATTTCACATGTTTCCATAATATATTAGAAATGGCAACATGTAAAAATATTATAAACTTGCAACATTAGTACAATTTTTGACACTAAAGACATGAAAAACCAAACATCAATTACATATGTTGGAATAACTGTTATTGTGATTACATCCTTTTAACGTCATCAAAACTTGTTGTTCCTCCTTGGATCTTTTTCAAAATTGCTTTCAACACAAGTGAATTTGTGCATGATTATGAAGATGACAACATACATAAAGTTGAATCCAACACATTGGCAAGTTTGTGGTCCACAATGTTTAAAAAAATTTGAAAGCAACTTTAATTCTTCTTGAGTTTATTGAAGTTTGTAGTTGTTTTTTGTTTTTGTAATTTTTTTTCACAAAATTTGAATTCTGTATTTAATTATTTAATTCCTCGTAGCTTCAATTCATTAAACATGCATAATATTATTTTTTTGCAAACATATTGTGATGGCATTTTTTTTTTCATTTTTGCTAATTTTGTTTTGCATTTTGAACAAATTCATTTTTTCACTTCACCTTTGGGTCCATTCACAATTGGGGTGTCCCTAAGAACCATAGGAATATATAGAAATTTTTACATTATCTACCAAAATAAAATCTACACAAGAAAAATTTAATTGAAAAAAATCCAATAATTCAAAATAAGATTATTTGTATGGTGGTGGTGATTTTTCACGTGCAAATTATCATGCATAAATACTTTGTTTTAAATCCAAAATATATATTAAACTTAATTTTTTTGCATGATTTTTTTTCGCAAATGTAATTTGCATCTAAGGTTACAAATTTCAAGCTTAATGAATGTAAACAATAAACCAAATCGCAAAAAAAAAAAGATATTTTCCATGTAACCCCACAAAAGGGAATTTTGTGGCCTTTGAAATTGTCATATGGTTTATGAGTGATTCAAATGCATCTAATGAACTTTGCTAACCATAAATGTAAACATTTTTTATTCATAGAAAAATTTTGAGGTCCATTGTACTATTTAATACACTCCTATTTGATTCCTCATATATAATATTGTAGTTAAGACAATTAACACAATTGTTTTAGAAGACTCAAAAGGACATTGATAAAATATCCAATATATATTTAGATACTTTTATTTGGTCAATATGACATTATTTTAATTTTAGGCACACAATGATACATTATGATTGTGACACAATAAATATTATAAAAATCTAAATTTTTTTAATGTAATCCTTTGATTATGAAATAGTCCTTTTAGGTACCCCAATTGTGAATAGACCCCTTTCTAAATAATTTGAACCATACATATCAATCAAATCATGTCCATTGGCCCAAAAAGGAAAAAAAATTGTTGTTGTATTTATGTTGAGTAAAACCGTTGGGCATTACCAAAATTAGGACTATGTTCAACTACCACCTTGCATGGGCCATTATTTTGGTAATGCTCTTGCCCTTTGGCTTTACCTTACATTAAAAATTAAAAGCTTCTAAGGTCTAAGGATTTGTAACACAATAATTTTCCATTAGAAATTAAAACTTTGTCTACTTACCGTGTTTACATTATTACTAGCTTTAGCACACACCCCATTTTAAAGTATAAATTTATTGAAGACTATGGACCAATGAATTGTTCCTTCAGCTTAAAATTAATTCAATCAAGCTTATTGGTGTATGTGTCATTAGTAATGTTTGTCACAAACCAAACTTTTAAGTTGCATTAGATTCCTTTCTTAATTCTTGGTTTAAAAAAAAATGTGAAGTAGCTTGTGATGATCTTAGATTCAAATTCATTTCATGTAAAATTTAATATTTGCATAATGATTACATTTTATTGCTAAATTATGAAACTAATCACTAAGCATACCTACATAGTTTTTGCATCATTCATAATGTGTAAGTTTTTTTGATAAATAACAATTGGATGGATTATTCTTAGTTAAAATTAAAGGTGTTATAATAAAGTAAATAAATAAATACATTTTGGTCATATGCTCTTTTAAGCAAAGTGGGATTGATTCCAATCTTCAGTGAACAATAAAATATTGGACATTTTTTGTAAAAGGAATCAAGGGTTGGGATTGAATTGAATTGCATTTTGTTTTGCCATGTCATGTTTTAGTCTTAATATGTTGGGCCACTTAATGTTGAGACTTAAAACAAGGGGACTTGGCTTTTTTGGTTAGATTTTCATATGGTCCAAAAGTGAAGGATGGATTAGATCTTGAATTTTTTTGTGAATGGATTAAAATATTGTATATGGTTACAATGGAAGCCATGGGGCAATGTAAGTTCCTTCATATTTTACAAAATTTAACATTAAAAAAACATTATTACAAGGAAATGTAATTGGAAAAAATGGACTAAAAGATGTAAGTTTTATTTTATTGTTAGGAACCACTTGTTTAGTAGCAAAAAAATACCTAATGCAAATCAACTATGCTTAATAACAAGTAATAATTTATTTTTGTAAATGGGAAATGGGATTGTACAATGTGAAAATCCTAATTTATTGTGGGAAATCAATATACATGTTAAAATACACGTGATATACATGCATTGAAATACATGCATGTATTTCAAACCATTTCTTGCATGTATGTGTGGAAATTAGCAATGGTAGTCAACTTTAAAACTATTATAACTTGTTGTTTGAAGACTTTGACCAAGATTAGAAGAGGTACCCTTTCTACATTTGGAATCCCAATTTGTTTTGGTAGATTCATGCAAAAATTCATCCATTTATTTGTTTAAATTATCAAGGATTTAAAATTTTTGAAAAAAGGAAGAGATTTTTGGAGTGTTTGAAGATTTGACTTTTGAAAAGCCTAAAATTAACAATTGAGCACTTGGAAGTTGAAAAATTGAAGAGAAACGTTTATATGGGGGCCACCAATTGAAGCAATAATAGATATTAATAATGTTTTGCTTCACTAGATGATCCAATAAATATATGTTAGTAATGTTTTATGTAAAATTCATTATAAAACTTGATTCCAATTACCATAATGTTAGAAAAAGTTCAAAATTGACAATGTAATATATAATAAATTAACTAATTGTATGAACATGAAAAACTACAAAATATATTCATGTGAAATTAGTAATGATAACATTTACTAGGGTGCAAATTGCAAGCCTTTTTTGAAGAACATAATGTCACATGTTAATAAGAGGAACTTCACATGTGTTCAATATGTGACCTTACAAATTAAAATTGAATGAAAAAAAGTGAAACCATGCTAGTTTGGTTAAACAAAATGGTTTTGGCCCAACATTTCTGCATATTTTAGTTCCATTTTTTGGGACATGTTGGGGTCATGTTATGTCAAAAGTAGCACAATATGCTACAAATGATAGCAAGGTTTGTATGGATTTGTGGGAGGTTAACTTGTAGTCAACTCAATCATATGGACAAAAATATTAGGCAAAGCGTGGAAGGAGGCATGCATGGATGTTAAACTTAAATTATTAGTGAAAACTAGGTTTGCATCATGGGTTGTCTTGATCTAATAAACCTTGGAATATATGAATGCAATAAATATGTGATATGATTATTAAACAATTCATTTGTTAGCATGTGGGTGCCTATTGATTAAACATGGGCAATTGCAAGGATGATTTTCAAATTTTTGATGCATGCTATAAAACAATGCATTTGAACTAATCCAATGGTTTTTGTTACTATCTAATGCAATAATTTTTATTTTTTACTTTGATGAATGAAATGAAAGGACAAGTTTATGCAATGGAGACCTTATTATAGCCCTTAGTCTAAGGTGATTTGACTTATAACTTCAATTTATGAAGCTTTGCTTGCTAAGCCAAGTGATTGAAGTTATGTAGCCTTTCCTTGCTTTTGCAAAAATCTTCTCTCCTTAAAAGGCACATAACATGATGGACATTATGTTGAACCCCCATCACAAAAACTTGAAAGCTATAAGCAACTATGTGGGTATTGTTGAGCTTTTGTTATTGTTGAATAATATGATTGGAAGATGGTCATGCCATGACTTGTAGAAGTTTATAAACATTTGAACACTTGAAGTGTTCTTCCTCTTGAACCCTTTGTTACTATTGACGTTGATTTTTTTTTTGGGATAATAGGTGTCAAATAATGGTGTAATGGATGTTTTATTGAAGAATGAATTGCACATGTTATAATGTTTTCACAAGAGGACCCCAAGGATTGTGAGAACCTGATGATGTGATAGGTTGGTCATGAAAATGAATTTCTTCATGTTGCTTTTTAACATGTTAGATCCTTGGAATCATGGGTTTTCAAATTAAAATCAAGTGGATTTTCACCATTGTATGAATGATAACAAACCTATGGCTATCCAAACTTGAAGTGGACAATTTGAATTGGTACAATATGATCAACAAAAATTGGTCACATGACATTCACATGGGTTGTGAAAGAAGGAAACATGGTTTGTTAAATGAATTCATAGAGGTTGAAGACACATTGATGGAGGACAATGAATTGTTTAATTGTGGGTTGTTTGAAGGAGAACTTGAACTTTAATGTTGTCCATCTTTGGAACTTTTTAAACTTATGAGTTGAAAAAAGTTTGTTGTTTGCAAGTTTTTAAAAACAACTTGCTTGTTTCAAGTTTATGTTTGGGTACTGATGTTGGTTATTTTGTGATGTGGGAAAGTGCAAATGAATACAAAATGGTGAAAAACAATGAAACCATCTCTAGGCCATGGCTATTGGTTGTATTATGGTTCCATGAAGCCCATGATTTTATAATTCATTGAATTTTCAATTTTTTGTATTGTAGAAATTATTTTGACTTTGTTTCATGTTTGTTTCCTAACCCTTTCATGTCATGTTTTTGAATGTTGAAGTTCATCATGACTTTAGTCTTCTTGTTGTTTATGGAAACAAGAAAACAACTTAGGATGCATATTTTGTTTTATGGGTTTAGAATTAGGTAGGCATTTTTACACCTTAAAACTTATACTTGGATTAAAACTCAAACTAATTGTTTCTATCAAGATAAGAACCATTATAATTGAAAATCAATGGTAAAAACAATTGATCCTAACTTGAAACTGATGGGTTTTCATATTTTGAAAATTTTAAAGAAACAAAATTGATGATTCTTTGTTTTTATGAAAATTGTAGGAACCAAAACTAAAGGTTCTTTTAAAAACCTAAAATCAAACAACATTGTTTGAAACCACATTAAAGTGAACTTTGTGATGTGTTAAGGGTTGAAAGTTGAAATCCAATGAATTATTGAACCTCGTTGGACCTTAAAAAAAAAAACCTAAATTCTAGGGAAAAAATAAAAATAAAATAGTGCATAATGTGAAAATTAGAAAGAAACATCCTTAAATGTCAAGTAAATATTACCAAAAGTAAAGAAAAGGAGTTAAGACCTCAAAAATCCATAAGACACCATACATTGTGAAAAAAATAAAAATAAACAAAATTGATAAAATAAAATCACATGTTTGACACCTTTCTTTTGAGTTTCAAGAAAGGAATTTTTGATGAAAGATGATATGAATGAAAAAGGTTTGATTGGAACCCCCATACTTGAATACTATTTGAAAGAGTGTAAAAGTCATAATGTTATTCATTTGCACATAGATCCATGTAAATTTTTTTTGTGGGTTAAAAACATATGCTCACATCAGCCTCACTCCACCTAAGAGATTTTTTGGTGGCAAATTTTTGGTCTTTTGTGGAAGAAAGTTTGAGGAAAAAAAAAGGAAAAAAGATGTTTTTTTAGCAAAATAATCTCATTTTTGAAAATTCTAAAAGAATTGAAAAGTAAAATAAAGTTAGCTCCAATCTACTTTGGCTAAAGTCAAAAGTTTTGGTTTTTCCAAGGTTAAGACTAAAGCAGAATTTAGGAACAATTATTTTTGATTCTTTAAGCCATAATGAAGAGCACAAAGAGACATCTTGATTTTTCTTTCTTTCTTTCTAAGAAAAAATAAAATAAAAATGAATTCTTCAAGGCATAATAATATTTTTAAGGAAGAGTAGAATTCAAGAAGCCATCCAACCAAAGTTTCTGAATTTTTTTAAAAAAAGAACTTCAAAAAGGTCTAAAGATTTAACAAGAGCACAATTGTGCAACCCAAAAACAAAAGTTTTCTTCAATGCATTGCAATTTAGAGAAATGAAAGAGCAGAATTGAAGAAACCCATCCAAATTTTATTTTGTGATAAATTATTTTTTGGCAAAGTTTTGCATTAGTGTGACCCATAGAAAGAAAAAAATTTGGAAAATATTAGGGTTTAGGGTTTAGGTAAATTGCACACAAAATGAGGAACCCAAATTTGCCAAATTTGTGAAGCCTGAAAACATATGATCAAAGTGTAGGAACTACTTATGCAAGTCTTCCAAAGAAGAGTGGGGGGAAAGGAAGAGAGAGAGAGAGAGTTTGAGTTTGCAAGTTTTGCAAAAATGTGGTTTTTTTTCCTTCTGGTGTGTGAAAAGTTGTGACTTTTGTGGAAGAGTTTTGTGCCCTTTCAAATTCTACATGATTTTTTTGATGTTTTAGGTTGTTGAATTATTAGCTTTCTCTTCTCTTCAATAGCTAGCAGCAACAAAAGGGTGACAAATTCTTCTTTGGAGAAACAAAAGAACAAAGGCAGAAAGAATTTAAGAACCAAGGGGAGAATTCAAGAGCAACCCAGTGTGAAAGAAAAAAGTATGTACATAGTGAGTGAGTATGAATGAAAGGGAAATAAATTTGAGCTTTCCAAAAACCCTTTGTAAAAATGATCACTTGACTTTGTGTCCCTAGCAGCAGCAAAGGGCAAAAGAAAATGCAAGAACTCCTTTTTTGGGCATGTTTTTGCTAGTGAGATTTTCTTCCATGGATCATCATGTGGAAGCTCTGACAAAAGTTGAACAGGAGTTGTTGTTGGGTTAGCTGATTTCAGCATGACCCAATAATCTGATGCTTGCTTTTTTGAAGTACATATGTGGATGGTTCAAGCATCTTATTAGGTTCAAGTCTCCAGTTTGAGCTCCAAAGGAATTGAAAACTTTTTGAATTTTCCAAATGGAGAATGAATCTGTTTGAGCTCCAAAAGAATTGAAAGCCTTTTTGAATTTTCCAAATGAAGAATCTGGAAAAGATGAAGAAGTCTTGTGGGTGTTGTAGTAGTAGTAGCCACATTGTGCAAGTGAATTTCGGTTGCAATCTTGACGGTCAACAGCTGCTTGCTGAAGAAGAAGACCTTGTGGTGTCAAACACCCAACAACAAGTGGCCTCCACCAGTGAGCCTCCTCCACCTCTGGCTCCAAGAGGTGAAGAAAAAGAAGAAGGTAATAAGCAGCAGCTCTTAGACAAAATTACTAGTATGGATTTTGATCACAAGGTAGAAGTAGTAGTACCTGACCCAGTTTCCAAAACCTCGAATCGAGAAACTAGTAGTGACCACTACCACCACACAGAAGGTGGTCGAAACTTGCTACCACCCAAGTGGCAAATTCATAGAACCTCAGGAATTGACAACTCAATTGAATCCAATATCAAAGCAATTCTGATGACCCAAATGCGGGAACCATTCAATTCACATTTGCAAGACCTGGAGTTGATGAATCTGCTGCAAAAGTGCCTGGAGACAGATCAAAAGGCTGGCTGGATGTCAACTGTAGTTTTGGCAGCAAATGTCCGACACTTTGAGAGTAGGAAGGAGGAGGATTTGGGATGGGGTTGTGGTTGGCGCAACATCCAAATGTTAAGCTTCCATTTGATGATGCAAGACCCGCACATGAAGGATGTATTGTTTGGTGGAGCAGGGTTTGTTCCTGATATCTTGGCCTTACAAAACTGGCTTGAAGTTGCATGGGCCAAAGGCTTTGATCTTGCAGGAGCAGATTACTTCGACTGGCACATTCGTGGCACTCGTAAATGGATTGGAACCACTGAGTGTGCTGCTTTGCTCCGATCATTTGGTGTTCGTGCTCGCATTGTTGATTTCCAATGTGCTGCAAGGAAGAAGAAAGGAATTGTAGCAATTGGTGATGATCATGGTAAATGTGGCATCTCCAATTCAGAGCAGACAAGGAGACAGCAGCAGCAGCAGCAGTTATCATCTTCAGCAGCAATTCAAGACAATCATGCCATTGAGCTGGGTGAGAGAGAGAGAGAGAGTGCATGGGATTGTGGTCTGTTTCTCCTCCTATTCAAATTCACTGATCCTTTGTTCCGAAATCACACATGTTGGAGAAAATTTATGTTGTTTCCTGTTGTGGGTGTGCACATGTGCAGAGAATGGATTACAATGGTATGATCAGAAATGTGGAGAGGATGATGGCAGGCAAGAAGAAGAGCTATCCCAGAAGCCTGACATAATTGTCTCCTCCAACCACCGACATCTTGTTGACTGGGTTTGGAATTACTTCATGGACATGCCAGGTGAGTCAAAGAGCTTGACACCCACTCTTGCATTTGATCCTGTGAGAAAGCCCATGATATGCAGCAGGCGTTCCCCACTCTATTTCCAGCACAGGGGTCATTCCAGGACAATTGTGGGCATTGAGAGGCAGCAGCGACAGCAGGGTGCAACAGCAGCAACACATGATGATGAACTATTCTTGATTGTCTTTGACCCATCTCAGAAAACCGAAGACATTGCAAGAGCATTGAAGGGGAGAAAAGGATGGCAAAGGCTACTCAAGCGAGGGATCCGAAGCCTAAAACATGCAGAGTATCAGCTATGCTACATAGACGAAGGCATAGCTTATGGTGAAGAGTGGGAGAGCCTCAAATTCCTCACCAGTGTCCATTACACATATTGAAAAAAAAATTCCCTCAAATTTTCACTCAACATTCAAGCAGGTACGCCATTCTAAACTTTGCAAAATATGCAACAAGTCCCAGAGAGTATGTATTTCCTCAACCTCAAAGGCTCAAAGTACTGAATACCAATGCCAAGAGATCTGACAATCTTTCCCTTCAGAAACTGCCCAAAAATAAAAGACAAACAAAGATCTCTAAAACAGGATCTGATCTAAACCCATGATCTCTAATGCGACACTTTGGGTCAGCACACAATTATACAAAGCAATTTCAAGGGCTGTTTTCCAACATCCGAGGTAAGCATTCTAACATGTGCTTAGGATCTCATATGAACACATTTTCCTCTAGAGCTTCTCAATTTAATAAGTATCTGATGAAACTAGCATAATTTCTAACAAGGGGATGGA
>Ga0116229_10001576_pt1 | contig 35993 bp, 22 predicted proteins | sample S1TSphgellanicum_3_FD_87313 | JGI IMG/M metagenome (GOLD analysis project Ga0116229, IMG submission 87313) | Host-associated microbial communities from peat moss isolated from Minnesota, USA - S1T2_Fc - Sphagnum magellanicum MG | ecosystem: Host-associated > Plants > Peat moss > Unclassified...
AAAGGTTTTGGTCCTCTTGTGAATTTGATACAAGTTTGTATCAAGAAACAAGGGAGGACCTGGACTAATAGCCCTTCCTAAGAACAGCCCATCTATTGAATGACTTGAATGCATAGTCTTTTGTGGTTCTGTGTTTATTGGCCTTGCCTATCAAGGCAAGGATATTGTGTTTAGATTCATTATAGAGTATAGTAGCTTAATGGATTTTGGCCCCTTAGGTAATAGGTCTTATTTTTATATGCGTATTTTTGAAAGATGATATTTTGGCTTGTGTTGAAACTTGAGGATAGTTATTATAGAGTTATAATATCTTGAAGGATTTTGGTTTCTTTTAATGGATTTTTAGAAGATTATATTTTTGCATGGTGAAATATTTGAGTTTCTGTAATTCTTCTTTTGCCTTACGATACTTTTTAATGTAAATGGCAAGGCCACAGTGTGTCACACCGCTTGTTGATACCAGGAATGATTACTTTTGGTTTGCGCATCTTTGGACTTCAGTTTCAGTGTTTAATACTTCCTCTTTTGATTGTGGCTCCATGTTTATTGATGCCTCTTTACAGTAGGTGGGTTTTCTTGGTTTTTTTGTTTGTTGTTGTTGCACATCTTGGTACGTCAGTTTTTGGTTGCAGGTCCAACAATAAGTTTAATAATAGGTGCTGGGGTCAATGTTGGTTTGTAATTTGCAAACACAATGGTTCTGCCTGCTTGTCTGTCTGCCACAAGGAAGAAGAGATCATGAGCACAATCATGGTATAGTCTTTTGGTAGAATTTCAAAAGAATTTATTTTTGGGGATCTGAAGTAATCTTCATTCTAACAACTGATAATACAAATGATGAAGTATAAAATTGATTGGATCAATAGGTAAGCTACCTATTCATCAAATGGCTGCAAAAAAACCATTCAATTGTGTAATAATGCATGCAACTGGGACTAAACGTGGGCAATTGAAAAAATCACATTGTGGATTGCTTGGAGAATTGGTGAAGTGAGAGTGTGTACAGCTGAGAAATTGAATCTTTCATGGAAAAACAAGACATCAGCTTCTCTGAGAATTGGGTAAAGTAAGAAATCAAGTTACAAGAAAGATCCTGAGAACCAGGTGTTGTCCGCAACTGGTAAAACTGGGATCTTACAGACTATGTAGAGAATTGGAGAAAGTTTACTCACATGGGTGCACATGCTGTGATATGCCCATCTTTTAAAACTGCTCATTGCCAAAACCACTTTTGCAAATCACACCAATAAACACAGTTTCATTTTGAAGTTTTGCAAAGTGGAGTTTTGGGTAACCTGAAGCTGAGGAAGCTGCTAGAATGGAGTTTTGCAAAAGGGTTTTGTTGCAAATGTCAGCTTTCTTTGATTACAACATCATTCAGTAAATACTTAAGACACATGTATCATCATCTTCACCTGGTCTCCTCCTCCCTCTATTGCCTAGATTCATGGCGAATTTTAATAATGCCCACAAATCACAGGACTTGAATCCTCTCTTTACTGTACAAGAGACTCAAGAAGGCTAAGGTTGTGTTTTTCTTTCTCAGGTTGCTGCACAAGAAAACCACAAGCCAGCAATTTGTCCAGCTCTTCAAATTCCATACAGTTTGGCAGCACATTCACTTAGGTCACTTGTATTGGGCTCCATACATAATTTTTGTCTGCTACAAAAATTGTCTGAACCAGATGCAAAAGAGTTGCATCTTCGAGAGTTTCACACCTTCTCCTGCCAACCCTAATTGCAATGTCTGCAAGATGATGATGGAGATCTTGCTGCAAAAACTTTCAAATGCTCCTCACCTTGAAGACATGTTCGTACCACAGCAGTGTGCTTCATTGAAAGCAATCAGCCCAAGAAAAAAAGCTCCTCCCAAGGGATCCACCAGGCATAAAAATTTCCAATACTGTGAGAAAATTGGATTGCGGGTGTAGCCAGATCCCCAGCTTCCTTCCCTGCTTTCATCACCGCTACTAGAATTGTGGGAAAATGAGTGAAAACTCAGAAGCTGTCACATAAGGTCATGGCATGTCAGCAGGAGCAGAGTACACATGGAATGGAAATTTCCGCTCTTTGGATTGAACACAATGCAGGCCCAGTAAGGAAGCCACAGAAGCAGATCATAGTGCACATCACCCAGTCTGAGCTTTTGATGATGATGAGGAATCCAAACATCCAGAGAAGCTGGGGGTATGATGTGGAGTTTGAAGCAAGCACAAGAAAGCCAGGGAGTAATTTGTGGGTTGGTGGAGAAGGAAAGCTCAAAGACTGTGAAGTTCAATGGAGCTGGTGCAAGAAAAGACAGGACTAGTCCTGGGTGATGACATGTTGTTGACTAAGCTTGCACTTCTTGTTGGTGAAGAATAATAGCTTACACTACTATTACTAGATGGACTTTTGGGAGATGACGATGACAGTGCAATGGGTACTAAGGGAGATGATGGATACAAGAATGTCAAAGACTTTGAAGGAGGAAGAAGAAGAGGAGGAGGAGGAGGAGGAAGAGGAGGAGGAGGACTACATCCACCATTGTTTCCATCAAGGGAAAAAATCTCCACACCAAATCCAAGAGGTGGTGTAGAATCTAGAGGAGTTTTGAAAGACTCGAGAGAAGGTGAAAATGATTCCATCAACAGATGGCGGCTGCTGATCTGAGACGTTGCAGATGAAACTGCTACTGCTGCATCTGGCAGGACTAGGAGCTGTTCCTCAAAACAGTCATTGCTATGCAATGTGTCTGCAATATTCCCAGCAGCCATCACCACTGTAAATCTCTCCCTGAATTCCTGGTCAGTCAGTGCTTGGGTGAGAGAGCAATTGAGCTGGAGCTGCTTGCCAGTCTCAGCTGATTCAGAGCTCCTATTGACATCATGATGGCTATGGTAAGTGTCTTCTTGCTCATGGTGCTGGTGATAGGTTTCTGATGGGGGCAGAGAGTGATAAAAATTATATGAGGAATCAGGAACTTGTTCTTCAAGATCAAAACTTGGCAAAAAATCCCCATGATGCAGCTGGATCTCAGCGGAACCCCCTTCTCTGAATCCTGAGTTGCAAATGGGTACCTGAAGTTGAGGGTGTTGGCAATTATTAGCCTGCTGACTTGGAGATCCTGCAACAGGACTGTTGTGGAGAGGGGAAGAAGGAGGGGAGACAAAGGGAGTATTTGGAGGACTCACAACAACCATCATGGTGGGGATGGTGTTGCTGGCAGTGAGCTGCAAGCTGTTCTCCTGCATGCTCTTGGTGATGCCAGGGGGCTTGAAGTTACATGCGGCACTGGCTTTGTTTGGCAGCTCCGCATGAGACTGCAATATTCCAGTCTCCAAATCCTCCTCTTCCTTGATGGTGAAGAGCATGCGAGGTAGAGCCATGAGCTGTGTGTTCAACTGCTGGATGCTGCTGGTGGTCATGTCCAGGTTGAAGCTCAACCCTAAATTGCTGCTATGGGTGGTGGTGCACATAGACATAGCTTGTTGTGATGACACCTTCATGGTAGTTGTATCATCGTCAGTAGTTGCGGTGCTGAGCTTCACTATTGCAGCAGGGAAAAGCTTTTCTGCAACAAGCTGCTGCAGCTCTGCCTGCTCATACCCAACTCCTCTGCTGTCCAGGAGGTTGTTGCAGCAAATTGTTGCAGCAGCTGGGTGGATGAATGCAGTCTGACCTAACCGTGAGCTTCTTGCTGCTGCATGGACATGAAGATGATCCTCGTCGACATGATCAGCAGGCAGAGGGGTGATCATCCCTTGGCTCACTCGCGGATTTGCTAGCAGCAATCGCCTTCTTCTCCAACAAAGCAAGTAATAGAGCTCTGCAAGAAGGACAAGCATGAACACAACTACAACAATGCTCAGACCTGCTGCTAGAATGGATGATCGACGTCCTGCCATTTGCAGCTTCCACAACCCACATGCAGCTCGTCTTTTCTTGCTGCCACTGCTGCACCTTCTTCAGTCTCTTTCGATAATTCTGCAATTAGGCTTCCATGATCATGCTGCTCTCCAGATTATACTCAATGTCAAGAAGAAGTGGTTCAAGGATCTGATCTGCAACCTTTCTACCAATTACCATGCCCCTACTGCTGCTGCTGCTGCTGCTGCTAGAGTTCTTAGTCCTGCTCCGAGTTCTTTGTGCACTACTAGAGGAGCTCACGGCCCATCGCTTGCAGTAGTAATATTTGCAAACTAGACGAATTGTTTTGGAGTTGATCCTCGAAGCTTGCCACATTGAGATCACAGTAGATGAAGGCCACGACAAAACTCGATCCACCACTAGAGAAGGGAAAAAGGAAAGGTAGAGAGGAAGCTGGAGAAAACGTCGATAGAATTTCAGCAGCTCAGGTGCAGGAAGAAGAAGGAGGGGAAACAAGAAGGGCCAACACAATGCAGCTCCGGGAGGACGTCGTCGATCAAGCGCTTGATCGAGAAGAAGAAGAAGAAGATAACAGCAAACGACGAGACTCTACAAGAAACACAAGCACAGATGGAGGGAGAGAACACACAGAGAGAGGAGAGAGAGAGAGAACACAAAGAGAGGGGGAAAGAGAAAGGGTTTAGAGAGAGAGAGAGAGAGTGTGTGTGTGTATGTGTTGGAGGGGGGCTATTTGGCCACCAATAGCCAAATAGGTACTCCCACCAAACTTTTTGTGAGTTGTGCAATAACCCACCCACCAATGTTTTTTTTTAAAAAATTCTAAAAGTTCTTATTATTTTTCAAATTATTTTAATTTTTAATTTTCAATTTTGTAATGTTGCTCAAAGGTGGCTATAGTCCATAAGTATATTTAGCCAATTTTGGCGATTTTCCATATGTGTATTTAGCCATATTTGGAGATATTCCATAAGTGTATGTATTTAGCCAGTTTTGGTGATTTTCCATATTCATATTTAGCCAGATTTGGACATATTCCATAAGTGTATATATTTAGCCAAATTTGGCGATATTGAAGGTATGAAAGGAAAACATTTTAAGCACCTTTTCATTATTGTAAGCAAATTGTGGCGATTTTTTGCGGTGAATTTTGGTGAATTTTTTGGCAGTTTATGTTTTTTTCTAAAATAAGGAATTTGAAACAGAATATTCTTTTCTCATTCAATTTTTTTTTTGGGGCAAAATGGTGGAAAATTCGCCACAAAAATAAAATAAAATCATTTCCACCCACTAAAATTAGGGGTTAAGAAACTGGGGTGCTTTTTAGGCTAACTAAGCAAGTTTGTTTTTGTCACATCGTTTTTTGGTCGCCAATAAATGGCTGAGATCATTTTATTTTTAGAAGCATCATCAAAATTTATCAAACATTTCTGCACTTGTAACTTGTAGAATATATATATATATATATTTTTTCAATATTATAATATCAAGAATTTGGCCAAATTTTCCCAAAACATTAGCAAATTAGTCAAATCTACACTTACAAGGAAAACAAATTTACAAACATTTCCCAAAATTTTGGGTTTAAAAATGGCAAAATTTGTTGAAAGAAGAACACTACTTGAAATTACAAGATACCATACTACATTTTACTATTCCTTCAACTTCTTCTTGCCAAATATTTATTTATTTATTTATTTTTCACTTTCCTAAAATTTGGGCACTTTCAAAGACCTGGTCATATACACATATAATAAATGAAATAACCATGCACAATAAACAACAATAAAATTTCTAGAACTTTTGGCACTATGGACAACTAATTTTTAAAAAAATCAACATTTACTGAAAATAATTTAATAATTGCCAAAATGGGAAAGGTAACTAGGGGGTATCATCAAAAATGAAAAAAAAAAACATATTCATGGCAAAAAGAAACATCACCAAAACCTATGATGACAACTTCCTACTCTTTTGTATAAGCAACATATCACCAAAAAATAAATTTATGAAAATTCTTGTACTTATAATTTTCTTTTTAAAAAATCAAAAAAAATCTATGACAATTCATTGAGAGATTTGTCAGGGTGATTTTAATGAAATACTACAATTAATTTCAATAAATTCATTAAATTGGCAATATATTATTATGCACCTTAGATTTAGCAATTGATATAGCCTAGTGGGTTGCTAATAAAATTCATTTGATGACCCCCAATTGTAGGTACCTACTACTACTACTACACCTACCTACCTATACATTAATACACCTTAGATCTAGTAGTTGATAGTGGGGCTTTTGATGAATACCACACTTGGATTTAGGCCTTGTAGTTGGTACTAGGGAATGGGTTGTTTGATGAAGTCAATTGATGTCCCTCCCTCCTCCCCACTTGTAGTAGTAGCAGTAGAAGAGGCAATGTTGTTGTACACACCTCCTTATTACAACCAAGTTTCTTTGTTTTTTGTTGGAATGTTGTTAGAACTCAGAAGAAGATGTTGGTGATTTGGATGATGATGGCTAATATGTGGTTTGTGGGTGTAAAAAATAACACCATCTGACACACCATCAATCACATGGCCTTCAAAATCCATTTTCAGTATAACTCAATGTTAAGTGTGAAATATGCATTTTCTTCTTTTCTTTTTTTTTTTCCCCCTTTTTCTCATGCTTTTGTTTTCAATGTGAAACTGCAAAAATTTATTAATAAACAAACCATAGATTTGGAAAATGTACAAAGGAATAAGAAAAAGGAAAAGAGAGAATTTACAAAACATGAAGTTAGCTCGTCAAAATCTCTCCATGTCTTGAGTAATGCAAACATGTAACACTCTATTGTAAGAAAGATGATGCAAACATGAGCAATACTTTACAAGAAAAAGGGTGTAGGGGGGGCACAAGTGACAAAACAAGCCCAGCTAGGCCACTAGAGGTTTTGTCTTACTTGTGACACAAGACAAGCACCATCAATAGTTTTAAGAAAAATAAGATTTTCAACAAAGTTCAAATTAGCACTTATAGCAAGGTTTTCAAACTAACTCGAGCTAATACTTTAGTAAAATCTATAGATTGAACTCATGCCACCAGGTTCTTAACTGAAGAAGTTCACATAAGCAATTCAATGGCTTATCCATTCAGACTATCTCTATTCTTCACACCCTCTAGCCACCCCAAAAGGAGTTTTCTCTATCCCCAACTTTGACACAAAGCAAACAAGAAAAAAGTGGAGAAAAAAAAAGCACGGCTTGAATTTAATTATTAATTTCAAAATCTCAATGATCTAGAGCCAAACTAGATGTCATTCTTCAAATACCCATAATATAAGATAAGTCATATGAAGTTGCACTGAACAAGGGGTCCACAAGAAAAGAAGAGGTTTCTTAACCTAATCAAATGTAGTTTTTAAAGGTATTGTCTAGTGTTGTGTGGGTAATCATGTTAGTTAGTTACTTGGAAGTAATTCTTGTTCCAAGCACTTGAATCTTAATCAGGACTTGTTTGAGGTTGTATAATTGATTTTGAACTTGAACCAAGGTTAAGATAGGGTTTGAGATCCAAGAGGTCTCACCTCACTCCTTCAACCATTTCTGTTATTTATTTATTTATTTTTAATTTTGTTTATTTTAATAAATTTTTAAATGAAGTGTCTTACCTTAAAGGTAATTTTCATGAAAGAAAAGTAAGAAGATTTACCATTGTCTATAACTAAGGAGTTAATGTCTTTGTCTTTTATTGAGGCCTCATTTTTTGGAGGCTAGCTTTGAAATATAATTCTCATTTTATTTTATTATTTAAGAAGTGAACCTAGTCAATGAAATCTTGCTTAGGATGGCAAAGAAAATCAAGGAAAAGTACATTGCTAAAACCCTTGATGCTTATAATTTTTGCATTATGAATTTTGATTTATGGATGTTTAGAACAAGAGTGGACACTTTGTTCTCATTGTGCATTTTTTGAATGATAAATGGGAGCCTTGTTATGTAATCACCAGTTTTTTTGAAATAACAAAGACCTTTGGGAATGCCATGGGTTTGCAAGTTAATGAAATGCTTGCAAAACATGGGTTCAATGTTGAGGTTATTGCTTATTTCAAAGATGAAGGAAATAATATCTCAACCATGATTATTATAATGACTTCTGTTATTTGATGTGAAATGCTAAAGTTGGCAATACCATTTGTAAGGACATGTTGAGGGCATGTTATATTTAAGTGTTGTCAACATGCCACATATGATTGTAAAGTTTTTATTTGCCTAATTTTTATTTCCATCAAGGAAACATACTCCATTTGCAAGAAACTATCACATGGACCAAAAATTTGGAAAGGGACAATACAAGTGGCACAAGGCATTTATGGCTTCTTGAATGTCCCCACATAAGTTCAAGACTTTGGTCAAAACTTGGATTGTTTCAAAAATCATCTTGTTCCAAGAAACTTTGGAATTCAAGCACACATTGCCTTCTATTATGGAAGTCAATAGTTCACAAGTTTGGGTTGTAGCCCAAATTGTTGCGGATACTTTGGGTCTTGTGATTCAACAATGTGTGTTGAACCAAAGTTGAGGTTATTGGTTTCATTTTTATGCCCTTATTGTGACCATATCACTTGTATGTCAAATGCAAGCGGATTATTTAACACTTGACATTAGTGAGATCCAAGACTTTGATGACAAGTTCCAACTCCTACGATAATGCATGCAAAAAAGGTGATAAAAAGTTTTGAATCTTTTCATTTCATTTACAATTTTTTTTCAAACTTATAAAGTTCACAATGTGTTGGCAATGATGTTAGACCTTCATTACAAGGGTTTGGGTTTGTCATTTAATATGTTGGCAAGGAGAGGGCTCTTTGAATTGTTGGTGAGTATGACATATAGGTAGTGTTCCCGATCCTTTTCTATGCATATAAGTTTTTGAACCCAATTGAGGTAAGTGAAAAAACTCCTAAATTTGAATCCCACCCAAACTCATGAATTCAGAAGTTTGTATGATTTCATGGAAACTAATGAGGATATGGGCTTATCAATTGTGAAGGAATAGTTGAACCATTTTAGGATATAGAAAGTCACTAAAAAAGAATGTTAAAAATCCATTAGCATGATGGAAATCTCATGAACAATATTTTTTTATGTTCAATTATAGCCCATCAAATGTTAAGAATTGTTGGCTTTCAAATTGTAGGTATTTGCATGAACCTAAAACACTCTTGGTTGGGCATGGACAATTTTGAAATGCTTATAAGTATTGAGGAAAATTGGCTTAATGATGCCAATTTTAGAGGTTGTGCAAGTTGATGTATTCAATTTGTTGTTTTTGGTTGGTATAGGTCTTGAAGCAATTTCGGAAGTGCCTATGCCCTAATAATGGATATGATGTAAAAAAAAAAATTGCTCAATTTCATGTTTTTTTTGTTTCTTCCTTGTTATGCCACTTTACAATTATGTGTCTTGATTTTGGTGAAGTTTGGGCAGAATGGTGTTTTGGGGGCCCGAATTTGAGCAGATTTGGGGGCAAAAAGGTGGTGAATTGGAGATTTTTAAGGGTAATTTAGGGGGAAATTTTAGAACTATTTTGGTTGAGTTTTATGACACACTTGGAAAGATTTGAGAGCTAATTTCAAGGAGGCAAGATGACACATTTCAAAATTAGCATACAAACAAGTAAGATGAGAAACATGAAACCAATTGGCATAAAAAATAAAATTATATTGATCCATCAGAAATTAGCATTATAATTTAGAGTTCAAAATTAGGTTAATTTGGCTCTTATTGACCATGTTAAAATTTTGTAAAAATTGGGATGTTTTTTGGAATGAAAATATACCTTTGTTTAGAAATGTTTTTGTGATGTTTTGGGTTTTGAAACCTAACTGAGAAGTTACCCAGAAACTACCCTAACCTACCCTAAAATTGAAAACTGGTGTTCTTTAAAAAATAAAAAGGAATCAAAACCAGAACCACCTGTTGAATTTTTAAAAAAAATTCAGAATCAAAATTGGGTCCTGATTTTGAAAAAAAAAAACCCCAAAACACAACTAGAACTAGTTCCTTAATCAATAATTAATTATCAAAATTGAAGGTTCAAAGTTTAATCCCTCACATTTTGCAAGTTGTAAACTAATTAACTAATGCATGCTTCATGCAAGCACTTATTGGTTAGGGTTTATTGGTTAGGGCTAATATGTTAGTTCTAGTGTTGGGTGGTTCTCACAAATAAGGTTCGTTTTCAGGCTGGTTCTCTCAATCAAGACCGTCGGTTTGAGTTTTGGTGAGAATTAATTCTTTGAGAACTACCCTAGGTATCACTTGGTCAGCTTTTGAGAATCATCAATTCACTTGGATGTGAACATGGATCACTTTAGAACTAACCAGGGTATCTTACATCCTAACCTCGATACCCAAAGTCAAAAATGGTTACAAGACCAAGTCCGGTTCTCAACCTCCTAGCCCTATTATTAAAACATGTTTCATAAGTGAGGTTTGAAGTTTGAACCCATGACCTCCTAGAGGACGAAAGAGCATTCCCTTGAGCTTCCATTTGTGGACTATAATATTACAAGAATATGGGATAACATTGGGAACACATTAGGAACATACTAATTGTGCACTATTCATTATATTGGTAGCCTTGCCATCCATTATAGGGAACATATGAAGTTGAATGGGAACTTAGAGGAACCTTATGGGGAACGGGAGAACAAGACCCCTTTAGCGGCACACCTTCACCTCAATTCTTCAAGTGAATAATTGGGCCTGTTTGACTCATACCAGTTCACCTCATTGGACATTTGGGATTCTTTTCTTGAAATGTGTTGAGCGCCAATAGCCAAAAAAATGGACCATTTTCATTAATTTCCATATCCAATGTTTAGTATAAATGTTTACCCCTCTCCCACCCATAGACAATAAAAATCGGCCTTAGTTAGCATAAGAATAAATAAGAATAAAAAATATTATTAATTACCATTTAATAGTTACAAGTGGACCAATCACGGTGGTCGATCAATCGAGTTGTGATCAATGATTTTGGTGAGTCAATACTAATTTTTTTTAACAAGGGCTTTTGTAACCCACATCATATGATATATTTTGGCAAAACAAACTATTTATGGCGTAACAAACTATTTCTAACAACACAAGTGATGCCCTCTTCATCCAAAAAATGGACAAGCTAACCACTTTTCTCCTATTGCAGGATAAGCTCACTAGGGTGTTTTTCCAACCATCTTTAGGGCCCTATCTATGGAGCCAAAGTTATACAATACACACAAGTGTATTTCAAGGGTTTTGGAATAGGCATGTGCATAGGTTGTGAAGAAAAAACCATTTGACCATTAAAATGATTGACAACTAAAACTGACTCAAATAAACTGATTCAACCCACCAATTGCAATAATCTTACTAATGACTTCAAATTCATGAAGGAATTTCAGTTTATAGCATAGGATTTTGCATACATGGATGATGGAGTGAGGAATATTGTATAAGTATGAAGTTTTACGATTAATTAAAAATAATCAATCACTTATAAAGTTCAGTGGACTTGTCATTCAAAAAAAAAGTTCAACTTGTTTACTTAAAAAAAAGTTGAACCTACATACAAGATTTTAAAAAAAAAAAAGTTGAACCTACGTACAAGATTTATTTATTATTTTAAAAAAAAAAATTGTTGGCAAGGTTCCAATTTTAATTCCTCCCGTCACAAGAATTTGAACTGCGAGTCTAAACCTGAAGCTACAATCTTTTGAAATTGTACTATTGAATTGATTTTCTACACATTTATCTATTGTTTGTGCTATCCCCAACTATTTGAACTGGAAGAACAGCCTTTTGCCTCCACAATCAATTTATTGAGCAGTGCAAAATAGTGCAGGAAAAACTATTTCTCACATCCAAGTTTAGTTATTTACTTTTCTTTTCCAACACCCGCCCATTAAAACTGAAACTGAGACTGCAAATAGGTGGGGGAACTAGGTACCAACAACAACAGCAAGGACCATTCTTATGATTGGTGAATCAGATAGAGAGAGCAGCAGTCATATCATATTTATTACACTCTTCTCTAGCAAGTGTTAAGCTTTGCTGTGCCTCAGCAAACTGCTCAAAAATGAAATCCTGGCCAAAAAAACCATTTTGCTGAGCCAAATGTGGTTTGGCTTTTCTTGATACTTACCTGTCAATTCACTATCCATGTCCATCTACCTACCCAGTAGTCACCAATTGCTTTACTTACCTATTCTCTACCTACCTACCTATGATTCTTACCCACTTATATTACCCACTTAAATAGGTAGTTAACTAAGTACTGTGAGGGGAAAGCAGGAAGGTTTATAAGTTACTGAAGGTGGAACCTTGGTAACTTTGTTGTGGTTCACCCACTACCGAGTCATAATGGGCTTCCAAAGGATGATGCAATGCATTAGGAGGTGCTGGGTCACATTAATACTTCTGAAACAAGAGCTAAAACTTTCAATATTGTTTTTCTCGAAAGCAAAGTTCTCTCATCAAAATCAAGGTTTTTTTTTTTTTTAATTTAAATTTAAATTTTATGATTTAGGGCCACTTTAGATGAGGGTCCAAGGTCCAAATGAACTAGAGCAATCCAATCTGAATATTTCAGAATTTCAATAATATTCTTTTTAAGTATATTCTAAGTCTAGCATCGAGTTTCAAAATTATCTTGTGTTTTTTGAATTGGGTTCAATTCTCTATAATTTCGACAAACTGTCCTTAGTTTTTTTTTCTTTTCTTAACTTGCCCTCTTAAGAATTAATTAGAAGTGCTGAACACAAGTGATAGGTACAATAATTTTCAAGAATTTGTGACATATTTTATTACAATATGTGTGTGTGGCTCCATTGGAACAAGAGATAACTTACTTCTCACCCAAAGTCTTCAATTGATCATCCAGCCAGATTGAACCAACAGCCCACCAATGCACCATAAGGGATGGATGATGGATGGATAGGAAGCACTTTTCCATTCCAGTTCCATAGCTAATCAGAGTGGTTAACCCAATTGCTGTTCCATAAATTATACATATTAACAACCCACTAGCCCTTACCTACCTACTTAACCAGTGTTGGGTCACCTATTATTAACCTACTTACCTACTACCTACCTACCTACCTACCTACCTACTGGACCTATCTTTTACAGGATAGGTCACCAAGTAGGTGAAGCCTGACATGAAGTAGCTGGTAGGTTGTAGATTCCAATGGAGTTTTGGTTCATCTTCTCTCTGAGAGAGAGAGAAAGAAAAGTCTCTCTGGACCCAAATCCAATTTCTAATTAATTTTGATTTGAAAATAAATAATTAAATAAATAAATAAAGAAATTGGTCTTTTAGTACATAGTTGTTGAATGACAAAATCTTGTTGTTAAAGATCATGTTCTGTCATTGTGGATAATAATACCTATGTGGAACAAGCACTAGCCATAGAAGCTCTCAACATGGTTGGTAGGTTTGGCACCAGGAACATGGCAGGCTGCAACACCAGGAGTTACCAACCACATGGTACCCACCAGAAGCACACCATGCAGGATGGATGGATGATATGTGGACAGAATGCACTTTCTCATTGTATTTGTGTCTCATCACTAACCATGGTGCTTAGTTATGTACTAACCTAACCATCCATAGGTACCACTTACATTCCTTTACCTACTACCTTTAATACTCATTACCAATTTACATAGTAGCACTTACATTCCCTACCTACTTACATACGATACCTACCCACTTACATACCCTACCTACATACATTTGATACCCACCCATTTACATTCCCTACCTACTTATGTCTGATACCTACCCACTTATAGATAGTTGAGTAGGTATTGTGAGGTAGGAGGTTTTCCTTTTTTTCTTCAAATGTCTCTTCCCAATCTTGTTCTTTCTCAATGTTTTCACAAGTACCATTGGTACAACTACAAAGAGGGAGCATTTGAATTTTGGGATTCGTTGAATCAATTGGCTTTGCTTGAAAGTCATTCTCAAATTCTCTCCTTACCAATCAACACTTTTTCTCATCGCTAATCAATCACACTTGTTTGCAATTTTACACTATCCCAAGCTTTTGAAAACCAAGTACACAAACTACCACATAATGTGGCAATTCAAAAATTGGGATATCCTAGCATCTTAATGGATTTGTTAGTAATTATTTAATCTTTAAATTGTCAATTTTTTGAGAAACTTTTTGGGCAAAATGTTGAAAATTTGAAATGTCAAGTTACATAGTGTTGAAAATTTTGGAAACCTAATGGTTATAAACCATGGTCATTAAAATACTTTTCATCTTTTTTTTGTTGGGTTGTTATAATTATATGTGTTTCATAACTTGGCCAATAATGGCATTGAGCTTTAGTGGACAATAGGATATTATGAGCGCAAATGTCGACATCCAACACAATATTGGTTCAAAAGCACATTCCATTGAAAATCACTACTTAAGGCTATCATCCCATGTCAACAACACAGGTCTCCATCTCCACACATCCTATTGCAATCCAATGCCTTTTGGAGTTTGTAGATGTGCATTGAAGTGTGGCAAAAAAAATTGTAAAAACATAATGACAAATGCAAACAAGACTCAAGAAATGTGACATATGAATATTATGTATCAAAATGAATGAAAAGAGATTGACATCCTCATTCATGTTTAAAATGTTAAATATATTTAAAATGCTAGCCACAAATCTTGAAAATATATATATATCATACGTGCCAAAATGCATTCTAATAAATAAACATATTCCTTAGCATTATGGTGCTAAAATTTGTTAAAGTATTATGATAGTAGAAGCATTTTTCTTCATTTGCTTCTGAATTGATGTTGCATCTCAACATTTGAAATGTGCCATGAATGTGTAACTTGGAGTTGTATCCTCTATATCATTGTTAGGGTTTAAGGTGTGAAAAGGGAAACCCCTGATGTGTCTAAACATTAAAAACCATTGTTGGTTTTGTCTTTCATCATTTAGTGGAATGGTGGTTGACTCATGGAGGAGTGATGAAGCTGTGTTTGTTTATGGTGGGGTGTAAACAAGATATTTTGTACATACTTGTTATCTTGTTTTCTACTTGAAAACAAGAATTAAAAAATAAATAAAAATTAACCTTCTTTTAACATTTCAAAACAAATGAAAACTTTAGTTTTCTTCATGGGCATCTCTAGACTCCCTTTAACTTCTCAAAACAATTTGTGTCATATCATTTGCATTTCAAAAAATACCCCAAAAGTATCCCCAACAATAACGTCACTTTTCAAAAGGTTGAGATGATTTTAATTATGAAAAAAAACTCCATTAATTAAAAATTTATATTAAAATGTTCATGGCATCAATATTGAAATGCTTAGGAAAAAAAACCAAATATTTGCAATAACATTTAGGTCCTATTTTCAAGTATTTGAACTTTATTTTTCAAATTGTCACAAATTTTAGGTCTAATTCAAATACTTGCAAGTACTTAAAAAAAACATGATTATAATAATTTATCTTTTGAAATTCATGCAAACAAGAGTTAAAAAATAATGTACCCAAAAATAATATTGTTATCCCCATAAAATCATCTACTTGTTAGTCCTTTTATTCAAAGACCTTTGTATTTTGTTGCTTACACTACTTTTTGTATATACTTTATCATGTTTTCATTAATGGTGTGAAACTTTTGGAATGCGCTTCACTATTTTATTTTTATTTTTTTCTGGTTTTCGCATGGTGTGCAAATGCTATTAGCATTAGGGATGAAATGTAGCTACATAAGTCATGGATAAAAGCAACAACCTTTGGGAAGTTAAGTATCTTTTGCATTATTGTGTGTGTGTGTGTGTGTGTGGGGTTTTTCAATGATTTTTTAATTAATGTTGGATTGAAAGGAAGAATGCCCAATATTCAAACTCCCTAGTGTATTTAACTATAGACTTTCAAAATGCTTGTTGTGTACGAAATTTTATAATTGGAAAATTGGACATTGAATAGTAGGTCTTTCATGGCGTGAATGGATTTGACAATAGGCTTTAAAGGATTATTAACATTCATTTATTCATGACATCAAAAGTTCAAGTTTTGTACACCTGATTTTGTGCAAGGGACTTGTAGTGTTGTACATGTATGAGGAATGTGAGTACTTGTTGATGTGGGAGCTCCAAGTGCAGTTTCATTTTTCCTACGAAGTCATTTATTGTCTTGAGGGTTCAATTTGTGGTGTTTTTGGGAGGTTAGGGTTATATTTGTCAATATTTTTTTATTTTGAGATCTCACAAGGAATAATTTGGCTTGGTTGTTGGACAATGTTAGGGGAATGCCATTTGTTCAAATCAAAGTTGTTGGGCCATTATGCTAGTGAAATTCTAACATTTATGAATGATTTATGGGCAAGGTGTAAATATGATGCTACGTGGAAGATCATGGTAGCTTGTGAGTGGAAATCTAGAGTGATATAATCCATTTCATGCCAATAGATTCTTGATTTAGTTTAAAATAATGTAAAATTAGTTATTAGGTAGGAATCACATAAATGTAAAATAGGAACAATTATGATTTGTTCATACTTTGGACACATACTTGTATTCTAGCCTCGTGTTGTTAAGAGTTTGTATTTTCAATAATACCTTTTTTTTTGTTACAAATGCATTTTCTTAAAGGTCTTTGAAAAAGCACATTTTTAAATTGAAATTTTGATATGTTGTTTATTAAAACAAAGATCAAACATTTGAATGTGAAGATATTCTTCTTTTGTCCAATAAATAAAGGTTTTGAATTTGTGTACTATAATATAAAAGTAGTTTTAGCACATGTCTATTGAATAATTATTTAGTTTTGAAGATTCCATTTTGAACTTTTTAAAGATTTTAATTTATTTTTCTTTGAGAAAAATATTGTTTAAACATTTCAACATTTCTAAAAATAAAATAATTTGTGTTGAAGCCATTAAAATCTTAATGTATACAACAACAATTAGTAAACCATATCATTTTTTGGGAGTTTTAGGCCATTTTATTATTTTATTATTGTCTTGAAAATGTGCGACAAAAATTTGTGATAAATTATTAAAAAGGGTGCAATCACAGGCGACAATAACAAGAGCCATGACACCCGTTTGTTTTGTGTCCTAAGTCATAAATTAAGAATTTATGAAAATGAATGTTTTAAGATGTTAAATAATGAAAGGGGGATATGTATGTTTAGGCTTTCAACCAATAAATGTATAATGATTGATTCAAATCAATTGAACAAAATTTGAATGTTTTGTTCAAATATAAACCAAAAAGGAATGTAGGACTATTTAGACATTCTAGAATGGCATACTTTCATTTGGAGTTCCAAAACCCTATTAAAAACATCAAATAATATCCTTTTTTTGCACCCACATTTGTATATTTCTTTCGAAACCTTTGGTATGTAAATTTTTAATTAACAAAATTAAATTGGAATTGTCCTTATTAATGCATTTGTTTTATGGAAAAATCCAAAATTCTAACATCAATTCCACAAAACTTGGTGAATTTACCATATTAAAAAATAATGCCATCATAGATAATTTCATCATACTTTATTTGATTTGTGGTTTAAATATGGAGTAATTTGAACAAATATTATTAGTCATGTTGAGTCTTTTTCAATAAAATTGCATAGTGGGACATGTTCTTAAGCCATTTTTCACGACATTTAAAAGACATGTTTTAATCATCCAAATCATAAAAAATCACCACTATTTTAATCAAGAAGTATGTGAATACCTAAGGAAAAGAAAAATCTACCAAAAAAAATTTCATAAATGTAATGGTCATTTAAAGTAATGTTGTGAGAGTGATTTTAGGATGAGGCATTCCTTTTGTGTACCCCAATTATGATTGCACCCAAAAGTCTTAATTTTCAACCAAAATATTTATTTCATTATTTGAGAATACATAAAGGAAAAAGGTTATTAGAAAAAGGTTGTAGAAATATTTAAAATTAATCTTCATGTTCAAACCTAAAATATTGTAATTGAGGTGTTGGATGCATTCAATTTGCACACAAAAAAAACTTCAACACTTTGATGTCAAAAAAATTTGGTTTGTTGAAAATGATTGTTATGACTCTTGTTAACAATGCTTCATAGCAATTTTTCAATAGTCAAAATTTTATCAAGGATGATCACATATGATACCTAAACAAAAGATAGAAACCTCCATTAGCTAAATGGTAAAGGTTTAATTTGCATTTATGGATACACCAACAATGGATAAACCACATCATTCTTTGGTTTCTAATTGATTTTTAAAATTTTATAATGTCTTGAGAATGTGTGGCAAAAACTTGAAATATAGATTGTTGACAAGTAAATTTACCATATGACCAATGATTTTTCTATCCTTATACAATGAAATTCATACCAACTTAAATAAATATTTTCATGAAGTTCAAAGTGAAAATTTTCATCCATTTTAAAGATATCAAAAAGTTCATTATTTTTAAAAAAAACTATGCCATAATTAAAAAAACACAACCATGTAAAACATTTTCATGCCAAAATGTAGCATTCATTACAACAAAAGGTGTCCATGTATGCCAAATGATTTCACTAGATTTTGAGTGAATTCACTAGTTTTAATAAATGAAGACTAGTTGGAAAATAGTGAATTCACTGGTATAGTGAACAGGGACTAGTAAACTACACCCACATTTTGTAGTAATGATTGTAAACTCACGAAACCAACCAAAAAATCTCAAAAAAACTATATTTATGGGCTAACTTTTGATATAATGTCAAGCCAAAAATATGCTTTGGTCTTGTTTTTAAAATGGCTCAATGGATGCCCATTTATCTTCAACAACAAATTTTCAATGTATGACCTTTTGTTCATCTTTCCACAAATAGAAATAGTAGTCAAGGACCTTGAGTAATAAGTGTCATTTGCTAGGTGGAGATGTTCAATTTGACTTTCAATTAACTTTTTGATGAATGAAGTGGAACAATCAAGGGGTGGATGCATGGTTGGGTGGACCAATTTGGAAGTAACACAATTCACTTTTTTACTACATATGTGTGATTGTAATTGTCACACTATTTTGAACATATTGGAATCGTTAAATGGGATGCATTTTGAGGTTATAGGGTTTAATATGTACATAATGCAATTGATTAGTATGCAAAAAATTAAAAGAGTTGTGGACTTTTGAAATGAATATTAATATTCATAATGCTAATAGCAATTAAGTGGATGTGCTTTGGTTTAGTTCCATGATGAACTTCAAACCTTACTAGGAACTTGGTTTTAATTTTTAAATGTCATAATGTAAGCAAAATAAAAAGGTTTTGAATCCTATCTAATGAAGTTTATGATCTATGGACTTTTATAATTTGGTAAAGAAAATTAAATTTTCTCAAAAGTCCAGTTCATCTTGGAAAAAACATGGTTTATGTTGAATTTTGCAAACATGCCTTAATCAATGAACTCTACAAGGGCAAAAATTTGAATGGAAAAAAGTTTCTTGGAATTGATGGATTGTTGCTACCTAATTACAATTGACATCTTAGGGTTCAAAAAAATTACAATGTAAATGAACTTTCAGATTTGTAATTTCAAGTTGTTCTTTGGTCCACCTTATTGTGCAATTACACAAGCTTTAAATATGCAAGGTTTTGGAATTTTTTTCCATAGTAATTGCATTTTTTCTTCACAAATTGAATTGACAAAAATGTTTCAAAGGGAGTTTGGGGCCATTTTTATTCTAATGGAAAACAATCATGAGTGCAAAATTTTTTAAAAAAAAGACTTCAATAATATCAACTTTCATCATCATTCTTATTTTCATATTCCTCCTTGAACTTACAATTTCCCCCTTTTTCATCTAAATGAAGATGATAATCAATTTCAATACTTGTCATCATATCATTACATATAATTAAAAGAATTTTATATTATGTAGCCATCCAATTTGTGATTACATGTGATTAATTGTCATTTTTACAACTAACAATTATTGCAACTATGGTGCAACTAATTTGCAATTATTAAATTTTCATCCTTCCATGTTGACTAATATTTTGAGCTTTTCATCTAAGAAAATACTTTTATATCAAAATTTTAGTTACAAAAGTAATCATGATTTGGTTATCTTTACGTGATATACTTATTTTTTTATGTACATTACAATGTTTTGAAATATTTTAGAGTATATTTGTAAATTATGTTGTATTTAAGGCATATCCAATATACATTTTACATGTATTGTGGATGGGCTAAGTAGGTAACTATGTAAATAAATAGTTAAGTTAAGTTAATTATTCAACAAACAAGTTAGGTCCATAAGAAAATAAGATTATTACCCATTAACTATATATATTATATTTTAATACATAATAACTACTATTAATTACAATAATAATAATAATAAATAAATATTTGTTAAGTATTAATGATTAAATATTAATTTAATATTAATTTAAAATAATTCATCATTAGTAAATCATTAATTAGTTATTTCATTGTTAATTATTTGATAATTAATACTTAATAGGTATAACTAATATCTAATAGCCATTATTAATAAGTAATAAATAATTTGGTGTAGTTTACAACTAAGTTATGATTACAAAATTTATCCCATATTTCATTTCAATCTTGTAAATCGTATAAAAAGGTACATTTGAAACAATAAAAACACACATTTACAACATTATAAATAATATGCCATTTGGGATGAACCACTAAAAAGTTTGACCTTAAAGGCTAAACATAAAATTAAATTAAAAAAATGTATTTATTAGACCTACTCCTTACCTACCAATATATTTACCTATCTACATACTTATGTACCTACCCACCTACCTATTTATATCTATAGCTACCTACCCACCTACCCACTTACATACCTACATAAGTTGAATCTTTTAATTATTTTTATAATGCCACATGGCAAATTTCAATCGCACCAAGTGACAATATGTGAATGGATTATATCATTTTAATTTTAAAAATGGGAATTAGTTGCAAATTGCATACAAATGGTCAACGATTGAGATCATATATGTTGACCATATATATCATCCATGTGAAATGTGTTGATATCATGATGGTTCATCATTTGTGATTAAATGTTGTATGCAACTTCATTTATGCAAATACTATATTTATAGTTGTGAATTATAGTTGCAAATTGACACTTTTCTTCTAGTAATTGGATATGAGAAATACAACAATCATAACTAACCTATGGGAGAAAATGTATAATAGAAAAGAAAAGGTTGTCAAATAAAGGTTTAAAAATTACTAAAAGTAAGAAAATTTGTCCAAGTATTGTAAATGAAGTGTTAGAAGTGCCCAAGTAACAAAAATTGAATATTTAAACTATTTGGTATTAAAACAAAATATGGTATGTTCAAAATTTATTGTTGTGATTTTGGTTAACAATGTTTTATAATCTTTACTCAATATTAAGGACTTTATAAAAAATGATCATATGTGGCACGTAAACAAAAGCTAAAAATCTCTTTTAAGTAGATGGTAAAGGCTTCATGTTAAACACAAAAACACTCCAAAAAGATGGATGACATCAGGCATCAAACAATATCATGAACCTCAAACCTAATTTGACTAGGAAATATAATCTTCATCTAGTTCCTCTTATGATGTATCTAAATGAAAGGACATTGTCAACATTGTGGGACTATTTTCAAAATGCACAACATAAAGTAAATAGTTTGAATTATTAAACTAATCAATAATGCTTAGAACTCTAGAAATAATACATTTATATAATACACAATTAATGAAGTGGGAGCTTGCAATTTCATGATCTTTGATACATAATGTCTTTTCAAACATCTTATATACACATACATGATAATTGTTACAAAGAATCTTTTCTATTTGTACATCCTACCTACATATATTGTAATCAAGGTAATATTCAAAATCATATGTATATAATGAAAGGTAGATGGATTGAAAGCAAATTGCAAGTGTTCATGGAAGTTGACTTCAATAAGATTTTTTAAATAATTGCCCTCACTCCTACAATTGATCAATTATGCAAATTCTAGATATTTCATACATGCACATACTTGTTAGCCCATAGTTGCAAACATTACTCATTATATTTATCAAAATTTTGATAAATACATTACCAAGGAAAAAAATCAATTAAGCCATTATTTCATCTTGCAATATAAATTAACTTCGGCTACCTTAGAAAAAATACAAACATTGAAATTGTGGACATCTTGTATGATTCCTTGTCATTTTGCCAAGTCATGTACTTTGTCTTCTTGCCAAGTCATGTACTTTGTCTTCATAATCTCTAATAGAAAAAACTTATCAATATCTTACAAACTTTTAAGTTTGACATAAAAAATCTTAATTCTTTTTGTAACCATGCAATTGCACATATGGGTTTCAATATCATCACTTCCAATCATCTTAAAAGATATAACCACATGATGTTGATAATGCATGCATTTCAATTATTAAACTCCAAAAACATCATTTGTATGAGCTTCCTACATCCATTAGTTGAAAGGTTTAATAGCAAACAAATAATAGAACCTTTGATTATCTAGATGGCAAAGGTTTGACACTAGTCAACATAAAATAAACATCAACATAATTATATCACCAACCCCACTATTTGATTCCAAGAAATGTTATGCGATGAACTCTTATTCTTATGATTCAAAACAGTTAATTAGCATGTCTATTGTTTAGAAAATGTTAAATGAATAGTAGACATTGAAATGCTAAAAGGTTTAAATGTGCTCAAACCTTTATGTGCACAATAAACTTGTACTATCAAATTTTAATGTGAGCTTGTAAGTTCAAAGTACTTGTTACAAAATTCCTTTTTACTATACATCCCTTCACAATCCTACCAACATAGAAGTAACAAATGACACTATTAACACCAACACTTCAAATTCCATTAGGCTAATCACAGTGAATAGGCATAAAATGGTTGACCCTTAACCTTAAATCTGAAGTTCAAATTACAAGAAACAATCTTACTCCACACATTTGCTTCACATGAGAAACCTTTGACATGACACCATGAATCAAATGATCATATAATTGATTATATTTTATTGTAACATTACATCATAACTATGATTTTCTCATCCTAAGTTACCCACTTGATTGAATCTATTTCAAGTTTAATTTTGTCATTTCATGATCTTTCATTCTAGTGAGGATGGTACATCAAAGGTAGTTTAGTGAGAGCAAGAAGCTTTCCATGTGCACATTGGGTAGCAATTTATGGTGGTGTTTCCATTATGTAATGAAGGTTAATCTTGCAAAGTTTAAAGGAGGCATGTAAATTATGCATTCAATTTGGCACTAACTTGTTTTCTATGTATTAATTATTAACTATATTATGGTAGTGTTGTTATTAGTCTTGTTTATGCTTTCATATGGTGGTAGGTTGGGAAATGGTGCACAAAATGTATTGTGTTAGTTCTAGTTTTGTTGGAATTGATCCAACATACTTTCAAAGTGTTGTATTATAAAAAATTCTTTGCAATCTATATGTTCAAGTAAATGTGTTTGCCCCTTTTTGATGAAATGGTTGATGATTTGGTGAATCTATAGGGTTTATAACATTTAATTTGATTAGTAATATTTATGTTGAAGTTGATATAGCCATTATAAGTTTTTGCTATGCAAGGTATGTTTTGAGTTCAAGCATTGTGTGTCCCTTTCGATTGTTCTTGCATGACCTTATCATGCACTACAATGACACTATTAGGTTTTATTAATATTGTTGTCAACATTTTTCATAGAAATTGTTTTGGAATTTATTTTTTAATGTGGGCAAAACATTTAAATTTACTTTGAAACAAACAATAAATTGTGAATGTTATTTGCAATAAATATGAATTATGTTATGTCATCACAATCACAATTTTAATGCATTCAATGTTGGGGCTATTTGGTGTGGTGTTGAGCATTTGAAGATGTTGAAAGCCATTGAGAAAGGGTGGGCTTCATCTTCAATCTAGAATTGTTTGCGAACTTCCTTTGTGACTAATGGAAAGAATGTATAATGTTTACAAAACAACAAATATTCATGCCATGGGTTGAAGATCTGAAGGTTTAATCTTCTTATTGGTTGAACTTCAATCTTTAGTTTTCAACAACTTGGTCCAAAGGGGCTAGTTAAATGTTTAATAAAATTTAAGAAAGTTGTAAATTATATTTTTTTCTACTTATATTGATTTTTATTTACTAATTATAATTAATATGAAAATTGTATATACATTTTTTAAGTAGGCAAAAAATAAATTTAAACAAATTTTTGAGATAATGGGATCCTTGATTTCTTTATGGACAAAAAACCAATGCTACATATTTCCTTTTATTTGTGTATTCACATGATTGAGTGACTTTGAACATGTATGTAGTATGTTCTAGATTCTCAAATCACCAAAGAGGGATTTGAGATCACAAGAATTTGAATTTTATACCCAATCCACAAATTAGCTTGAATTTGTTCACATTAGAACTAGTTTGTAGCTAAACTACACATAAAAATATATTAACCTAACTAAGCTATATGAAGCATTGTTAATCTAGACTTAATTATATAGCTAATCATAGCATCTTAACACTATTGATGAAAAGCTTAAAAATAGTAATATGAGGTTGTGACAACATATCCTACCTTGGACCAATATTTTATTATTTTCAATGAATTGCATGTAGGGTGTGTGGAAACACTCCATGGAAATGCCATAGTTGCTAGTTTTTTATTCCCAATATATATTTTTTGAAAGTTTGGGCTATTTATTATACATTTGTTTACAACCCCCATTATGAAGTTAGTGGGAAGTCACAGTAATTCGCCACTAATGTTAATATGAAAATGATGGTCTAATACCTTGTGATGCTTAGAAGGTCATGACAACATTTAGTTTTGTCATGTTTTATTTGGTTTTGCTATAACTTGTTGAAAAGCAATCCACATTGAGTTTTGCCATTTCATAATAACCTAACTTGAACACACACCTTAATCAAACAAAATGAAGCCCATATCTTACAAATCCAACAATAATTATGGCATTAAAACACATGTATAGATCAACATTCTAATCACATAATCACAAATTTGTTCCAAAAGTTGTAAAAGAATTGTAAAATGAATGTTAGGCATATGTGAATATTAGCATGAATGTTTGACATCACTGAACTCTTCTTTCTTCTCCTTAATAGGTGCTACAACATTTGCATCTCCACCACCAAAGGAGATTACTATGCCAACACCATCATTGCAACTTGAGGGTACTTTTCCTTTTGAGATGTAATAACTTCCAATATATCCTTACCTTCCAATTCATTCAATAAAAAGAATATTTTGCCATCATCAACTTTAGCACCAACTTCACAAAATCACAATCTAAATTCACTTTTTCTATCAATACTACTTGAAAGTGATGTAGACAAACTTTGCAAGACGATGAAAACCAATTCAAAAGCACTAAAAACTTTGCTACTATTCAACTACCTAAGAAAAAAAAGACTAACCACCATTCATGGAAATATATTGCAAGTTTGCAAGAATGACCATTCTAGTCATACAAATCAATCAAATTTTGTTTCATGTTTGTCATACCAATGTACATGGATGGATCTTAGGAATGGGTATTAGTTTAGGTCAAAAAGAGAAAAGAAAAGTTCAAAATCAATTGCTTTGAAGTGTGTGAAAAATAAATCCTTGATATAATCTTCTATTCCTCAACACTAGGTTGTAAGCGAAGATTATTAGCATAAGTATGATAATAAGTGTAAAGAAGAGTATAAAATGTTGCCCTTGAAATATCCATAAAATTATGCACATAATATTTATTTTCAAATATATTGAAACCATGTTAACGAGATGACAATTCAACTTATGATGCAATGTGCAAACATGATACCATACTTGGTTGTAACTTGTGTTCTTGGGCAATAAGCAAAGGGAGGCCCAATTACATGACAAAGAAAGTTGTAAGTTATGGATTGTGTGATTAAATTTTAGTTAAATCATTTGAGTTTGCAAGGTCATTATTTTTATTTTTTCTTGTGAACTAAAATACATTGATGTGACTTAGCACCCTTATTAAATAGTTACATCATTTAGAGGGAATATATATATATATATATGCAACATTTATGTGGTGTGGAAGATATAAATACTAGGTAATTGGTGAGAAGTCTTTGATTATTGGAAATAGTTGGATCTTCGAGTGCTAAAAGTATCTATGGTAACTTATGACTTGAGCTAGTTATAAAAGGTAACAAGGTTTCAAAATGGTGGTGTAACCCTCCTATTGATGCATGAAAAATCATGTTTAAACATCTTCTCAATGGATGAAAACTCACATCCAACATCTTGTTCAAATTATGCATGCAAAGGAAAGGAAGGGTAGGTGAGGTTATGCTCCGTGAACACTAAGTGGAGGACAAATCAAAAGCTCGAAAACCTTTGGATGGTAGGTTATGAAAACATTTATCAACTTTGGTTCTATGTTGCTACACATTACCATCGACGATCAATTGATGGAAAAAATGAATTGATTTTGTGAAAATCAAGTTTCATTCGAATGAAAATATTGAATAGCAATGCATCTAACTTGAATTGTCAAATTGAAATTCATTGAAATTCTTAAATTGGATTCAAATTCCTAAATTGAATTCAAATACATTGAATAAAATTAAAGCTCCATTGAATTCAAATTTTGTCTAGATACTTGATAGTCTGGAGTTCAAAGATGGGATTGCACTCCATGTCCTCTTAGCTTGCTCCTGTGTAAGCAAGCACATAAGCCGCCTTAAGGCTACATGGTTAAGCAGCCCCTTTGTACCCTGAACATAGGAGTATGCATACAGTGAATCTAAGAACTGCCGATGGAGTTTGAATCTGAAAGCTGCAACTGAGCTTCAGTAGACAGGTGATGAAATGAAACCAGTATGAGATGCTCTGTTCACTGACATGCATTCTCACAAGACTGTAGCTCAGATGAAGGGTTTAGGGTTTAGGGTGCTGAAGTTTTGGTAAGTACATCAGGTACCTGACCTCAATCACTTGCAGGTGACATTTAGGTGTAAATTTCACTGTCAGGGAGCTTTGAGGAAGAAGCTACATTTTTAGCTCTTGTAGTAGTAGTCAATCAGCTCAACTACACATTCAATGTGCGCCTAGTCCAGATATAAAGGTAGGATGCTTAATGTAGGATTCCGAAAGGCAAGCACAAAAAGGATGTTGTTCAACAAATTGATTCTTACATACTATGTTCAGGAGTTCGCTTCTTGACCAACCCACACCAGCTGTGAGGTTTTGTAAAACACAAGTACTCATGTGCATTTTATCTCATTGCATGACATGTCCAAAGCTACTATTGGACAACCCTTCTTTCTTCATGAGTGGAAATTTGTGAAAAGAAGAATGTCTAATTGTCGAATCCAATGCACATTCTTCAAATTTGCTGCAGTGGTGGCTCCAAATTAGCAGAGGCAAACGAACTGTCAGTCCAAAGCTGCTGCAATACATCCTTCCGAGTTCCCACTACCCTCCAGTTTTGAAAGTAAGCTGCTGGCCTTTTTGGGTAGTAGTAGCAAGCCTCCATGGCCATCAGCAGCTTTGTTCATCTCATGTCCCGAAGCTGCACCCTAGTGGTACATTTGCAGTCTTCATCCCGTGATATTCCCTCTCCGATTCTCTTCAAGTTTTTGGGTAAGTAATCCCCAATCATGAAATGGCAAAATGACTTTTGATTCGCATTCTTTGTTATCATCATCCTCTGTTATCACCCAAGTTGTGAAGGCACTACATAGTTTGCCTAACACAAGGAAGCTAGCATGCAGATAGGATGCGAAGCTGCAGCAATGTGTGTCTCTTGTGTGTGTGTGTGTGTGGAGAGGACGAGACCAAGGAGCAAAGTGCAGGAACTTAGTTTACCTGCAAGCACCGATGACGCCAAGAAGAAAACAACAGTGCAACGATGACACCCAAACTATGTTCTTTCACAAGGTCAGAGACAACGTCCTGCATGAGACAGCATCCTGATGTCTTGCCTGTGATAACGTCCTGCACATGCAAGTGGAAGCACATTTCTTGGAGAGAGAGAGAGAGAAAGGAGCGAGCAGGACGACAATTGGGATGAAAACCGCGATGGGCAACTGCAGGGATCTGGAACGTCCTGCTGGGTTTGTGGAAGCAGGGATCCCCAAGAACGTCCTGCTGCTGATGGGGATGATGACTGGACTGCCAGCACTCAAGTGGGCCCCACTCATGAACTGACACCCGCACAGTTCTAGGCAGTGAGCGTGTAACAACATCCTACGTGTCGTAGCTTCAACAGCAGAATCAGGACAACGTGGATGTCCACGTGGCTGGCCCTTTTCCCTCCCCCTGGTTGCCGTTGCCCATGCAGAACAGAAGTGCGGAAATCTACGGAAAGTTTGTTGTGTCGCGAGAGAGAGAACGATCGCATTATCGATTCTCATCGCCATCTGTTGCAAAGAAAAATTTCAGGTATCTCTGTACATAATAAGCGCTGACGATGATCTCCCATCTAGAAGAAGAAGAAGAAGAAGAAGAGCGCAGAATTTTCTGAACACTATGATGTAAAAATCGTCAAGAGGTGGGTGATCAATAAGTAGTTCTCAGAACTTGTGAGCGAGAAATTGTCGCTCGCGCGCGGCAGAGAGTAGAGCTAAGCATTGCGATGATGTCTGGTGAACGATTTGAGGAATCTGCTCGTCGTCGCATTGTAGCTTTGAATTTTTTGGTTTGGTTTGCTGCTGGAAGAATTCGTGTGACTTGACAGACCGTGGAACGGAGCGGCCGCGGAAGCGTATAATATTACTAAGAGAGTGAAGATGAGTCGAGAGGCGACCAGTTTGGTGAAGGAGATATCGGGAGCGGCCAAGAGTTTTCAATCCATAGCGGACTTGGCGGGCGTGATGAACAAGGTGAAGCAAGCGAAGGTAGTGATGCTAGGGGAGGCGTCGCATGGCACGCATGAGTATTACCGTTGGCGTCATTTCATCTCACAGGAGTTGGTGGAAAAACACGGATTCAATTTCATCGCTGTGGAGGGAGATTGGCCGCCATCGCAGCGTGTGAATCGCTTCATCAACTTGGAGGAGGACGAGACCGGAGATCGTGATCGTCGCGGTGTGAACTTGAAAGGTCCGGCGCTGCGACGACGAGTGCGCGAGATTCTGCTTTCCTTCAAGAGATGGCCGACATGGATGTGGGCGAATCTGGAGGTGGAGCAGTTGGTAGAATGGATGCGCACTTGGAATTCCAAAGTAGATCAAGCGGAGAAGCGAGTCGGCTTCTACGGATTGGATGTCTACTCGTTGTTTGAATCAATCGAGGAGGCATTGACGCAGTTGGAGCAGATCGATCCCAAGTTAGCGAGGAAGGCGCGATTACGCTACCAGTGTTTCGATCCTTACATGGACGATGAGCAGGAGTACGCGAGATCACTTCTTTACTATCCGGAAGGATGCAGAGAAGGCGTGATCAAAACCTTGCAGGAGCTTCTACAGAAGCGCTTGGATAGTATTCCTCCAGGGAAACACGGCACCTTCTTCGACGCCGTGCAAAATGCGCGCATCGTGAAGAATGCCGAGAGTTACTACCGTGCCATGATTCAAGCTGACGACAAATCCTGGAACGTGCGTGACAAGCACATGATGGAGACTTTGAATCTGTTATTGGAGCACTACGGACCGGAGTCGAAGGGGATCGTGTGGGCGCATAACACGCACATCGGAGACTACAGAGCGACCAGCATGAAGATCCGAGGAGAAGTGAACATCGGAGGTTTGGCGAGAGAGCAGTATGGAGAAGAGAATGTCGGCTTGGTAGGATTTAGCACTTACGAAGGAACTGTGGTCGCTTCTCATGCCTGGGGAGGTTCCACTGAGGTGCTTGTTGTGCCTCCGGCTCGAGTCGGTAGCTGGGATGCGGAGATGCATGACGTGGCGATCAAGAACGAAACCGATAAACTAGCGTTGGTGTTCGAGCAGAAACACAAGAGAGGTCCTCTCGCGGAGATGCGCGACCAGAGAGCCATCGGCGTTGTGTACAACCCCGCGTATGAGAAGTGGGGGAACTACGTCCCGACGTCGCTCTCTCGTAGGTACGATGCTCTGCTGTTTCTCGATTTCACCAGAGGGCTTGATCCTTTGCCTGTGAAGCCTGATGAAAAGGAGATCCCCGCAGATTTTCCATTCGGCTATTAGTGAAGATTGTCATCACGAACTGCTTAGCCTGCTGTGAAGAAATCTTGTAAAGAACGCTCTGTAAATCTCATGATCTAGTCCTTCAAGTACAGAAGAAGAAGAAGAAGATCGTCGTGTACAAGTCTCAGGCAAGTTAAAATTTTGCGAGGATTTTTCAGCTGAAAATCCAGGGGAGCTGCACAGAAAAATCGGAACAATATTGTGTATACGAAGAAACATGCATTGCAAGATCTAGATCTGTGTTTTTGTCTGACCGCTCCCTAATTCTTGCTTGATCTGCAAGTCTGTGTTGTTCGAGATAATTGTGCAGCAGAAATTCGAGTGGATGCACGATGCGAGGAGCAACCTGTCTCGTTTCGCGGAGAGAGGAGGGAGAAGGAGAGAAGAAGAGCAACAAACGTTGGTTGCTGCAGTGTTGGTCTTGAGAAATCTTGTGTCATGCACGGGCAAATACAATTGCGACATATTCGCAATTCTCTGTCTCTCTCTGTCAGTGCGTCTCTCTCTCTCTCTCTCTCACTCTCTCGAACTCTCTCTGGTACTGCATATCAATCGACAAGAAGCGAGAGTTTTCACATTTTCCGTAAGTACCGATCTTACATTCTTGATTCTTCAAAATATTTCTAAGAGACGAGACTCAAGAGGAATTCTGTAACAGGAAAGATTCCGAAACTGTTTTGTCGTTCGAATTGATCATGTTCTGGCGCAGAAGGATCTGTGCCGCTGAGCGGTGAACTAAACTGTCATCAAACTTGTGTCAATAGTGGCAGCTTGATGTCAAAATCATCTTTCATGCCAGAATTGCCAAACAAGGGAGTAGCGCGCTCTCGAACTATTCTTCTTGTTTCGCGCTCGTCTGAAAGTTCAGGTAGAATCCTTCCGCTTGATCTCAGTCGTAAAATCGAGAGCAATGGCCTCTGTGAGCTGGAGATGCGGCAAGAATCGAAAGCTAGAAACGGAAATCTCTGAGGCTTGATCAGATAGGAATGTGCACAAGTCCTGCACCTGCTGCAGGTTGTCCGATCTCGATATTGGACTGAGCAGCCGCCGCCGCTGCTTTGGAGTGATGGTTGAAGCTCATGTAAATGCGGCAGGCAGCAAGATAGTAAGTGACGGCGAAGGCAGTGGCCAAGAGCGTGATGAGCGCTCCGCCTGCAAACACGCCTGCGTTCACGGCGTAACCGCAAGAAACGGATGTTGCAACAGGCATGGGCCTTGGATTTTGCTTTGCATGGTGGTTGCTGCTCACCGCAGCTCCATAGAAGAAAAACATGACAGCAGTCACGCATGCTGCCCTGCACTCATGCATTCCATTGCACACACAACAAAACTGTCAATAGTTTCCTGTTCAAAGGTGAGTACTGTAAGACTTGTCAGAATTTTGTTGCAGTTCTAGTGTGTCAGACAGAGCTCTTGTCCGAGACCCTGTCTGAAGATAGATTTCTAATCTTTGGAGGAGACTGGGAGCTTACTTACCAGGAGAGGATGAGGCTTTTGATTGCGAGAGGTGCAGGGCTGATGTACTTGTTGATGCCAGGATTACAACAGACGCAGCCTCCAGCAACAGTGAGAGAGATCTGAGCAGCAAGAAGAAGAAAAGCTGCCATGATAGACAGGGACAAGGCTGGATTGTTGGGAATTTTGCACTTGTTCTCATCGTCAATCCATACAAGCTGATCCGCCTGCATCGACCAGCACCGTCATGGAATCATCACATCACGATCTGCACAGTTCTGTTGCTCTAGTGTGGAGATCATTGAGCTTGCGTGTTTCCAGAAATCCTTGCATGTTTCTTTCAGTGGGTCTAAGTTCTTTCTTGTTTTACTTCAAGATCGGTGACAACAACATGATTGATATGATCTTACAGAGACGCGCTTCCTCTCAGCAGAGAAGCCCATGATCGCTGCCACCGTCCCCACCATCGCTCCTACCGCTGCAATTATCGTCACTTTCAGTGAATACCGTGTGCCCAGCGCCATTCCTCCGAAATTCTGTTGCAAGCTCAACCTGTAAGTAAGATCTTCTCGCCCCACAAACACGTCTCTCAAATGTCTTTCTCCCTCTCTCCCGTTCTTTCTACCTTTCTTGGACACAGATTTTAAGACACCCAACAGATCGTTTCTTGCATGGAGTCATAGTACCTATCAAGAAACTCCGGAGCTGAAGGACGAAGCTGTTTTTCTTCAATCACGATCAGGTTTACCATCTACTTGATCTCAATCCTTTGCTCTTGTACAATGTACAGACACATGGCAAGATCTCTTTGAGGAAAGTCTCTTGGTACTGCTTGCCATTATCATTTTTCTTCAAGCATTTGTTGTTATATACTAGACTGCAGTGATGAATCTAACAAGCAGGTAACAGAAAGCAGCATTCATGAATGGTTGTTTGTTGTCAAGTGTTTTCTTCTTTCTTTCTTTTGTTTCTTGGCTGTACTGTTTCCACTCCATCCTCATCAAGATTGTCCAATCCTGGACTGGAGGTTATCCTTATCAAGATTGCAGAATCTTGAACTTGTTTCAGGTCTCAAGTCTGAAAACACACATGGGGGAGGCACAACCAAAACTCTAGAGACCATCAATCACCCATTTTCATGGAGAAGGTGGCATTGTTGATGAAGAGGGGGAGGAAGGATCCAGATGGTCTGTCAGTTTGCATTCAAAACTTGAATCTTTTTTGCATCCACTGCTGTCTGGAAATCTTCCTGTTTGTTTCAATTGCTGTCTTTTTTGTGCCTTCATGAGTTGCATTCAGTATGAATCTGTTACATCATCCATTGCCTGGAAATTTCATTGGGGTTTTCTTTTTTGGATTGTTGTCTCTTTACAAGCCTTTGAATGCATCTCTTGTTGCATATACCTTCTGCTGCATGGAAATCCTCTTGTTTGTTTTGATTGCTGTATTTGTTGTGCATGTGAGTTGCATTCAGAGTTTGAATCTGTTGTTGCATCCACTTCTGTCTGGAAGTAGGTTCTTGTTTGTTTCAATTATTGCTCATCTTTTCAGTGGCATGAGTTGCATTCAGAGTGAATCTGTTGTCACATCCACTGCTGCCTGGAGGTTTTCTTGTTCATTTCAATTGCTTGTCTTTTGTGTCTTGAGTTGCATTCAGAGTAAATCTGCTGGTGCATCCACTGCTGCCTGGAAGTCTTCTTGTTTTCTTTCAATTGCTCGTCTTTTCTGTGCCTTCAGTTGCATTCAGACAGAATCTGTTGTTGCAATCCACTGCTGCCTGGGAGTCTTCTTGTTTGTATCAGTTGCACGTCTTTTTTGTGCCTTCAGTTGCATTCATAGTGAATTCTGGTGCATCATCCACTGCATGGAAATTATCTAGTCTGTTACGATTGCTAGTCTCTTTTGTCAATTGAGTTCCAGTCAGAGTGAATTTCTGTTGCACCCCTTACCTGGAAATCTTCTTGTTTGTTTCCATTGCCGGTATTTTTTGTGTCTTGAGTTGCATTCAGAGTGAATTTCTCTAGCATCTATCAACCTCGAAAACTTTGTGTTTGTTTCAGTTTCTGTCCTTTCTGTGCCATTCTTTCTATCAAAAACCCATGAACAACTGAAACACAGAGACCACCAAGGAACTGCAGAGTGGAAGTAAAAACTTCTTCAGAAGTCATGAATCCTCTGGGAACTACTTCAGATCAAATTTGTCACCAGACAGTAGAATTCTGAACCTATCCTGCAAATGGGTTCATCAGGATCTTTCAAAACCTGTGGTTATATTTGATTACTTGACTGCATGATGGAAATTGCATGTGCCAGATTGCAGAGAAAAACTCCAAAACAACAATTTGAAGATGAAACTGTTACAAATCTGAAAGGGACCATTAGAACAGTAGGAGCTTTGTATGAAAAACCACTGTACAGAAATTGCAAAAACCCTGTACAGTTTTTTGCAAAACTACACTGTACAGTTGTTGCAAAAATTCACTGTCTAGTTATTACAATTCAAATCATGCCATAGTAGTGTTTGTTTCTATCACATGATTTAAGGAAAAACAATATTTTCCAATAGCCACAATGAACAATTAATTTGAGAAAGAAACTAGAAAAGAGAAGAATGACATTGAACTCTTGATATTTGTGAGATAAAGTTATATCAAAACGTAGGCTTTCATGGTAAAGGGATGATAATGAAGCAAGATGTTACTTGGGTGCTGATTGCTATGAACATATCTTTGACAGAAAAATCATCTCCACAACACAAAGTGCACTAATTCATGAGGCAACTGAGCTTCAATCAAAATTCTTTGCAGTTGAGTTTAAGGCAGACAAAAATGCATCAGGAATACACACACAAAGCACAAGTGTTTACACATTACCCATCCAGAAACCTTAAGAATGAAAACAAGTCATGCATAACCTTCTTCTGGGTCTATTCCTGTCATCTCCAAAGCTTGAAACATTTATCTATCTGCAATCAAAAGACTACCATTCACACTCCCCAAAAAAAATTCCTCTACAGTAGTACTTGGCAATTTTGGTTTTAATTGAGGCAGGTTCCAGGAGTACAAATTTTGACAAGTCTGATTTTTCAATGGTTTATCTCTTGTACTAAAAACTGAATCACAAAATGCAGTTGGGAGAGACTAGTTCTTTGTCTAGCTTTGTCAATGCAATCCACATGACCAAAATCCAAGTCTGGGGAAAAACATCAAAAGCAAAGAACAGGGATCCTTCATGGAAATTGGAGGATTCAAGCGTTGGGTAATGCCACTTTAGTATGATTTTGCCACTCCCACTTGAACTCTCGGGGCTGCAGTAGGTAGCAATCAAATAAGGTATAAATAAGATACAGTTTGTTTAATACCTACATAACCATTTGCAATAATCATCACTAGTCTAGTACAATAGTCATACAAATTGAAAACCCAAAACTTTTCTGGCACAAACTGATTCTTGCTGTAAGTAAACAGACAGATTTCTGGTACTATTTGAAACACTGAGGATCTGCGGAGAATTACATGACCCAGCACTTTCTCCCACTTTTTGAAGCTCTTCAGATTCCTGCCCTTCTCAACATATGTAATACTTGTTGCACCATAAGATCATGTCTCCTTTTCTGGTTTATGTGCAAGAAGATATCAAATTGGATTGTACATACATGAGATCTTACTGCAACAACAAAATGGGTATGGACCTGCTGTGCACATGGAGAAAGGCTGAATGATCATGACAACAAGGTTGAAGAAGAAGAAGAAGAAGAAGATTAGGGCTGAGATTCTACTCTTTTGCAATTCTAGAACATGAGTGGGTCGGTCACATTGCAGCTAATTTTGAAAGTTTTTGATTGTCTGTCTGTCTCATGTAAGATAGCTCAATCGTTGCTCTGTTGAAGCAATCCAGAAGCTCATGTAAACCCGCTTGCTTGCTTGTTGCACTACTCTAGAGGTTCTACAAGTTGGAAGTCTTTTAGAGACCGCTGAATCAGCAACAGCATCAACCAGAGAAGGGGAAAAAATGGGCTGGATCAATTGCAGAACAGCCCTTCTGCATCACAATTAGTGCCTTGAAACCACCAGCAGAGAATCAACCCTGAGAGTGAATAATCCGCCTTAATGATCTGCTTGATGATGAAGGTGCCTAAACATATTGTTTGTTTGCTGCCCAGATCATGAGACAGATGCTTTTTCATGTGTAATCAACTCTTTCCATATCTGGAACTTTCAATCCTCTTCAACCCAAATAGTTTTGAGCTCCACTGACAAGCTTTCTTTCAGTCTGCTGCTCTTGCATTTCTTTCTTTTTGCTTCATTTGCCATCTCAACTTACGCCCTTCAATCTCCAGACTGGAGTACGAAATTGCATCATCATCTCGGTGATTCTTCGAAGAGACAATGTGCTGACACTGAAGCCATTATCCCCATTGGACTTTCACATCTCCAACAGCAATTTGAT
>Ga0116229_10001578_pt1 | contig 35956 bp, 28 predicted proteins | sample S1TSphgellanicum_3_FD_87313 | JGI IMG/M metagenome (GOLD analysis project Ga0116229, IMG submission 87313) | Host-associated microbial communities from peat moss isolated from Minnesota, USA - S1T2_Fc - Sphagnum magellanicum MG | ecosystem: Host-associated > Plants > Peat moss > Unclassified...
ACATGACGCACATCGTTTCGTGTCCTCGTAAAAACGATCGTCATGCCAACCCGTCATGCGCTGAAAATACGCCTACGCTATCCTATAGAGGGCGGCGTATTTCCATCGCAACGAATGCGGCGGGCGTTATATCTATCTTCCGAGAGTGTAACACATTGGCAACGTCGCCGGGCGGATGACATGCAGCTACGATAGTTCCGTGGCGGATTGCGCACGCGCCACCACCACAGCCAGAAGGCTGGCGACGATCATCGGCGTCAGCGGCACGCCTGCGGTCACGTTTGCCGCACGGGCAAACAGCGGCAGCGTGTAGCTGGCGCAGAGCACGATTTTTTCCCAGTCGCGCCACCCTGTCCGCATCGCCTCGCTGGCGAGCCAGGCGATCGGCACCGATAGGCAGGCCAGATCGTAATCCATCGCATAAGGCGTACACAGGATCGCCGCTGCGATCACGGTGGCCATCTCCGCCTTTGGCCCTGGGCGTTTGATCGCCACCCGGGCAACGAGCGCCACACACACCAGGCAAGCCGCACCCTGCGCCAGCCCCGCCAGGCCGATACTGCCGTGAGACAGCCTGATGGCTTCATAGACAGTGATCACCTTCGGCCCGGTCTGCGGGCTCTGCAGAACCGCCCGGCTGACCCAGAGTGTGGCAAAAAATCCCGACCAGGCGCCGCCGCCAAGCACCGCCCAGGACATCAATGTCAGCCCGATTGCGGTCACCCCGCAGGCAATGAACGCCCGCCACCGCCGAGCCGCCCCAAGTGCGACCGGAACGCACACCGCCAGATGCGGCTTGCATGCGAATATCCCCAGGCAGGCGCCCGCCAAAATCGGAAAGCGCTCCAGCAGCAGCACGGCGCCGCCAAAGGCTGCCGTGCTGACCAGGCCGTTCTGGCCGATGACACAATTGATGATGGTGCCGGGCATGACCAGTATCGGCAGCCTCGCCCAGCCTTGCGGCAGGATACGCCGCAGACACAAAATCGCCGCCGCCGCGCTCGATCCGAGAAACAGGAACAAAGCCGGCAGATACGGCAACATCGCCAAAGGCAGGCACAGCATCAGAAAAGTTGGGGGATATTGGTAGAGCAGCACGGTTGCTCTGGGCAGTTGCGCGCCGGTATCTTCCTCGGCCCTGATCGCATCCCCGTCATAAGCCGAGGCCGGGTGACCCGCCAGCGCCAGACGGGCGCCTGACCAGAACGGATCGAAATCCGACGCCATCGGCCGCCAATGCGGATCCAAGACGGCTGGCCTGAGAATCACCGAATAGGCCCCGATCAGAAAAATCAGCAAGGCCAGTGAAAGACTCCGGCCATAGGACTGCGCCCGATCCGCCGTCAGCCAATCCGCATGCCGCAATGGCTCCATGATGCGCGCGCCCCAACGCCTCATGCGACAGCGATCGCCGTCCGCACCGGTGCGCCGGCCCGCCGCGCAAGCAGCCCCATCAGGGCGGCCACCAGCGGCGGCGCAATGATCACGCCCAGCACCATGCCGCAGGCGCGGGCCACCAGCGGCAGCAAAAACAACGTCAGCAACAGGATTTTTTCCCAAGGCCGCCAGCCGGTGCGCTGCGCCTGCGCCATCAGCCACGCCATCGGCACCGCCAATATAGCCAGGTCATAATCATACAGGAATGGGGTGAACAGCAGTGAAGTGGTCACCATCAGCGCCGCCTCGTGGCCGGCACCCGGCCTGCGCCAGGCCAGCCGCGCCAGCAGCACCAGGGCCGCCACCGAAACCACGCCCTGTACCGCATAGGCAGCCCCGTTGCCGCCGCCGGCCAAACGAACGGCGCCGAAAAAACTTTGCAGTTTTGGCCATTTGATCGCGATGGTCTCGATATCGGCGCGCGCATTTGGCGCGTTCGCCAGAAAGCCGCGCCACACCCCGGTGCCGAGAACCAGCCAGGAGAGCAGGCAGAACCCGCAAGCCGTGGCGCCGCAGGCCAGCAAGGCGCGGATACGCCGCGCCGCGAGCAGCGCCACCGGCACACACACCGCCAATTGCGGCTTGCACACCAGCCCACCCAGACACATGCCGGCCAAAATAGGCCTGCTGTCCAGCCAGATCGCAGCACCAGCGAAACACGCCGCCGATAACGGGGCGTTCTGGCCCGACAAACCATTCATGATGAAGCCGGGAAAACTCAACAGCGGCAGCCACGCCCAGAATTGCGGCAAGATGCGCCGCAACAGAGCCAGCACCAGCACCATCTCGGTCGCCAGGAACAGCGCCAGCGCGATGGTGAAACCGAAAAGTCCCAGCGGCAGGCACAGCAGCAAGGCGGTCGGCGGGTAGTAGAACGCCAGATAGCCCGGCGGCATGCTGGTCGCCGCCCGTTCGGTGGCTTCGATCGCCACATTATCATAGGCCTGCGGCGCATGCCCACTCACCGCCAGGCGCCCCGCCGCCCAGAACGCATCGAAATCCAGCGCCATCGGCTTGCCAGGGTGGCGGATGAATTCCACCAGCAGCAGCACTGCCAGACCCGCCACCAGGCATATCAACAGGGTCGCCAGCAGGCGCGCCAGGGTCATTGCCCGGTCGCCGGTCAGCCACGCCGCCTCGGAAAGGCTTCTTACGCTCGGAACGATCATACCGCTCAAGCCTAGTTGAGGAAGGCGCGCGCCGGAACCTGCCTTTTCAGGCCGTGTGGCTAAACAGCGCTGCGGCGTGTTACCCCGGTTATGGCGGTTCAATCGGCTTGGGCTGGGGTCCGTTGCACTCAACCCTGGCGGGAGCCGAACGCCATGCATCCAAGTCGATCCGTGCGCGCCGCTTCACGCATCATGATCAACCGTCATCCGCTTGCCATGGCGATCGGGCTGTGCTGCCTGCTGGCGCTGCTGGTGCGCCTCATCGCCTATGGCCTGATGCCGGGCCCCATGCATCCGGATGAAAATTTTCAGTATCTCGATCAGGCGCACCGGATTGCCTTTGGCACCGGGTTGATTCCCTGGGAGTATCGTATCGGCATCCGTTCATGGCTGATGCCCGCGCTGCTGTCGCCGGCCTTCGAAATCGGCAAGCTGCTCGGTGGCAATCCCGCCTTGGCGCTATGGATCGTCGCGACAATGCTGTCGATCGCCTCCCTGCCAAGCGTCGCATGCGCCATGCTCTGGGGATATTCCGCCGCCGGCGTGGCGGGCGCGGTCGCCGCCGGTGTGGCCAATGCCACCTGGTTCGAGATCGCCGCCTTTGCGCCGCATGCGCTGGCCGACACCATCGCCGCAAGCCTGCTGATCCCCGGGCTGTATTTCTCCGGCGTTGCCCGGCCCTGGCCCAGCCCCGGTGCACGGCTGATCGGGGCTCTGCTCCTTGGACTAGCGTTTGTCCTTAGGCTGCAACTGGCGCCGATCGTCGGCATCACCTGCCTATGGTGTGCCTGGCGCGGCCATCGCCAGGTTCTGATCGGTTTGATGATCCCGATCGTGCTGTCGGGAAGTGTCGATGCCCTGACGCTATCTTATCCATTTCAGTCGATCGTGAGATATGCCTGGGTCAACCTTGCGCTGGGCGCCGCGCAATCCTACGGCACGCTGCCCTGGTACGCCTATGCGGTGATGAAACTGCTGTTCTGGGGCGGCCTGGCCGTCCCTGTTATCGGCTTCGCGCTGCTCGGCGCCTCACGCCTGCCAGCGCTCGCGCTATCTGCCCTCTGCGTCGTCCTGCCGTTTCTTCTTTTGGCGCACAAGGAAGATCGCTTCATCTATCCGGCATTGCCGCTGCTATTCACCTTGGCCGGCGTGGGAAGTGCGATGGCAGCCAAAGCCATTCTGGTGCGATGGCGGATGGAAAATCACGCCTGGCTGCCCGGCCTCAGCTGTGCTGTCCTCTGGCCAATCATGTCGCTGCTGGCCCTCGAACAGGCACCGATCTGGCCGTATCTGCATCAATTTTCGGCCATCAATGCGGCCGTCGCCGAGATCAATCGCCACCCGGATGTCTGCGGCGTCGCCCTGCATCCGCTGGAGCCCTGGGCGCGCGTGCCGGGCTATTCGCGGTTTCCAGCTGCGGTGAAAATTTATGGTTTTACCGATACCGATCCGATCGCACGCAGCGCCGCCTTCAACTACGTCATCGATCATTACGGCGGTGCTGTGCTGCCGAAGGCCGGTTTTTCGGTGCTGAAATGCTGGGACATGCCCACCCGGCAATCCTGGCCGGATCGCTGGATTGCCCATGTCTGTCTCTGGCACCGCGATGGCGGCTGCGATCCCTCGGCCTCGCCCACCTTGAGCCCGCCTCTGCCGGCTTTCCTCGGACGAGAAAACTGGGCTAAAGCAGATTGGAAGTAGAAAAATCAGCTAAACACCGCCCATTCCACAGGCTCAACGCCAAGTTGCCGGGCCGTCGCTTGCAGGCGGCGGGCGCCTCTGCTAAACGGCGCGGCTCACGATTGCAAATGCGTGACATGGATGCACGCGTTGAAGCGGCCATGTCGCCGGACTGGAGACCAAGCGTATGGCTGTTCCGAAGCGGAAAACCTCGCCAAGCCGCCGCGGCATGCGCCGCAGCCACCAGGCACTGACGCCCGAGGCGCATGCCGAGTGCAGCAATTGCGGCGAGCTCAAGCGGCCCCATCATGTTTGCGCTGCGTGTGGCCATTACGATGGCCGCGAAGTCGTCGCCGCCGGGAAAACCCTGAAGGGCGCCGTCCGAGTCTGACGCTGGTACTGACCCCGGCCGGCTCCCTATGACAGATCCAGTGGAGACACAGGCTGCGTCGCAGGATGGAGCCTGCAGGGAGCCGTTTACCCTCGCCGTCGACGCCATGGGCGGTGATCGGGCGCCGGAAGTGGTGGTCGAAGGCCTCGGTATCGCCGCCGAGCGGCACCCCGAAGCCCGCTTCCTGCTGGTCGGCGAGGAAGCCACGCTGGTGCCGCTTCTGCTCGGCAATAAGCGCGCCCGCGCCGTCTGCACCCTGCGCCACGCGCCGGACCGCATCACCGGCGACTGCAAGCCCACCATGGCCCTGCGCATGCGCCAATCCAGCATGCGCCTGGCGATCGACGCGGTGGCGAGCGGGGAGGCCCAGGGCGTGGTTTCGGCCGGCAATACCGGCGCTCTGCTCGCATTGTCGAAAATCGTGCTGAAAACCTTGCCTGGGATCGACCGCCCGGCGATGGCGGCCATCATGCCCTCCGCCCGCGGCGACGTGGTGATGCTCGACCTCGGCGCCAACGTCGCCTGCGATACCCGCAACCTGGTGGAATTTGCCCTGCTCGGCGACATGTTCGCCCGCACCGTGCTAGGGCTGACCGCGCCCAGCATCGGCCTGCTCAATGTGGGCTCCGAGGAGCTGAAGGGCGATGACCGCCTGCGCCGCGCCGCCGAGATTCTCCGGTGCAGCCATATCGGCGCCCAGTTCCACGGCTTCGTCGAAGGCCATGACATCGCCGCCGGCACCACCGATGTGGTGGTCACCGACGGGTTCACCGGCAATGTGGCGCTGAAAACGGGCGAGGGGGCGCTGAAACTCGTCACCGACCTGCTCAGGCAGATTTTCTCCAGCAGCCTTTCGTCAAAGCTTGGATATTTGCTGGCCAAGCCAGGGCTGGACCAGATGAAGATCTGGCTCGATCCTCGCCGCTATAATGGCGCGGTGATGCTCGGGCTGAACGGTGTGGTGGTGAAATCCCATGGCGGCACCGATGCCGAGGGCTTCGCCCACGCCACCGATGTGGCAGTGGATATGGTGGTGCATCGCTTTAACCACCGAATCCGCGAGGGTCTGGGACGACTCGGCACTGTGATGACAGAACAGGCGCCTCTGGCCGCGGTACGATAATGATTTTCCTGCGTTTTTCACTCAAGGCGGAGCGCTGCCGCATGGTTCCGGCATGAAGCGGTCGCAGATCACCGGCGTTGGCGGCTATTTGCCCGAACGCTGCGTGAGCAATGCCGAACTGGCGCTCACCGTCGATACCTCCGATGATTGGATTTTCGCCCGCACCGGCATCCGCCAGCGCTACATGGCCGCCCCGCATGAGAGCTGCGCCTTTATGGGTGCCCGCGCGGCTGAGGCGGCGTTGCGACAGGCGGGGGTGAATGCCGGGTCGGTGGACGCCATCATCCTGGCCACCGCCACGCCGGACGAGGCATTCCCCGCCACTGCCGTTCGCGTCCAGGCTCTGCTCGGATCGGCCGCCGGCTTCGCCTTCGATCTGTCGGCTGCCTGCAGCGGATTCATCTATGCGCTGGCCACCGCCGACGCGTTCATCCGCGCCGGCTCCGCCCGCACGGTGCTGGTGATCGGCAGCGAGGTCTATTCGCGCATCATGAACTGGCAGGACCGCACCACGTGCGTGTTGTTCGGCGATGGCGCCGGCGCGGTTCTGCTGCAAGCTGGCGATCCTGAGGGCCCTGGCATTCTCTCCACCCACCTGCACGCCAACGGCGCCTTCGGTGACATGCTGTATGTGGATGGCGCGGTGGGCCGGAAGGACCGGCCCGGCCATCTGGTGATGAAGGGCCAGGAGGTGTTTCGCCACGCGGTGAAGAAGCTCGCCGAAGCGGTGGACGAGGCTTTGGCCGCCAACGGATTCGGCCATGCCGACGTGGATTGGCTGGTGCCCCACCAGGCCAATCTGCGCATCATCGAGGCCATGGGAAAGCGCCTCGGCCTGCCGCCTGACCGCGTGGTCGTCACGGTTGACCGCCACGCCAACACCTCCGCCGCCTCGGTGCCGCTCGCTTTGGCCGAAGCGGTGCAGGATGGCCGGATAAAACGCGGCGAACTCGTGCTGATGGAAGCCCTCGGTGGCGGCCTCACCTGGGGCTCCGCCCTGGTCCGCTTCTAGAGCGGCTTCAGCCTGACTGGAAACGGCCCCGTGTCCGTCAGGCCGCTCTAGATCTTTGTTTTGGCGGGCATTTTTATCAGCCTTTGGCCATTTTGGACCGGCGTGGCAATTCCAGTCAGGCTGATAATGCCCTAACGCGGGGTACCCGGGCGCCGCGCGTCATCAAGATTGCCTGCCCGTCCTAGGGTGGGCTGCTTGCAGCCCACGCCCCCGCGCGGCGCGGGATCACTGCAAAATGACAAGCGCGCGGCCCCATCCGACCGGCCGAAGCGTTGCCGCGCCATGGCCAAAGGCCGATCGACCAGCCAGAACATCAGCGTGGCGTAGGCAGCGATCAGCACCACGGCCACGGCGTCTCTGGCCGCCGCAGGCAGGCCTGCTGCCTGTTGATCCAGCAGCATGAAAATCGTCTCGTGGCAGAGATAGACGCTGTAGGAAACCGCCCCGATCGCCCGCAGCGCCCGCCATCGAAGAACCGTGCCAACCATCGTGTTCCCCTGCAGCACAGCCGCGAACAGGATGAAAAGCGCAGCTCCTTGCAGCGTGTAGCGGAATGTCTGGCGGAACATCTCGCTGCGTATCAGCAAGCATATGCCGAGTGTCAGCAACGCCAGGGCCACATGAAACGCCGCCGGCCGGGTGCAGGTTTGCCGATCCAGAACCGGATTGTTCCACATCGCAAGGCAGCAGCCGAACAGGATCGAATCGATCCGCGTATGACTCATATAGTAATTCGCCGTATAATCCGTCAGCAGAGCAACATTGGCCACGCGGATAGCGAGCACTGCAAAGCAGAGGCCAAGCATAAACAAGGCGGCGTGCCTTCCGGCCATGCGGCGCAGCGCAATTTGAAAAATAAACGGGAAAACAAGATAAAAATGCTCTTCCACCGCCAGCGACCATAGTGGCGTTACCGGTGCGCCGTTCACCTGGTCCGGCGGCGCGACATAATTCACGTAAAAAAACATCTGCGCGATGATGACGTGCCACTGGACCGAAAACTGAATAAGGCCGGTGCCGGCGAGCAGGGTGGCCGCGCCGATGGTGATCCAGAGTGGCGGGTTGATCCGGCAGATACGCCTTAGATAGAAATTGCGTATATCGATGGTACCGGCGCGGGCGGCCTCCACGCGCAATTGGCTGGTGATCAGATAGCCGCTGAGAAAGAAGAAGAGGGTCACCCCGAACCCGCCCGGAACCACGCGCTCCAGCCCGGCATGGGCAAGAACCACGATCAGCACGGCAATCGCACGAATGCCGTCCAGTTCCGCAACATGACCCACCCGCTACCTCAGCCTGTCTGCGACAGCCAGCGCCCGGTGTTATTAAAACTGTCTGGACGACGCCAGATGCAGCCGCAGGATGGCCGCCCAAGCGCCGCAAAATGAACCAATCTGCCGCTATGTACGACAGCGAGGAGTCCATCGTTGTAGTATAAACACGTCACCCAAAAGCGCTGCGGCGGAGATCAGATGGTTACGGGGTCTGTAACCTACGGCTGACAATGGCCTTACTCTCCGCTAATCTCAGCCGTTCAAGCAGCGCGTAAGACTGGCTCAGCAAGGCCCGCGTTGTCGACAGCCGAACGCTACTGACTTCCAGCGAGTAGGGCATGCCCTTCAAGCGGAAGAGGGAAAGTCCGATACTGCTGGCATCCCTGGTCGTCATAACGATAACGTTACTAGCGTCACGTTTCGATGTCAAGTCGATCACCGGCGCAAGCGCGGCCTGCCCCAGGGTGGCGGCCCACCACTTCCCAATCACCCGCCCCTCGCTGGATGACCGAGCGAACAGCACGAGCACACCCGCTTCTGCTTTCGGCACAAGGCCGAGAAGATATGAACCCGCTTGTCTCCGTCATTGCAGGCAACCGCACGGGTCAGTGCCCCTCCGTATGTGGTGTGGATCGGGAACGGATCGACCTGGTTGCCTGCACCCGCGCATCCCGCCCGAAAACCCCCTACATTCCGACCCATGAACAGCGCACCCATCACCACCCGGTCTGCGGTTCGTAGCTCCGCCGGCTTGCTCCCCGTCGGCGCGCTTCTGCTGGCAATGATCAGCTTCACCCTCGGCTCATCCTTGGCCAAGGGCCTGTTCGGGGCGGTCGGGCCAGAAGGGACCACAACACTGCGGCTGATGTTTGGAGCCATCCTGCTGGCCGCGCTGTTTCGCCCATGGCGGCTGCGGCCCGGCAAGAGCTGGGGCCTCCTGCTGGTCTATGGCCTGTCGCTCGGGATGATGAACCTGACGTTTTACCAGGCACTGGCAACAATTCCGCTCGGTGTCGCGATCGCCATCGAGTTCACCGGGCCGCTGCTGGTGGCGGTGGCCACTTCGCGGCGTAAGGCCGATTTTCTCTGGATCGCCCTATCGGTGATGGGGCTGCTCCTGCTGCTGCCGATCGGCCACCCGGCACCGAACCTGCATTGGCAGGGTGTGGGCTTCGCATTGGGCTCCGCCGCCGGCTGGGCCGTCTATACGCTCGTCGGCCAGCGTGTCGGCCAGGCGCTCGGCACAGAATCGGTGGCGGCCGGCATGGGTATCGCCGCCCTTGCCGTGGCCCCGTTCGGGCTGGCCCATGCTGGCCTGCAGCTGCTGCACCCGGCCGTGCTTGCGGTGGGCGCTGTCATCGGCGTGGTCTCCAGTGCTGTGCCCTATGCGCTGGAAATGGTGGCGCTGCGGCGCCTGCCCGCCAACGCCTACGGCACCCTGGTCAGCGCCGAGCCCGCCATCGGCGCCCTCATGGGCTTTGTTGTCCTCGGCGAAACCCTGCCGCTTACTCAATGCTTCGGCATCGCCCTGATCGTTCTCTCCTCGATCGGCTGCACCATCGGCGCCACCGGGATCGCCCACGAACCGCCGCCCCCGTAACCTCACGCCCAAACGCTTAGGGCCCGTTCGACATTAACCGAATCGGGTCACGGGATCGAACGGGCGCCTCGCGCCTTTGTTTGAAGCGGCATCTTTGTCGGCGTGCCGACGCACTTATGTGCCGACGATGCCTTAGCCGCGCATCGGCCAAGTGCCGATGCGCGGCTACATCCACTCTCTGGCCAGATCAGGCCAGGTCGAACCGATCCAGGTTCATCACCTTGGTCCAGGCCGCAACGAAATCATCCACGAACGGCCCAGCCGAATCCTGGCACCCGAACACTTCCGCCAGAGCCCGCAACTGCGAGTTCGACCCGAAAATCAGATCGACACTCGTGCCGGTCCATTTCAGCTCCCCGGTCGCGCGGTCACGCCCCTCGAAAATCTCTTCCGATGCCGAGGAAGCCTGCCAGACCGTATTCATATCAAGCAGGTTCAGGAAGAAATCATTGGTCAGCGTCTCTGGCCGGCTGGTGAACACACCGTGTTTGGTGTGCCCGAACGTGGCACCAAGCACCCGCAATCCGCCCACCAGAACCGTCATTTCCGGCGCGGTGAGAGAGAGCAGATGCGCTTTGTCCACCAGCATCTCCTCCGCCCGCTTTGCATGTCCGTCGCGCAGATAGTTACGGAACCCGTCTGCGGTTGCTTCCAGCACGGCGAACGCGGCGACATCGGTCTGCTCCTGAGAGGCGTCGGTCCGGCCTGGCGTGAACGGAACCTCCACGTCGTGCCCTGCCGCTTTCGCCGCTGCTTCCACCGCCGCGCAACCACCCAGAACAATCAGATCGGCGAGCGAAACCTTCTTGCCGCCCGACTGAGCCGCGTTGAAATCGCTCATGATCGTCTCCAGCACCGGCAGCACCTTCGCCAGCTCCGTCGGCTGATTCACTTCCCAATACCGCGCCGGCGCCAGGCGAATGCGCGCCCCGTTCGCCCCACCGCGCTTGTCGCTGTTGCGAAAGGTCGAGGCCGATGCCCAGGCCGTCGTCACCAGCTGAGAAATCGACAAGCCCGATTCAATAATCTTGGCTTTCAGCGCGGCAATATCCTCCGCGCCAACCAGCTCATGATCCACCGCCGGCACCGGGTCTTGCCACAATTGCGGCTCCGCCGGCACCAACGGGCCCAGGCCGCGCACATAGGGCCCCATGTCGCGATGCGTCAGCTTGTACCACGCCTTGGCAAAGGCATCGGCAAATTCCTGTGGATTCTCATGGAACCGTTTGGAAATCGGCGCATAGACGGGGTCCAGTCTTAGCGCCAGGTCGGTGGTGAACATCATCGGCGCATGTTTTTTCGTTGCATCATGCGCATCCGGCACCGTGCCCGCCGCCGCCCCATTCTTGGGTGCCCATTGCGAGGCACCGGCGGGGCTTTTCACCAATTCCCACTCATGCCCGAACAGATTGTCGAAATAGGCATTGTCCCAGGTCACCGGCGTCGCCGTCCATGCACCCTCCAGCCCGCTGGTGATCGTCTTATCGGCATTGCCGCTGCCAAAACTGTTCTTCCAGCCCAGGCCTTGCTCAACCGTGCCGGCAGCCTCCGGTTCCGGCCCTACATACTCGTTCGGATGCGCCGCGCCATGGGCCTTGCCGAAGGTATGTCCGCCGGCGATCAGGGCAACCGTCTCCTCGTCATTCATCGCCATCCGGCCAAATGTCTCGCGTATATCCCTGGCCGAGGCCAGCGGATCCGGGTTGGCGTTCGGCCCTTCCGGGTTCACGTAGATCAGCCCCATCTGCACCGCGCCGAGCGGGTTCTCCAGCTGCCTGTCGCCGCTATATCGCTTGTCGCCAAGCCAGGTATCTTCCGGGCCCCAATACACATCCTCTTCCGGTTCCCACACATCCGCCCGCCCGCCGGCGAAGCCGAAGGTCTTCAGCCCCATCGATTCAAGGGCAACATTGCCAGCCAGGATCATCAGATCGGCCCAGGAGAGCTTGCGGCCGTATTTCTGCTTGATCGGCCACAGCAAGCGGCGCGCCTTGTCCAGATTCGCATTATCCGGCCAGCTATTCAGCGGCGCAAAGCGCTGTGTGCCGGATGCCGCGCCGCCGCGGCCATCGCCAATCCGATAGGTGCCGGCGCTGTGCCAGGCCATCCTGATGAAAAACGGCCCATAATGGCCATAATCCGCCGGCCACCAATCCTGCGAATCCGTCATCAACGCCAACAGGTCGCTCCTTACTGCCTCCAGATCGAGGCTCTTGAACGCCTGGGCATAGTCAAAATCCTTTCCCATCGGATCGGATAACGGAGAATTCTGATGCAGAATTTTTAGGGTCAGCTGGTTTGGCCACCAGTGCTGATTGGACATCGCCAATACCACCGTACGCTGGTGACCGCCGCCCGTGACTGGGCATTTGCCTTCGCCGTCCATATGTCTCTCCGATCGGGTTTCGTGTTCTTGGCCCTGCGTGGACTTTTCCCACGAGGCGGTTCTACGCCTCCGGCCGCCTATAACCAAAATCGATTTTATGCGTCGGCACGATAGGCTGACCCTATCGCCAGAGCCCGGCACTCGCCGCATCTCATTGCGAACAAATAACGACTTGACCAGGTTCACGTTTTGTAGTCGTAATAAGATCTCCCGATGCAAGGCGGCCCGCACCATGAACATCATCTCCCTCTCCCGGCCGGTAACCCAGGAAGACCGTACTGCGCGCCAGTTGCGCATGTGCGAGGAAATGGCCGAACTCGGCATGAATTTGGCCCGCAAAGCCGCACAAGACGCCGCTGCCCGCCAAAGCGCGGACCCAGCCGCGGGAGACCGCAGATCCACGCTCGGCAAAACCACTGACCCGGCCACTCTCTTCACCCGGCTGTGCAGCGCCATTCGTCAGGCCATCGCCCTGGAAGCCAGGCTCGCCGCTGGTCAAAAACCCAACAGGAAGGTGACCGGGCCCGCTTTGCCAGCCGATTCACGGCGCGCCACGCTCCGCCAGGTGTTTTTCCACGTCACCGAACGCAATCCGAACCGTGTCGAAATCCGCCGCGCCACCAGCGCCCGACTGGATGAGGAACTCGCCGAAGACCCTGACGGCAAAATCCATATCGGCGATCTCTTCACCAAAATCTGCGAAGATCTTGCCGTCGAAATCGATCTCGCCACGCTCCCGGACGCTCTCCTCGACCTCCTCTGCCCCGAAGATGCGGATCAGCAAGCCCAACACCAGGCCACCCAGCCGCTCCCCCAAACCGGCATCTTCCGCCCGGGCCCGTAGTAGCCGGATATCCAATCGCTGTCCGGCCGTTACGCCACCGATTGCAAACTGATCGATCGCATATACATGCCGTTCTCCCCTGGCGCGGCGCGGAACGACTGCGTCAGCCCCAGCACGGTTTCCGCGCCGCCCAGAAACAGCACACCATCCTCCGGCATCTGTCTGGCCAAGGCATCCAGCACCCTTTGCTTGGTCGGCGGATCGAAATAGATCAGCACGTTGCGGCAAAAGATCACATCGAACTGGCCAAGCGGGCGCATATCGGCAAGCAGGTTCCATTCACGGAAGCTCACCGCCTCGCGCAACGGTTGTTTCACCTGAAACTGCGCGTCGACCTTGGTAAAATATTTCACCAGCATCTGCATCGGCAGGCCGCGCTGGATCTCGAATTGCGAATACACGCCCGCCCGTGCCCGTTCCAGCGGCTCGTGTGCCAGGTCGGTGCCCAGAATCTCCACTCGCCGCCCAGCCATCGTTGTGGCCAGCTCCGCCGCCACCATGGCGATCGAATAGGCCTCCTGCCCGGTAGAGGCGGCGGCGGACCAGATGCGCAACGCCTTGCCCGTCGGCCGTGCGGCATGCAGGCGCGGCAGCACCGTCTTGCGCAACGCATCGAACGGTTTGGCATCCCGAAAGAACAGCGATTCGTTGGTGGTCATCGCGTCCACCACCTCGCGTTCAAGGGCGCTGGAGAGTCGCACTCTCGCGGCCAGTTCAGCAAGATCGCGCAGGCCCTCGCGTTTGAGGATCGGCGCCAGCCGGGTTTCCAGCAAATATAGCTTGTCCGGGCCCAGATCGAGGCCGGATTGCCGCTTGAGCATATCGGCGATCGGCGCGAAGCCAGCATTCATGGAAGCTGGCCCGCCGCCCCCAGGCCGCGCGTCATTGCCATGATCTTCGCGCCCATATCCGGCAGCGTCAGCACCGCATGCGCCAGCCCCGCCCGCGCCACCGCGCCGGGCATGCCCCACACCACGCTGCTGGCTTCGTCCTGCGCCAGCAGCGCCCCGCCGGCCTGGATAATTTGCTCCGTGCCGGCCAGCCCGTCATGGCCCATGCCGGTCAGCATCGCCACCAGCACCCGCCCCTCCATGGCCTCGCAGGCAGAGCGCAGCATGGGATCGACCGATGGGCGGCAGAAATTTTCCGGCGGCCCATCATCCAGATGCGCAAACAGGGTATTGCCCTGTCGCCGTACCAGAAGATGCCGGTCGCCAGGGGCGAGCAGAATGCGGCCGGGCAGGATCGGCGCACCTTCCTGCGCCTCGGCGCAGGGCAGCACGCCCAGCCGGTCGATATGCTGCGCCAGGATCGGCGTGAAGGTGGATGGCATATGCTGGGTCAGCACCACCGGCACCGTCAGGCTGGCGTTCAGCGCCTGCACCAGCGCGAACAGCGCATTGGGTCCTCCGGTGGAACTGCCGATCGCCAGCAGCCGGGGCGGGTGGCGTGGCGCAGGGCGCAATACGATCGCGCTCATCGGCGCGCGCTGCAGCGGATGGTCGAGCATCACAGCAGCCCTACCTGCTCCAGCTTGCCGCGCAATATCGCCTCGTCGAACGGCTTCATGATGAATTCCTGCGCACCGGCCTCCATCGCTTCCTCTACGAAGCGCATCTCGTTTTCGGTGGTGCAGAACAGCACCGTCGGGTTGTCCGGCCCGAACTCGCGGCGCAGCGCGCGCAAGAAGTCGATGCCGTTCATCACCGGCATGTTCCAGTCCAGCAGAATGGCATCTGGCATTTTCGCCCGGCACGCGGTCAAGGCGCGCGCGCCGTCCTCTGCTTCCTCCACGTCGAAGCCGGTGCCTTCCAGAATGCGGCGGGCCACCAGCCGAACCACCCGGCTGTCATCGACAATCAGGCAGGTCCGCTCCGTCACGCCGCCAGCACCGTATCGAACTGCAGCAGCTTTTCCACATCCAGCACCACCATCAGTTGCTGGTCCACCCGATAGATGCCCAGCGAATGCTCCGCCCAGTTCGGCGGCAAAGTGGGCGGATTGCGTTCCATATCGGCGATGCGTAGCGAGACCACCTCACGCACCTGATCTACCAGCAGCGCATAGAGCTCTGGCCCCTGCTCGGTCACCACCGACATCGGCTTTATATGGCCAGGCCGCGGCGGCAGCCGAAGCCGGCAGCGCAGATCTATGGCGGTGACGATACGGCCGCGCAAATTCAGGTTGCCCGCCACTTCCGGCGGCGCCAGCGGAATGCGCGCGATCATCTGGCCGGCCAGTACATCGCGCACCACCAGCACCGGCACGCCGCAGAGCTGTTCGCCCATCATCAGTGTTACATAGGCGCGGCTATCGGCGGCTTCGGCGTGGTTTGGCTGCATCGGCGGTTTCCTAATTCAGCGCCATATCCATCAGCCCGGCCTGGTTGGACAGGCACTGGCGCAGGCTTTCGATCAGCAAGTCGCGCTGCATCTTTTCCACGTAATCGGTAAAGCCGGCATCGCGGCCGCGCTCGGCCTCCGCCGCCCCGCCACGCCCGGTCAACGCGATCATCGGCAGCGCCGCCCACGGCCCGGCTTCGCGCACCATGCGGGCAAAACCCAAACCGTCGATGTCCGGCATTTCGATATCGGAGACGATGGCGTCGATCATCAACCCGCCATCGCGCAGGCGCAGCGCCTCGGCGGCGCTGGACGCCGCCGTCACTTCATAGCCGGCGGCGGATAGGGTGGGTACCAGGAGCTGGCGGAAGAAATCGCTATCTTCCACCACCAGAACCCGCCGCCTGGTAGCGGCCTTGTCCTGCCCGCCGCCAAACCAGTCGCGCCAGGCCGTGGTGAGCCAATGGCCGGTATCCAGCACATCGGCCGCCTGGCCGTCGATAATCGCGGTGCCAAGCAGCCCAGGCCGTGGTGCGCCGATTTCGATCCGCAGACGGTCATGCACCACATCGACGATCGCATCCACCATCAGCCCCATGCTGCGATCGCCATCGGCGAACACCAGCACCGGCTGCGTCGGGTCGGTCTGTGCCTGCCCGGCCGGCTCGCCGGCCTTATCGCCACCAAAGGTGAATTTATCCGGATCCATCGCGATCAATGGCATCAGCCGGCCCCGGTACTGGGTCACGAAGCCATTGGCTGAGCTCTCGATCTTGGCGATCGATATGTCCTCCAGCCGTGCCACCAGGCTCAGCGGCACCGCCAGCGGGGTGGTCTGGTTGCTGGCGCGGAACAGCAGCAGCGCCACCCGCTCTTCCGAGGCGGCGGTCGCCGGCGCGGCCGGTGCCGCCGCCGGCCCGCTGCGGGAGGAGACGCCGGCGCTGCGCGCCACCCCGTTCGGGTCCAGGATCATGATCACCGACCCGTCGCCCAGAATGGTGTTGCCGCTGAACATGGTCACGTGGCGCAATATGGGCGCCACCGGCTTCACCACGATTTCCTCGGTATCGAACACTTCATCCACCACAATGCCCAGCATCAGGCTGCCGGCCGCGGTCACCACCACCGTCGTGCTCTTTGGCTGGCCCGCGCCTTCCTCCATGCGCAGCAGCGCGCCGAGCGAAATCAGCGGCAGCAGCCGGTCGCGCAGGCGCAGCACCGGAGTCTGCCCGATATGCTCGATCGACATGCCGGCGCCAACGGCGTCGTCGGTCTCCTCCATCGGGATCGGCGCCAGGCTGTTCGAACGGTCGGGCACCTTGCCGACCTCACGGCCAACCCGCACCAGCTCCATCACGCTGATCTGCGGGATGGCAAAACGCTCGCCAGCGGCGGAGACAATCAGCGCCGAGACAATGGCCAGAGTGAGCGGGATCTTGATGGTGAAGCAGGAGCCCTGGCCGAACACGCTGGTGAGATCGATGGTGCCGCCGATGCGTTCGATATTCGACCGTACCACGTCCATCCCCACGCCGCGCCCCGAAATGGCGGTCACCGCCGCGGCGGTGGAGAAGCCGGCGCGGAAGATGAAGGCGCGTATCTGGGTATCGGTCATCGCCGCCAATTCGGCTTCGGTGGCCAGGCCTTTGGAAAGCGCCTTGTCCCGGATGCGGGCCACATCCAGGCCACGCCCGTCATCGCTTACCTCGATGATGATGTGGCCACCTTCATGGTAGGCGTTCAGCAGGATGCGGCCGGTCTCCGGCTTGCCCGCGGCGCGGCGCTCTTCCGGTGTTTCGAGGCCGTGATCGGCGCTGTTGCGGACCATATGCGTCAGCGGGTCGCGCATCAGTTCCAGCACCTGCCGGTCCAGCTCGGTATCCTGGCCGCGCATCTCCAAAGTGATTTTCTTGGCGGTCTCCTGCGCCAGGTCGCGCACCAAACGCGGCAGCTTGTTCCAGGCATTGCCGATCGGCTGCATGCGCGTTTTCATCACCCCTTCCTGCAGGTCGGAGGTGATGCTGGAGAGCCGCTGCAGCGGGGCGCTGAAAGCACTGGTGCCCTGGGCGCGGGAGAGCTGCAGCAACTGGTTGCGGGTAAGCACCAATTCGCCAACCAAGGTCATCAGCTCCTCCAGCACATCCACGGTGACGCGGATGGTCTGGCTGCCGACCTGATTATCGGCGGGCGGCGTATCCTGCGCGGGTTGCGGTGCCGCCGGAGCCGCCACCGCGGCTTCAGCCGGTTCGGCGGCCAGATCGCCGGCGGCGGCGCGGTTCAGGGCGGCGATGATGGCGCTATCATCGCCGGCGGGTTCCGCGCCGGTGGCGCCCAAAGCGGCGACGATGGCCTTGATCCGGTCCAGCGACCCCAGAATCAGGCTGATCACCGCCGGCGTTACCGTCAGTTCACCGTCGCGTACCCGGCCGAGCACGTTTTCGGCGGCATGGGCCACATGCTCCAGCCGCGGCAGGCCAAGGAAGCCGCAGGTGCCCTTGATGGTGTGCACCAGGCGGAAGATCAGCGACAGCGTGGCCTTGTCATCGGGTGTGCGCTCCAGCTTGACCAGAGCAAGATCCAGTTCGGCCAGGGCCTCATTGGTTTCGGTCAAGAACTCTGGAAGCAGGTCGTCCATCGGCGCTCCGCCAGCCTGGGCTGGTGATTGAGTGAAAGCAGCCGGTCGGCGGGCGCTTGTCTGGCGGCAGAGTGGGCAAATTCGGCGAAGAATTGGTAAAGACGTGTGTGCGCCGCGAACCTGTCATGCGCTTGCGGGTTCGGCGCCAAATGTGCATCTGAGCTTCATGATGCTGGATTATGCGGCGCTGGACGCCACCCCCCCGGCCACCCAGCCCTTTCTGCATGTGGTGGTGCCCGATTTTCTGCCGCCAGAGGCGCTGGCGCGTGTCTATGAGGGTCTGCCGCAGCTGGATCGCGGCGGATCATTCCCGCCGCAGGCCCTCAAGCTCGGCCACGAGGCACGGAACATGATGCGCGAGCTGGAAGGCCCGCAGCTTCGCCATGCCATCGCCGCCAAATTCGGGCTGGCGCTGGATGATGCGCCCTCGATGCTGACCGTGCGGCTGGCGACGCGGGCCAAGGATGGCCAGATCCATACCGATTCCCTGGCCAAGCGGGTGACGGCCCTGCTGTATCTCAACCCGCCCAATTCTGCCTTCGACCAGCAGGACGGGTGCTTGCGCCTGCTTCGCTCGGCGACCGACCTGGAGGATTATGCGGTGGAAGTGCCGCCCACCAGCGGCACTTTGCTGGTGTTCCCCAATGGCCCGGCAAGCTGGCCCGGCCATCGCACCTATGTGGGCAAGCGCCACTCGGTGCAGCTGAATTACATGACCAATGATGCCAAGGCGCGGGCGGAATTACGGCGCCACAAGCTATCGGCCTTCGTCAAGCGCTTCCTGTAGCTGAGTAGTTTCCGAGGCTGCACGGGGTCCTGGGGCAGCCTCTAGTGTTCCAGCCGGGCATCGAACGGCTCCATTGCGTGCCAACGCAGGAGCGGCCGTCGGCATGACGATGCCCGGATCACAGGAACATAATCATGGATTCACCCAGCTTGCCGAACGAGCTTCTGGATATCGGCGCCTCTGGCGCGGAACCGGTTTTGGGCGTGGAGGCGCTGCGGAAGATCGATGCCTATTGGCGGGCGGCCAATTATCTCTCGGTCGGCCAGCTCTATCTGTACGACAATCCTCTATTGCGCGAGAAACTCACCATCGATCATGTGAAGCCGCTGATCGTCGGTCATTGGGGAACCACGCCGGGGCAGAATTTCATCTATGTTCATCTCAACCGGGTGATCAAGCAGAACGACCTGGACATGATCTATATCTCCGGTCCCGGCCATGGCGGCCCCGCCATTGTCGGCAATGTGTATCTGGAGGGGACCTGGAGCGAATTCTATCCGAACGTGACGCAGGACGAAGCCGGGCTGAAAAAGCTGTTCAAGCAGTTCTCCTTTCCCGGCGGCATTTCCAGCCATGTGGCGCCGACAACACCGGGTTCGATCCATGAAGGCGGCGAATTGGGCTATTCGCTCAGCCATGCTTTTGGTGCGGCATTCGATAATCCCGCGCTGATCGTGGCCTGCGTGGTGGGCGATGGCGAGGCGGAGACAGGCCCGCTGGCGACCGCATGGCACAGCACGAAATTTCTTGATCCGGTCAATGACGGCGCGGTGCTGCCGATCCTGCATCTGAACGGGTTCAAGATCAGCAACCCCACGGTCCTGGCGCGTATTCCGCATGAGGAATTGGCGGAATTCTTTCGCGGTTGCGGCTGGACGCCGTATTTCGTGGAAGGCGACGATCCGGCGGTGATGCATGAGCGCATGGCGGCGGTGCTCGACCAGGCAATCGCGGCTATTCGCCACATTCAGGCAAGCGCGCGGGCGAACGGCGATGCGACGCGGCCAAGCTGGCCGATGATTGTGCTGCGATCGCCAAAAGGCTGGACGGGGCCGAAAACCGTTGATGGCCTCAAGGTGGAGGGCACGTTCCGCGCGCATCAGGTGCCGCTGCTGGTGGATCATGCGCATTCGCAGCATGTGGGGCAGCTTGAAAGCTGGATGAAGAGCTACAAGCCGGACGAGCTGTTCGACGAGAATGGCCGGTTGATTGCGGAGTTGGCTGAACTCGCCCCGGAAGGCAACCGGCGTATGGGTGCCAACCCTCATGCCAATGGCGGGTTGCTGCTGCACGACCTGATCATGCCGGATTTCCGGGCGCACGCGGTAAAGCTGCCTTTCCCCGGCGCGGTGGCGGCGCAGGATACACTGGTGCTTGGCGCCTTCTTCCGGGATATCATCGCGTTGAACCCCGATAATTTCCGGGTGTTCGGGCCGGATGAATCGCTCTCCAATTTTCTCGGCGCGATGTTCCAGGTGACCAGCCGGCAATGGGACGCGGAGACCGTGGAGGGCGATGAGTTTCTCGCCCCAGCCGGGCGGGTACTGGATTCGATGCTGAGCGAGCATCAATGCGAGGGCTGGCTGGAGGGTTATCTGCTAACCGGCCGGCATGGCGTGTTCAACAGCTACGAAGCCTTTATCCGCATTGTCGATTCCATGTTCAGCCAGCATGCAAAATGGCTGAAGGTGACAGCGGAACTGCCCTGGCGCCGCAAAATCGCCTCGTTGAACTATCTGCTGACATCGCATGTCTGGCAGCAGGACCATAATGGATTCACCCATCAGGACCCTGGCTTTCTGGACCATGTCATCAACAAGAAAGCCGATATCGTTCGGGTGTATCTGCCGCCGGATGCGAATTGCCTTCTTTCCACCTTCGATCACTGCCTGCGCAGCCGGCATTACGTGAATGTGGTGGTGGCCGGCAAACATCCCCTGCCACAATGGCTGACCATGGAAGAAGCGGTGGTCCATTGCACCCAGGGGCTCGGCATCTGGCAATGGGCGAGCAGCGATCATGATGGCGAGCCGGATGTGGTGATGGCCTGTTGCGGCGATACGCCGACACTGGAAATTCTCGCCGCGGTCTCGATCCTTCGTGACCACGTGCCTGAGCTGCGGGTTCGGGTGATCAACGTGGTCGATCTGATGAAGCTGCAATCGGCCAGCGAGCATCCGCACGGGCTGAGTGAGGTGGACTATGATTCGCTGTTCACGGTCGACAAGCCGGTCATCTTTGCCTTCCACGGCTATGCCTCGCTGATTCACCGGCTGACCTATCGGCGCACCAACCGCCATTTGCATGTGTGCGGCTACCGGGAAGAGGGCACCATCACCACTGCCTTCGACATGCGTGTGCAGAATGAGCTGGACAGGTTTCATATCGTGCAGAGCGTGGTCGATCGTCTGCCGCATCTCGGCACCAAGGGTGCTTATCTGAAGCAGATGGTCCGAAACAAGTTGGTTGAGCATAAGCTGTATATCGACGAGCACGGACAGGACCTGCCGGAGATCTGCAAGTGGAAATGGAGCTGATCGCATTGCACGCTTGGGATGGCCCGCGTTCCTGTCCGATTCGCACAGCGGAGAAGCGAAGTAAACTCCGCCTGTTCAGGGCAAGAAAGCAAGAAATTCAACCGAGGATGAACGCAGATAAACGCAGATGCTTTCGTGCGCTCGTTTGACTTACCTTATGCCCGGGCTTGGATCGAGATGGAAAGGTGGCATACGCTTCGAGGCCAGCGCATTATCAGCCTGACTGGAATCGCGACCCCGGTCCAATATGGCCAAAGGCGCGCCAAAACACATAGCCAGAGCGGCCTGACGGACACCGGGCCGTTTCCAGTCAGGCTAAAGCCGCTCTAGCCTCTTCGGTTTTCCACCTCACGCATGGGTGCGGGTTGGGGTTTCGAGGTCGTGCAAAGCGAGGAAGGCTTTGAACAGCACGCGGGGATCGAACTTGCCTTGATAGACGGGCGGCGGGGCTCGTTTGAGGCCGAGCAGGCCGTAGGCGGCGATCTGGGCGGAGCGGATGGAGTATTCCACGGTGAACACGACATCGTCGGGCAATTCGCAGAACTGGCCGATCAAGGCGAGGTTCGACCACGAAGCCGGTAGCACGTTCGGCCTGTCACCCTGCGCGCGCGGCAGGAACTGGCTGGTGATGAATGGCATCATGCAAGGAATACAGATGCAACTCTCCAGAATATACGGCGCCTGATCGATGATGTGCAGATGGTTTAGCAGCTCGGTCATGATCTCCCGGCCGGAGCAGGCTGACATCGGCTTATCGACGAAATTGCCGGGGCGATCCACCGCCAGGCCATACCCCCACATGACACTCACCTCGGCCGGCTGGCCGATAAAATGCGGCTGATGTGGAATGACGATGGACATCATCCACGCCGACTCGGGGAAGGTAACAAGCCCACCTTCGCCCGGAACATTCCCGGTAATGTCGCGCACGGCACGGAGAAAAGCCGGGTTGTGCAAGGTGGCGGTGAACGATACCCATTTGGACTGGTCGATATGATCGGCGAACACGGCGGGGTGACCCAGTTCCGGCCGCCCGGCGGCGAGCGACTTCCACAGCCTCCACGAGGTGTTGTCGGTTCCGGTGTTCGGCTCAGGGGCAGCATCCATGGTGCCGAGGCTGGACGCTTCGGTCATTGATCCCAAGGTGATCAGAACGCAATCCGACGGGGCAACAATGATGGCGGTTTCGCGGCCATCCGCAATCGTGAGGATTTCGGTGACAAACTTGCGTTCGCCGGTTTCATCGCAGAGTATTCTGGTGATTCTCGTTCCACGCTGTATGCGTACCCCCCGCTGCATCAGCCATTTTTCCAATGGCTTTACCAGCGAATCGTACTGGTTATAGACCGTGCGCATGATGCCCCGGAGCCTCTCGAACCCATCTACCATATGGGCGAAGCGGGCCAGATAGCGTTTGAGCTCCACGGCACTATGCCAGGGCTGGAAGGCAAAGGTGGAGCACCACATGAACCAGAAATCGGTATCGAAGAAAGAGGCATCGAACTGATCGGCGATGGTGCTGCGCCCAAGGCGCGACTCGGGTTCCATCATCAGGCGCTCGATGGTCAGGATGTGACGTTCGCCGAGGCCGAAGGCGGGTGCGGTTTGCCGGATACCGTTGCGCACAAGGCGGGACTTGGACGATGTCTGCATCGTCCGGTTCCAGCGCATGATCTCTTCGGTGACGGTGGTTTTGTCATCGAGCGTGGGGATGGAGGCAAACAGGGCGAACGTGCAGAGATATTTGCTTTCGATCATCCTGCCGCCGCGGACGACGTAGCCGGCCTGCGCCGTGCCGGCACCATCGAGACTGCCGCCGATACGCGGGAGTTCCTCGTAGATAGTGATGTTATGGCCGAGCACATCGCCATCACGGATCATGAAGGCCGCGGCCGCCATCGACGCGATTCCACCGCCGATGAGATGAACCTGCCCGGTCGCGCGATCAAGGCCGGTGGGCGATTGCCCGGTTGATTTTGTCCGATCAAGAACGGTCATTGTTCCACCCTGCGCTGGCGCGTTTGGGCCGCACGGGCGTTTGCACGTTCGGCTGTGGAAATAGAGAACGTACCGGCTGCCATCCGCAAGGATCGGCAACTACTTAGGTAAGGACTAGGAATAGCCGATCAAAGAGAGTCGGCGCATCGTTTGTGCGGTGCCGGTCGGGAGTGCTTTCGGCACTGTCCCGGATTTGATGGGTGGCGCTTCGAGGCCGGGCAAGACTTCTACTGCACCGGCCATCCGATGCGGGTTTGTCATGTCGGAGACATGCTTTCGCATGATGCGCCGGTGCTCACGGCCCAAAGCGGCCGCCCCGCTCATCGCGTTCGCTGCTTGAACCTGTGGCGCAGGCTTCGCGATCTCCAAAACCCACGCCGGCCGGCGCCAAGAGGCGCCTCTGGCCCGGTGCAGCGAATTCTTGCACAGCCTCTTCGCTCACCCATCCTACACGTTTTGGCCACAAAAATTACGGGGTGTTTTTGTCGGCTTGGGACGCGGTGACGGCGAGGCGGGCGAGGGCGGGGAGGGAGTGGGAACCGGTGCGTTTCATGATCGAGGCACGGTGGTTTTCGACTGTACGCTGGCTGATGCCAAGGTCGGCGGCGATGTTCTTGCTCGGCTGGCCGTCGAGCACCATGGTCATGATCTGGCGCTGGCGCGGGGTGAGATCGGCGATGTGGCTGACGGCATCTTCGCGCCAGGCGATGCGCTTTGTCGAATCACGCGAATGCTCCAGCGCCTTGTCGATGCTGTCGAGAAGCTCCTGGTATCCTATCGGCTTTTCGATGAAGTCATCGGCACCTGCCTTCATCGCTTCCACCGCCATCCCAACATCGCTATTGCCGGTGATCATGATGGAGGGCAGGCTGTCATTGGCAAGCCGGAGATGGCGCAGCAGATCCAGGCCGCTCATGCCGGGCAAATTGGCATCGACCAGCAGGCAGCCTTCACGCCCGGGCTGGTAGGCGTTCAGAAAAGCCTTGGCATTTGCATAGGCTTGCCCAATACGGCCATCTTCGATGATCACCGCGCTGATCGCGTCGCGCACATGCAAGTCATCATCGACAATATAGACGATTGGCGGGTTCAGCTTCGCGAGCTTGCCGTCGGGTTCTGGCGCGCGCTGCCGCATAGTGGCAGGTTGCGTCGGCAGAAGATCCTGGATCGCCATTGACAGCAGATCGAGTTTTATCGGCTTGCTGAGATGTGTGCAGCGCTCCTGCGCGATGCGGCGCAGCGTATCGGTGGAGATATCGCCGGTCAGGATGATCGTCGGCACATCCAGCTGCAGCAGTTTGCGCAGACCGGCCGCGAGTTGCGCGCCGTTGAGCTGGTTTGGCAGGTTATAGTCGGTCAGCAGCAGGTCGGGCTGCAGGGCGGCATGATCCATATGGGCAAGCGCGCTCACGCCATCGGTCTCCACCGTCACGCGATGTCCTTCGCCGGTGAGAAACTGCGCCAGAAGCTCGGCAATATCGGGATCGTCCTCAACCAGCAGGATTGTGCCCGTGCGTGGAACGCCTGGCGCCGGGGGGGCAAGCAGGTCGTGCGCCGGATCGTCCTCTATGTCCGCGTAGGGGCCAAGCGCGACATCGATTGCAAAAACCGACCCCTTGCCGAGGACAGAACGAACGCGAATGGTGTGACCAAGCAGCTTCCCGAGGCGCTGTACGATGGAAAGGCCAAGGCCAAGGCCGCGGCTGCGTTCGCGCGCCTGATTATCGAGCTGGTGGTATTCGCCGAAGATTGCCTGCAAATCGCTTTGTGGGATGCCGATCCCGGTATCCCATACCTCGATGGCCAGCGTGTTGCCAGATCTGCGGCAGCCGACGAGCACCTTGCCGCGTTTGGTATATTTGAAAGCGTTCGATATCAGGTTGCGGATCATCTGCTCCAGCAAGCGCTGGTCGCTGCGGATGGACAGGCTGCAGGGCAATACATGAAAGCTGAGCTGATCGGCCTCCGCCTGGTAGGTCAGCTCCTGGCGCAGCCGATTGAAAATCTCGTTGACCGGGAATTCGGCGATTTCGGGCTGTACCGTTCCTGAATCGATCTGGTTGATATCCAGCAAGGTATTCAGCATGCCGGACATGGCACCTATCGTCTCACCCAGCCGTACCAGCAACCTTTCCTGCTTCTCCGGGCCGGGGTTCTTGGTCAGCAGGCCTTGCAGCAATTTCAGCGTCTGCAGTGGCTGGCGCAGATCATGGCTGGCCGCGGCGAGAAAGCGGGATTTGGCCGCATTGGCCAGATCGGAACTCTCCTGTGCGTCCAACAGGGCAGCTGCGGCGTGCTGGCGCTCGGTGATGTCGGTGAAGGTGATCACCAGGCCTTCGGCGCCGTTCTGATGCGAGCGGTAGGGCATGATACGCCGGCAGAACCAGACGCCGTTTGGGGCGCCGATTTCGCGTTCAACAGGGCTCAGGCTGCGCAGCACCCCATAGGCATCGTCGGAAAAACCTTCGTCCTGCACGAGGCAATGCAGATCGGCCAGGGGCCGGCCGATATCGCTGGGCAGAACGCTGAACACCGATTTCGTGGCTGGGGTAAAAAACCTGATCCTGAGCGCGTTATCGAGGAACAGGGTCGCGACATCGGTGCTGTAGAGCACATTCTGCAAATCGTCGGCAGTCTTGCGCTGGCGCTCCAGCGTTTCCTGAAGCTGGGCGTTCAGGGCGGTGAGCTCCTCATTGAGCGACTGCAATTCTTCCTTCGAAGTCAGCAGCTCCTCATTGGTGGATTGATGTTCCTCATTGACCGAGAGCGCCTCTTCATTGACCGCCTTCTGTTCTTCGGTGGCCGCCTCCAAATCGCGGATCACGCCTTTCAGCTCGGCGCGCGTGCCCGCAAGTTCCTGTTCCAGCTCATCGATACGGGCCATGTTGGCAGGTGTCGCGGCCCGATCAGGCAGAAGCACCGCTTTCGGCTTATCGACAAAGCAGACCAGCAGAAGCTGCTCGCCGCCACTGGTGACCGGCTGGATGTCCAGGTCGAACGCGCTGGCATGGCCGTCATCGATTATCCGGCCGCCACTGACCACGACGCGCGCGCGCTCCTCGCTGGCCTGCTGAATTGCCAGGCTGAGCTTGCTGCGCAAGCCAGGGCGCGCCATTGCCAGCAGATCGTGGCTCGCATGGCCAGGGGCTACACGCAAATACCGGTCGGCTGGCCCGAGGGAAAACAGGCATTCATGTTTTCTGTTGATCAGGACGGCAGCGGGGGCAAAGTTTTCCAGCACCAGGCGGCGGCCAAGCTCGGCAAGATCGGTCTGCTTTGGCAGCCCTGGTGACTGGCCTGGTGTTATGCGCGGCCGGGCGCCTTCCGCGCTGCTCCTGGGCCCATCATAGATGCCAGGCCGGCCATGGCCGATATGGCGGTAGATTTTGTGCTGCTTGGAGATCACTTCGAACCTGGCGGTGGCGCCGCCGACCGTCTCCGCACTTCCCAGCAGCAATACGCCGCCCTCGCGCAGAGCGAAATGGAACATGGCAATCACCTGCGCCTGGGCTTCCGGCCGCAGATAGATCAGCAGGTTTCGGCAGGATACCAGATCGAGGCGGGAGAAAGGCGGGTCGGCCAGCACATCCTGAACGGTGAACACCACGCTGGCCCGCAATTCCGGCGAAACACAGTAGCCATGCGCCTCGCGGGTGAAAAACCGCTTGAGCCGGGCAGGTGAGACGTCGTCTGCAATGCTGTCCGGATACAGGCCTCCGCGCGCGGTGGCCACGGCATCGGGATCGATATCGGAGGCGAATACCTGCAGCTTGATGGTGCTATGTTCTTCCTCGAGTTTTTCACTAAAGATCATCGCGAGCGAATAGGTTTCCTCGCCGGTGCTGCAGCCGGCCACCCAGATTCGCAAGGCGCGGTCCTGCTTGCGGGCGCGGATCAGATCGGGGATCACATTCTGCTGCATCGTCTCGAAGGTTTTTGGGTCGCGGAAAAAGCTGGTAACGTTGATCAGCAGATCCTTCGACAGCGATTCGAGCTCGGCAGGGTCATTGTTCAGGATCTTCAGATATTGCTCCATGCCGTCGGCATCGAGGGCGGCCATTGCCATGCGGCGTTCTACCCGGCGCTGCAATGTGCCTTGCTTGTAGAGGGTGAAATCATGTGCGGTCTTGGTGCGCAGGAGCTCGATGACATCGGGGAGAAGATCGACGGCGTCATCGGTCTTGGCGTCGTCGTGCTCCATGTGCGCTTGCCCGATGCGCCTGGCGTAGCGCAACAGGGCCGCGGGGATATGTGACACCGGGAGGACAAGATCGACCTCGCCGGTGGCTATGGCCTGGCGTGGCATGCCATCGTAGCCGGACTCAGCGGGGTCCTGGGCAATGACGAGTCCGCATTTTTCCTTCACCGCTCTCAGGCCAAGGCAACCATCGGCGCCGGTGCCGGAGAGGATGACGCAGATGGCGCGCGCACCGTAAGCGTGGGCGAGAGAGCGCAGGAAGAAATCGAACGGCAGACGGGCGCCATGCCGCACCAGCGGTTCGGAGAGATGCAACTGGCCGCCCTTGACTGAGAGATAGGCTGCGGGGGGGATGATATATAAATGGTCCGGCTGCAGCGTGATGCCGTTGGTGGCTTGCAGCACGGTCAGTTTGGTGTGGGTGGAGAGCAGATCGACCATCATGCTGTCATGCGTAGGGTCGAGATGCTGGATGAGAACGAACGCTATCCCGGTGCTGGGAGGCAGGCCTTGCACCAGTTTTGTGCAGGCTTCCAGGCCGCCGGCGGAGGCGCCGATTCCCACCACAGCAAACCCGTCCGGCCCGGCCTTGGCAGCCTCCGCCGCCGGGATTGGCGCAGGGCCTGTGGAAGGGGGCAGCTTGGATTTGGGCATTCTGTTTCCTACCCATGACCAGGATCGTGCGTGGCCATGGCGGCGCAGTTGCAGGCTAGCATGAAGGGACCGCACTGGCGAATGTAAGGGATACGCATGGCGCCAACTGAGATTTTTCGGCGCCTATGCGTAGTTTCCGACCCTGGGGCGCACAAAATCGGAGTGATAGGCTGGAAAGCTGAGCGAAAACGCGGCATCCGCGCAGACAGATTGGGCACCGCAATCAATGAACGAAGGATCTGGCGCCTATCGGATGATCTTCTCGTGACAATGATACGTGTTCTGGTGGTGGACGATGACGCCGTTATCGGCATGCTGCTTGCCGAAATGCTCGGCGAGATGGGGCTGGATGTATGTGGTATCGAAATGACAGAGCGGGGCGCGATCGATGCTGCCCTGCGGCTGATACCGGATTTGATAATCGTGGATGCGGGCCTTGCCTCCGGCAGCGGCGTGGCCGCGATGGCGGCCATCGAGCGCCGTGGCAGGATCCCGCATGTGTTCATGAGCGGCGCGCGGGTATTAGCTGACTTGCATGGCGCGCCGATGCTGCTGAAGCCGTTTAGCGAAGAGGCGCTTGAAGCAGCGATAAGGCTGGCGATGACCCAGGACCTTCAGCGCGCTTCGTAGCTGCGTGAGTAGATTCCGCTCCTAACATGGCAAGCTGGGCGCGACCATCCTGAACTCTGCCGAAGCTGCGGGGAAAGCAGCTTTGCATGGTAACAATGGAGCGTCCGATGTCTGAAGATAGTGATCTGCAATTAGCCGTTTTGGCCGAACTCGCTTGGCAGCCAAGCGTGGTGGCCGCGCATATCGGTGTTGGCGCACGGTCTGGCGTGGTGACCTTGTCGGGACACGTGGACAGTTTTGCGCAAAAACACGCGGCGCAAGATGCGGTATCGCGGATGAAGGGGGTGAAGGCGGTTGCCGATGAACTGACGGTAAAACTGGCGTTCGACATGGAGCGTGAGGACGACGATATCGCCATGGCGGCGATCGATCGCCTGTCCTGGGATGTGTCGGTGCCGAAGGATGCGGTGAAAGTGAATGCTGAAAAAGGCTGGATCACCCTGACCGGACAGGTGGGCTGGCACTATCAGAAGGAGGCCGCGGCGCAGGATATCCGGCATTTGATGGGCGTGGTCGGGCTGACCAACGAGATTACCATCAAGCCGATGGTGAACACCTTCAGCCTTGGCGACGACATCCAGCATGCGTTGCATCGTTCCTATTTCTTCGATTCGAAAACGGTGCATGTCGCGGCGGCCGATGGCCGCATTCGCCTGACCGGGTTTGTTCGCTCCTGGCATGACCGGCAGGTGGCGGCGGAAACCGCATGGGCAGCGCCTGGTGCCGTTTCGGTAGAGAACGACATCGTTGTTGTGTGACCGGCACGTGCCGCATGGCTTTCTTAAAAATTCAAGAGGACTCTGAAATGACCGACTCAGTCATCGGCGTGTTCGCCGATCATCAAGACGCGGAAACCGCCATCAAGTCACTGACCAGTGCGGGCTTCGATATGAAGAGCCTGAGTGTGGTCGGCAAGGGCTATCATACCGACGAGAAGGTAACCGGTTTCTACAATATCGGCGACAGGGTGAAGTTCTGGGGCTCTCGCGGCGCGTTCTGGGGCGGGTTCTGGGGGCTGTTCTTCGGCGGCATGTTCCTGACCATCCCGATCGTTGGCCATGTGGTGGTTCTGGGATATCTGGCGGCAACGATTATTTCCGGCATCGAAGGCGCCATTACTGTGGGTGGGCTAAGTGCGCTCGGTGCGGCACTGTACAGTATCGGCATTCCGAAAAACAGCGTTGTGCATTATGAGGCCGACCTGAAAGCCGATAGCTTCCTGGTGATGGCGCATGGCAATGCCGCCGATATGGCGCGGGCGAAGGACATTCTCGGCAACGCCAGCCCGCTGCGAATGGATGTGCATTCCGGTGCGGTGGCGAACGCGGCGGCGTGAGGGTTTCCTTGGGTCTTTCCCTGGCAGATTGCGGTGCCAGGCTTGGGAAAGGCGCAAGGCGCTGCGGGGCGTTGATGTTTAGGCAAGAACGTGCTGGCCGCCATCGACGGGGATGATGGTGCCGGTGATCCGGCGGGCGCCGTCGCTGACCAGAAAGGCCGCCAGGGCACCGACATCCTCGATATCGACGAGATGGCGCTCTGGTGCCGCCGCGGCGGCGGCGGCGAGCAAATCATCGAAACGGTCGATGCCGCTGGCGGCGCGGGTGCGGATGGGGCCGGGCGAAATGGCATGGGCGCGAATGCCCTTTGGGCCCAGCTCGGCGGCGGTGTAGCGCACGGCACTTTCCAGTGCGGCTTTCACCGGGCCCATCAGATTGTAATGCGCCACCACCCGCTCCGAGCCATAGAACGTGACAGTGAGCAGGCAGCCGCCATCCGGCATCAGCGGTTCGGCCAGATGCGCCATGCGCAGGAAGGAATGGCAGGAGACCTCCATTGCCAATGAGAAGCCGGCGGCGCTGCAATCGACCACGCGGCCATGCAGATCTTCCACCGGGGCGAAGGCGATGGCGTGCAGCAGGAAATCCAGCCGGCCCCATTTTTGCTGGATGGTGTTGAACACCGTATCGAGCTGGCCGGGGATGCGCAGATCGCAGGGATAGAGCATGTCGCAGCCGAGTGGATCAGTCACGGCGCGGACATAAGGCAGCGCTTTTTCGTTGAGATAGGTGGCAGCGATGCTGGCGCCGGCGGCCGAAAAGGCGCGTGCGCAGCCGGCGGCGATGCTGGATTCGTTGGCGATGCCTAGGATCAGGCCGCGTTTGCCTTGCAGGCTGTTCATGCCTGGTCCGCCGCGCTGATCATGGCGTGAGTGTGCTGTGCGATCATGGCTTCCTCGTTGGTGGGGATGACGAAAACCGCGATTGCGCTGTCTTCGGTGCTGATGCGGCCAGGTCCTGCCTGGTTTGCGGCCGGATCGAGGCGCAGGCCGAGCCAGGACAGGCGGGCGGCGATGGCGGCGCGAATGGCGGGCGCGTGTTCGCCGATGCCGGCGGTGAATACCAGCCCGTCCAGCCCGCCCAGCGCGCTGATCAGGCCGCCTGCTTCGCAGGCGATGCGGTAGGTGAACAACTCGATCGCTTCGCGGGCGTGGGGATGGTCGCTGCCGAGCAGAACGCGCATATCGGCACTGATGCCGGAGACGCCGAGCAGGCCGGAGTGGTGATAGAGCAGGTCCTCGATCTCGGCAAAGCTTTTGCCCTGCTGGCCGAGATAGAGGATGATGCCGGGGTCCAGGCTGCCGCAGCGCGTGGCCATCACCAGCCCGTCCAGTGCGCTGAAGCCGGTGGTGGTGGCGATGCTGATGCCGCCCTGCAGCGCACAGAGGCTGGCCCCGGCGCCGAGATGGGCGACGATGACACGGCCTTTGGCGAGCAGCGGCGAAACCTGCTTCAGGCGGCTGGCGATATATTCGTAGGACAGGCCATGAAAGCCGTAGCGCCGCACGCCCTGCTGTTCCAGCGCGCGGGGCAGGGCGAAGCGCCGGGCGACAGGCGGCAGGGTATGGTGAAAGGCGGTGTCGAAGCAGGCGATCTGGGCGAGGTTGGGCCGGGATGCGAGAACCGCGTGGATCGGCGCCAGATTATGCGGCATGTGCAGTGGATCGAGCGGCGTGAGCGCCTGTAACTGCTCCAGCAAGGCGGGGGTGATGCGGGCGGGGGCGATATGCGCGGCGCCGCCATGGACGATGCGATGGCCGACCGCCGCCAGGCCGCCAGTGCTGAGATGGGTATCGGCAAAATGCAGCAGGGTGTTCAGCGCGGTGGCGAAGGGGTGGGCTTGCCCGTTTTGCCAGGCCTGTTCGGCGAGCACGCTGCCGGCTTGATCCTGCGCGACGAAATGCGGAGCCGAGTCCAGGCTTTCTATCTCGCCATGGGCGGTTGGCTTCAGGGTGCCGGTGTTTTCGAACAGGGCGAATTTCAGGCTGGAGGAGCCGGCGTTCAGGGTGAGGATGGAGCCTGCCATGGTCAGTGTGCGCTGCCGGCGCGGGCGATGATGACGCCCAGCGCGCAGGAGGCCAGGCGGGTGCGTGCGCTATCGGCGCGGCTGGTGAGTACCACCGGCACGCGGGCGCCGAGCACAATGCCCGCCGCTTCCGCGCCGGCCAGGAAAGTGAGTTGCTTGGCCAGCATGTTGCCGGATTCGAGATCCGGCACCACCAGGATATCGGCTTGCCCGGCGACGGCGGAGACGATGCCTTTTTCGGCAGCTGCCGCCGCGTTGACGGCGTTATCGAAGCCGAGCGGCCCATCCAGTACGCCGCCGGCGATCTGGCCACGATCGGCCATCTTGCACAGGGCGGCGGCATCGAGTGTGGAGGGCAGGCGCGCGGTGACGGTTTCGACCGCGGAGAGGATGGCCACGCGCGGCTTTTCGATGCCCATGATATGCGCGAAGTCGATGGCGTTGCGAATGATGTCGGCTTTTTCTTCCAGGCTTGGCCGGACATTGATGGCGACGTCGGTGAGCAGGAGGGGGCGCGGATAATCCGGCACGTCCAGCATGTAGACATGGCTGATGTGCCGCGTGGTGCGCAGGCCGGTTTCGGTTGCAATGACGGCGTGCATCAGTTCATCCGTGTGCAGATCGCCCTTCATCAGCAAGCCCACTTTGCCGTCGCGGGCGAGGGAAACGGCCGTTGATGCGGCTTTGGCGGGTGTTGCCGCTTCCACCAGCGTGAAGGCGGAGATGTCGATGGCGAGATCCTTGGCGATCTGCTGGATGCACGCGGCTGGGCCGATCAGGATCGGAACGATCAGTCCTGATGATTCGGCCTCGGTTGCAGCGGTGAGCGAGGCGGCATCGACCGGGAAGACGATGGCGGTGGATATCGGCGTACCGCCGGCAGCGCGGCTGAGAATGGCAGCTGTGCCATCATGGCGGCCGACCCGGACATAAGGCAGGTTGATACGAGGGCGGCGGATTTTCTCCGTCGGCGCCCGGGTGAAGGCAGTGCCGGTAATCACCTGCTCGCCGTGTTGATTGGTGCAGACGCAGGACAGGGTGACATCGGCTTTTGCCGGCTTCTTTTCCACCACCGTGAGTGTGGCGGTGATGGTGTCGTTGATGCTGACGGGGCGGCGAAAGCGCAGGTCCTGGCCAAGATAGATCGTGCCTGGCCCTGGCAGTTTGGTGCCAAGCACGGCGGAAATCAGCCCGGCGCCCCACATGCCGTGAATGATGATGTGGTGGAACATGTCGGTTTCCGCGTAGGCGGGATCGACATGGGCGGGATTCACGTCGCCGGTGACCACGGCGAACAGATCGATGTCGCGCTGGGTGACTTTGTGCGAGAGGCTCGCCGATTGGCCGATTTCCAGCTCATCGAATGTGCGATTTTCGATGAGGCCCCCTTGCGTGGACTGGGAAATTCCTTGCGGCATGGTTTCAGGCTTCCAGAACATAGGTGCCGGGGGCATCGCCGCGTGGTGCAGCGCCCGGCAGACCCATCGGCGGTGGCGGGATCGGCACGCCCGAGCGCCGGTTCAGCCAGGCGTTCCATTCCACCCACCAGGAGCCATCCTGCTGCGGGGTCTGATTTTCCCATTCCTTGGTCCCGAGGGTGCGGCCGCCTTGGGAGCGGGTGCGGATGCGGAAATGCCGCCTTGGATGGCCGGGTTCGCTGACGATGCCGGCATTATGGCCGCCTGAGGTGAGAACGAAGGTGAGTTCGTTCTCCGATTGCAGATGCAGCTTGTAGACGGAATGCCAGGGGGCGATATGATCGCGTTCGGTGCCGACGGCGAAGATCGGCAATTTGACATCGCCCAAGGCGAGCGGTTCGCCATCGACCAGGAAGCGGCCCTCCGCGAGGTCATTATCGAGGAACAGCCGGCGGAGATACTCGATATGCATGCGCGCCGGCAGTCTGGTGCCATCTGCGTCCCAGGCCATCAGATCGTTCGGCGTGTCGTGCTCGCCGAGCAGATAGGTGCGGATGATATGGGACCAGACCAGATCATTGGATTGCAGCATCTGGAAGGCGCCGCCCATTTGCGCGGCACTGAGGTATCCTTGCGTTTTGACGATGTCGGTAAGAAAGCTCAGCTGGTCTTCGGTGATGAAAAGCTGCAATTCGCCGGCTTCGGTAAAATCGGTCTGCGCCGCAAACAAGGAGAGGCTGGCCAGGCGCTGATCACCATCGCGCGCCATGGCGGCGGCGGCAATGCTGAGCAGCGTGCCGCCCAGGCAATAGCCGGTGGCATGGATTTTTTGCCCGGCACAGATTTTGGCAATGGTGTCGATGGCAGCCATCACGCCATGGGTGCGGTAATCATCCATCGAGGTATCGCGCATATCGGCGCCCGGATTGCGCCAGGAAATGGCGAAGACGGTGTGGCCCTGCGCCACCAGCCAGCCGATCATCGAGTTGCCGGGAGAGAGATCGAGAATGTAATATTTCATGATCCAGGCGGGCACGATCAGAACCGGCTGGGCGGCGACCTTGGGCGTTGCGGGGGTGTACTGGATCAGTTCCATCAGCGCGTTGCGGTAGACGATTTTCCCAGGCGTTGCGGCGACGTTCTTGCCGACGACAAAGGCGGTATTGGTGGCGCCACCGTGACCGGAGACGGTGATGTCGCGCACCAGGTTCTTGAAGCCGGCGCGCAGGTTTTCGCCGCCGCTTGCGCGGGTTGCTTCAATCACTTCGGGGTTCAGCCAGGGCACGTTGGAGGGCGAGACGAGATCGAGCCATTGGCGCACGGTGAACGCCACCATGCGCTGGTTGGGGGCGGCGACGCCTGGGGTGTTGCGCACCAGGCCGCCCCAGAATTCCTCGCCGAGCAACACGGCCTGAACGAGCAGGTTATAGGGGCGCTGCTGCCAGGCCGGATTGGCAAAGCGGCGATCATCGGCCGGCGGTGCAATGGCGGGTTCCCGGCCCATGGCCACCTGGGCCAGGCGCTGCCACTGCGTGGCGGCCGTGCGGGCCAGCTTCGCGGTCTGGAACGGCGCATTTGCAGCATGCGCCGCCCAATCGAGGAAAGCGAGGCCGAGCGTGCTGGGTGAGCGGCCGCCGGTGAAACGGGCTTGCCAATTATGCAGCAAGCGGTCGAGATCGGCGGCGGTGGTGACATGCGGTGCTGCGGCTTCGCCCGGCACGGAAAGGTCCGAAGATAAGAGTGCGGGGTCTGGTGGCAGGGCGTCTGGCATAAGAGGCTCCTTGCGCGCGTAAGGATCATGCGATCCGGCGGCTGGGTGGAGATGATGGCGGGCCAGTGTCATCGGGACATTGATCTGGATCAGCTTGGTCGGGCGGGGTGCGCCTGGGCCGCCCGTCCGCAGAGCGGCATGAGGCACTCTGATCGGAGCGGTGATAGGTGAGCGCGGGCTTGCTACAGGTTGCTCACGACACCAGCGGCGCGGCGGTGACGCGTTTTGGATGCATGGCGCCGTTGGCGGCCAGGCCTTTATCGGCCTTTTCCATGATATCCAGGAACGGCTTGAGGATATCGATCGGCATCGGGAAAACGATGGTGGAATTCTGCTCGCCGCCGATTTCGGTGAGTGTTTGCAGATAGCGAAGCTGCATGGCCGCTGGCACGCTGCCGAGGATTTTGGCCGCATCGACAAGGGTCTGCGAGGCCTGGAATTCGGCTTCGGCGTGAATGATCTTGGCGCGCCGGTCGCGCTCGGCTTCTGCCTGCTTGGCGATGGCACGCACCATGTTGTCGGTGAGTTCCACGGTGCGGATCTCGACATTACTGACCTTGATGCCCCAGGTTTCGGTTTGGGAATCCAGAATACTTTGCACATCGGTGCTGAGCTTCTTGCGCTCGGAGAGCATCTCGTCCAGTTCGTGCTGGCCGAGCACGGCGCGCAAGGTTGTCTGCGCCAGCATGTTGGTGGCGGGGAGGTAA
>Ga0116229_10001579_pt1 | contig 35933 bp, 26 predicted proteins | sample S1TSphgellanicum_3_FD_87313 | JGI IMG/M metagenome (GOLD analysis project Ga0116229, IMG submission 87313) | Host-associated microbial communities from peat moss isolated from Minnesota, USA - S1T2_Fc - Sphagnum magellanicum MG | ecosystem: Host-associated > Plants > Peat moss > Unclassified...
CAGGGCGACGGGGAATCCGACAACAACTGGTTCAGCTTCACCTATGCCGGCGGTTTCACGACCCAGTCGGATCTGACGATCTTTGGTCAGGACATGGTGCTGAATCCGTATCTCGGCATTCAGGTCAATTCGAAGCTCGCATCGGGCTTCTGAATGTCGGCGGTTCGAGAGACGACTCGTTCCGCCCCGACGCCTTACGCATTCGCGTTGTGGCTCTGCGCGGTGTCGGCGGGCTTGCAGAGCTGTTCGGGCTCGGGTCCGGGGATGCGCCTCACGACCGCCGATGCCGAGGCCGCCGCCGCTTCGTCCGCTGCGTTGACCATCGACGCGGCGCCGATGCTGACTGCGGCGACGGTCGGTAAACCCTACAGTGTCACGCTACGGGCGAGCGGCGGAACGCCTCCCTATACCTGGTCGTTCGTGCGCACCCGGCCAGCGACGCTCGATTTCTCGACGGTGAACGAATGGAACCTGTCGAGCTCGGGACTCTTGACGAGCCTTGTGAACCCGACGAACGAAGAGCTGGCCGTCCTGGTGCTCGAGGTCAAGGATAGCGCCGGCAACAGCACCCAAGGACGTTTCACGATACCGGTCACCGGTCTGCAGGTGACCTCGCCGATGGTGTTGGGCGACGTGGCGATCGGAACGGCGTTCACGCCGGCGGCACCGCTCGCCAAGCTCACGGGCAGCGGCGGGACCGGCCCTTACACCTGGTCGATCGTCTCACAGACGGGTGGATCCAATGTCTGGTCCATCACGCCCGAGGGAGGGCTGCACGGCACGCCCACGCACGCTGAAACCGACTCACTGACCGTCAAGATGACGGAGGCCGGCGGCGGCGCGTCGGTCGAGAGTACGTTCTACGTGACGGCGACCGGTGCGGTGCACGGGGTTGCCCGGCCAAGCTACAACCCCGGGACCGGACTGTTCGTCTTGAACGGTGAGCTCTATACCGGCAGCGGTGACATCGTGCGGATTCGCGGCGTGAACCAGGCTCACTTCGACCAGGACCCTCAACCGGGACTGAAAAAGACCGGCGCCAACGCCGTGCGCATGTTCATGTACGTGACCGACGGATCGGTTCCGGCATCGCGGTATGCCGACGCGGCGACGCAGCACCACGTCGCACACGGCGAGATTCCGATCATCTCGATGCCGAATTTTCCGACCGGCAAGCAGACCACGGGGGCCAGCAACGCGGCCGACTTCTCGGCCGGGGTCACCTGGTGGGCGGCCAATTACTCGACGTTCGCGCCACTGCAGAAAACCATGATCCTCAACATTGCGAATGAGTGGGGACCGAGCGGCGACCCAGGCTGGCGCTCCGCTTACATCGCCGCCATCGCGAGCTTGCGGCTGGTGGGCTATACCTGCCCGATCATGATCGACGCGGGCGGCTCCGGCCAGGACATCAAGGACATCGTCGATTACTCAGCCGACGTGTTCGCGAGCGATCCGCGCCGGAGCGTCATTTTTTCCTTTCACTTCTATGGTTTGAGCCAGGGGCCGCCCTATTCGACCGTGAGCCAGATGAACGCGATCTTCGGTCAGCTGCAGGCGCTGAAATACTCCGTCGGCGCCGCCTACGTCATCGGCGAATTCGGTCCTGGCTATGCGATCGGCCCCGCGCCGACGAACGTGACGCCGGGAGAAGTGGTGATGAGCGCTGAAGCCCACGGTCTGGGCTGGCTGGCCTGGGCTTGGGACGACAACAACATGGCCAATCAACAGTCGGACAACCAGTCCTTCGATTTCGTCTATGCGGCCGGCCGCTACGAGAAACAGACCGATCTGACGATTTACGGCCAGGATATCGTCTTGAATCCCCATTACGGCCTTGCCGCGAATTCAGTTGCCGGCAAGCACCCGCGTTAGGCTGCGTTGCTGCCCGGACGGCCGGCCGCGCGGGGCTTGAGGCCGCCGCTCGGAGCGCGAGCGGCGTTCGAGGCGGCGACGGGAATCGATCGCGCAGCATTCACGTAGGCGCCCATGAGACCTGCGAGCACGAAATAGAACATTTCGTAGGCGAGCATGAAGCTGTTGTCCGCCAGCATGAAGATCGTGCCCAAGCCACAGGCGACCAGGCAGATCCCGAGCATTCCGTCGTCCCGATCCGAACGGACCAGCCGCCGCGACAATCGCCAAGTCTTGGCCGTTGCGAAGATCAGCACGCCGGAAAACAGTGCCAACCCGATCAGTCCATAATCCAAGGCGACCTGAAGATAGGTGTTGGTCAGATCGATGATGCCCTGACCCTGCCGCAGATCCTCCATCTTCAAGAACGCGAGTTGATCACCGAAAAACGGGCTGTCCAGGATCAGCTCGATCGACCGGTGGAGCAGTCGAGAACGGTAGTCGATCGTATCGGTATTGACCGATCCGCCGAACATCGGCAGCCCCTGGAGGATCCGCGTGCCGATCGGCAGCGAGAGCACGAGAGCGACCAGTGCGCCGCCCAGGGTCACGGCCTTCAGGATGCTCTTGAATGCGCCCGGCGACAGGGCAAGGTAGAACACGTAGATGGCGAACGCGCCGAGCCACGGGCCCCGGGCGTACGATGCGAGCAATCCGAGCCACAACACGATGTCGACCCCGATGCTGCGCAGGCGCGAAGGCTCCCCGACCTTGAGGTACTGCCAAAATCCGAACGCGATGGCCAGCATGTAACCGAGGCTCAAGGGTCCGCCGCTCGAGACGAGGGCTCTGAGGGCACCCCCCCGCATGTTGTACTCGGTCGAGACCGAGGCCCAGTCGAACGTGATGGAGGTGAACAGCAGCCAGTGACGAACCGTTTCGAAACAGGCGAGCGTCGCCAGCACGCAGCAATTCAGGCAGAAAACCACGAGCGTTTCCTGGATGGCACGACGTGTCACCAGAGTTCGCAGCGTGACCCAGAACACCACGTAACCATCGAGGAAGAACAGCAAGGCGCGGCGCAAGACGTTCGTGACCGAATCGGCGAGGATCGTATGGTCGGGCAGATCGGGCGGGAGAAACACCAGTGTCTCCAGGATCCAGAATCCGACCAGACAGAAGGAGACGAGCGCCCATTTCTGCTGCCGTCGTTCCTCGGGGCGGCCCCGGAACCGGATCGCCGCGGGCAGCAGCAGGAATAGCGAGAGCAAGCGCAAATTGTCAAATGCGAACACCCCGGGCACGTCGAAGGTGTCGGGTGGCACGACGAAGCACAACAACAGAAACAGACTGATGGGGTTCGAGTCCTTCTTCCCCGCCCAGAGCATGACGGGAGCGGCGACGACCGCATAGATCCAGAAGCTCGGGCTCAGGAACCCGGCGATCGTGAGCCCGAACCAGACATTCCGGCGGCGCGCGAAATCCGCGGCATCACAGAACCGCAGAACCGTCGGTTTCAGGGCATGAAACACCGCCGCGGCGATGCCGAGGACGACGACGAGAGCCTTGAGGTTCGTGATCATGACGGTTATGTCTGAAGCCTACCAAAACGCGCGGCCGTGGGAGCGCTCCGGGGACCCTCGACGGGCAAGACTGCGTCGCCGGTCACGTTCCCCGGCGGTTCGCGGTAAACGGTGCCCGGATGCCTTGTTCGACCGCCGCAGGCCGTCCATCATGACGCCCGTGGAGAATAATTCCAGGATAGTATCTTGAAGCAGGCCATCAAATCAGTTTTAAGAACCTTGCGCCGGCGGGTCAACGACGTCGGCAACCGCCTCGAAGGCTACGAACCGGTGGGCTACGGCACGGTCCCGAGCTCGCTCAAGGTGTGCAATGCCGACGAATGCCGCGTGTGCGGCAAGGTCGCCGGGGTGCGGCGGCCGCCGCGGATCGTCTACCTCCTGCCCCATGACAACCGCCCGGTCGGCGGCAACAAGGTGAGCTATCGCCACAGCGAGATCATTGCGAGACAGGGGGCCTCGTGTCGGGTGTTCCACCCGGAGAAACCCGAGTTCCGTTATACCTGGTTCGCGAACGAGATCGTCCCGCTCAAGGTCGGCCACTTCGATCCACGCACCGACTTTCTGGTCTTCTCCGAGATGTGGGCTGCGATCGCCGCGAAATTCTGCGTGCCCGCCGGCATTCGCTACGCGATCTCCGTGCAGAACGGTTATCTCGTGCAGAATACGGCGGGCTTTTCACCCGAGGTACTGCAGAATGCCTATCGGCACGCGGACCTGATCCTGTCGATTTCAGCCGACACGTCGGCTCTGACCCGGCTGACCCATCCGTACGTGGATGCGCGGCGGATTCTGCGGCTCTTCTACAGTATCCCGCCGATCTTCTCGTTCGGCCGCAAGGAAAAGCTCATCACCTATATGCCGCGCAAGCTGCGCCCGCATTCCGATCGAATGCGCGTCTACCTCAACAACATCCTGCGCGACGATTGGCGCGTGCAGGCCATCGAGAACCTGGACGAACGCGGGGTTGCCGAACTCATGTCGCGTAGCTCGATTTTCCTGTCGTTTTCGGAGCTCGAGGGCTATCCGCTGCCGCCGATCGAAGCGGCGCTGTCTGGCAATATCGTCGTCGGCTACACCGGACAGGGCGCCAAGGAGTATTTCCGGCCGCCCGTCTTCCGGGAGGTCGAGAATGGAGATTTTCAAACCTTCGTGCGCGAGGTGGAGGTCGCCGTTGCCGACGTGGAGGCGGGCCTGCTGCAATCATCGGAGTTCGTCGCACAGACCGAGGATCTGGCCGTGCGACACTCGGCCGCCAACGAGATCGACCATTTGATGACCTTCGTGCGGCGCGTCGACGCGGTGATGAATGCGCCCGTCGCGGTCAGCGCATGAACCAGTCGACGGCATCCGCGATCCCGCGCGAGACCAGGGTTGCACGATCGGACACGGGCCGCCAGTTGAGCGCCTGTTCCGTCATGCTGCCGTCGAAGCGGGCGCTATGGCTCGCGCAGCGGGAATCGTGCAGCGTCGGCCAGCGCCGGTTGGGATGGCGCACCGCGTTCTTCGCGAGCTCCTTGACGAGATCGGCGAGCCAGAAGCGCCAGGCCGGGCGCGGTCGGGCGTCGATGTCGGTCGCCATGCAGCGGGCCACCTCCGCAACGTACTCCCGCGCGGTGAGCAGCGGAGGACTCGTCACGAGCAGCGTTTGACCGGCGATCCGCTCGGCATCGAGGCACCGCACGAGCGCATCCGCGACATCGTCGACGAGCACGAGCGGCAGCGGTGTCGATCCATCGCCGAAGAAATCGACGCGGGTTTCGCTCGAGAAGCGGCCCACTCCGAGATGCGCCGGCGGAGTTCCCGGTCCGATCACGATGCCGGGCCGCACGATCACGACCGGTAGTCCCCGCTCGCGCTGCATGCGCTGCAAGAGCGCCTCGCATTGCGCCTTCGAACGCGCGTAATGATTGCGCCGCGCGATGGCCGGATCGACCGGCGTCCGGTTGTCGATCGTCGCGCTCGCATCCGCCCAGTCGTAAGAAGCGATCGTGCCGGTGTAGATGAAGCGTTCCACGCCGGCCGCGAGCGCCGCCTCGGCGAGGACCCGGGTCGGTTCGATGTCGCCGTCGAGGTAATCCTGCCAGCGCTTGCCGTCGCACTTGGCGAGGTGGTAGACCACCTTGATGCCTTGCAGCGCCTGACGGGCGCTCTCGGGGTCGCCATGCGACCCGCGAAAACACTCCACGGCCAGATCCCCGAGCTCGAGTGCCGCGGCCTTGGGATTGCGCGTCATGATGCGCACCGCATGTCCCTGTGCGACGAGCATGCGCACGAGGCGGCGTCCGATGAAGCCGGTGCCACCGACGACGAGGACGGTCGGCGGAGCCGGCGGCGATGGAATGCCGACCGTGATGCCGCTGCGCGTCGGTGCCCCGACGCCGGAGCGCTCGACGATCTGCTCGCACAGACGGATGACATTCGTGGCGAACCGGCCGTCATGCCGCGGGTCCAGCGTCTTCACGCCGTTCTCGTAAAAGGCCCGGATGCTCTGAAAGATGCTCTCGTCGAACGGCGTCGAGGCGGGCCCCTTGGCCAGTGCGGACCTGAGCCGCCGCGTCCGGTCCCGGCGCGCCTGACGCGCGAGGTCCTTGGCTGCCGATGCCGCGACCTCGTAGGCATCGAAGAGCGGATTGTCGGTCACGGTCCCGTCGCTCCAGGCAATGTCGCGACCGAAGTCGAGGTGGGCGCTGCCGCCGCGGCCGCGCAGCCGCAGATAGCGATCCGGATGCCCGGGCGTCATCGAGATCGACAAGTGGATCGCGGCGGCGCCCGCACTGCCGACGACGTCCCAGTGCCGATAGACCGTTTGTTGGGCGGGCAGCACGATCGGATTGTCTGCCACGGCGGCACGAATGCCGGGCAGACCCACGAGATCGACGACGAAGGCGCACAGATGCGGGCCGGTCTCGAAGACGATGTTCGCGGGCGCACCGAGCATCCAGTTATCGTAGGGGCCGAACTGGATGAACGGCAGCGCGAAGTGCCAGTTGACCGAGAGACGATCGATACGGCCCAGGCGGCCGGACTTCACCGCCTGCCGCAGAGCCGCGTATTTCGGGGAGAACAGAAAGTTGTGATTGACCGCGAGCGCCACTCCGCGCTGGTCGGCGGCATCGCACAAGGCCGAGCATTCCGCGCTCGACAAGCCCATCGGCTTTTCGAGAAACACCGATTTCCCGGCGGCAACCATCAACGTCGCCGCCTCGATGTGCAATGCCGGCGGCAGCAGCACATGAACGGTGTCGCAATCCGATCCGGCGAGCTCCGCCATGCTCGTGAAGACCTGCGCCGCACGATACTTCTTGGCCGCCGCCTCGGCGCGGCCCCGCGACACGTCGCAAACCGCATGCACGGAAACCCCGGGGATCGCCATGAGCGCCTTGGCGTGCGAATCGAGTATGTATCCGGCTCCGAGCAGCCCGACCTTGGTAGCTTGAATCACTCGTGTTCCTCGTTCAAATCAGCACGCCCCTTGGGAGCCTTGTACTCGATGAGCCGGGACGCCCGTCCGGACCAGCGATCGCGGTAATAACCGATCAGGCCGAGACATTGCGGCACTTTGCCGACCATCATGAGGATCCCCCACGCGGCAGCGACCTTCGAGCTCAACCCCCGGCGCTTCTGACGACGGAACAACTGCCACATGCGCAGCGGCCAGGGCAGTGCCAACAGGACCGCGCCGACCCAGCCGAGGGTTTGCCCGGCAAACGCCACGAGGAGGCAGACGAGCAAGGCGGCGGGCATGAAGCCACCCCACGCGACGATGCTGCGCACCGACCTCGGCCAGTCAGGATCGCGCGCATCGGGGTGCAACGAGGCCATCTCAGCATAGCCGTGGCCGGATCGGCGCGCCCGCCGCCACCACTGCGAAAAATGCAGGATGGCGGCGTCGTGCAGCGTCATCTCGGCGTCGATGCGCCGCAGCCGCCAGCCCCGCTTGCGCAAACGCATCGACAGCTCGGAGTCTTCGCCGGCAATCATCGCGGCATTGTAGAAATCGACCTGCCGCAGAGCATCGATCCGGAATAGCGCATCGCCGCCGCAGCCCGCCGCCTCACCGACCGGCACGTTCCATTCGTCGTCGCACAGGGCGTTGTATACCGACCGGTCGGGGTACCGCTCGCGGCGCCGGCCGAACACCAGGGCGAGGTCGGGTTCCGCCTCGAGCGCGGACGCCGCGCGCTCGATCCATCCCGGCTGAACCTCGCAGTCCCCATCCACCATCTGCACGTACTTGAGCTCCGGATGGTGTTTGAGCAGCTCGGCAAGACCCGCGTTGCGGGCCCGCGCGGCGGTGAATTGCGGCGGGATTGCCAGTTCGACGACGTCGACGCCCTCGCCGCGCGCGAATTCGACGCTGCCGTCGGAGGAGCCGGAATCGACGTACACGCGATTGGCGATGCTTCTGACCGACCTCAAGCAGCGTTCAAGCCGCTCCCCCTCGTTGCGGCCGATCACGACGAGTCCGATCATTGGCGACATGTCTGCGGTGACCATGGCCGGTGGGGCGACGTCGCGCGGAGCCTACTGGACGCGAGAGCCCTGGCTTTCCAGGCTTTTCAGCGAAAACGGCCGCAAGGCCGAACGTTCCGCGGGGTTCAGGAACGCCGCGATGACCCGGTCGTACTTGAGCGGACACAGATAATCGAGCGCCGCCTGTCCCGCGGCAAGCGACAGTCTGCGATACAGGTCCGGATCGCTCGCCAGCATGTCGATGGCGTCGGCGAATCGTTCGGCGTCACGTTCCGGAAACACCACGGCGTTGCGCAGATGGCCGATCTTGAGCGCGAACATCGGATGATCCGAGGTCACCAACGGCGACCGTGTGCAGAGCGCCTCGTATAGGGTCATCGGCAGGCCCTCGGGGTAGGACCAATGACTCGGCACCAGCACCGCGTCGTGCGCGCGCATCGCGGCGATGACGTCGGGGTGAGGTTTCGGTCCGAGAAAGTGTACGTGGGCCTCGAGGCCCAGGGAGGCGACGAGCTGGCGAAACGGCGTGTCGTCGCCCCTGCCGATGATCGACAGCTCGACCGCCCTGCCCCGGCGGCGCAGGACCGACACGGCGCGAATGGCATCGCCGACGCCTTTGGTTTCCATGATCGCGCCGACGAAGATGACGCGCAACGGCGCGTCGGCGGACGGCGCCTCCTTGGCCGCGAAAGCCTGCGGTGAAATGATCGGCGGCCAATCGAAGGGAAATACCTTCGCCGGGTCGACGCCGATGCGCGTCAGGTCGAGGGAGGCTGCGAGATTGTGGTTCGATACCATCGGTATCGCCGGAGAATTCAGCAACCGCGCGAGCAGCCGGTAGCCGATCGACGTCTTGAGTCCCTTGGCGCGAAAGCTGTCGGCGAACATGGGCAGCACCGCGATCCGCTGGCGTACGGCCCAGGCGATCAGCGACAGGCACGGCGTCATCGCGATCAGATGGGTGGGTCGCGATTTCTTGACCGCCTCGAGCAGTTGCGCATAGGCAGGCGGCTTCCCGGCGGGATAGAGCTTGACGCCCGCGACCCGCACGTCGTTCGGCAGCTGGGACTCGGGAAGATCCTCGCTGCAGCTGATCACGGTGAGCGACTCGACGTCGGGCGCCGCGGCGACCGATGCGATGTAGTCGAGCGTGTACTTCTGAGCGTAGTAACTTTCCATGCCGCCGTTGGCGAGACGCCAATAGGCATCCGCGTAATCGCCGAACTGAGCGATCGTGATGCGCTTGCCGGCGGTCCGTTCGGGAGGGCTCCCCGCAACCGCGAACGCGGGCACGGCGGACAGCAGCTCGGCGATGGGGACATAGGCCCGACGTAGCACAGCGACGGGCTTGCCGAGGGCTTTTGGCGGCATGAGATGGGGTCCTGGAAATCCGAATTTTAATGTAACAATCATGTCGCAGCGCCCGCAATGACGGGCTTCAACGTTTTCCTAGACGCCGTTCGCTTGATCCATCGCCGGCCGACGTTCATGATCGGTCGTCATAGGGCGCTCTCTTCAGCGCGCCGATTTAACTTTGTATCACGGGGTCCCAGCGGCCCGATGGACGCCATGCCGAATCCCGATGTTGCCGCGATCATCGTCACGTATCGATCGGCGGCGCTGACCGTGGAAGGGCTTCGCTCCCTGGAGCGCGAGCGTGCGCGCGGCGACATCCGCCTGCGTGCCGTCGTGGTCGACAATGCCTCCGGCGACCTCGCCGAGATCGGCGCCGCCGTGCGTGCGAACGGTTGGGAGGACTGGGTGACGCTGCTCGCCTCGGCGCGCAACGGCGGCTTCGCCTACGGCAACAATCTCGGCATCCGTTGCGCCTTCCGGCAGGCCGTCCCCGACTATGTGTATTGCTTGAATCCCGATGCCCAGGTGCGGCCGGGTGCGATCAAGACACTCGTGGACTTTCTCGATTCGCATCCCGACGCCGGCGTCGCCGGCGGAAGTTTCGAAGAGTCGGATGGCCGCGACTGGCCGATCGCCTTTCGCTTCCCGAGCCTGATCGGCGAGGTGATCGGCGGTTTGGAGTTCGGGCTCTTCTCGCGGCTCTTCAAGAAGTGGGAGGTCGCGCGCGTCATGGAGAAGCAGAATGCGCCCGTGGATTGGGTCTCCGGCGCCGCGATGCTGATCAGGCCGGCATTGCTCGAACGCATCGGCGGTTTGGACGAGAACTACTTCCTCTATTTCGAGGAAACGGATTTTTGCCTGCGGGCCAAGCGCGCGGGTTTCTCGACATGGTATGTGCCGGCCAGCCGGGTCATGCACATCGCGGGACAGAGCACGAAGGTCACCGGCCGCATGGACGGGCCAAGGCGCCTGCCCGAGTATTGGTTCGCCTCGAGACGCCGCTATTTCGCGATGGCCTTCGGAGTCGGTACCGCGATGCTGATCGACATCGCGGCACTGGCGGCCTGTTCGCTCGGCCACCTGAAGCGCATCGCTCTCGGTCGCCGTTCGACGGCGACGCCGTATTTCATCCGCGATCTCGCCCGCAACAGCATTTTGTGGAAGCGCAACCGGCAGTTGCCGTCCTTCCATTGCGCAGCGCTCACGGACCCGTCGAATCGCAGCGCCTGAGCCGGCGCCGGACGCCAGCGACGGATGGCCGGCCCGCAAAACGGCGCGTCTCAACGGCGCACGGCGGCTGCCGCGCGGGCGTACAGTTCATCGCTGAGTATCGCCTCGAGCTTCAGCCGCGGAGCCCGCTTGCTGAACACGTGATCGGCATCGGGGATGGTGTGCACGCGCATACGCCCGCCAAGCCGCTTCATGAGGTTGCCCACGCCCATCTTGAGCAATTCGATGCCGGGCTCGCCTTCGGAGAAGATGAACACGATGCTGACATGGTTGTCCGCCACGTGCAGCAGTTCCAGGCCGAGATCGTTCGGAAGACGGATCGAGAGCGCCCGGGCCACGTTGCGCAGCTTCGATTCGCACACGAAGAACAGGCGCTTCAGGTAGACGGTCGAGACGTATTTGACGTCGATCTTGCCGGTGACCAGACGTCGCAAGGAATCGAGGGAGGCCAGGCGGCGCGAATACGTGCTCGGTTTGTTGACGATTTCCGCGAGCTGAACGTCCTCGATGGACATGTTCTCGCTCCAGAAGAAGTTTTGCGGATTGACCATGAGCACGCGATGCACCGGAAGATCCGCGACCGCGGCGCGCAACGCATGGTAGGCCCCCGAACAGATTCCGACCAGTGTGATGTCCGCCGCTCCGTGACGAGCCCGGACGAAGTCGATTGCCGCCCGGATGTCGTCGAGGGCTGCCGGTGGAAAGATGTCGTCGTCGGACCGGCCGCTGCGCGTCGCGCTGTCGCCGATTCCGGCAAAGTCCATGCGCAACACGAAGTAACCGTTGTAGGCCCAGGTGCGCGCGAGGCCCACGTACATCCCGCTCGCGCCGATGTGATAATCGGCACCGGCATTGAGCAGAATGACGACGCGCCGGCGCAATTCATTGGAACTCGGTTCGGTGGCGATGCCGAACAGCTCATGATCGGCACCGAACAGGACCGGCTCTTCGCACACGGTCACCGTGCCGTGCGGGCCATCCTGGCGCAGGTACAAGCGATCGACCGGCTCGGCCGGCCGTTGTCCGTGAAATTCGAACTCCCCCGTGCGCAACGGGTCGGCGAGCCATTCCTGCATGGCGGTGAGCATGGCCGTCGGCACCTTGGCGAATTGCGGCGCCGTCATGATCATCTGCACGAGTCCCGGGAGGCTTCGATAAACGCATTTCGGTGCGGCCGTACCGATCGCCGCGGACGTTCCGAGGCCCTCCGCCCACTCCTTCGATGCCGGCATCGAATCGCCGTCGATGACGAGTAGGCGGGAGACGTTCGGTGCCGTTCCCGCCTTCAAGTCGAGACCGGACAGGCGCGCAACGGTCGCCGCGGCCAAGGTGAATCCACCGGCTTCGATGGACCCGGGATCGCCGCCGGCGGCGTCCTCCGCCTGCGCCGCGCTGGCGGCAGCCATGCGCGTCATGCGCAGCTCCCTGAGGTAGCGGCGGCCCGTGATCACGGGAGCGATCAGCATCAAGCCGCTGATCTGGCCGGTCTGCCGCGCGGCCTCGTAACACAGAGCCGCGCCGAGACGCACGCCGAGCAGATACACGCGCGACACGCCGCAGCGACGGCGCAGTTCGGCGACCGCCGCCTGCACGTCGAGGATCCAGCGCCCGATCTGTTCGAATCCTGGCTCGCCGTCGGCCGAATCGCCGGTGCCGAGGTAATCGAAACGCAGGGTCGGAAAACCTTGCTCGGCGAAGGACTCCGCAAACACGCGCAGGCTCCGATGCGAACAGATCGCCTCGTAGCCGAACGGCTTGCAGATGACGACACCGATGCCGCTCTTCGAGCGCGCCTTGGGATAATGCAGCCAACCGAAGAGCTGATCGCCGGCCGACTCGAAATAAAACGGTTCCGCCCCATCGAGCAGGCGCACGGGCTGCGGAATCTCGCGCGAAATGGCGCTCATGATGTAAGCATCTTCGGGGGTGCCCGCCCAAAACTCATGACTGACCTATCTTATCGGTTTTAACATTGCACTGCGCCGTCGAAACCGTGATGCTCGCCTCGCCACGAAAAGGTCGCCGATTCACATAATTTTTCGCCACTGTGATATTTAACATAAATTTCAGGGTTGACGGCGCCTATTTTTTCTCTTCGCGGTGGGAGCGCACCCAGGCGGTCTGCCGAGCGACCAGGAACTTCCAATACACGGGAAGCTTCGCAAGCGCGTAGAACGCCGCGTACGAGAGCTCGGACATCGAGACGATGCCGCGCCCGAATCGCCACCACCCGAGCATGACGGCGGCGAGCAGCAGTGCCGCCGCTGCCGTCGACAGGGCGACGGCGCTGCGGTCGTCGGCGAGGATCAGCGCAGCCACGCTCACGATACCGGAGGCCGCGACCATGGCGGCGAGCAGCGCAAGCGGCGGCACCGCCACCTCGGCGGCCAGCACGAGGGATCCCAGACGCAGGTGACGGATTCCGTTCCACAGCAGTCGCGGCACTTCGGCGAGGATCACGACGAGATGGCCGTGTTCCCAGCGCGTCCGTTGCGCGTCCGCGCCGGCCGCTGCGCGTGCGAACTCGCTCAGGATCAGGGCGTCGGGACAGTAGAGCGGCGCGGCGCCGGCCCTCGCCAGATCGAGTCCGAGCTTCATGTCCTCGACGATGTGGCCGCTCGCGAGCTCAGCCGACTGGATCAAAGACCACGGAAATGCCATGCCGCTGCCGGTCAGCAGGCAGGGCAGCCCCAGGCGATCGAGCCCTAAGGGCCGCACTCGGTTCTTGATGAGCCAGGCGAACTGCGCAATCTTGAGCTTCAAGCTCGGCGCGGGGCCGGCCAGCATGAGGTAGGTCCCCTGGGCCGGGCGCTGCGTCCGGACGCATTGCCGCGCGAGTCGGTCGAGGCATCCTTCCGCGAGGCGGCAGTCGGCGTCGACGATGACGACGACGTCGGGCGGATCCGATTCGAGATGGCGCACGCCGTAATCCAGCGCGAAGCCCTTGCCCCGGCGCTCAAGATCGTCGCGTCGCACCGCCTGCGCACCCTGCGCTGCGGCGATCGCCGCGGTATCGTCGGTGCAATTGTCGGCGACCACGACGATCCGGTCCCCCCCCTTCAGTTGCGGCCTGATCGACGCCAGGGTGTCCGCGATCATGGCGGCCTCGTTGTGAGCGGGAATCAGCACGACGAGGCGGCGCCGCTCACCCGGCGACTCGTTCCGCCGGGCACCTCCGACCGCGGCCAGCGCGACTTCGAGGAACAGCACGGCGGTCGGAACGAGGGCGACGAGCAGTACGCAGTGCAACGCGGTCGTCACGATCGACACGGCGCCTACCTGCCCGCCGCGAATCGTTGCGCCAATTTCCGAGCCTCGATGTCGATGTCGTGGCGCTGCGTGACGCGCCGGTGACCCGCATCGCCGTAGGCCTGCAGCAGCTCCCGCGGCGCGGACAAGCATTCGGCCAGGGCCGCTTCGAGCATTTCAATGGATCCTGCGGGGAACAGCCAGCCGTTCTGCCCATGAACCACGAGCTCCGGTATGCCGGCGATGAAGGTCGTGAGCACGGGGCGGCGCAGCGCCATGGCCTCCATGAGCACGACCGGCAGGCCCTCCGCGAAGCTCGGCAGCACGAGGGCGCGCGCGGCCAGTATCTCGTCGCGCACCTGGCTGCCCGAGAGCCAGCCCGTGATGCGCACCTGCCCGCGCAGCGAGCAGGCGTCGATCGACTGCTCGATGCGATCCCGGATCGGGCCATCGCCCGCGAGCACGAGCTCGAACGGGATCTGCTTCGCGGCGAGCAGGCCACAGGCTTGTACGAGCAGGAGCTGACCCTTGGCTTCGCACAGGCGGCCGACACACACGAGCCGGGGTACGTCGGGCACGGGGATCGGGACGACCTCGTGGAAATCGCGCTCGAGACCGCAGTGCACGACGTGGATCTTGGGCCAGTCCTCGACTGGCGAGCGCAGGTAGAGCTGGCCGCGGCCATAGCTGCTGATGGCGACCGCGAATTCGGCGCGACGGATCTTCTCCTCGAGCCCCATCGCCTCCATGAATTCCTCCGGCCCGTGGACGGTGAAGCTGTAGCCGGCGCCGCCGAGTGCGCGCGCAAGCATCACGACTTCGGTCGAGTTCGTCCCAAAATGCGCATGCACGTGCCGGGACCCGAGTCGTCGGCACAGCACGGTCAACGCACAGGCTTCCGCGAGATACACGAGGTGGAACGCCAGCGGTCGACTGGGCGCGAGTCTCGACATGCGCACGGCCAGGCGCAACGCGCGGATGAAACGCCGAGGTCCGCCGAGCGCGATACGCAGTGTCGGCACGACGAGCCCCAGCGCTCCACGCCGCAGCAGATAGTGCGTCCGCTCGCGCTCGCGCGCATCGTCCGCGTCCGGCACCGCCGCATCCCAGCCCCGCAGGGCGATCCGGTCGATCGCGAGACCCTGACGCTCCAGGGCGAGGATCTCGCGCCGGATGAAGCTGTGGCTGACCTTCGGATATTGGTTGATGAAATACGCAACTTTCACGCCGAGGCCTTCCTCCGGGTCAACGGCGACGCGCCCCACCCGGGTTCAAGGTGCCGGGTCGGCGAGTGTGTCGACCGGCTCCGGCGCCCGAGGACGGTAACCGATCGTCAGATACACGGTGTTGTCCTTGAATCCGGTCCCGCTCTCGACGCCGGAAATGACCCGCTCGAGATGGTCGTAACGCAACCGAACCTCGAGACCGCGACCTTTGCGATAGACGAGCGCCGTGCCGATCCGGCTGTCCTCGCGCCGGGTCTCGCCCTCGAGGATCGAATAGTTGGCATGCGGGAAGTCCCACTGGTAATAACTGCCGAGAAGCTGCAACGACAGGCTTCTCGACATCCGCTGTTCGGCGCTGAACTCCGCGCCGCGCCGGCTGGAGTCGAGCGCCGCCGGGTCCGCCGTCAGATTCGCAAGCGGAGTCGCCACACCGACCACGTCGATGGCCGGTTGATCGCCGGCGTACGTATCGTTCTCCCACCGGCCGCTGAAGGCGAGGGTCGTGCGATTGCGCAGGTACTGCCAGCCGAGCTGGGCATAGGTCTGGGTGTAGATGCTCGACGTCACCGCGGCCTGACTGGTGCTGATGGCGCCGGACGCACCCCCTTGAAGGTTCGCGAGGCTCGCGCTCGCATCCGTCAGAATGCGGCCTCCCTGCAGCGACAGCGTTGCGGCCCGCGACAGCTTCCGGCTCGCCACGAGGGTCGCGAGCGACCCTCTCGTCGTGGTTCCGCTCGAATCCACGCTGGTCACGCCCAAGCGTGCCGTCACATCGGTACGGGCGCCTTGAATCTCGTATTCGCCGTAGAAGCTGCCGCGCGTGGCGTCGGTGTTCAAGGGGGTGTCCTGGTACACGACCCGCTCGACGGTGGCATTGAAGGAGACGGCCGCGCGCGCCGACGTCGACAGACCGAGTTGCAGGCTGCCGAGAAATCGGTTGTTGTTGAAGGGGCTCGTCTGATACTGGACGCGGCTGTAGCGGGCATCGAGCTTCAAGAAGGTCGATGCGCCGAAATGCAGTTCCCATTCGGGTCCCGTGCTGAACGCATTGACGTATTCGAGATTCGTCGGTATCGGCGCACTGAACGGATCGAGTGTCGCTTCGCCGTAATCGTCCTGGACGAACCAGAACACCCGTTCGGGCACGATCGCGACGTCGGCCGTGCCGTCGAGACGTCCGATGAGCTCACTGCCGTAGGCGTGCTCGAGGTAATCGAAAAAAGTGAATTGACCCTTGACCTGATCCTCGAACAAGGCGGTGCGCTGTTTCAGCGAAACGTCCGCGTCCACCGTGGCGATCGTCTGGCTGACGGCGCCGGTGGGCGCGAAGTTGACGTTGTCGGTCTCACCGACGCCTGCGTCGACGCCGTAGATGAGCCCGGTCGCAGCGGGGTCCGCCTCGTTGCCCAGGCCGAGAGCCGGAAGAGAAGCGGAACTAACGACGAGGAACGCGGCAACGAGGCTTGATTGTCTACCGGTCCAGCCCATAGGTCCCGTAGCCGTAATAGCCCTCGGTGAAAGCTTTCTGGCCCTCGTTGAGAACGATGCCGGCGCCTTTCTGATCGCCCATCAGGGCGACGGCATCCCGCAGCGCATGCCGCGGCGTCTTGCCCGAGCGCACGACGAGCACGGTCTGCCCGGCGATCTTGAGGAGCGCGCGGCCCTCGCTCGTGATCAGCAGCGGCGCCGAGTCGAGCAGGACCAGGCGGCGCGGGTACGCCGCGGTCAAGCCCGACAGGAGCTTGCGCATGCGATTGCTGAGCAGCATTTCGGCGGCGCCCTCGACCATTCTTCCCGCGGGAAGCACCGAGAAGCCGCGGATGTTGGTGGCGAAGATCAGCGATTCGACCTCCGCCTCGTCCACGAGGGCGTTCATGAGACCGGGCTCGTCGCGGACCCCGAAGATCTCGCTGACGTGCGGCTTCGGAACGTCCGCATCGACGAGCAGCACGGAGATGTCCCGTTCACGCGCGAGACTCAATCCCAAATTGATGCTCGTGAAGGTCTTGCCGTCGCCGGGCAGCGCGCTCGTGACCATGATCACGCGAGGATCGCTGGCACCGATCTCTGGATCCGCGGTGGCGGCTTCGACGATCGGCCGCTTGATCTGCCGGTAATTGATCGCGAGCTGCCGATCGGCGCTCGGTTCCGGCAGATAGCCGCGACGCCGCAGCACGTCGAGGTCGACCATCAACTGTTTCGGTGCCGGCAGGGAGGCCGGCGGCCGCAGTGGGGCGACCGGCGGCGCCACGCTCTCGCGCGGCCGCGCGGGCGGGACCTTCTCGGCCGCCGGCCGCGGCGGCGACAGCACGGCGGGCGCCGGCCGCGCGGGGGCCTTGGTCTGGCGCAGCCGCGCGATGGCCTGTTCGACGAGGCTCACGTCTTCACCACGTTGTGCAGGCCATGCCAACTCAAGCGGACACCGAGTTTATTGAGCACGAGAACACCGACGAAAAAGACGAACAGCGCGGCCGTGGCCGCCGAAAATCTGACGAGATTGCGCTTGAAATCGACCCCTGCCTTGTTCGGGAACGCGATGCCGACGACGCCGATGATCGGAAATCCGGCGAGCTCCTGCACCGATGCCTCGGTGGTGATGAGCGGCCTCAAGCTGTGCAGCAGGTACGCGACGCCGAGGCCCGCGCCCATCGCGCCGAGCCAGACGACCGCGATGAACAAGCCCCGCTTCGGCCAGACCGGTCCGGCCGGCGACGTGGGCGGCTGCACGACTTCGAAGCGCATCGATCCGGCGTTGTCGGCCTTCTCGCCGATCCGCGCCTTCTGGTAGTTCTCGAGCAGGGCGGAGTACTCCGCCTTGTTGACGTCGTAGTCGCGATTGAGCTGCTGATATTCCGCCTCGACCTGCGGGGCGCTGTTGATCTGATTGCGCAGCTCGGCCACGCTCTGCGTGTGCTGGGCGAGTTCGCTACGCAAGGCGGCGATTTGTACGTCTTCCTTGTTGAGCTCGAGCTGGATGCTCTGATAGACCGGATTGTTGCCGGCGCCGCTCGCGGCCACGGCGCTCGCGTCGCCCCGCTTGAGGCTCTCGAGCTCCTTCTCGCGGCGCTTCTTCAGTTCGTCGAGCGCGGCACGCGTCGCGATGACGTCGGGATGCTGATCCGTGAATTTGAGCAGCAATTCGTCGAGCTTCGCCTGAGTTTCCTCGATGCGGCTCAAGGTATCACCGCCCGTCGCGACGCCCTGCGCGTTCACCTGCGAACCGGAGGTTCCGGCCGCGGACACCACCTGATCCCCGTGCAATTGCCGGTTGAGTTCTTCGCGCCGGCTGAGCGCGACGGCGAGATCGGTCTCGGCCTTCTTCTGCGCGTCGATCTCGGACTGCAGGGCGGCGAAGAAGCCGCCCTGCTCGCTCGGCATCAAACCCGCATTCTTCTTCTTGAAGGCCGCGAGCCGATCCTCGGCCTGACTCAGGCGCTGCTCGTAGTCCTTGATCTGAGTCTCGAGAAACTTCTGGACGTTTTCCGAGCCCTCCCGCTTGCCGCCGAGCGTGCGTTCGACGAAGGTATTGAGCAGGATGTCGATGACCCGCAGCGCGCGGGCCCGATCGACGTCCGTGTAGTCGAAATTGTAGATGGTGCCGGCCACGCCGCGATCGTCGCCCTGGCTCCCCGCGCTCACCACCGCGAGCGTGAGCCGGGAGCTCAGTTTGTCGATGATGGTGTCGCGCGCCCGGGCGTCGAGCGGTGCGTCGGGAAGCACGCCCGCCTCCTTGGCGATGGCCTCGAGCTCGGGTCCCGCCAACAGCGACTGGCGCACCAAGTTGATCTGGGCATCGACGTTTTGGTCGACCGTGAGCCCCTGCAGCGCGGGCTTCAGCGCCGTGCGCGTGTCGACGAAAACCCGCGCGAACGCCTCGTACCGGTCCGGCAGCGTGAACACGACGACCCAGCCGGTGAGCGCGAGGACACAGGCGACGGCAACGCCGATCCAGCGGAAGCGCCAGGCTCCGCGGATTTCGTTGATGACGTGATCGACCGTGGCATTCATGAGCGCAGGATCGGCATCAAAAGCGCGACTCGGGGACGACGAGCACGTCGCCCGGCTGCAGCGCGAGGTTCTGTTTCATGTCCCCGCCGTTGACGAGCGCATCGAGTTTGATCTTGATCTCCTGAAGCTTGCCGTCCGTCTTGCGCTCGAGCCGCGCACGATTGCCGGCCGCAAACTGCGAGAGTCCACCGACCGCGAGCACGGCATCGAGCACCGTCATGCCCTCCCGGTAGGGCAGTGCCTGCGGCTTCAACACCTGGCCGATCACCTTGACCTGACTGAAGACGCTCATGGGCTGGGTCACGATGATGTTGACCTGAGGGGCCTTGACGTACTCGGAGAGCGCCTTCTCGACGTCGCGTGCGAGTCCGGAGGGCGTCTTGCCGACCGCCACCATGTCCTCGACGAGCGGCGTCGAGATTTTCCCGTCGGGGCGCACCGGAACGGTGACCGTGAGATCGGGATTGCGCCACACGAAAACCTGAATCGTGTCGCCGGGCCCGATGACGTAGTCGTCGGCGACGGCGCTCGCCGCGGGGGCGTCGGCCGCGACCGCACGGGTCGTGCCGAACCCGCCCTGCAGGCCGCACGCGAGCAGGACGCAGAGACAAAAAACCCTTAGGTTATCAGCCATGTGCACAGGTCTTATGGTAACTCGTCCGGCGCCGGAAAGTACATCATCCTGCCAATGTTAACTGGAAACCGCAAAAGGGTTCAGCGACCGCGTGCACAATTGCGCGTGACGGCGGCGCGCGGGCCGCCGGCGATTCGCTACAGGGTCTCGATGGCGAGCCACGGAGGACTCGCGAGCGGCGCGGCGTCGACCTCGATGGACCACACGCCATCCCGCAGGACGAAGCCGTTGTCGGCCAGGAAATCCTTGCACGGTGCGTTCTGAGGAGTGGCCTGATATCGGCCCACGATCCGCTGCATGCCGCGCTCGCGCGCGATCTGCTTCAAGTAGTTCATGACGCTGCGTTCGATGCCGTAACCGAACACGCGGCAGCTCAGTACGAACGGCAGTATCCGCATCTGGGTTCCGGCGCACTCGGCCACGGCGATACAGGTGACGCCCATTGCCCCGAACCGGTCCGCCGTGAGACCCAAGACGATGACATGGTCGGGGGAGTCGTGCCAGGCGCTCACCTCGCGAAAGGTCGTGCGGCTGCCTTCCAGGTTGAACTGGTTGGTGCGGTTGATGAGCTCCGCGATGCGCTTCAAGTCGGCGGTCTGCGCCTGCCGGATGGTGAGGCGCAGTTCGAGCAGCTCGAACAGCCGGGCGCGCTCTTCGGGGGAGCTGACGTCTTCCCGGATGAAGGACTTTCTCGCTTCGCGCTGCTTGTACATGAGCGTGCGGTCCATCTCCGAATCCTCTTCCAGCAACCGACCCCACAACGCGATGCGCCGCCACGTGTCGGGGTCGGTGGCGTCGAGGCACACGGTGTCGGGGTAGCTCTGCTGCATGAGGTCGCGTTCGTCCGCGCGATCGTCGACGAAGACGTAGTCCTTGATCTTGAGGTTCAAGGCGCTCTGGATGCGCTGCATGCCGTGCACTTTCGGCTCCCAGCTGATCGCGGCGTGCGCGAAGTCGTCGTCCCCGAGCGTGCCGCCGCGCCAGTGTACGTTCGCGGGATCGTTCTTCGAGTTGATCGCGAGCAGCACGCCCTTGCTCTTGAGGGCCTTGAGACTGCGCTGTCGATCGTGGTGGTGGGTGACCGGACCTTCGCCGATCACGCCCTCCCAGACCGTGTTGTCGAGATCGCAGACCACGACCTTGCGCTTGAGCAGCCAGGCGTTCACGTAGACGAGGTCCACGTATTGCCGGCTCAAGATCCTGCCCAACACCGCCGGATGTTGCCGCGGCGTCTGGTGGAAATAGCCGCCGGCTCGGATCTCGCCCGTCTCCCGGACCACGATCCGCTCGTCGAATACGAAGAGATGCTGGAAACTCGCGGCGTTCTTCTTCGCGAGATGGTCGGACAGCCAGGCGTCGATCCGCGCGCACGCGGCGCTGCGGATGCGGGCGGTCAGTCCCGCCTTGCAGAGGCGCTTGAGCACATGCTCCTCGCGCACGACCGCGGCCGTGTTGTGCACGTGGATCGGGCAGTCGAACAAATCGGCGAGCACGTCGATGATCCCGCGCGCGTCCTCCCAGGCGCGCGCCGCGATCTCATCGACCCGGCGCCGCGACATGAACGCCTTGCGCCAGTGCAGCAGTTGACTGAACTGCGGCGAGAACTCGTAGGTGAACGGGCTGTAGAACACGAGATCGAATTGCTTGGCGCTGAACGTGCGCAACTGATCGCCCAAGACGCCGGGATTCTTCGAGGTCGCGTAATCCGGCACGAGCCGGATCCCACGATCGAGAAGGTCGGCGACGATGAAGGGAACGATGTCGAGAAACAGACAGTCGCCGACGAACAGGATCCGCTGCGTCCGTCCCGGATCGATCGTGAGCACCCGCGTGACTTCGTCGAGGAACTGCGAGAATTCGGCCCTGCATTCCGGCGTCGGCAGAGCATCCTCGAGCGCGCCGAGCCGCTCGCGCAGGTCCGCGAGCACGTGCTTCGTCCGTTCGGAGGCGCCGCCTGCGTCGCTGTCGGGAACGTACAGGGCCTTGATGAGTTCCCCGATGAAGAGCAGCAGATAAGTCTCGTCGGCACGCTCGAAATAATCCGCGGCGTACACGGGGAAGACGTGAAAATTCATCTCGAGGTAGTCTGCGCGCGCGCCCTCGTGATGCGCGGCCTCGCTCTGCCATTTCGGCATGCGCTCGAACGCGCGTGCCACCGCGTCCGCGATCGGCGGGATCCGTCCGCGCAGCGCGCGAGCCAGCAGCGGAATGGGCCTCGTGATGCGGTGGCCGCCGACCCCACCCGGCGGGCAACCCGGCGGGGTCCGCGGAGCCTCGTTCGACGCGACGAGGCGCAGATTCTGCGCGCCGTTGCGTTCCGCCCTCACCGTCGGTCGGGCCAGCGCCGGATGTACTGCGCCTGTTCTTCGGTCTGCGGCACCGTGGGCCAGGTCGAGGAGCGCTCGCTCTGCCGCCACAGCACGTTGAGTTCGCGCAGTGCGCCCTCCCCGTCGAGACCGGTCTCGACGAGGTAGCAACCGAGCACGGTGCCGGTGCGGCCGATGCCGGCGCGGCAATGGACATATAGGTTGCGGCCCGCCGACAGCGCCGTCTTGATGAGTTGCTGGATCTCCTGCATGTGCGTCACTTCCTCGGGCACGGCGCAATCCGGCACCGCGCGGCGCCAATATTGCGAGCGGCGCGGCAGCAGACGCCGATAGCCCGGCATCTCGTCGGGTTCCGTCAGATCCAGGAAGGTATCGATGCCCGCCGCGTGCAGACGCGCGAGCCGGTCATGGGCCTCGGAAGGCGACTGTCCGAAGGGATGCTCGCCGCCGGCGAGCCGCCCCGGCACGATCCAGTAGCTGTTGGGGAGCGGCGGATCGGGCAAAGCCCGCGCGGAGCGCTGTGCCGCCCCGGCCAGCGGTGCCGCCGTCACGATCGGTCCCCGCGGCCGCGCGAGCGTCTGCTCTGCGGCGGCCGACGGCGGCGATTGCCGATGATTCCAGTCTGCCCGACTCGTTCGAGTGGCGTATTCATGTGCAGCGTCCCAAATTGAAATCCAGAAGAAAATGCCGGCCGACTTCCCGTACCGGCCACCGCTCGCCGCGCATCGTGCGCTCGCCGCGAGTCGCGCCGTCGGTTTGCCTAGCTTGCCGCAGGCGCCGCGGGGCGTGTTCTAAACTCGTCACATTTCCCGCACGAAAGCCGTCGATCAAATCGCCCGCCGGTGCCCGGCGCTCAACAGCCGATACACCGACAGCACTTTCGGCACGTACGCCTGTGTCTCTGCATAGGGGGGAATCTGACCGCCATTGCGGTCGACGGCATCTTCGCCGGCATTATAGGCGGCGAGCGCCAGCGACACGTCATGTCCGAAGCGTCCGATCAGAAATTCGAGGTACTGCGCGCCGGCGCGGATGTTCTGGCGCGGATCGAACGGATCGACGACGCCGAAGCGGCTCGCGGTCGCGGGCATCAACTGCATGAGGCCTACCGCACCGCGCTTCGACAAAGCATGCGAATTGTAACCGGATTCGACCACGATCACGGCGCGCAGCAGGTTGGAATCGACCGCGGTGCTCGCGGCGGCGGTTTCGATGAGGGGATCGTATTCGGAGGAGCGCGCGAGCAACGCCGGATCGTAGCGCTGGCCGCTGTGCGTGCGGTCCCGCGGCGAGAGAAATAGCCGCCGGTAGAGGCTGTTGTCGGGGATGTCCGTATAGTGCCGCACACCGTCGGCATCGACGTAAGAGTAGATCTTGACCTCGGCCTGTGCGCTGCCAGCCGCGAGCATCAAGGCGCCGCACAGAAGAAGCCGGTTGAACATAATGTAAAGATACCTACGTTATGGCGAGCGTAGCGGCATCGCACCGATGCGCGATGAGACCTGCATCAAGAAATTCCGAGGCGCATCCGGACCCCGGCGCGATCGCGCGCTCGCAAGTCGTGATGCTGCGCGTCCCGTCGCAATGGCCGCGCGCCTAACAGATATTTAACCCAGTTTGTAGCGGCCATCGACAGATTTTCCGGTCGGCATCGCGATAGAATCCTAACAGTAAAGGGGTCCCATGAGCGTTGCGGTCCTATGAGCGTTGAAAAGTCGGACCTCACGCCTCCCGCCATCGCCATCACAGCGGGCAGCCACCCGAGTGCCGTCGGCGGGGTCCTCGCACCCGCCCCCGGCGCGGCGGTGCCGGAAAGCCACGTTGCGCCCCGTGCCGCTCGCAGCGGCATCCGCAGCGCCGCGACCAGCCTTCGAGCCTGGATGCTGACCGGACTGCTGTTCCTCGTGCCGCTGGCGGCCTATTGGCCGACGACGTTCCACGATTACGGCCTGCGCGACGACTACTCGAATCTGCGCGAGGCGCACGAAGAGCCCGGCAAGGTCTTGAAATTCTGCGCCTCCCATGCGCGGCCGATCTACGGTCTGCTGTTGCAGGCGACCTACGGCCAGACCAGCAGCGTGCAAAATCTGCAGTGGATGCGCTTAGGTTCGGCGCTGCTGCTGGGCGCGCTGTCGCTCGTCTCGTTTCGCAGCCTGCGCAGCTTCGGCTGGTCGTTCGAGCCTAGCCTGTGCTTCGCACTGCTCGTGGGTCTGGTCCCGTCGGCCCAAGTCATCGCCGGTTGGGCGGTAGGCTGGCCGTACGCCGTGACCACCTTGATCGCGATCGGCGGGTTCTTCGCGGCGGAAGGCGCACTCGCGGCGCCGCCGTGGAGCCAGCGCTGGGTCGCGCAGTGGGCGGCCGCGCTCGGCCTCATGGTGACGGCCGCGCTGATCTATCAGTCGAGCGCGATGTTCTACGTACTGCCGCTCGCAGCCGCGTTGATCTCCGAGCGGGATCGGGGCGCCGGTGCCTCGGCGCGCTGGGCGGCCGTTCACCTGGGGTTCGTCGTCTGCGCCTTGGGCACGGCTTATCTCATCATGAGCGGACTGTACGCGGCCGATATCTTCGTCAAGTCGGGCCGCGTCGCCTTCGAACAGCACTGGGCCCTGAAACTCGTCTGGTTCCTCGAGGAGCCGTTGCCGAACGCGTTGAGCCTGTTCGTGCTGAACGACAACAATTACCGCGATCACGGACTCTATATCGGCGGGGCATCGCTCGCCGCGGGGGTGCTCGTGGCCGGCGCCGTGCTCGAGTGGCGCCGCTATGGTCCTGCCCGTGGCCTGCTGTGGCTCTGCGCGCTGACCGGCCTGCCGATCGTCGCCTGCATGGTGAGCCTGGTCGCCTCGGAGCGCTATGCGACTTACCGGACGATTTTTGCCCTGACGGCCGTGCTGCTGCTATTCCTGGTGGCGTCGTTCAATCGGCTCACCGAAACGGTGACGGCGGGCACCCGCAAGATGATGGCGGTCGGCATCCTGCTGTTGGCGTTCGGCATGGCGAACCATCATGCCTATGCCCTGCTCGCGGTGCCCCAGGGCAACGAATGGCAGCTCATCCTGGATGGCGCCAAGCAGGTGCGCCTGCCGGAGCGCGCCGGGCAAAGCCGCCCGCGCGTGTTCGCGATCGTCTCGACGCCGGCGGACATCTCGACCGCGACGATCTATCACGACGAGTTCGGCTCCCTGTCCTCGAACTCCGAATGGGTTCCGCGGGAGATGTTCAAACGCGCGTTTCACGACCTGCATCCGAACCTGCCGAATGCCGACTCCCGCTACGAATTCGCCTCGGGCGCGAAGCTGCCACCGGGCCAGCGCTTCGACGTGATCATCGACCTGCACCACTTGCACCGGTACTACACGGATAATTGAGCGTCGGCCCGGGCGCCGCTACCATCCGGCCCAATCGCTGACCCGCCCCTTCAAGATCGCACCCCGCACCGCCCAGGGCCACAGGCCGTGCAGCGGAATCGTCTTCAAATCGGTGATCGGCAGCGCGATCGATGCGCGCGCGTCCAAGCAGCGCGTCGCCAGTTCCTGCCCGAGCGCCGTGGCGAGCGCGATGCCCCGGCCGTTGTACCCGACACAGGCTAAGATCCCGTCGGCAGGTTCATGCAAATGCGGATAGCCGTCCGCGGTGAAGCCGAGCCGGCCGCCCCAGCCATGCGTGAACCGGACCGTCCCGAGGGCCGGCCACAAGCGGCGCGCATAATCGACGATGTGGGGTATCTGCGCGGCATGCTGAATCTCATGCATCGGGCCGCGGCCACCGATGATCAGCCGTCCGCCCTGATCGATGCGGTAATACACGGTCACGGCGCCGCTCTCGTAGACCACCGGGCGCCCCGGCAAGACCTGTACGCCGATCGCCTCGGGCAAGGGCTCCGTGGCGACGATGGCGCCGAATACCGGTACGAGGGAACGCGCCAAACCGGGCCACAGCCCGTCGGTATAGCCGTTCGTGGCCAGCACCACGCGCCGCGCCGTGACGCTGCCGTGTGCGCAGCGAATGGTCCACTGCCGGTCCGTCCGTTCGAGCTCAAGAGCGCGCGTGCCGCCGTGGATACCCGCCCCGGCAGCGGCCGCGGCCGCCGCGAGGCCGCGCGCAAAACTCAAGGGATTGAGCGAACCCCCACGCCGATCGAGCATGCCCGCCCGGTAGCGCGAGGTTCCGGTCAGCCCGGCGAGCGCAGCGCCTTCGACCCATTCGACCGGCGCTTCGCGTCGCTGCCATTGCTCGACCGTGGCGGACAGCGCGGCTACGTGCCGCGCGTGCACGGCGGCGCGCAGCGTTCCGCAGCGCATCGCTTCGCAGTCGAGATTCAGGCGTGCGATCAGATCGAACACGAATTGCGGAGCGGCCCCGGCAAACGCGACCATGCGCGCGCCCTGCGCGGCACCGAAGTCCCGCAGGACCACGTCGGGATCATGTTTGAGACCGGGATTGACCTGACCTCCGTTGCGGCCGGACGCACCCCAGCCGGGCTGCTGCGCCTCGAGCAGCACCACGTTCGCGCCGCGTTCAGCGAGATGCAGGGCGGTCGACAGTCCGGTAAACCCCCCTCCGACCACGGCGACCTCGGCGCGGCGCTCGCCCACGAGTGGCGGCGCATCGACGGCGGGTATCGCGGTGTCGGCGTACAGGGTTGCAACATTGCCCGCGATCCCGGAGTCTATCCGGGCACGGACGTCACCACGAAGGACTGACATGGCATATCGCGGTTTTTGGGGATTCTTGGTACTGGTCGCGGACATTTGGGCGATCGTGAACATCTTCCAGAGCAACGCCGACACCGGCGCCAAGGTGCTCTGGACGGTGCTGGTCATCTTACTCCCGGTACTCGGATTCGTTCTGTGGTTTTTCCTGGGGCCGCGCACCGGCCGCGCCTAACCGCTAGACTGCGGCGACTAGACTGCGGCGAGTAGACGAGAGGGATAAACGGTTGCGTCCGAGAAGTCACGAGCTGCACACACTCGGCGGGATCGGCTGGCTGCGTGCCGGCGTCTTGGGGGCGAACGACGGGATTCTGTCCGTCTCGAGTCTGATCGTGGGCGTCGCCGCCGCGCACTCGGCCCACGCCAACATCCTGCTGTGCGGCGTTGCCGGCCTCGTCGCCGGCGCCATGTCGATGGCCACGGGAGAATACGTGTCGGTGCATTCACAGGCCGACATCGAAACCGCGGCGCTAGATCAGGAAAAGGCCGAGCTCGAAATCGACTACGCCGGCGAGAGCCGCGAACTGACCGAAATCTATCAGAGCCGCGGGCTCGACGTGGCGCTCGCCAGACAGGTCGCCGATCAGCTCATGGCGCACGACGCCCTGGGGGCTCACGCACGCGAGGAACTCGGCCTGTCCACCACGCTCCGGGCGCGACCGGTACAGGCGGCGTTGACCTCGGCCGCGAGTTTCGCCTGCGGCGCGGCGCTGCCCCTGCTGGTGGCGGTGCTCGTCCCGCCCGACGCGGTGATTCCGGCCACGGTGGCCGCGTCGCTGCTGTGTCTAGTCGCCCTGGGCGCGGTCGCGGCCCGGATCGGCGGCGCCAACATCTTGAAGGGCGCGTTGCGCGTGACGTTTTGGAGCGCTCTCGCGATGACGGTGTCCGCCGCGGTCGGCAGGCTGTTCGGCACGCTCGGCGGCTGACGAGGACCCGCGCACCCGTGAACACCTGGGCCGGTGTGACGTTTCCCCGGGTCACTCTGCACTCCCTCGCGATCGTCGTGAGCCTGCTCACCTACGTGCTCACGACGCGGGTCGAGAGCGAGCGCCGGCCGCCCGCGATCGCGATCAGCTGGGTGCTGGGGCTGCTCGCGGTGCCCTATCTCGCGCTGCCGCTCTACTTGATGTTCGGTCGGCGCAAGGTCCAGCGCGGCGCGGCGCCGCGCATCGAGACGAAACAGGCGGGCAGACACTGGGCCGAGGACCTCATCGACAGCTTCGGCTTGCCCCCCGCGGCCCCCGCGCGCGTGCGCCTGCACGCGGACGGGGCCGTGGCGCATCGGGCGTTGCTCGAGGTGCTGGGCTCGGCGCGCGCACGCCTCGACCTCTGCACCTACATCTTGGGCAGCGACCCCGTGGGTCGCGAAGTCGCGACCGTGCTGCTCGACCGAGCACGCGCCGGCGTGCGCGTGCGCCTGCTGCTCGACGGCGTCGGCGCGATCCAGCTGCCGCGTGCCATCTTTCGGCGTTTGAACGCCGGCGGAGTCGAGACGGCCATCTTCAGCCCGCTGCTGGCGCGCCGCACGAGCGGCCCGCGCAATCTACGCAACCATCGCAAGCTCGTGATCGCGGACGAGGTCCGACTCTGGGCCGGCGGGCGCAACCTCGCCGCAGAGTATTTCATGGGCGCGCGCGGCGAGCCGCCCTGGCGCGATCTCAGCTTCGATCTCGACGGTCCGGTCGCCGCCGCGGCGGCACGCCAATTCGAGTCCGATTGGGTATCCTCGCGGGGACGGCCCGCGACTCCCTTGTCGGCGGGTGGACAGCCCCCGGAGGACCCTGCGGACACCCGCCCGGTCGGTCGCGTGCAATTCCTGCCGAGCGGTCCCGATCAAACCGAGGACACCGTGCACGCGCTGCTCATCGACGCCTGCTTTCGGGCCGAGCGCAGGCTCTTGGCCGTGACCCCCTACTTCGTTCCGGACGCGAGCCTCGCAATCGCGATGCGGCTCGCGGCGCGGCGCGGGGTCAAGATCGATTTGTGCCTGCCGGCGAGTTCGAATCACATCCTCGCGGACTTCGCCCGGAGCCGGGCGCTGCGCGGGCTCGCCGCGGCGGGCGTCGCGGTCCATCTGCTGCCCAGCATGGTGCACGCCAAGGCCGTCGTGTTCGACGAGTCGATCGCGATCTGTGGTTCGCCGAACCTCGATTCGCGCAGTCTGCTGCTCAACTACGAATCAGCGTTCGTGTTCTACGAACCGGCCGAGATCGACTGGCTGAAGGACTGGATCAGGAACCTGATCCCGGAGTCCGTCCCCTTCGACGCCCGTCCGCCGGGTTTGCTGCGGGATATCGCCGAAGGCCTGCTGCTCACGGTCGGGTATCAGCTTTAGCTGCGGAAAATCGCTTTGCAACTCAAGAATCTGCTGAATTTCAAGGGAGACCTGTTCGCGACCGCCTTCTGCTTCGCCGCACAGGCGGTGGTCAGAATGCTGACGAGCGTGATCCTGACGCGGATCCTCGCGCCGGAGGCCTATGGAACGATCACCATCCTGGTATCCATCGCGTTCGTCGTGGAGATGCTCGGCGACATCGGTGCGACGACGTTCATCGTGCGGGATCCCGAGGCCGAACAGCCGCGTCTCTTGAACACGGCCTGGTCCCTGAGGCTCGCGCGTGCGGCGTTGAACACGTCGGTGCTCATGATCTTCGCTCCGCTGCTCGCGAACCTGTACCAGACGCCGTCCTTGATCGTGCCGCTGCGCGTGTTTTCCGTGACGTTCCTGATCGGCGGTTTCGAAACGATGGCGTTCCCGCTAGCGATCCGGCGCAAGCGGGCGAGCATCAGCATGTATTCGGAGCTCACCGTCGCGCTCGCCACCGCGGTCTTCACGGTCGTGTACTGTCACTTTTCACGGAATTTCTGGGGGATCGTCTACGGGATGCTGTTTAGCCGCGTCTTGCTGACGGCCTTGAGCTATCAGTTCTTCAAGGAGCTGCGGCCGCGATGGCAGATCGACCGACCCGCCGTCAAACAGATGTTTTCCATGAGCCGGTTCACGATGCCGTCCGGCATCATGACCATGGCGCTGTCCCAGTTCGACAAGATCGTGTTTCTGCGCCTGTTCGACCTGCGGCTGCTCGGCATCTACGGTTTGGCGACCAACATCGGCCAGTCGATCGAGTCGCTCGTGCTCAAGATCAGCAATTCGGTCCTGTACGCGCGCTGCGCCCATAACTTTCGCGCGGACCCTAAGACCCTCGCCGCGAAGTACTACAGCGAAAACGTCAAGCTGTTCGCGAGCATCCTGTTCCTGCCCGCGGCCATCGGCGGGGCCGCGAACCTGATCGTCTCGGTGCTGTATCCGAAGACGTTCGACGGCGTCGCGGTGGTCCTGCAGGCGTTCATGCTGCGTGTGGTTCTCCTCGCGCTCGCGACGCCGGCCGAAGATCTGCTGGTCGCGACCGGCGAGTACCACGTGATTCTGATCGGCGGCCTGCTGCGGGTCGCCTGGATGTTGCCGATGAGCCTCTTGGGCTACTTCCTGTTCGGTTTCACGGGCTTCGTCTACGGCATCGCGCTGAGCCCGCTGTTGGCCATGGCATATTTCTTCACGCTGCAGCACCGCAGGGGACTCATGACGCTGCGCTACGAAGTGTACAAGGCCGGATTCATCGCCGTGGTGTGGGCCTCTGCGTGGCTCGCGGGCAGTCTGCTGCTGCCGGTGTGGAGCGCGGTCGCCCCCGCGCACCGGCGCTGAGCGCTAGCTCGCGACCGCACGCGCGCCGGCGAGATCGAGCGTGCCGCGCAGCACCTGACCGATCGCGTTCTGCCGCAGCGAGATCATGCCCTCGCCCTGCGCGGTTCGCGTGAGCTCCGGGACCGCGGCTCGCGACCGCACCAGGTGCTTGATCTGCGGCGTGGCCGTGAGGAGTTCGTACACCATGACGCGCCCTTTGTAGCCGTCCTTGCAGGCCTCGCAGCCGACGGCCTCGCGCAGCACGAGTTTGCCGGCCTTGAAATGATCGGCTTGCCACTGCGCGCGCACCGCCTCGGGGTCGAGGTTCGTATCGAGGCAGTATTCCTGCAGCAGATCGTCGATCTCCGCCTTGCTCGCGACGTGCGACTTGCGGCAGCTCAGGCAGAGCTTGCGCGCCAGCCGCTGCGACAGGATGCCGATCAGGGCATCGGCGAAATTGAACGGATCCATGCCGAGATCGAGAAGCCGCACGACGCTTTCGACCGCGCTGTTCGTGTGCAGGGTCGAGAACACGAGGTGGCCGGTCAACGACGCCTCGATGCCCGTCTTCGCGGTCTCGACGTCGCGCATCTCACCGACCATGATCACGTCGGGATCGGCCCGCAGGAACGCCCTCATGGCCGCCGCGAAGGTCCACTCGATCTTCGGCTGCACCTGCACCTGGCGCAGTCCCGGTTGCGTGATTTCGATCGGATCCTCGGCGGTCCAGATCTTGACGTCCGGCGTGTTGATTTCGCGCAGCAGCGAATGCAAGGTCGTCGTCTTGCCGGATCCCGTCGGACCGCAGACGAGGATCAGCCCGTAGCTGCGCGAGATCATTTTTTTCAGCACCGGTAGATCCGTGTCCGAGAAGCCGACGCCGTCGAGCGGCAGGGCCTGTGCGCCGGCGAGGATGCGCAGCACCACGTCCTCGAGTCCGTTTGCGGTCGGAATGACCGCGACGCGCAGCTCGATCGCTAGCGGCCCATGCTTGCTGAAATCGATCTTCCCGTCCTGGGGATGGCGGTGCTCGGAGATGTCGAGCTCGGCCATGATCTTGATGCGCGAGACCAGCGCGCTGCTGTAGGTCTGAGGGAGCTCGAGATATTGCTCGAGCTCGCCGTCCTTGCGGAAGCGGATGCAGGTGAAGCTCGCACCCAAGTTGCTCTCGATGTGGATGTCCGATGCGCCCTGGGCGTGCGCTTCGATGATGATCTTGTTGACGAGACGCACGAGGGTGTTTTCCGACACGCGCGAGTCGATGACGACGGGATCCCGGCCGCCGCGGCCGGTATGCTGCATTTCGCGGGCGAGCTGACTCGTGAGCTCCGCGACGTGCGCCTCCGCGGCCGCGACACCCGCGGGCGTGGCGCGCGCATCCGGGCCGCCGAACCCGCGCGCGGGATAGCGACCGTCGAGACCGGAGTATTCCTTCGAGATCCGCGCCTTGAGATCCTGGGGATTGGCGATCACGGGATCGATGGACAGGCCGGTCCGGAACCGCAGGTCCTCGAGAAAATCGGTGGCGAGCGGGTTCTCGACCGCGACGACCAGGGAATCGCGCGTCTGCACGAGCGGCAACACCTGATGACGGATCGCGAATTCCGTTTCGACCGTCATGAGCACGTCGGGCGAGACGGGGAATTCGCGCACGTTCACGAACGGAATTCCGAGCTTGCTCGACAGCGCCACCTGGATCATGCGGGCGGACACCGCGCCCATCTCGATCAGGATGTCGCCGATCCGCCGTCCCCGATGCTTCGACTGGATGGCGAGCGCTTCGTCGAGCTGTGCCGTCGTGATCATCGAGGATTCGATCAGAAGATCGCCGAGCCGTGCGTCCGGCCGCTTGCCTTGTTCGCGCAGCGCCAGCAACAGCTCCTCGGCCGAGATGATCGCCTGGTCCGTCAGTTGTTTGCCGATCTTCTCCCGTCGCAGCTCCGCCTGCTTGTCGAGGGCGAGCGTCAAGCTGTCGATGTCGAGGCTGCGCTGTTCGAGGAGCGCTGCGCCGATCAGCGGTCCGATTTGCAGATTGCGGATTTGGTGCGACGGAATGAAACAGTTCACGACCTGCGCCGCATCGTTCTCGATGCGGTAGAGGAATACGCCGGCCGCTTCCTTGACGAATCCGAGCGTCTTGCCGACGAGCGATTGGCCGTCCTCGAGGTCGACCACGAACTCGCGCGTGTTGTCGGTGCGCAGCGAGGCGACCAGGGAGCGCAGCGAATCGGCGCGCAGGCTCGCGGCTCCCATGCCGGCGAGCGCGGCCGCATCGGCCACGTAGGCGACCGGAACGGCGAGCGTGATGCAGCGTATCTCGGCGCAGGTGAGCCGTCGCAGATCGGGGCTACCGGGGACGCGCAGACTCAAGAAGTCGGCGCTCGGTTGGAACTCGACGAGCTCACCCTGGACCAGGCTGCCGTCCACGAACTCGATCGAACATTCACTGCGGGGCCCGGGCGTGAGCGCTTCTGCACAGCGAAAAAACGGCGGCGGCGGCCAATGGATGGCGGACTCGTCCTTGAGCTCAGCGTTCATCTGAAATTAACATAAGCGTAATCATTCCGATAACTTAGCAGCAAGCGCGGCGCCGGCGCCGGGTGCGGGATCACGATTTCGGCACACCGTACCCGGGACTTTAGAGGCGCGCGGCCGCGCGTAGGATTGCGCTGACAGCGGATGGCTCGCTCGGCCGCGAACACTCCGGAGTATTCTTAAGGGCTGCGGCACCCGCTATCGTCCAACCAACCGGCCAGGGTATTCGGTGGAGTTCAAGGATTATTACGAGATCATGGGCGTGCCCCGCGACGCCACCGACGCGCAGATCAAACAGGCCTACCGCAAACTCGCGCGCAAGTTTCACCCGGACGTGAGCCGGGAGAAGGACGCGGAGGAGCGTTTCAAGGAGTTGGGCGAGGCCTACGAAGTGCTGCGACACCCGGACAAGCGCGCCGCCTATGACACTCTCGGCAAGGGCCCGCCCCCTGGCGAACAATGGCGACCGCCGCCCAACCCGGATGCCGGCTTCGAATTCGGCGGCGCGGGTGCGGGCGGCTACAGCGAGTTCTTCGATTCCCTGTTCGGCGGATCGGCCCGCCCGCGCGGCCGACCTCGAGGCGACGCACCGGGCGAGGACCATCATGCGAAAGTCGTGCTCGATCTCGACGCCTCCTTGCACGGCGGCACGCGCAGCTTCACGCTGCGCGTGCCGCAGGTCGACGACGCGGGGCGCGTGCACTTGAAGGAACGTACGCTGTCCGTACAGATTCCGAAGGGCATCCTCGCGGGTCAACACATTCGCCTGGCCGGCCAGGGATCTCCCTCCGACAGCACCGACGGTTCCGGCAAGGCCGGCGACCTGTTCATCGAGGTGGAGTTCGAGCCGCATGCGCACTACCGTGTCGACGGCCGCGATTTGTATCTGACCCTGCCGGTGGCCCCCTGGGAAGCCGCGCTGGGAGCCCAGGTCGAGACGCCGACGCCGACCGGTCGCGTCGACCTGAAGATCCCGGCGGGCTCCCATGCCGGCACCAAGCTGCGGCTGAAGGGCCGGGGCATTCCGGCAGGAACCGCCGGGGATCTGTACGTGAGCCTCGACATCGCCCTGCCGCCGGTCGACGACGCCGACGATCGTGCCGCCTACCTCGCCTTCGCCAAGGCGCTGCCCTTCAACCCGCGCGCCCACCTCGGAGTGTAAGTACCATGACAGTGACCACCACGACCGATTTCCTGGCCGATGTCGTCGAGCAGCGGCACGACCTCACGATCCGCGATTTGAGCCGTATGTGCACGGCCGATACCGAGCACATCGTCGCGCTCGTCGAGGAGGGCATTCTCCACGCCAAGCGCGGTCCTTTGGGCGAATGGCACTTCAGCGGCGACAGCCTTGGCCGCGCGCTGCTGGCGCTGCGCCTGCAGCGCGACCTCGAGATCAATCTCGCGGGCGTCGCCCTCGCGGTGGAGCTGCTCGAGGAATGTTCGCAACTGCGCCGCGCGCTGCACCGCGGAGCCGGCCGATGACCGGGTCGTCCGACGCGTTCGTGTTTTTCGGCGCCACGGGCGATCTCGCCTACAAGAAGATCTTTCCGGCATTGCACGCGCTCGTCAGGCGCGGCGAACTCGACATGCCGATCATCGGCATGGCCCGCGCCGGCTGGGATATCGACAAGCTGCGCGAGCGTGCCCGCGCGAGCATCGAGCACGGCGGCGGCATCGACGGCCCGACATTCGACAAGCTCGCCGGTCTGCTGCGCTACGTCGACGGCGACTACTCGTCCCCCGTCACGTATCAGAAACTCAAGGAAGCGCTCGGCGCAGCGCGGCGGCCGATACATTACCTCGCGATCCCGCCGAGCATGTTCGGACCGGTCGTGCAGGGGCTCGCAACCTGCGGCGCGGCGCAGGGGGCCCGGGTGATCGTCGAGAAGCCGTTCGGGCGCGATCTGCGCTCCGCGCAGGCGCTGGACCAGACGCTGCACGCGGTGTTTGCGGAGTCCTCCATCTTCCGCATCGATCACTACCTCGGCAAGGAGGCGGTGCAGAATCTGCAGTATTTCCGCTTCGCCAACAGCTTTCTCGAACCGATCTGGAACCGTCAGTACGTGCGCGACGTGCAGGTCACGATGGCCGAGTCCTTCGGGGTCGAGGGGCGCGGCGGCTTCTACGAGGAGGTCGGCGCGATTCGCGACGTCGTGCAGAACCATTTGCTGCAGGTCATTGCCCTGCTCGCCATGGACGCGCCGGTCGGGCATGACCCTACGTTGATGCAGGCGGAGCGGCTGCGCTTGTTTCGGGCGATCCGGCCGCTCGAACCGAAGAACGTCGTGTTCGGGCAATTCAAGGGCTATCGGCAGGAAGCCGGCGTGGCCGCCGATTCGCAAGTCGAAACCTTCGCGGCGCTGCGCCTCTTCATCGATACCTGGCGCTGGGCGGACGTGCCGTTCTACGTGCGGGCGGGCAAGTGCCTGCCGATCACCGCGACCGAGGTGGTCGTGAACTTGAAGGCGCCGCCGATCGCCTTGTTCGACCCGGCGAGTGCGCCGTTGCCGAATTACTTCCGCTTCCGGCTGAGCCCGGAGGTGGTCATTTGCCTGGGCGCGACCGTCAAGAAGTTCGGCGAGGCGCTGCACGGCGAACACGTGGAGCTGATCGCGCGCCACGAATCGCGCCTCGAAGTGTCACCCTACGAGCACCTGCTCGGCAATGCCGTGCACGGCGACACGACCCTGTTCACGCGCGACGACGTCGTCGAGGCGGCCTGGCAGATCGTCGATCCGGTGCTCACGGGCGGCCCCCCCGTGATCGAGTATGAGCGCGGCAGTTGGGGACCGCCCGAGGCGGACCGGATCATCGTCGGCGAGACCGGCTGGGACGATCCGCAACCGGAAAAGCGCGCGCCGTGAGCGGCACCGCGCAACGGGTGTTCCTGCTCGACGTCGACAACACACTGCTCGACAACGACCGCTTTCAGAGCGATCTCGGCGAGCGGTTGGCGGATGGGTTCGGCGCCGCGGCGCGGGATCTGTATTGGGACATCTTCGGCCGCTTGCGCGACGCCTCCGGCTACGCGGACTACCTCGCCAGCATGCAGGCGCTGCGC
>Ga0116229_10001582_pt1 | contig 35868 bp, 33 predicted proteins | sample S1TSphgellanicum_3_FD_87313 | JGI IMG/M metagenome (GOLD analysis project Ga0116229, IMG submission 87313) | Host-associated microbial communities from peat moss isolated from Minnesota, USA - S1T2_Fc - Sphagnum magellanicum MG | ecosystem: Host-associated > Plants > Peat moss > Unclassified...
GGGGATGGCTTCATAAACACACAAGTTGTCATAAAGTTTTTGTAGCTAGGCTAGGGGTAGTAAAAGGTTAATATTATGTTAGTTTGATTAGCTAACATGCTAAGAATGAACATTAGTTTGTAGTAATGCATGGTAAGGATTATGTTTTTGATCAAATACAAGTTGGATAAAATTTTGAGTGCACATGCAAATTTGTGCAATTTGTGATAGTTTGTCATCTTTTAAAACATGGGTCCCAATTATAGATTATGAAAGCATGAGGGAATGTTTTTTTTTTGCAAGTCCTAAATAACCTTCAACATAAAAGTGCTTGGACAATGGTCAAATGCATGCAAGAAGTTGTGCTCATGAAAACATGATTAGTTATTCAATCATCAAGGTTTATTTCAATGTTCATTTATGAAGTCACCATTTTGGATTTCTAAGGGTGGATTGTCATTCATGTTTATGTGATTGAAAGGTGGAGGTGGATATTTATTTTGTTAACATTTGAGCAAATGTTGTCTAATGTGATTGTAAATAACTTAATTAAAGTGATTGTGGCAAAATTGCTACAATATGCCAACCTTTTTAAGATTGATTTAACTTCCAAAATAATAAACTTTCGTGTTAATGGTTTGTTGGTTTTCCAATAGGCTAAAACTAGTGTTGTAATGTAGTTGAAGGTAAGACATGCCCCCTTCATGTTGGGGGAACATTGTCTTGCCCACTGAACCAAGCTTGCTATTCAAACTTTTTCCATGTTGCCAATAGTGTCCAAGATTGAAACTCTATTAAAAATTGTGTACAAATATTATTATACATCCTTTAAATGTGTTTTGAACAACAAGAAGTGGGTTGAGTTTTTGGAACATAACGGCTTCAAGATCCTTTGTAACATGAAAACATGTTGGATTTCCATATTCTCTTCTATTAAGTAGATTTTGACTAAATATAAAACCTTAGTGATTCAAATGTTTCAAGAATGAATGGTAAATGAGTATGCCAAGGCAAATTTGGAATCACTTTGCAATATTAAAGTTTTTTTGGTCTTGCTTATATCATCCCTATGTTGAAATGTGTTCAAAATCTTTCCAAGGTTGTTGAAACCTATGATGTTTTTATTTGTGATTTTGTTGTTGTTTTTAATTGTGAAAAGGATTTTTATTGAATGAATTGCAAGGATCAAGTAAGGTATAGACATAATGACTTTGGTTAATTTTTAAACATTATGAACCATTGCAATGATGTTTTACATCATGCTTGGGTTATTGAACCAACTTTAGGGATTGAATATGTAGCATTTTAATTTTGTGGAAAAATTTATATGTTGTATAAGTGTTGCACACAAATAAAGTGTTTGAGTTGAGTTTCAAGAGTGAATTGCCTAGTGATTGTGCAAGAGGTTAAAAAATAGTGTATGAATGCTACTCATGGTGTCATTGAGGAATTGGAGGAAAAGTTTCTTACACACAAATTAACGAATGCCATTCGTTATTTACCCCTAGTTTTGGTTATTACCAAAAGCTGAACATATCTTCTTTGCACAATTGGACATCTTGAAGGTGCATTGTTGTGATAGGAAAAACATTGATCCTAACCAATTTTTATTCCTATATTCCTTGATGAAGCTAAATTGAACAAACATACCTCTTTCTTCAAGATGATTATGATATCCAAATATGTTGTACCCACAAATTGTTTTTCATCATAAGAGCACATGGTTGCCTCCAAAATTGAAAGCAACAAAACCTTGTAGCCATTAAACTTCTACCCAAAAAAGAGAGCAAAGTAGCCACGTTTTTGCCTAGAAAATGGTGAAATAAAAAATATTTCAACTTATTTTTTTTACAAGTTGCCACTTGCTAGCCTTGGACTGAAAAGCCATAGCCAACTTGGCTACCATTCAAAATCCTTAAAAAAAACCCTCAAAAAAGGGACCCAAGTTGTGACATAATTATGAGGGGAAAAAAATCTAAATTCATCACATTTTTAGAGTATAGGTTTCAATAGGTTGCCAAATTATAAAGGGAATCCTAAGTTTTTCTATTTCCCCCTCTAATCTTTAGCCAAATTTGAAAAATTGTGAGCATGTCCTCACCTTCATGTGGGTCATAAAACTTTGAAACTATTATGCTCCAAAACTTGGTTAGGTTTGTGACTACAAATGAATCATCATGCACAATGTTGGTAATTCATATGAAGAATAATCACACATTTACCTCTCAACATTATATCAAGCATCAAAGCATGAAGTGTTTCACATCTATCATTACACAATGCTTGTGGTCTATGCCAAAGTGGCACTTTGTTGTTCCAAAACTCATCAAACCTAACTTGCTTAATGGAGTCTAGGTCTTTAATTTCACACACATTCAAAACAACTAACAAATTATCTAGCTCAATTTTTGGTGCAATAGAATCATCAATCTAAACCAAGTCTACATGATAATTACTTACAATTGCAAGAGGGTTTATGGATGAAATGTTATCAACACCTTCTTGTTGAAGAAGGACTTGAATGACTTGAATCCCTAACAATAAAAAAACTTCATGGGAACACCACATCACCAAAAAAATTTGATGGCAAAATTTGGCATTGTGGGTAGCAAAAATTGGAAAATTTTGAAAAACAAAAATTATAAATTTGGAAATTGCTAAAAACTTGGAAAAGTTTGTCAAATTCTCTAAACCATAAATTTGGGAAATTTTAGAAACTGGGTACATTCATGGTTGGAGTACACAAAAGGAATGTCTCACCCCAAAATCATTTTAAAGACATTGTGTATTTTTTCATAAAAAGGATGCATTAATAATGATAATCAAATTATTTTTTTAAATTACAAATTCACATTCCAAAGGTTTGGAAAAAAGATGTGGGTGCGAAAAAAGGACATTATTTGATGTTTTTAATAAGTTTTGGCATTTCAAATGGAAGTATGTCATTTTAGAATGTTTAAATAGTCATGTATTCCTTTTCAATTTATACTTGAACAGAACATTCAAAATTTGTTCAATTGATTTAAAACATTCATTATAACACTTATAATTAAAAGCTTAAACATAAATATCCTCCTTTCATTGTTTAATATTTTAGAACATTCATTTTGCTAAGTCCTTGTTTTAAGATGCAAGACACAAGACAAATGAGTGTCATGATTCCTATTGTGGTACCCCAATCATGAGTGCACCCAATTTTCTTTTTTGAACTCTAAGTTTGGGGAAAAAATGGCAAAATTTTGGATAAATTTTCCAACCTTTCAAACCCACAAAATGGCGGGGAAAAGTCTAGGAAGTTTTTTTAAACCTAAAAATTGGAAAAAATTAATAGAAAATTGAATAAACTTGCCAAAGTTAACTCTTAAAACCATAAAATTGGACAAAACAATTAGAAAGTTTTTTTTTCACTAAAAATTCAAAAAAGAAAGACTAAAAATTGGATAAATCCACCAAACTCTAGAAACCACAAAACTAGATGTTTTGGGGGCAAGTTTTTTTTACTGCAAATCAAAGAAAATATTGAAATATTGATAAATTTGTCAAACTCTTGAAACTACAAAATTGGAAAAAATTGCAAAGGTTTTTTTTTAAAAAAATAATTTGAAAAAATTTAATGAAAATTGAAAAAACTCACCAAACTTTTCAATCCACAAAATTGGAAAGAATTTGGAGACACATGTTTTTATTGCAAATTAAAAAAGGATTGAAAAAAATTTGGAAAATTTCACCAATCTCTTGAAACCACACAAAATTGGAAAATTTTGGAAAATGTTGGGGCATGGCTTTTTTTTGGGTGGAATCTTTCCACTTGGCAACAAAAAAAATGGCAATTCCAATCCTACAAAGTATATTTTTGGAAAGAATCCTACAAAGTTGCCAAAGTTTTGGAGGAAAAAAACATTAAATTTGCCATATTTAGATAACAAATTTTGACAAGCGTTAAACACACACAAAAAAATCTTATTTTTATCCAATTACCTCTCTATTCGATAACTACATTTTGCTAAGTCTTCTTGTGGAAGATCTCCAACCCACCAACCTTAGAAAATTGAGAAGAACAACCCCTCAAACTACCATGCCATTGCCTACCAACCTAGTAGTGGTTGTGGGTTTGTACCAAGGTTCCTTCAAGTTTGAGAAAGAGGATGGGTTAGGGAGGGGCCGTCATCAACACTTTCATGCAAGGTAAATTGTTGGGGACATGGGTGCAACCATTGTTGATATGCTTGGCGTTCTTTTGCATGAGATTGCCAAAAGCCTCATGCCTTGAGGTTTTGTTCCTTTTTTATGTTTGGAAGTTTCAAGGGTTGAGGGGACTTGCCATTGCCAAGCAATGAATGAAACAATGTTGTAACAAGATCACACTTACGTTTTTTCTTTTTTTTCTTTTCTTTCATTCACATCTCTACTTGTTTTGCAAGCTTCACATGGTTGCGACAATAGGAGGTGCCAATTTGGGTTAAGGGGTGGGTGGTTTTATGGGTTGTGACAAACAATGTAATGAGTTGAAACTTCTTTGACACCATCACCATCCCCATTAGAGGTCTTATGCATGGGAGAAAAACATGGGCCCATGGGGAAGCACTCAAAAAACCCAAGGCGAATAGTTGCACTACAAAGCAGTTAACAAAAAAATCTAGGAGGACAAGGGGGTTGTCAATTTGTAGGATGTAAACATCAACAAAAGAAAATTCAAGATCTAGATTTTTCATGCACTTAAACAATACACATTTGAAGCATTTTTTGTTGAAAAAGATTCGTTCACAGGGAGGAGGGGGGGTGGTGCCATTGTTGATTTGTTGGAGTGCTACAAAGGACACTATGTTTAGTTTTTCAAGTGCTGCAAAGGATGCCTTCCAAAAATTCACATTACTTTCTTGTGATGCAAAAGGGGGGGTTTCCTATTCCAATATGTTTTGTTGCAAAGTTGTTAAGTGGGATGTGTTGCAATTTTTTGGGTGAGCTTGTTTAGCCACCACTTTTCTCGGAGAAGACAATTGAATTCACTAGAGAAGCTATCATCTTTCCTTCATGTCTTCTATCCCACCACCTCAACAACCATGCAACATATCTTTTAAATAGAAATTAAAAATTCTTTAGTTGTGAATTTTTTGGTTAAATAACTCCCCTAAAAATTTTCACCTTATACAATTCCTCATCATCAAAAAACATTAAAATTTGTCACACTATTAAATCTTGTTGGGATTGGTTCTTTGTGAACCAATGTTCTAACTCTATAAGGAGTTTGGAACTTGATGATTTTCTAGTACTAAAAGCTTATGCCAAGGATTCTAAGATTTGTGAAACGCTTATAGAACTTGTTAATTCACCTAATAAGTTGTTGTTGGCAACATCTTCACAATGTTGTAATTCCTAAAAACTTAGTGAACAATAGATTTTAAAAAATGGAGCTTGATGGGAATGTTGGTTTTGAAATAATTTGTGGGTAGGAAAAAAAAATCTTGTTTTTGTAGGCAGTTGGAGCAAGATTGGAGATTCTCCAAAGCACCAAGCTTGTTGCAAAAATTCAACTTCCATTCTAATCTTTTCACACAAATTTGATCATTTTGCAAGTGTGGTAGTTCAATGCCTTATGTGTTGATTTTTCGATATAAGAATAGATGCTTGGAATGGTTAGGTGTAAGCGGACCAAATTAGTCTACCTTGATGTTTAGGGGTTAAGGTGTGTATAAGTTACCATCGGCATTCACTTAGAAAAAAAATTCAAGTGTTAATTTCTTCAAATGATTGAAAGTGATATGACAAAGTAATTGATCACCATATTGTAAGTGTGATGTCAACATGATGATGCTGATTGATGTTCTTGGGAAATTGCATGTCCACCTCCTGCCCCAAAATCCAATATTGAAGAAAATTGGTATGTTATGCACTAACAAATCAAGTGGCAACTACTATTGTAATATCACATTGTAAATTAGTTCACTCACTATTTTGTCTCTTGTAATTTAGTATCTAATGTTGTCTATAACATAACTTTAAACATACAAACTCCTCTTCTTTCATAATGTTGAAGGTTTAAAAAAAACGTCTTGCCAAGAGGAAAATAATATACCAACAAACAAGGTTTTACTTTGGGAACCTAAATGAAAAATAAACTTGGCCTCCAAATCAACCACTCAAGTTCAATTTGGATAAAACCCATTGACCCATTTACCTTACATATGATGAAAACTTAATCTTATGATCATAAAAAAAAAAGTATGCCCACTATTATTTATGCAACAACTTTATCAACTCCAACTTTCTATAAGCCCAAACCCTTTCTTATTTGTTCCCAAATGATTTGATGCATCCCTTTTTCTATTGATTTCTTTGTATTTGTTTTGGGGGGGGGGTAATTTTCCATTATTTTTTCAATGGAAAAAGAAGAAAAGAAATGTAATGCTCTTGATTTGCCCTTTTTGGTATATATGCACTAAAAAATAACAAGAAAAAATAAAACAAAAGGAAACAAAGAAGAAGGCCAAATGCAATTAATGTTTTTTTTTTCTTTTTAAAAATAATTTTGTAGCATCTTGGTAGCTTTTTATAAGGAAAAGAAAAAGAAAAAATAGATCAAGACGTGTACTTGATGCTCTTATCTATCCTTGTTTTTGCAAGGAAGAACAAATAATATAGTTAATTAATTAATGTTCTCGATGGAAGCAATGGTGGATTGATGAGCTTCATGCGTTTTTTTTAATAATATTTTTATACTTTTCAAAGAAATAAAATAAAAATACCCAAATGAAACCAATACACATGTACTTAATGCTCTTGATTATATGTAATTCTTGACCTATCTATGAGGGGAAATAAATGTAAAAAATGACCTTCATTTTTTTCCTCCATATTTTTGTGTATCATTGATAGTTCTCACAAGAATAAGAAATAAACAAGATCAAAACATGTATTGATGTTCTTGTTTTACCCTAGGGAATTTTTTTCAATTTGGCATGTAACACAAATTCTGATCATCCATAGCCTATTGCAGCCAAATTGGGCTACAAACAAAATATGAGAATAATAACATTTGAGGAACCTTTTATGTTTTGGCTACTTAATTGAACGTTCTTTTCAAAATGATTTTGAAAACTTCTTGGAAAGTCTTGGAAAAATTTCTACCTATAGTTCTGAAATTTGATAAATTAAAAAATATAGGATAATTTTCAAGGTTACGGGCATTACTAGAATCAAGTTTGTGCAAGATGGGTTTGATTTTGGTAATGCCCACAATTGAGGGCATTACACAATGTAAAAATAGATGGATTTTTTGATTTTTTTACTTTTTTTTTGGTGATACTAGACAAGTATCCACCAAATAACCCTTCGGTATCACATGGAAAAAAAAAAGTAGAAAATTAAGGGGCATTTTAGAAAATGAAACATTCACACATATGAGCATTTTATATTTCAAAGTGCCCCATAGGTTCTCACACTCTTTAAACATGCATCCACATACACGATGAATCTAGGTGACAAATTCAAAAAAATGTTGTGACAGAATTTTTTTTCTTTATAACATAGGTGTGAAATTTAAAATATGTCTCCTCTACCTTAGTTCCATTTACAATGGGGAAAAAAAGAAACAAATATATAAAGAAATGCATGTGATGATTTTTTATTTTATTTTTCTCCTTCTATACTATTTTGCATTACTTTTCATTTACTAATAACATATCCCACAAGGTATTTACATTAAAAAAATGTTCTCATTTCTCAAAAGTCAAAACCGGTTCAATGATTTTTGAAAATTGCTAATCAAGGGTCAAGATAGGTTCTTTGATTTTTCAAACTTGACAGTGGAAAATTTACATATATCCTACCTTTACCCTTCCAAGTTCCAAAAAGAGATAAACTCCCAACAATGTACTTACTGTTTTTTCAAAGAAAACAAAGGATTTAAAGTTGTTTGAAAACTTGACCATGTATTTCTTTCTCCTCTTGTCCACTTTTCTCAAAAAGAAAACATAGTAGGCTACTTAACCATGTGTTGTAGGAAAATCCCAAAGGGAGATAAGAGCTAGTCAAACCCTTTTTCTTAATCAATAAAATCTAGGAAATACAATTGAAGGTGAAAGCACCAATTGATGGTGCCTTCCCCACTATCAAAAATGCCTAAATGGCACCACGCGGATTTGAAACTACCTTCAATCTTAACATGTTTACTAGATTCTCTTAACAACTTGTGCTTGTTCACAACATGCCATGAAACTATACCCACCTCCATCATGGAGGTTGAAGCTTGCTTAAGAAGTTTTTTGTTGGAGCATGTATATGCCTTGAATGCAAAAATGACATCTTTGAGCTCAAAGATAAAACAAAATGAAATTCCTAACAACGTTAAAAAGGTTGCCTCTCATAGGAGTAGCCACCTAGATGAGTGTTGGGGATGGAGGGAGGTCCTTCCTCTTCAATTAGATCACAATTGGAGGGAATCTTGTTATGATCAAGTTGCATGGTAAGAGGTATTTTAAACTAGCCTTTTTAACATCTTCAAAATATTATGATTTGTGCGACCAAAGTTGAGGTTACCTATGCTTATGGTATGTTACCTTTTTATTTTTGATATGATTTGGAGTCTTATTAATTTTCAAAAAATATTAAAGACATGCATAAAATACTAAAAAAGGTGACAAGAACATTGTGTTTGGCCAAAATATGGGGTGCAATCTAAAAGTCAAGGCCAAAACAATATAAAGGCAAAAAAAAACTCTAAATGAAATCAAAATTGTATTAATTTTTGGTTCAATTTCAAATTTCACCCTAAGATTGTGTTTTAGCACATTGTTGAAGGTGAGAGATTTGCTTCGTGAGAAACTTCATGTGTGAGGAAAAAAACCTAAGAGAAAGGAGAAAAAGCCAAGTATGGATTTAGAGCTTTCAAAAGTTTTAAGCTTGTCACAATGAGAGAAAAAGTGTGTGAGCAAGCATGTAGAAAGGTTTGGCAAGTGGGCTTTGAAAAGAAATTCTTGTGATTACTTACCAAGCATGTGTCACCTCTTTGCATTTCTATGGTTCAAGAAAAATTTGTATCTTTTTTGTTTGTGAAGCATCATTGATGGGAGAGGGGGGGTGGGGGGGGACTCATGTGATTACATTTCTTCACATTTTTTTCTTGCTTTGATTGTTGTTTTTCAAAAGATCTATAAAAGTTTTCTTTCTCATATGTTATAGTATCTCTAAATAGATTGAGTTGTTGCCAAAATTCAATTTGTATACTAGGTGATATTTGTATCCATCTTGTTAGTTTTATTGTGGCCATTGTTGTCAATTTTGTTGTGGTTAATTATTATCACTTTTAAACAAGGTTGAAGAAGAGGAAACTAGAGCTAAACTCCAATGGAGCTCCATTGTTAACCTATTATTGTACCTACTATGTCAACCTTTATAACAAATGTGTGTCATTTGCAAAACAAGCCCAAGGTTATGTGTGAAATTCTTTCTTTTGATTCTCTTCTAAGTAGGTCTCAAACCTATTTGTAATGGTTTTGTAACTCTTTTTGGAACTACTATGAATTGATTTGGGAAATTAGAAACAGGTTCAAGTAGTGCAAGTAATGTGAAAAATGAGAGAGCAATGTCAAGCATGGGTGTAAAAGAGGTTCAAGCAAAGGAAGGAGGGGCACAAAAGATAGGGAGGGGCAATGGGGGTAGCAAAGGAAACAAGGAAAATAGTGGTAGCAAATAAGATGAGCAAGGCAAGACCAAATTTTTGAATTTTAAACCCTAGTTTTGAGTTGTACCCTTAGTTTGGGTGACTTTACAAACAACCATTAACTAGACATCAAACAAGAAACAAAGGGTGAAACAAAGGTTTAATTTATGGATATTTTTATTGCATATTATTAAAACTCATAAGAAGACAAGGTCATCATAGTTGCCATTAAATTCATCTTGTAATACTCAACTTGAAGCTCACTCTTTGGATTGGTATATTTGGCAAACACTTGTAAGCTTTATTTTTCCAAAGTCCCATCTATGTTTCCTTTGTTAACAATGTAGAATGGTGGTGGAATGTGACATATAATGAACATGTAACATGTTTTGCTTTAGTGGCTTATCTTGAAGGCCTTGTTTGTGGTTGCACATTTCTCAATGACAAAGGAATGGGATGAACAACCATGATGTGCATATTAAATTTGCATTGGTTTGTTTTTCGACTTTACCATTGTATTGCACAACATTTGTTGCAACCTTTTTTATATTGAATTGGTTTTAATAGCCTCGACATTAAGACACCCCCTTTTTTACATTATTTTGCATTCAAAGTGCCATTAGTTATATAACATGAAAGTAATGTAACCATATGAGCATAAAACACCGGCTTGGTTTTTGCCACTTGTTTTTGAAAACAAACTATGTAAAATTGTCACCTTTAAAGCTAAATATTCATTTCCAAGTTAATTGAAATAACCATTGAGAAAATGAAAAAAGAATCATGGTTGTATACTAATAACCATGTTGATTGTCATGGTTATTATTATCATCATTATTGTTATTGGTAGTTATTAAATCATTTTTATTAGCATGGTTTTATGTTGGAACCATACATACCCAAAAAAAAATTTGAAAGGTGAATTAGGTTGGCTTAGTAGGTGCTATGATTTTTGGGAGAGCCAGGTTGACAATTGAATGTTTGAAGTGAAAAATGCACAATAAGCTTGGGATAGCTCCAAAAAGACAAAAAAATGATCTTTGTTGGGGAAGCACATGAATGGCACAACACTAAACACCCCCGATTAACTTTGCATAGTGTTGGAAAAGTGTTAGAAAAAGTTGTATTGTGCCCTACATGGTTCTACCACCAAGGTTTGAGTTAAAATGTTTAAAACAAATTCAACATTGAATGTAGCTTTTTCAAACAATAGGAAGTAAATAGGCTAATGGTAATGACTAGATCCTACTTCTTTGCAATGGTTGGTTGAAGTCTCACAAGAAGTTGCAAAACATATCAACTTTTTCTTTTGCATAGACCATCAAAATATGAAGTTCTTGGTTCTACACGAAACCATGCAAGGCACAAAACAACAATTGTGAGGTTCAATGGTGGGCAAAAGCACACTAAGGTGTCACAATTTCGGCAAATTAGAGTGTCTTTTCAAAATCCTTTTCTAGTGTAGTTGGAAACTAGTTTTAAATATGAATATTTATATGATATTAAAAGTAACATTTTTTTCCATTCTCAATTTCAAATCATGATGCTATAAGACATATAAAAATATCACAATTCTTTTTTTAGTAATTAATTTTAAATTTTTTAAAAGGCTTTTAAAATTTTGAAAATTTTGAAAAGTCCATAACATAATAAATTAAAATCACATTCCATTCATTCAATGGATTTTTAGTTTTTTAAACATGATTCATTCAATATCCCAAAGTTTCAAACACATAAGACTAACACATTGTAAGATAAAAGTTTATATCCATGAGTTTTGTAGGTGTGACAAAAAGTGTGGGCAAAATTCAAAAGTCCATTACTTATAAGCTATCCATGATTTTGAATTGGGGATGAGAAATAAAACACTGATCTTGAATGGCACTTTAATAGTCAAGGGCAAAGGCAAAAGTCCCCACACCTTTGGTAGGAGGTGAATCTAGTGTGGCCAACCAATAAGTTCACAATTGGGAACATGCCAATTGTGAGAAAGAACATGTTGCGAGAGGGGGGTGTAAACACATCAACTTACAAAAACTTATCAGCAAGCTCCCAAACACCAAATTAGTTGCAAAAGCCAAGACTATGGTATATGTCATATGGGTATTAAAATTTCAAATGGGGAGAGTGAAGGCCACAGCATGAAGCATGTGAACATTGCATGCTTAGTGAAGTATGAAACAGTTTGTTCTCCTCAGATTATACTCATCAATTGGTGGTGGGCAGGTTCAACATATTGAATGCTACTTGTGTTTCTCAAGGCCCATTTTTAACCCAAATCCAAATGGGAACAAGGGGTCATAGTGCTTATCCCCAATATTTAGTGGCAACTGGGCAACTGATCGAAACCAAGTGCGGGGAAGCTTTCCAACAAAATCATAATCTCCAAATACCACATCTGCTATCCCATTTCCTTCAGTCCCTGGAAGCCAAGCTGATACAAAGGCGTCCACATACTGCAAATAGGGTTCCACAACCAATGGCCTTCCAGAAATCAAAATGACAAGACATTTAACAGCCCGGCATGTATTTTCCAAAATCTCAATGCCTTGAGAGGGTATGGTGAGGTTTTGGTTATCTCCTTGTGTCTCAGAGTAGGGTGATTCCCCAATAACAACTATGGCATATTCAAAACCTCTTCCTTTTGCAAAGTCTCTGTCAGGCCTGGCTGCATATACTATTTCAGATGAGTCACCCATTGCCTCCTTGATACCTTCTAGGATTGTAGTTCCTGTCCAAAAAAAAAAATGGACACAATTCAAGAGTGTAAGCAAATCATTTTCATACAGACTCTTTTCAGCATTCTGGTTTCTTGTGAAGTGGAATCTGTTGAAATATAGTTTCAATGGAACTTTTGGCTTCCATATGTGGGCTCACCAGGAGTTGTGTTGCCAGCTTTGCCATGCCAACTGATGGTCCACCCACCACATTGTAGGCCTATGTCATTGGCATGTGCTCCTACCACTAGGACCTTCTTGGCATCTCTATTAAGCGGCAGTAGCTGTGAATCCCCATTCTTTCCATTCTTCAACAGCACAAGTGACTTCCTGACTGCTTCACGGGCTAATGATCTATGTGCCTGTGAACACTCCAACAATAAAGGTTAAGCAGTTGTGGAGCAGTGCAGGGCATAAGTACAAACTATCGAAATTTCTTGAATTCATGAATCATGAGGGCAGGTGATTACTTGCTGGCCAATAAATGATTTAAGCCCCTTGTTGGCATAAGGGTGCTCAAAGAGACCTGTTTCAAATTTGACCTGAAGAATTCTGGCAACTGCATCATCAATTTGTGGCATTGGGATGTTCCCGCTTTCAACCTCATATGTCAAGTTGCTGATGAACTGTTCATACATATAGGGCACCATTACCTGCAATCCACCAGAGATATCTACTAAATACTGCAGAACAAGCACTTAAGTGCAACATCAACTGCAAATAGTGGATGGAACACAGTAGGAGTCTTGGGTTTGCTGCAGGCTTCATTGGACCAGCAAAACAGAAAACATAGCCACACACTAGTCGGGCAGCTGGGTCCTAAGAAAGCCAGGGGTGTGATCTGTCAAGGCTTAGACAAGGAGTTGATTTTGGAACTGGGAGAACAGATCTACAAGATTGTAAAGAAACTCCACAATTAATAAATACTTTGAAGGTAACTGTTGTCTCATGCCAGCAAAACCAAAACAGCACCAGAAAAGTGAGTGTAGCCACAAATTTATGAGAGTCATTCACAAAGAATCGGAATATCACCTTCATTTAAAGATTTATGGCAGTGGCTAATTGCCATTGCTCCCACTGACTTCACAACCCCCAACACTGAAGGTACTAGCAAAAACAACCCTTTAATGGTAGTTTCTATCATCTACAGAGAACTTGGTATGTGTGCATTGTGAATAGCACCTGTTTCAGCTGATTAAAATATCCTGCATTTAAAAGGTTGCCCTTTTCTCAGAATGTTTTAAACAGGAGCCAAAGAGACTAGAGGGGGAGATCAAGGCTGTATATGAGAGAAGGGCTTACACCATCTTGTGCAACTTGAGGTCATTGGGTTCGAATCCATGATCTACCTGAGTGAGCAATTGGCCAAGCTTTCTGACCTACCCCTGATAGTTGAAGCTCCTAATCAATTGCATGGAGCCATGATATTACTGAAGAGAAGTGAATTCAACACCTCTAGGCATATGGACTAGAGAGAAATCTTACCATGTCAATTCCAGCATGAATGCTGGCAAGGATGGAGAATGTGTAATTTGCATCAGGTGGGCTAGTAATGCGGTCAATGCCCTGCCAATCAGATATAATAAATCCTTTGAAGCCCAATTGACCCTTCAGGACATCAGTCAGGAGGAAGCGATTTGCATGCATTTTCACCCCATTCCAACTGCTGTAGGAAGCCATAATTGATGATACGCCTTTGGTGATGGCATCAAAATAGGGTCTCATGTGGATAGAAACCAGACCATCGTAGCTAATCACAGTATCGTTTTCATTGATACCCTTTCTTGTTCCCCCATCACCCACAAAGTGCTTGGCACATGCAGCCACTTTGTTGCTGCAAAAGAGCATACAAACCCAAGGAATCAGATATCTGCACCTGGCTCCTCCAAATTTTAAGACTATTACACATCGTGCATATTCATTGCACATGAAGGGGGTAAATTATATAAAACATTGATCACTGTTTTATATAACTACCATTGTTGAAGAGGATTGAGGCCCTACAAAGCTGAATCTCAAGGGTCAATTTTGCACTCAACCTCAATATGGCAAAGCAGCCAACTGACTGACTATTCCATACCTGAGTAAATCAAAACCAAGATTGGATAGTTTACTGTGATAAGAATAGTGATGAGACTTGGGTAAGTACATAAACCAGTGACACTCTCCAAGCAGCAGGAGATGAGGGACACATCACAAATAAAACAAGCATGCACAAAGGATGCCATTCAATCAATGCCTTCTGGTCCAAAATCAGAAATGAGGTCAGTCCACTGGTTAATACCTGTTTTGGACATAAGGGCCCTTCCAGCCAGCAGGGGCTCTGCCTTGCAAACCATCAATGATGGTGGTCATGGTGCGGACCACTTCAGGGTCTTCACTGTAGCTCTCATAACACCGTCCCCATCGTGGATCCCGACAGACCTGCCCCCTCCCCCCCACCCAAATCTCCCTTCCCATTTCAGTAGCTCATTCGGTTAACAACTGAAAACATTGAAAGTGGATTCAAAGTACTAAATTTTGCATTGGTGAAGGTTGTGTGAGGCATACCGCTACACAGGGAGCAAATGCATATTGAATACCAGTGGCACGAACTTCAAGCGCTGTTGCAGCTCCTATTTTCTCCACCAATTTCGGGTCCCTGCACATGAATTCATGAGTTTCACAAAGCTGAGAGTAGAAGCATCACCCATGCATTCAGCAGTTGCTTCATTGAATGGGTTTCGTATATAGTCCAAGATCTTTCGAGGAACAAGATCCTAGAAAATGGGTTTTGGTGCATCCTTGAATTCATGCTAAAAACTTTTACCGTGTGGCACCAAGTCCAACATTATGTGGAAAGATTGTAGCTCCATATACGTTATTATTGCCATGGACTGCATCAATTCCATACAGGAGAGGGATGCCTAAGCGTGTATTCAGAGCTGCTCGCTGAAAGTCATCTGTCATGTTGTCCCACAATTCAGCTGTTGCCTTTGGTGCAGGCACACTCCCTCCTCCACTGAGTATACTTCCTGCATAATGTGGCCCAACAATGCAGGAATTGTGATCTAGATGATAGCATATAATATTACCCATCATCTAGTATAGAGCCCTAGACCGATTCCAGGGTTCTTTGCCCAAGTCTGAAGCTCAGTGTGAGCATTTAATTAATTCTGGACATTTTCTAACCTGGTGGCTAGGATCAATTTTTTGACTTTGAAACAAAACATTATTAACATCTCTGGATGCATCAATCTGGTGACTCCGGAATCATTCTTTCCAATTTTTCATTCCAAATGGTCGACTGTTAATTCTGAACTTTTGAAAACCAAATACATTAACTGCTGTCAATGGGGTGGGCGGGCTTTGGAGTTTACCAATGTGGTAGCGTTGAATGACTGAGGAATTGGAGACTTCTCTTTCGATTTGGGTCATCTGTCCAATCTTCTCCTCCAACGTCATGCGAGAGAGAAGGTCCTTCACTCGCAGCGCAATAGGCTGCTCCGGGTCCTTGTACACGAAAGTTCCTTCTGTGGATGTTGTTGTTGCCTTCACCCAGGCTCGATCATACGGACTTAGCACGCAGGTGACAACAAATAGCAAAAGCAGCCGATCATGCTGTTGCAGCCACCCAAATTCCTTTCTCCCTCCCATTGCCTCAACTTTTCTGCGGAAAAACCTTCTCAGTATATTGTGCTGACCAGCTCGAAACAATGCAGCCAACGTCATGACAGAACTACGAGAAGAAGAGACACCACACTAAAGGATGGGTCCAAGAAAAGCGAAAAATTTCAATTCCTTAGGTACCTCTGTAAAGCTCGTAATCGCTTTGAAGGAAATTCACACTAGAAGATCAAACCCTGCAGGACCAAATTAGAAGAGACCGAAAATATGAAAACCACTCTCGAGTCTAGAGAGCTCTAGCAAATAATTCCACCAGTTTTGCAGAACACGAACATCACTGGTAAAGAATGTCTGTGACTGCAGTCACACCCACAATAACTTCCCTCAATTTCTGCTCTATCGACTCTCCAGTAAGAGACAGACAGACTGAGGAGTTGCAACAGTGAAATTTATGAAAGAATTTGTGAATCAAAAGCAGACTAGACCAACTACAGGAATGATCGAAGAAGATGATTTTTCTCTTAGAAACTATGACAATTTGGGCATTGATGGATCACACGTAAATGCAGCGGAAGAGATGAGAAGCAGAAAGGAAGAGGAGATGATGAGTCGAGAAGGGTCTGCGTTTTTGGCGGCCACCTTTCTCTCTGCCCCTGGTCCTTCGGACTCACAGTGCCGCAACCCCCCAAGACCCAAAGCTAGAGAGATTCACAGGAGTTCCTCTTTCTGCCCTGCTGCAGTTAATTAACCGGCGGAGGTCTGTACCAAGTTTTGGTACCTGCTCCCACACTTGTACCTAGTGGCCAGTGCTGGGCGGTTATCTAATTTTTTTTCACAATAGCTTGTGATTCCGGTTTTTTTTAAAGCTTCGGAATCAGAGAACCTCCACTTTGGTTTTTTTTTCTTTCAAAACTTTTCAAAGAACCAGCGGTTTTCACAAAAGAACCAGCAAAGAACTGATGGTTTTATGGAAGGTTATTTGATTGGGTCTCAGACTTTTTGAGAAGTGCAGTTATATCATAGAATTAGTTCTCAGCTTTTTAAGAACTGTGGTTGTAATATATTGAAATTGGCTATTTCGTTTGCTGAGAACCATGGTTATATATCTTTGAGAACTGCTCTGAGAACCTTCGGTTATCAGTTTCCATTTATGATAAATGCCCTGTAGTGATTACCCATTACAAGTGTGTTGGATGGCTTTTGGTTTTTAGAAGAACCATGGGTTTTGGGTTTAGATTTTTTTTTTAAAATGAAAAGACCCTTTGGCTCCAAGTTCAAAGTAGGGTTAATTTTAGACACTTATTTGAAACATTCTAGGGCTGAGTTCAAGGCCAGTTCTGGACCCATTCAACAACTTCACCCCATTGCATTCACTACCCCCATTTGTTTATTGAGGCTCAAAGCTTGGTTGAAATTATTGTGGATGAAGAACATGTGTATTCTTCAGCTCGTTTACTTCAATCCAACCATAAGGAACCTGGCTTAAGGCAACTTCTTATGAGGAAACTAATAGAGTCTCCTTCCATTATACCCCTCCCCCCCCCTCTCCACCCCACCCCCCCCCCCCTAGAACTCAAACTTTGAACCTTTAATAAAAACCCTAAACATTATCTAAACCTATTACCCCAAGCCCTAAAAACTATAAACTCTAACTAAATCTAAATCTAATACCCTAACCTTTATTTAACCCTATGATTAAGACCTTCTAAAAATGCCCTTAAGACTTGTCCAGTTCAATTCTACAACAGTCCAAGTCCATGTAAACCCACCAGGTCCAAGTCCATGTAGACCCAGGCCAGGCTGGAAACCTGCCAACACTGATAATTACCCTACATTTAATTCTGAAAGTTTGCTAAGAAACATCATTTGCCATGAAGCTTGGCAGGTTTACGTATAGGTGAAGGGTCTCTACTCAGGTCCTTTTCCTACGTAAAGCAGAGCTTCGATTTTTTCACTTTTTAGAAATAGTAACTTGCGGTCTGGTACCTTCTGCCGGTCAGAAGATCTGAATACAGCCTGGCTGGTACCTTCCACTGCAGAAGATCCCGCTTGCTGAAAACAGGTTTCTTCAGGCAGGTAACGGAGCTGAAAATACAAAGGAAAAATCGAGGCGGTGCGTTATTTACATCACTGGATCATTCTCCTGAGGAAGAAACTGAACTATTTGCCAACTTCAGGAGATTACTTAATAGAAATATCACTTGACAGAAATATCATCTTCGATTGCAATTATTTGTGAGGTTAAATATCAGTTGCAGTTATTATTAAAATAACCAGTTCTAAAAAAAAATCAAAGAACCAATACTGACATATAACTGTGATTCTTTAAAAATCTAGAATCCCTTGTATCTAATCACAGTTCTCAAAAAACTTAAAATGCCCATCACATAGCCTTAAATTAAAAAAAGTTTTTCCATGAAACTGCATAAACTGGAGGTTCTTTGAATTAAATTTTTTTTCAAGGAACCGAAACTGGAGGCTGTTGAAAAATTCAAATAACTGCCCAACACTGGTCAATATGGGGATGAACAACACAATTTGCAATTTTGCACTACCCATTTAGTTGAAATCATACAATCCACTGTTGTGTGGGTTATGAATTGTTATGAACACCAAGTTCAAAACTATGATTCAAGATTTTTTAATCAAATGGCACAAATAATTTCAATATAATGATTTTTTAAAATATCAAACCCATATTGATAAATGCCCTGGTATCAATTTTATAAATATACTCCCCACTGCTATTAATACCAATATAATAATACCCTACAACAATGAGGTATTGACATCACCATGGTTTTTGAAATTATCAACTTTTGTTCCATACTCACTAAAGTCTTTCGTAAACTCCTCTCCAGTCCAGTGCCTAGTCCGGTCCCCTGTTCGGATTTCGTCCCTTCTTTTCGGATTTTCTTAAAGTCTGAAAACCTCGGGTCAAAATCAAAAACTGGGGTTCAGAGGCGAAAATAGGGGATGAGATGTAATTTTCTTTTTCTTTTTTTTTTTGTTTGGGCACATTTGGGGAACTTTTTGGGCACTTTAAAAAAAATTGGGCAGATGAAAATTTTAGTGTTTTGGGACTTTTTTTTTTTCTTTTTGTTTTAGGGTTGACTGAACTTGGGGGCCTGTTTTGGAACCCCTTTTTTTCTAATTTTGGGGGGCAGCATCAAAGGGACTTTTTTTGGACTTTTTTTTGGCATAATTTGAAATTTTTGGGAACCATTTTTTTTTCCCTGGGCACATTCAAGGACCTCTTTGGTCTTTCCTTAAAACACCTTTGTCACAAAACATTTTTGAAAAACCTCTTAAACCCTAAACATTTGTTAAAATAAGTGTCACTACAAAGCCATTTTAGGGTTTCAAGTATGAACTACTTAGAATTAATTTTTAGGGTTTGTTCAACATGGAACCATATATAATTGAGCTGTTTCATCTTTCATTTCTTCATTTGTTTGAGCTCCTCACTTGAGCCTCTTCCAACTTGATTAAAGCTTAAGCATACTTGTATGCTTGTTTACATTTTCATTCTTGCTTTTCACTTGTTTGCTTTGACTTTTTCTAGGGTTTCTTATGTTCTCTTCCTTTTCTTAAGGGTTTTAGTTTGTTCTCTTGTTATTTTTAGGGTTTAAAAGTTTAGGGGTTGTTTTTAGGGTTTGGGGTTAGTAGGAGTTGTTTTTAGGGTTTGGGTTACTAGGGGCTGTTTTTACAGTTTGGGGTTATTAGTGGCTGTTTTTATGGTTTGTTATTTCAGAGCCTACTTTTAGGGTTTAGGGAGTTTAGGGGTTGTTTTTAGGATTTTAAGGTGACTTTTTTAGGATTGGGTCTTTCTTTTACATCATGGTTTTTCTTTATGGCGAGGCCTTTCATGACATCCTTGAGTTAGATAACTTTTCATCAAGAAATGACAAGGAGATGTTCCATAGAATGCATGGGCCAATGCTAGCACATTGGAGCTCCTCAGCACGAATGAACTAGAATCGGGTGTTGGGCAATTGGTTGACCAAGATGTGGGGGCTCAGGTTGTGCTCATCACAATGCAAACAACTCCAAGTTTGTTGAAGATTAAATAACAAACTTTAGTTTGTCAAAATTTAATGAGTTATGCACATTAATGGTCCCCACCATCCACACCCATGCAAAGGTTATTGGTGAAAATCACATTGTGATTGAGAAACCGACCAAACTAACCTTAAAACAATGATTGCTTTAATTCATCTTATATATGAAACATGACAATATTGTCATATATGATACATTCCTCTAGAATTGGAGCAAGTCTACTATGTGTGATGATGTAATTTTCATTGCATATTGCATCAATTTGATGTTTGGCAACAAGATTTGATGGCCAAGTCTTTAGGAGCAAATGACTCTTGGTACACAAATCCCTAAGTTCCAAGGTTGTATTAGACTCATTGATGAGACTCACATCAAGATTTGAAAACCTTAGAATAATGCCATCCATGGGTTATGATTCAATAGGCCCAAAAAAATGTATTCTATGAATAACACAATAGTTGCGGACCATTGTGGACTATTCATTTACTTAGATGTTGGCTACCAAGGCTCATTTCATGTTATCATCATCTAACGCCAATCAAATATGTTCAAAACTTGGTGCCAATTTTTGGTGCATACTAATGAATACTTTGAGTATTTACTAAGGGACCCAAGTTATTTGGGTGAAGAGATGTTTGTTATGTGTCGGCTTGGAAAGCATGAACTTGCCTTCGAGCATGATTAGAATGCAATTAATTTTTACAATAAGATACATTTTAGTTATAAAACGAGGGTTGAGTGAGGATTGGGGGGTTGAAGTAGGAATGGAGACAATTAATGAAGGGTTTAGGGTTTTGAATGAATGAATATTATATGAATTTATTATATGAACTTACAATATCTTTAAAACTCATAGAATTTTTTTAAATTATTATCAACATTACAAAGTAGGATAGAAAATTTAAATGTTGCTATAAAACAAGCATGATTTCATGAAATAAAATGATGTGTATATTTTGTAAAATTCATTTGATGATCCTGGTCCCTTTTGCAAATATGACCTTTTAAAAGAAAACAATTCATCTTGTTTATTGCAAAATTTATTGCAAATGGATGTAATTTTTATATTAAAATTCTATTTATTAATGTAATACCTTTGATAATAATTAAATTATTTGCAAAAAATTATTATTATTATTTTTTCAAAGAACAAATTTTTGTGAAGGAAAATACATAACATTTGAAATATTCAAGATATATTTTTTGACACAAAAATTTCAAAATTCATTAATTATTCTACAAACATGTGTTGAAATTTCATGTATATTATAGTAATCAAAAGTAATTAAATAATCTTGAAAATATTATGAATCTATTTAATCATGTGTGTTTTTTACATCTCGTGAATATGTTGTGGAGGTTATAATTTTCTTTTGATGTGAGTTATTAATTGAATTAAATACATGGGAGGTTGAATGACTTATTGACATACAAGCTTTACAAGAAGGAAAAACAAACAAACAAATCAACAAATTAGAAATAAATAAATAAATAAAATTAAAGTGATTTAGTTTATCAGCAAATCATTAGTAGTTGCAAATTGGGTGTAAATTGAAATGGGAAAAACCTGAAAAATTATAAACATTCATTTCTTTTAATTTTTTAAATCATAAAACTTTCACATTTTTTTATGTAGTTTTGAAATATGTTCAAAATCTAACTTCTGATTTCAAATTCTACATCACTCAAATATTTAATATTTTGGTTAAATCAATTGCATATTAATCATAAATCACATTTTTCAAACCTACTGTCATTATATATCACACCAAAGTTTTGAAAACTTTGAGATTTTCTTTTGGATGTTGTTATTTAAAAGTGCATGATTCACATTCAACTGCATTTTTGTTTCATCTTTTCATTCAACAATTACATTTTTAAGTTTAAGGTTACCTTAAACCCTATTGAATAATTTTTTTTGTTTGAAAGACGAATATTAAATTATAATTAAAGCTTTCAACCTATACATCATGATTGTAAATTGTCTTAGATGTTTTTAATTTCAAAATCTTCTAGCACGATGGTGCTAAGAACTATCCCAAACATGAGAGTAGGTTGGGACATGCTTTTGGAGGTGATAATATGGTAGTCTACATGAAGCCAAGCTTTGGCAAAAAAGCCTTTTAAGATACAAGTACTCAATTGTTTGGCCACACACCTTTGCATAATGTTCCAAAAGCACGGTTGCAACATGCTTTTGGAGGTGATATGCTAGGGTACGAAGCATTTTGACTTACAAGTACCATTATTTTGGCCATACTCCCTCCATAACAACCTTGTGGCTTCAATGCCATATTTTGTGCACAGGATTGTCCTCTCAAGGTGAGAGGTGGGGATTTGGTGTGGCCAACTGGACACACTGGGTGAGTCAAGTTTGGTGAGTCGTGTTTGTCCGGATGGCCATACCAATCCTATCTACAGACAATGTCAGGTTATCAATCCAGTAGATTATATGCATCCCCAGTTGTGTGACTGAAGGATTTTATCAAGACTTTGGCATTCAAATTCCCAGTATCAAAGTCCTCCTTTTTGAGCTCCAGAAATAAGTTTATATGTACATACAATTGGCATCCCCCAGAACATGTTTAATACATGTCCAGAATATTCTACCACCAGACACAGCATGCAAGACTAGAGATCCATTGTCCTTCTGTTTATTGGCCTTGCATACCAAGGCAAGGATATTGTGTTTGGATTCATTATAGAGTATAGTAGCTTAAGGGATTTTGGCCCCTAGGTAATAATAGGTCTATTTTTATATGAGGATTTTTGAAAGATGGTGTTTCAGCTTGTGGTGAGGCTTGAGTTTAGTTACAGAGTTATAATATCTTGAAGGATTTTGGTTTCTTTTAGAGGATTTTTTGAAGGTTATATTTTTGCATGGTGAAATACTTGAGTTTTCATAATTCTTCTTTTGCCTTGAGATCCTTTTTAGTCTAAATGGCAGCGCCACAATGTGACACACCCCTTGTTTACTCTAAGTAGGTTTATTGGCTCCATTCAAACTATTGGCTTGGGTATTGCGTCCAACAGCATCAAGGAATAAAAGAATCTCAAGCGTTAGAGCATGCCCAATTGCAGCAGTAAAATGCCCCCGCTACAATACTTTTTGGATGAAGATTTGCAGAAAAAGCACTGTGAAGCTGCTTGGGACCTGGAAAAGTGCACAAGTTGCCAGGGCCCTCTTAGAGGGCCATATCAAGAAATGACTATTTCTTTGCAATAAATGACTTTTTCTCATTGGCCAACTACAATGAATGGGCCCGATTGTGAGAGTTAAGTAGGCTCTCACTTCTTGTGGTCCATCTTTCAGGTTCATGAGTGGAGATAGGGGAGAAACCAAACAGTGCACACTGAATGTGCTTAGTACTGATAGAGGGCTGCCATTGGGCATGCTCTTATTATCAGAGAACTTCCAATGTTGGGCGGTTAGAATCATCAGTTCTGGTCCTGGTTAGTAAAAACCAAACTGGAACTGGGTCCGACTTTTGGAATCAGAACTGGGTTTAAAACCAGATCTTGTTCTGGAGAACCCAACCCAAAACCAGTTCTGGAACCGGAATCAGAATTTTTTGAAAATAATTTTATTTGGAGAAAAAAAGTCTGGAACTGAGGGTTAGCCAGGAATTAATTGGCAATTTGAGACGCAGAACCCAAACCAGGTCTGATTTCCAGAATCAGAACTGAATTATTTTTTCAAGAACCAGACCTGGGGTTCCATTCATTTGTGGAACTGGAACTGGAACTGTTCAATTCTTTTTAAAGAACCAGAACCAGAGGTTCTTCATAAAAGTCAAGAACCGCCCAACAGCGATAACTTCTTTCCAAATGACTGTAGTTGGATCCTCTTCATCTACGGTCTATTGTGTGCCACATACAACTTTTAGCATTTGTTATGTTCTTTGCACCTAGCAACCTTGAATACCCAGCCCTAATCCAAGAACCCACTCTTTAAATCCGAAACCAAGTATCATCCCAGATTGGGTCTATACCAAAGTATCCAAAACTGATTCTCTTGACATACAAATTACTCCACCCTTAATTCAGGACAATTAATTTACCCATGCAACATTGGTTAGTACCTGTGTTTCAGAAGTTACAAATTTTCTCCTATATACCCTGACTGTAAACCCCACCTTGAGCAATCAAACATACCATAACCCTAATCCAAGGTAAAACAACTATGGTCGTATCCGTATTAGGTTTTAACTTAGAGCATAGTATCCTTACCCTCAGGGCAATTTCATGAAATTAAAAAAGTGAAGAGAATGTATGTTTGACCTTTCAATTGGCAAAACCTCATGAGTGCTCCACATCAATATACCCTACTCTTCACAATCATCCCTTGTATCCACAAGGTAAAAAAACTGGTACCCTCACCTGTTTTACCCTTGCCCTCATGATATTTTGAGCATGAACTACACTTACCCTCAGGGTACAACAAGAAATCACACATACAGTTAAGCCAGAGGGGTATTTTGTATTTTCTTCAATAAAGATCACATATACACTTTACCCCTAAAGGCATGAAAAATCATCGTACCCTCCCAACACTGGAACAGAACTATTTCAATCCCTTTTCCACATAAACAGGAACATAAACAAAATTTCTTCCAATCTTTTTTCAAAGTGATCTTACAATCTGCAAACAACCAATACCAGACTATCTAAGATCTTTTGAAATTGCAGGACACCAACAGTGACATTACAAAACCAAAACCAACCAAGGGTTAATCAAATGGGGGGAACTACCTCATAAATACAAGGCAGTTTCTATGACATGATACCACTTGGAATAGTTGAGATGACATGACCAACTACCAAGTCCACACCTCCCCATCCACCCCTCCAATTCTCCTGTCACCAAGCATGCACCCTGGTATAGCATTCCCTTTTATTCAAGAAATGGAGTTCCCACTTGCTTATAATTCTACAACTAAAGATACAGGTTCAACTCCTGTTCCAGTAATCCCTTTCTGTTTTCAATGGGTTATGACACTAGAGGGTCTGGAGTCTGGACTCCCAATTGACTGCACACTAAAATTTCTGGCCCTCAGGTAACCCTGGCTGTCTGATACCCAAATTCCTTTCCACAGCTGATTCAAGTTTAACTTCTCTCTCCTCTTGTGCTGGGTGATTTCATGGGTGACATTGTCATCCATCAAATATTATCTCCCAGAAAAATCCTTCATACCTCTAACTCACTTAGATTTCCCCATATCACCATGCGATTCCTGCACTGGGGAGAAAGCAGAGTACTAATTCTACTAGAGAGGGACCTAATTGGTCATCCAATGGGACTCACCTGCTGAGGTGGGTTCAGACAGAACCCTTTCTCCCACATTTTGAAGTTATTTATTTCTGGGCAAACTATCTGTAGTGGACGGAAATCGGCTCTAAAGATGGGTAATCCTCAAAATTTCAAGCAGACCTCCAATGCTTCACATTGTAATTCATGATCACCTCTTGCATTTCAAAGCTTGGGCCTCCCTGGCCCTGCACTCAGTAGCATCAGCCCACTGACATAGAAGACACTGGGAGAACATTTGAAGACGAAGGTGTCCATCAACTCCCCAGGCGCAAGTTTGAAATTCTCTTTCTCATATGTGCAGGTGTCAGTGTGTTGTCAATGAAGTACTTCACCAAGTCTTCCCTGGGAACCTCTTCTTCTGCCCTCAACTCAAGGTGTCTTACCTGCATTTCAAAAGGATCCAATACTAAGAGAAAGAACGCTGTGATACCATCATGATCTCCTCCTGATCCTGCAATATGATTGACTGAGCTGCCATAATGTCTCAGCAAACCCACAGACAATTACCATAGCCCAAGATATGCTTACCTTCACATTTCCAGTCAGAGAGAGACCAGCCTCAGTGATGATCACAAGCCACTTGATACCATGTTCATGGGCATATTCATATTGCTCTGTTAAACTAGGAGCTGGTGCACACACATACTCTGCCTGCAAATTTTAGACATCAAAAGATTATGAGCAAGAAAATCTAACAAGCAAATACATGAACTTGAAATTTAAACAGTAGAAATGAAGCCCCACACCAACCTAATTTTGTCAGAGACTTAAAATTGTTATTGCTTTTGTGTCACTGCTGCTGTGAATATTCCAAGAACATACCCAACGGCATTTTTAGACATTGGAAAGAGAATCTGGACCTCATTTGAGTTCTAAAACTAGAAGGGAGAATGGCTGTTGGAAATCTTGTGACAAGATACACAACTGACAGAATAGATAAAGCAACATACCTTGATGTTTGCTGCCCACAATTCTGCAACAACCTGCATGCGCTCCACTAAAAGTCCACCCCCTCCTCTACTGCACACCAAGACTTCCACAGTTGCTTCTTGTTTCCTGGACAAGCAAAAATACTATGGTCAGAACTCTCTGAGCATAACATAAGCACTAATGGCACTTATGATATTCAAGGTTAAATATTTACACATAACTCATCTAAGCTATGAAAAAATTACAAGTTGTTTCATCACATAGAGGAGAACTGAACATCCAAGTCTAGGGCTCAAGATGCAAACAGCGCAAATCACAGGCTACGTCTGCATTTTGATTTGCTCATATTTGTCAGATGGAGAGATCACCTCTCTGCTGTGGCAGCATAGATCAATTTCTGTAGTCCAATGCTTAATCCTACTGCACCTGGTAAGTTCAAACCCTGAAAGAAATTAACCCCTTTAGTGTTAAAAATATTTGAAATTCCTCAAGTTACTTGATGGATTCACACAATGCAGCTACAAGAAAGCACCCATGAAGGAGGCATCTTTCATGCAGTATCATGGCTTTCAAGTGCTCACAAGACCAGGAGAAGAAATGTGAAGTAAACAAAAACTTCTTGGTTGAAGATATCTCTAAGAACAATACTTATATAGTACTACGTGTAGAGAATTGAAGCATGAAGTTCACTACATCTCCAGAACTCTCTGGGCTGAAAATCATCTTCTTGTATGGTTGGGTGTAAGATTACAAACAAGAACTTAGGGCGATGCAAGTCTTATCAATACTTAGACCTGATGCAGTCTGTCTGTAAGTTGACAGATGTGTCTACAACAATATCAAAGTAAAAATAAGTTCAATGTTGTAGGTAGGCCAAGCTGAAAGATTACAGCAGTAGGTGACCAATACTTGTTGAGCAGGTTATCATAACGTCCACCAACAGCTAGACACACAGGCCGTATCATGTCATGAGTAGATAAATTCAGATTTGCCTTCTGAACATGCACCTGTCAGTGACATGAGGTTTTACAGTATCAGACAAACTGCAAACATGAAAGCAAAGTGGAAATGGATTGGCTACACTACCAAGGGACTTTGTCCTACCTGAAAATAAATGCCATCAAAATAGTCTGCTGTAGGGGGCATCAAAGCATCAATAGTGACAAGCTTGTCAAGTTCCCACACTCTCATATAGCTTAACAACATTGACAGCTCATCAATAGCAGTTGATGTTGATGCACCTACGCCCAACAACAAAGGCAACCCAAACCCATAAGCTTCTCATGTGCAGTATTTGACTTCCATTCAAGCTCTTAGACCTTTAATGTGGGATGTCAGTGCCTATGTTGAGGAATTGTTCACAACTGTGTAACGAACTCAAACCACTTGAAGTGTCAAGCACAGGGATAAAATATTTGTGGAGAAGTAAGCATACAAGGGGGAAGGGCTCCTCGAAGGCGTGCAAGGGCATCATCAGCATTGCCACTCAGCCGTCGCTCTACAGTCTGCAATCGATCTACCACTGACTCTGCTACTTGCAAGTCCTGTGACCAAAAACAAATACCAACAGGTACTCATCCTAAGTCCATCACAGTTAAAGCTCTCAATCCCACGTCTGTACAGATCCCCAGAAAACACCATCCCCTGAAATATCATCTGAGAGGACAGTACCTGTAAAAGCTGTCTACGAACAAGAGGCCAGAGAGCTTTGCGAGCAGATGACCGCGGTGCTGCACCACCCATCACTGCCAGCAACTGCAATGTTTTCTCATTCTTAGCCCAAAAGTCTGTTTCTATACAAAGCATCCTTCCTCAGGTCATAATACCACTTTGAAAGCAGAATTTATCAAGGACTTTGCATCATGTGGAACAAGCTTCTAGGGATCCAAGCTCATAAGCAGATCTACTTCATTGTCACATTGTTATTCACAACTGAGTATGGTTGCATTAAAAATCTAAGTGAGCTATAATAAAGGGCAAACAAACCTGGGCAACGCTGCGTCTGTCTGCTTGCTTCACACCAGCCCAGGCCCAAATTGCAGCCAATATATGACGGTGGTTGAGACGTACTTCATAGAGCTCCAAGACTGGAAATTTCGCCACCACCTCAGCTGCCACCTGGCTAGGTTCAATGTCAGCAGATCTTTTCATGGTAAACAAGATGAACCTCCAAATGACTCTAGTAAAAGGGGAGCTCATAGTATGCCAACCAGGAGTGTCTGAATAGCCTTTCACCCCCAAAAGCACCCCAATGAGCTACTGCTTCCTTTCAGAAGTAGCCACTTTCTAACCACTGTTATTGCCCAAGCCCCCAGGAATTGGCTGTAATCACATGGTTTCTTAGTAACTGGTTGACTTCATGGCTACTATAGCTGGGTGGACTATAGTAGGTGACATCAAGCATCGGCTAGTGGTGAATTGAACCAACAACTATTTGCAAGGCAGCAAGAAGTCCCACAACTTGCACTATTGCCTTGATGCTTGATTTAGTACATCAAGTACAAGAAATACAGCCCCCCTCTACTTTTTCAAAAAGCATCTTCATAAGTGGGTGTTCTTCAGCTATTTCAAATGCCCTGCTTGCCAAGACCCAGAAATCCAGTGAGAATAATGTGAACCAGCTCAAATGCAAAAGAGCTGATTTTCCCATCACAAGGAAAAAAACTACCTTTATGGCTTCAGCCTCTGCCAATGCATGGGCCCCTCCAACAATATCAAAGTCACCCTGTAACAATCAAGTGATTTCAATATGAAGAACCAAGGAGAAAATCCAAAGCAACATGATAAGAGCAAAAGAATCAGACAGAATGAAGATGTACTCAACAAAACATACGCAATGACTGGAATTCAATGCGGAGATCCTAAACCACTTTGCCTCATGAAGCCAGGTGGCAACTTAGTTTGTCATCTAAAGACAAGTTGTCTCAAACACCCTACTCTTGTACTACAAAGGACAGATGGAAAAAACTTGCTGCTCTTCCATGGAATAACCTCTTTTCTCTGCTGAATGGTTACAAAATTTAGCATACACACTGGAAAACACCCTGAACCTGTGAAAATATAAGTTCAACTGCCACAAAGACATAAGCTGGTCCCTTGGAGGCAGTGAGGACTTACTTGGAAATATTCTCGTGGAGCACTATGGCTGATCCCTCGACGGTAAACTCGATCAATTTGATACCGCTTCAGAGATGCTGGCTGGAGATTTGAGAAAAATCATAAATTTACAACCCCCAACAACTGACATGCACTATCTTTTTTCCTACCTTCTTGTCATGATGGAAGCTTGTTCTATGTTGGTTATCTTTGTGGGGGGTACTATCCAAAAACCCCCTAACATACATTGGTTAGAATAGAAGTGAAACAGAAAGTAAGCTCATCAGATCTTAGATGTCTCCTCTTTATTAAACTGGACTGTGAGAGACAATGGCAGAGAAAGGAGCAACACCTGATTTAGAGCAACCCAGTAAGCAAAATGTTGACGAGTGTCATAACGAAGATGAAGCATGTTGCCAGATTGATCCACTAACCTCACAGCAAGTCTGTCATGACACACAGGATGAGAAACTTGTTAGCAGTTTATCTCCAAAAGAAATTTAATAAAAAACCTTCAGAACTAATTTTGCAAAAGATGACACAGAACCACATATCTTCAAAAAGATCACAAAGTAAGCATAATCAATTCTGCAAGTTTGACACTCTTTTGGTGCCAAATAAGATTATCTCAAAAAACCACTGCACTTGTAGAACAGCCTGTCAGGAGCTCATAGCCAGATACCAGACATGTATGGGGCAGAACTTTAAGATGCAATAAATTCTACTTATGGAGGTAGTCAAGCTCACCGATTAAGCTGGTGTGGGTTGTCAAGAAGACTGATGCTTGTGCACTCAATAGGACTTGCCCCATGTCGCATGAAAACATCTTTCACACAGTCCAAGACACGGTCTTGGACCCCAATTACTTTCACTGATGACAGAGTGCTTTTTAACTTTGTCCCTCCCCTGCTTATGCGTTCAGCATTTGCTGTGACACGCTCATCATCAAAAATTGTTGCTACTACCTGATCATACACAGTTGTGTCCTCAGCACTTTGAATTGTGCGCAATATATCTGTGGACAGGAAAAACACTGTTTTAGACCTGGTCCATGTCGACCAAAAAGTGTGAACAGATACACAAAGAAAACCTTGAATAATTTCAAGTGATGCTAACCATTGAGTGCTTCATGTTGCATGCAGGGTGGCAGGAGTTCACTGCGCAAAACCTGCACTGCAGAAGGGCGGTCGGAAGGATGTGGTGCAGTCAGCCACCTCACTAATGCTGCCTGTGCCACAAACTCTTCTGTCCACGCAGCTGGTAATGTACCCTTTTGCTTCAACTCGTTTAGCAACATAGCACGCTCCATGCCAGTATTAAATTGATACCATAGCTCAAACAGCACAACACCTAAGCTGTACATGTCCACCTTTTAAAAGCCAACACGAAAAGTAAGGAAGATGGGAATGCCAGATAGCAGTCACATTGAGGCCATGGACAAAAAAGTAATGAGGGCTCAGTAGTGGAATCAGGATCTGTGGAGTTAACAGTGTCATCCAGAGAAGCAATTCAAGTTCAGAGACTTCATGCTGTTCTTCCCCAAGGGAAATAAAACAAATCTAGGGAAGTTCATTAGAAGTAACCAGAAAGCAGGAGCATGGCCTGTCATAGATATGATGACCAACAAGAGAACAACAGAGGAATAACTACAACAGAACAGAAAAACAAAACTGCATAGGGTAGTAAGCTCTCAGATAGCATTTGAAACTTTGAGCAACACAATAGGCGACCTCTCAGAGCTTGGGGACAGACCTTTTCATCAATGTGAGGCCATCCTTGTGCAATTTCAGGAGCAGTATAGAAATATGTGCCAACTTGTCCTGTGCCATCTAAAGATCCACTTGTCACATCTGCAGATGCTGATGGATTTGGATCCAAATCAGGCTGTTCCAGATTTGTAAACTTGGCTGCCAGCAAACCCTAAGGTCAAAAAAAACCAATACCACACCCTAGCTTGGTTCAAATACTCAGAATTCAACTGTGGTATTAGTAGTAGATCCAATTTAGATGCAAACTTGTCCAACATGTCACTCTACAGTTTCACCACTTTTCAAAGGGAAATATATGTAGATAATCTATTTTCAATCACTGGACAACAAGATGCACAGGTAACAAAATATACCAAGTCCAAAGTCACCAATTTTTATGTCATTGCCATTTGACATAAAAATGTTATTTGGGGTCAAATCCCGATGAAGAATGCCTTGGCCATGAATATGAGCTAGGCCTTCGACTATCTGACGGAAGATGTCCCAAGTAGCCTCTTTGTCAAGAGGGCCTTCATATGAGTTGAATACTTCTCGCAATGTTCTATAGCCAAAGCACAAAAGTTCATCAGTTGTAAAAGATGTGATATGTCTTCATGTACAAAATCACAGGTGTTCTTATTGTCTATAGGCAGCACCTGGGACAGTACTCCATCTGTATGTACAAATATGTGGCTTGTAGAGACCCAGAATCACCCTTGTTCTTGAAACTGGATGTGGCCATCTCTTCATCTGGCATGCTCCCCTCCCCAGATGAAAGCCAGGCACCTTCACTACCAATTTCTCCCAAATCACCATCAAGCTTCCCAAGAACACGGCCCATGCCAGTCTCTATCCATGCCTGCAAAACCACATACCACCCAGGTCACATGGTCTACATCAAGTACAGGATTTACTCCTATTCTGAACTCCATAACAAGTGGCTGAAGGCAAAGGCAATGACCACACAAGAAAGCTCTCTTCATGTTCCCATGCACATTAGCAAGAGAGGTCTTAAGAGACATTGTCTAGACTTAAAGGTGAACACTTAATAGATCTAAAAGTTAAAAGTTCACACCTAGCAAAGGGGGGCCACAATTTAACCTCCACCAGTTGAAATTTCAATCTGTGGAGGTCTAACCCACAAACATTTACCCATTTAAACTTCAAACATCATGAATTGAACTTGGCATTAACTTTCCCTTTTGGTTTCAACCTCTGAAACTTCAATTTATTACTTACACTATCAAAATGGGGGGCACCTACACTGCACTGAATTCAAAAGAATGGAAAATTGAAACCATCTTCAGCACATCAAGAAGAGAAATGATAAATGCTAACTAGGAATGAAAGGTATTGGATCAACCTGGTAGTATCGAACCACATGATGATGTTGCAGACGTGAGAGAGTGGCAACCTCCCTGCACAACCAAGTTGACTAGACACAGTTAAATACAATTGGAGATTGTATAGCTCTACATACATCATTAGCTTCAAAAATATTTACACACTCCTCAATCCCGTTGACAGCCAACATTGAGTATAGATGATGACGCAACCTCAAGATCTTGTTGTTTTGTGACAATGTCTTGTCTTTCAGCAGGATTTTCTTCATAGCATAACGGCGACCATCCAGCTTGTTTTTGCAGAGTACCACATGACCAAACCCACCTTCCCCTGCAGACAACTCATCACATAAAAGTAACAGTAAAGATACAGTAAATCCTGCATAGGTACCATTCACTATAAAATAAAACCTTTGTCTATCAGATTAATGTCACCAAATGAGGGCCCTCATGGTAAAGAGGAATCCAGAGAGGGATCAGCCATAAACATACCAAGCAAGGACAATTCCTCAAAGTCAGTCAGGTAGCGGGAATTAGACTTTGAGGAGGCACCTTCGCCTTCACCCATAAGCTCTGCAGTCGCATTCCAAAACTTTGTCACAGATGGCTGAGCCTGCGAACCAGAGATGCATGACTATGAACATTCACAACAAATCTAATTCACACAAAACCCCTCAGAGATTATTGAGACAAAAGTGCAGACAAGTACACACTTTGTATTTTGCAAGTTCACAACACTACTTTATCAAGATTGACAACAGTTTTAAGTCATACAGATGCTTCTGAGGAAGTATCAATGGCCTGAGGTGCAAAAGAGCGATGGAAGGCTGCATCAAAGACATCAGGTTGATGCGTGAGCAAATCCTTTGCCCATTGAGGCAAGACCTGCAGGGAAACAATGCACATATGATCAAATTGGATGCTGAATGTTTGACAGCTGCAGAAATCATGATGAGAAGCAGAAATACCAAGGAAGCCACTCCATGTACATATGTTTGATAATTCCAGATCAAACTCAGAGTTTGCACTCAAAGTATGTCAAATTATCCTAGGAGAAACTCAGAGAGCTAGCCACTCAATCCACATTTGCTTGAAACTTCTAGATGAATCTCAGACAGTTCTCAACTCTTGAACGTTTAGCTAAAGGAAGCAATGTACCCCAAGGTTTTGTAATTGAGTGGCCAAAACTGGCAATGCATCTGGCAGCAATCCTCTTGGTCCACACACAAGACGCAGCAGGTGACCCTGCAAAGCAAATGAAGTTTTGCATATAAATCAGGAGTATCTTATTGTCAAGGTATAGACTCCCCTCATTAATCTTCTTCACCTTTTCTACTATGGCACTTTCTGTCATTCAATCCCAAAACTGTCAAACTGGACTCTGCATACTGCCTCTGTATAAACTTTACCACCTGCACTGCACTGTCTACCATCAAAACATTAAGGGTCTTGCTTGTTAGGAGGACATCATACCAAAACCAGGTCTTTTTGGATAGACTGTGTGACAGCATCTTGTGGCTCTGTCAACATTGGTGTTTCATTCTCAGATGAAGAATCTGAATCCTTCTCATCCTCATCAGAATCTGAAGGTGAAATGGAAACATGTTCAAGATCCTTGGATGAATTGGAACTCCTTTCAGGAAGCACTGTTTGCTGCACATGGAATTATTCCTCAAACTTTAAAATTGGGACATCCTGGTACATAGCCCCAGTTTATTTGCACATGGACAATTTTAAAACATTCTTGGAATCACAATCTAATGACTTAACATGGAGCAGAAGCCCTCTGTAGTATACACTCACCTTGACAGCAAGCCCCATCCGAAACAAACCACTCCGAACACGCTGCAAAATCTCTGAGACAGAGCTTGATTGTGCAACTTTAGTTTCCTGTTCCTCAACCTCCTCAACAATGGGTAACACTTCACCAACTGAAGGGCCTTTGGATTTCCCAGCTTTCTGTTTTGCAGTTAGCCCTTTCTGCATGCCTCCAAGTGAAACCACTCTCCCCAGGTCTTTATTAGACTTCTCCCTAATGTGAACCTCTTCCAGCAAGGTACTGCTTTTGGCAGATACACGCATGTGGGTGGGCCCTGCCCCCATCTCAGGACTTTCATCCCAGTGGCTATCACTCTCACCACATCCCTGGCTAAATAGGTCAAAAAAGACCCAATCTTCAGAGACTGCCTCACCCAGGTCTCCATATGCGGGGGCCACTGGGCCACTGTTACCCCAGCTCTCATCCTCTGCTGGTGCTGGTGTCAACAACAAACCCTGAGGAGTTTCAACCTAGGTTATTTTCAAGCTCCAATATGTCAATGTTGTTCAACTTGGCTCAGAATGAAATATGACTTGCAGTCCATGAGCACTCTCCCTAAATTGTAAAAACACAAAGAACCTATCACTAACTTAGTGTCAACAGGTGATTGGATTAACTCTGCATGCATGTAGTACCTCATGCAAGGTCAAACTGGACTCAGATAAAAATTCTTGTGCTGCCTCGATCAAGTTAAAAACCATAACACGCCCTTCTCTTGCCAGAGATGCAGCCTACAGAATCCACAGGACAAATAACCCTGTAGATTAGCACCAACTTTTATCAGGAAAATATTGAACAATAAGCTACAAATGGTGCATCACTGTGTTGAATACCTGCTCTACAAGCATAGTATGCAGAGATTGAGACTGCTCTTCTGACAGCCCTTTCTTTGAAACAAGATGAAGCTTTGGGGGCCTCTGTGGGTATCCTGGTATGCACCTGCATTCACCACAGAAAGTCTTTGAAAGCCTTAAAACATACCCATACATCTGACTTGCCTACTCCAAAGGAGCCAAAGGAAAAATCTCTAAACTTCTGATCAACAAGTCAAAATAATAACTCTAAGCATCAGCCATCCTGTGGTTAGGTTTCAAAGCTCTGTGAAGTTCCCCAATGTACAATCAACTCCAGAAGACAATGGATAAAGATACAATTCAGTATTTTTGAACCATGAAATACTTGGTATCCACAGTGGACAAAAGATTGGAGCTGCATACCTGACAACAAGCCCTGCCGAGATATTTTCTTCAATGCCACTGTCATCCACAGAATGAGGTCTACACAGCAGCACGAAAACAGTCAAGAGTTCTCTTCTTTATCTTCCAGGTTGAGGAGGTTTTCTGAGGAAACTAGCAAGTAGTTGCAATGGAAAATTTTCTTAATCTCTGTGGGGTCCACAAATTACCTTAAATCAGAATGAAGCCTGATCAGAAAGACAGTAGAGACAAATCACTAAAACCCTGATTTCCAGTACGGAGAAGATGTACAAGTGGATCCTCAAACCTGAACGAGTTTTCTCACCTGATGTGGATAGAGAATTCAGCGACAGGATGCTCCGATATGAGGTTAAAATCATCTTGAAAGATAGCAGACCTAAAA
>Ga0116229_10001583_pt1 | contig 35863 bp, 21 predicted proteins | sample S1TSphgellanicum_3_FD_87313 | JGI IMG/M metagenome (GOLD analysis project Ga0116229, IMG submission 87313) | Host-associated microbial communities from peat moss isolated from Minnesota, USA - S1T2_Fc - Sphagnum magellanicum MG | ecosystem: Host-associated > Plants > Peat moss > Unclassified...
CGCGCTCCCCCGCGGCCGTGTCGGCCTCCTCCAATTCCGGCGGGTGCGGCGACTTCACCGATGTTAGTGAGGGTGTGGGCCCATCCCGGATAGGCTTGTAGGGAACATTAGGGGGGGGGGCTGGGGGGGGGGGGGGTGGTTCCCTACGCATGCTTCCCACAGTTCTTTCCTCCCATCTACTTCACTCAGGAAAGAAGAGTCGAAGTAGCCTGGGCGGATCCAGGGCGCGTCCAGATGCTTTCCCCATACCGAAATGACAAGCGGAGAGTGGTCTGAGAGCTTCCTTACCGAGGCTGCTACCTCAATTTGCCCTCCTCTCTCCTCCACGGATTGGGAGACCAAGAACTTATCAATCCGAGACAATGCTGAGGACGCCCCCGAGCGTCCGTTATCAAAGGTGAACTCCTTCTTGGAGAGCTTTCTAAAGCTGTCGAGGCACTAAGCATCGGATAGCCCATACTTGAGTGTCATTGAGTGCCAAGCAGAGGCTTCCCTCCTATTCATTTGCCTTAGGCCGGCGGTGCCTCGGCCGGCCATCATTTCCTGATGATTGAAGTTCCCTCCCATTATAACGTGATCCACGCTGAAGTTGGCCTAGCTCACCTTTTTCCATAGGTGAGCTCGATCGGTTGAGTAAAGGGCTGCATAGATGTTGATTATGGTTAGCGCTCCTTCACCGGGAGGTTGAAGGGTGACGAACTGGGCTCGACCCTCGACCAAAGTACCATGGTCTGTGATGAGCGGAGAGATCGTTTTGTCCACCAGAATTGTCGTTCCAACACTTATTCTCTGAGAGGGCCCCACTGGGACGCCCTCATTCCATAATGATTCACCTTGCCAGAATTCGACCCCTCTAGCTGGGTCTCGGGCGTCCACCTTTCCAAGGTGGTGTTCCTGAAGTAAGATGATTTGAGGTGGGGTCGGAAGTGAAGCAAGCCAGGCCTTCACCTATTTTGATTTAGTCTTTTTGACCTTCATGCCCCTCACATTGAGGGAGACCACTGTGAGGGTCTTCTCAAACATAAGTTAGTTTATTGCGGGCAACTGGTGGGTTGATCGATCCCGAGGGTTTGGTAGTGACTCCGGTCGCGAACTCGCCTACTTGCCAATCTTCCAAGGGTTCTCCTTGGGTTGGCTCCAGGCTGCTAGTCTCTGGGTTCATCAGGATTGTCATATCCAATCTCATGAACCTTTTCTTTTTCCTAGCGGCCTGAAGGGAGGCCCTTAAGCTGGCCCATCTATTTCTGAGGGCCTGGCGGGTCGAGTCCTCATCGCCCGACCTCATTAGGAGGTTGTGTGCTGGGGCGGCAAAGGCAACTTCATTGTCCAGATTGAAAGTTTGCTCCAGCGCCTTCCAATGAAGGTGCTTCCTTTTCTGAACGCTCACCCCTTTTGCCCCCGTGTCAATGTGAACGAGGATGGTGCATTCCATCCCCCCCCCTGCTTAGCTCTTCTTGCCAGGACCATTCCAACTAAGGCCTTTCGCTGATGGTGAACTTGAACCTCAAGATCTGCTCTTCCAGTTCTAACTCCACTTGGTGGATGAGGTCTGCCCACGCTGAGTTGGGAATCCACTCCGCCTCAGGCTCAATGGCTGGCCCTACATACCTAATGCTCAAAGGTAGGCTCGGTAAGGTATGCGGTTTGGAGTGCATCAACACTCCCTTTTGGTCGTCCTTTTCTCTGAATAGGACCGGCCAGATCCTAACCCTGAAAGGTTCTTTGTTTTCCGATGCTGAGATTCCCGAGGATGTAAAATAAGATTGGTGCACTTCTTAGTGCAAAAGACCTCTCTTCCCGCTAGGGGTGACCTCCCTTTGGGGGGTGTGGAGGAGAGCCTGAGGAGACTCCTGTCTTGTGGGCACCCAGGTTGGGGTGTTCCTCTTCCTCCCCTGGAAGATCCAGCCACCCGTCGGTTCCATTGGGGGCTCGCTTAGATCTGGGTCCTCTTTGCTATTCTTCCCTTGGGTGGCAAAGGGGTTGGAGGTTGCCTCCCATGTTGCCCTTTGGGATCCTTCCCATGCTAGGAGGTTTAAGGGTGCCTCAATGTTTACTGTGGGAGTGCAAGCTGATCCTTGCTCCTTCTCCGAGTGTAACTCGGCCTTGGGGCAAGTAATGGGTTCTGGGAGATCGGACATCTCGTGATCCCTCATCCCTTTGCTGTCCGGGATCCTTGAACTTACAACTTGAACCGATCCCCCAAAGTCGGGGTTACCCCCCTCTGATGGCTGAGCTGGGGGCTGGGGGGATTCCATTGCCGCCGGGGAGTCCTTCCTTGAAGCAACTCCTTTCTTTTTCTGAAGCTTGGTTGGAACACTTGGTGGCGGCCCCGGCCTGATGGAGCTGCTAACATTCTGAGCTAAGTCTTTTGGAGCTGAGGCCCCCCCTGAGTTCTCTCTCCGTGGGGAGTTACGATGTGTCGGGCCTTCCTGGGGCCTGGCTAAGTTCGTGTTGCAAGTTCTGGCATGATGCCCGAACTTGCGACATTTCCTACATTGATTTGGCAGGCCGGAATAGAAGATTCTTTGTCTGATGGAGTTTTTGGTGCCGGCTCCCTCAGACATGGATGGGATTCTAATGAATCCCGCAAGTTTAAAGATATCTCGGACCTCCAGTGTGACCATGGGGCCGGCTGGCCTTTTAATGTATGAATCTTCCGCTTCTATGTCCAGCACTTCTCCTAGTTTGCTGGCCATTATGGTTAGGGCCTTAACATTCCTGAACTGTTCGTGCAAGTCTGGGAATTGCACTTTGATTATGTGCGTTAGGAGCGCTTCAGCTCTTTGGGCACTAGCATCAAAGTCAGGGGAGAATCTGGAGAAGGAGAGGCTAAGCCCGCTCCAGTCCACCATGGTGAGTTTCCTTGTTGCTATTACCCCTTCCTCGCTATCGAAGAGGATCAGAAAGTACCCTCTTGTCAAGAGGGTGGTGGAAGCGAAGGAGGTGGGCAAGTGTAGTTTCAGGCACTCGTGAAGGGCTTTGAAAGAAGCTCTGCCCCCCAATGTCCACCCAATGACGGTTCTGCGGGCCTTTTTTGCAATTGTGCCCTGCATCTCTAGCACCATTTCGGCAGGGAACTCTGTTTCTACTTCTATGTTCGGGTCCACTGGCGATGGGCCTTGGTGATCCACCCCCGTGGGGGCGGTCTGTCCTGCTCTGTAGGTTGGATGCGTGGTCTGAGAAGTGTTAAGTGGAGTGGCCGAGGTGGTGCTTTGCTTTCCTCTTGCCGCAAGCCCCTTGCTTGAGATTGGTTCTTTGGCTGGGAGCTCTTCCGTTGCTCCCCGCCACTCGGCGATAGCACCCCGGAGTTTCGAGCCCTCTCCTTTGCCCGATATTGCCGAACTCGGATCTATAATGCGGGAAAGAGAGAAGGAGGTTTTGGAAAAAACTTGAAAACGAGAGAGGATGTCGGGAGCCCTGGCCGCTTCCTTTGCACTTTGCATTGTGACCTCACGATGGGAACTCGACGGAGCTGACCGTTGGGGGCGCTCCCCACTTGCTTCTCCATCGCTCCCTCGAGCTTGATGTCTCTGCAAAGCGCTCGTTGGAGCTGGGTCGCCCGGCGCGGCGGCTACGAGCTTTCCTTTGTTGAGCAACCTTTCCGAGGCTAGGATGTTCGTCTCCTTCGTACCTTCGTTGGCGCCGTGCGCCGAGAGGACGGAAGACCCTTTGGCAGCAAGAGAGAACTCCTTGCTTCCGAATGAAAGAACTTTGGCGCCGCCGCCGCCGAGGCTCGAATTAGGGTTTCCGAGCCCCAAACGGGCGCTGCGCCTAGCTTTCCGAACTCTGAGAGCTAGCAAAGATGCTTCGTGCATCGTGGAAGTCTGCCGATCTTCTAGATCTGAGCAGATATCCATCATCGCCAGCTAAAAGCGCTTAAGAAAACACTAAAATATGAAGAAATCGGCCAAGAGAGTTGAGGGTTTCTCTAATACGCATCCAAGAATCAGAGAGCCCATCTCCCTAGTCCCTAGTCCGACTTTGTGAAATGACTTAAGAGGTGTAGAATAAGTCCATGTTTATTCCTTGTGGAGTTCACTAATGGACTTGGAAGTTGTGTAACTTGAGGGACTTGCCTTATTCATGTCCCCAAATAGAAAGGGGTCAAATTAACCCATAACCTTTGTTTAAGAGTTTGTGCGATTCACAAATTTTGATTACACTCTCTTCACAATTCCACATTGAATTTTAATCAAATATTTATTTTTTTTTGCACTTGTTTGTTTGTTCAGTTGAGCATGTCATGTCAACTTGACTTTATATTGGGCATTTAATACAAGGCCATATATTGTGACTGCACATGGCCCATATGGTCACCATGGCACAAGTACTTAAGCTACAAAGCATTCCTCTAAAGTCACTTCCCTCCCATTCCCAAACTAAAAACAAAAGCAAAAACTCCTTAACCATCCACATTCACAAATTCAAAGAGTGGATTTTTTTTTCCAAGTTGGAAAGACGTTCAATAAACATCATATTGCATTCATATTTGGCATAATTATGTCATTTAAAAATTCAATCATAAAGACTAGTGTGGGCAATATGTTTGACCATTTCAACAAATTTATTGATTGCATTTTCATAAATCCTCCACAATGCAAAAATTTGCCCAAAAATAAGGTGAGTGGATTACATTTCAATGCAATCATCTGAAAAATCAAAATGCAAATCTATACATTTTCACATTCTTCTTGCCTAAATCTACAACTCACACAAGGTTTTGTTGAATACTCAAAGCCATTGATTCACAAAATGTTTGTTGCATATCAAAGTCCACAATATGATTTTGCTATCATGAGACTAGAAATTTGAAGAGCATCTCCACCCACACCCCCTATATGGGCTTATATAATTGTTACCACATCCAACATATTTCTGTTAATTATTTCCCCATCCCCCCTAATAAACATGAAATAGACGGACAGTTTAAAATGACACACTATTTAAAATACAACCACCTAGCTCAATCATTATTGTTGACCAAAAAAAAAAATTTAATTCTATTTACAAGACCCTTTCGAAGGCATTGTATCTTGGGCATTTTTCAATCCCAAAGTGAGTTTCATATTTATTTGACTGCTATATATCATCCAAAATATAATGAATGAAGCATATTATAAAACTTGGACTAATACCCCCATCATAAACAGTGGGTAATTTATAGTGTACATGTGATCACATTGTTGTGGTGGATATTGGAGTTGCATTAACTAAACCCTATTAAACCCACAACTTATCCCTATTAAAATCTAGTTATTATATTTTGGGTACATTTTTGTTTTATGACAAATTGTTGATAAACAACTAAATATGTACATACATTGAATGAATGATTTTTTTTTTTCGGAGGGGGTTAATTTTCTCCATTTTGTGAAATATATTTTAGGCAAAAAAAAAAATTGTTACAAATTCATTGTTTGTTTGAAAAAAAAAAGGCCAAAGAATGAAAGATTTTTTTAAAAATAGCCAATTTTTTTCATAAATTCTTACAATATAAAAGCATGCTGAAGATTTTTTACTTTCATATTTTGAATATCTCCAAATTTGGCTAAATATATTTATGGATGATTGCTAGTTGAACAATATCACCAAATTGATTTATTATTATTATTGTTATTGTTGATATGTTCCAATTAATGTTTTTTTCATAATTCTAGTATCATATCATATGTGACCATCTCAAGAGGGATTTAACATTAAATGGTGACAAGTTTTACAACATGTTCAAAAAGTTAAAAAGTTGATACAAAAAATCAACAAGTAGCACATGGAGCCCATCTTACAACACCCAACAAAAGGCCACAATCAGGGACATGTATTTTTCCCCCAATTTTGTCATATAATTGTTTTTGTGAAAATCCCCCCACCCCTTTTTATGGTTGAAAAATCGACAAAATTTGTAAGATTTTTTTTACTAATGATGGTGCTATCATTTCTATAAATGTGATGTAAGTTAACAAAATTCATTGCAAAAGAAACATAACCAATTTTTTTTAATGGCAAATTTTAGTCATGTGGTGACCAAAAAAAAAACAGTTAATGAATGGCCTTCAAAATTTTGAACCAAAGGATTTAAACAAAGCATCATAATGTGATGACATAATGGGTGGAATAGTCATCATGTTGATTAACAATCAATCTCAATCACACCACCTTCACATTGACCAACCCCCTTCATTGGATGTTAGACATATGATTTGTGGCAAGTCTTCAATGTCATTCCACTCCATCAAATGTGAGTTGCATCACTAACACTAATGAAAGTTCAAAAGCAAGGTTTCTTGTTAATATTGATTTGAGATTTTAAGATTTCTGTGTTGCAGTAAAATGATATTTTGTGTTTGTGCCTTGATAGATTTAATCTTGAATGTCCAAATTGGGCAAGTTGCAATGGTGGCAAGTGCAATGAAAAAGCTACAATGGCAAGAGGTGCAATGGAAAAATGTGTAAGGGGAAAACATTGTCGTTTCTAAAAGCGAGCCTCCAAAGTTCATGAATGATTTTTGTAGATCTTCTTATTCATACTTTGACATGTTATATGATGTTACATTCAAACTTAGATATTTGTTGTTTGTGGTTTTTTTAATGTCTAGAGTGGCACAATGGCAAGGTATTGGTATATTTTTGCTTTTGAAGGTATGTATGAATTTGGATTACTTTTTAATTGCAATCAACAACTACAAAATATGTTTATGGGTTTTTGAATGTCAACACATAAAAAATTGGAATGTTGCAAGTTGTAAAAAAAAGAAGTTTTGAAATGTAATTGGCTATCACATTCAATGTTTAGGTTCTTCATTAATTTCAATGTTCATTGATTTATTTTCTTTACATATCTTACTTTCTTTTTTGAATCTAATCCCACTTGTTTTCAAATCATGAATGTTGTGAATGTTTTGCATGTTTTCCAAAACCTAGTTTTTTTTAATGTTGTGCAAATCATGTGTGTTATGCAACTTGTGTGAAGTGTATGTGTGTTGTGTTGAAACAAAAACATTTGTGTCTATCATGCATAACTAAATGTTTGTGTTTGTTGTGCATACCTAAGTGGTTTTAGGGTTTCGTCTCTCAACCATGGCACCTTTTCATGTTTCAAGAAACTCTAAGTTTCATCTTATGTTTTAATCATTTGCAACCATCAATCCTTTTCATACCAATGCAAGCTTCAATTCTTGAAATGTAACAAAACCTACTTTATCACCTAATGTGGTCCTAGGTCTTATTACATTTATTTTTATTCGTAATGCATTTTGAAAGGGAAAGGAGAAGGTCTATGATGAATTTTTTTCATGCACTTCCAAAATTCCTACGTAAACCATATTTAAAGAACCAAAGATGAAAAAACTCAAAAAATAAATAGTGGAAATTAATAAGGCCTACCAAAATAGACAGGTTTAAGGTTTATTTGGTTTAAACAATTTTGTGGGGGGTGAGGGATGGCAGGATGAGGATGGTGAGATGCAAGGTTTGCTTCAAGATTGAAGGGAGAATTTGTGTAATGTTGCTAGACCTAAAGTGGTTGTTGGTGCATATTATGTGAACCCTAACAATGCACATTTGAAAAATGAAAAAAAAATAAATTATTGCAAGGTTAACTTTGTCCTCCTTTAGCCTTTCGTAAGTACAAATTTTATTTTATGAAATGCAATTGCATAAATATACCTTGAAAAATAAAACAAAAATCAAAGATGTAAATTTTGTATAGTAGTTTAATTGCCTTTTGTTGTGCATGGTTATGAAATAAATCATGCATACTCCTACAACTTAATTTTTTTAATTTTTAAATGAACCATATTGATTGGTCCATCAAAAAAATAAAATTGAAACATTATGCATGCCCCCAATAGAAGCACCTCTTTGGACCCCAATTGCAAAATAGAAACAAATGTGGTCCCTTAGATTTCAACTTTTTAGTTTATATAATGGGAGTTGAACTTTGGGCAAACCATATGGGATAAAACCCAAGTGCTATTGGGAACATCTTGGGGAACACTTTGGGAACTTGATGGGAACACATTGAGAACAAGGGGGGAAAAAAAATCCTTTTCCCCCAATCCCCTCAAAAGAAAAAAGCTTGATGGTTCATGATTGCATGTTGAACCTTTCCCATTGGTGGCATGAAATTTGTCTTTTCAAAATTGTTTTTCATCAAAAAAAAATTCCTAGGTTAATGACAAAAATCTGGGAACATAAATCAACAACTTTTAACATTCAATAATCACAAAAACCTAAATATTGAAAAGAAAATTAAACCACTTAAAACAAATTATGATAACCACACTATAAAAAATAAAATCTCTATGTAGCCAATTGGATCCACTTCACCCTCCCCCCCCCCGCCCCCTACCCAAAAAACAAAAGCCAACTTGATATACAAGACAAGCACTCACAACTTGTGGTCAACCAATAAACCTCATAAATTTGGAAAAAAAAAGGCTGATCACAACAATAAAGGCAGGCAAGAGTAAGACGCTTTCTAAAGTACAAGTGAATTAATGATTTTATGACCTAATTGAATTCCAAATTGAAACTAATGTACAAAAACCCCCCTCCCCACCCCTCCCAAAACCCCTAAAGCCCTAACTTAAATTACGATTAAATTTAGCTAAATATTTAATAACCTAACTCAATTGATAACTATATATATATAGTTGGTTTTTAATTTATGTATATGTGATATACATACATATACACATATAGGTTTATACTGTATGTATGTATGTATGTATGTTCTGTACTTGATTTTGCACCATTTTTGTGTAAGTGCCGAATTCCGTGATTCGAACGAGAGCAACCAAAAAGACTGGAAAAGGGTACAATTTACAAACACAGTAGGTTCCGCAATCCATAATTGTATCATGTAATTCTGGGGGAAGGAAAAAACAAAAGCCTTCTGTGAAAAAACCACTCGCCTCCCACCCTCCCCTCCAATTCTGGAGACGCAGAATGTCGTCCAGGGTGTGTAATGTCCGGTTGAAAAACCGCAGTTCCGACCTCGTTGGAGACGAGCTTCTCTGGACGCGCTGCTCTTCTTCTTCTCTTCCTCTTCGCTGCGAAGAAGAGACATTTCCTTGTGTTGTTTTGATTAAGTTTTTTTATTTTCCTTATTGCAGAGCAAGATCCGCAATGGGAAATACTATAGCCATGGCGGAGCAAGTGCTGGAGCAGCAAGAAACGGTAAGATCTCACTCTCGTAGGGTTATTATTGTTCACTCCACAAGCGCTGGTGGCTCTACTTCTCCATTCCAGGGTTTCATGTTTCTGGCTATACAAAAACAATAGAGGAGGTGCTGCCAGAGCGATTTGTGGCCGGATCTAGTTTCCGTTGTATGTTTCATCTGGTCTAGATTTTGATTTCCTGTCGTCTGGGGAATTGCCGCACCGGACCTAATTACAGACAGATTTTCCGATACAGAAATCTCTAGGAGGAAGCAACCTAAAGAAAAAGGAAATCTTTTCTCGTGTTTTAGGTCATCGGTTTGTTTCGTTTTCCTTGCCGTTTTCGGCATTTCTACTGTACGGTTGTTCATTCCTTGTTGGAGAACAATCTGGATAAGTGTTTGTTCCCCCGCCCCCCGGCAGATAGTGCGTGCTTTCCCCGTTTATTTCTTCACAGCAAGGTTTCTTTCTGTGTGTTTCAGGTGCAGGACACGAGTGAAGAAATCCAGGAGAATGTTACGGTAGGTTCAACCTTTTTTATGTGATCTTTGGTTTTGATGTTCCTCCTTTTGGTTTTTGTGGCATTCTATTCTTTTATGACCACTGAAGTAGCCTTATTCTAAGTTTAGGGTTTGAGGGGTCACTTTCCAAGATAAGTGATCCACTTGAATACCAAGAGCAGTAAGTAAGGGGATCTTTTAGTATCAATGAACAACCAGTTGAAGGACCTAATCAAGAGGATATTCTCCTCTGGCTGTGAATCCAAAGAATTTGAGGATGATGCAATTGGAGGGTTTCTTATGTGGAAACAGAGATGCATGAGATGAGATGTCATAGGATTTCCTTGATGTTATGTGAATTTGTATACCTGTGTGAACCAATCATTCTGTTTGGTCATCTATGCAATACGTAATGTAGTATGGTGCATCAGTGAGCAGATCAGACAATTGACAGTTGCAACTTAGATCACCAGAGGGATTGAAACCAAAACTGATGATGTGGAGTTGCAAATTTTGTTTCAAACCATGTAATGTTGTCTACTTTTTGCAGGAGACTGAGGAAGTCAGCACTGAGGAGGAAGAAGAGAAGCCCAAGATTACAGTATGTAACGTTTGTCTCTGGACCTTTTTTCTTTTTTTTAATTTTATTTTCCTGTGTGTGTGTGCATTCGTGGAGTTGAGGGTGGACAAAGACATTTGAGTATGTGCATAGGACATTTAATTCTTCTATTCATGGCCCCTGCAAATTCTCATCCTCAATTGTTGAGAGATATGTTTATGAAGCTGAGCTATGAGAGTTTAGATCTCAAGGTATGTTGCCGGGAGTGGCTTGCAGGTGGAGGATGTAAAGACCGCACCCATGGACTATCGTTTTCCTACTACAAACCAGGCCAAACATTGTTACACTCGCTACAATGAATTTCACAAGTAAGTTTTAATGGTCCTAAGAGTGTTTGATCTTTTTCATGTATTGGTTGCTATGGTGTCCTCTGCAGTGTGGCAGGGGATCAAAATACTTCCTCATGCCAACCTGTGGGCAAAGTCATGTTTTCATCATTTGTATATTTTCTTTTTCTGTTGGTTGCAGACTCCCCATGTGAGTTTCTATTCTAAGTATTGCCATCAATAGATCTGGGGGTTTTGGTGTGTACTTTTAGGAACTAGCAGATCCATAGTGTACCAATTTTGCTGCACTGGTGGGATTTATGACATCAAAATGCAACTTTCCTTACCTTTGTTCAAAGTCCTTTGACAAGATTGAACTTATCTCAAGGGAGTGGAGGCTGTGGGATAGACTTTAGGTCCCCATATTGGTCCATAAGAGGATGCAACTCATTATGATCCATCACATGAGGAACAGATATTTGATAGTTCCAACAGAAATTACCAAGCTTTGCTTGATGTGACATGTACACAAGTTACAACTCAGAAACAAATTGGATGCAGGTGTGCTTCTGAGAAGGGAGATGATGCAAGAGAGTGTAAAAAGTATGCCAAATACTATCGCTCATTGTGTCCTGGTGACTGGGTACGTGAATAACAAGTTTTTTGAATATTTAAAATGCCTTATACATTGGTCAGTATTTTACATGATCTGATGCACATGAATGTCTGTTTATCATCTTTTGGTGGGTTGATTTCAGACAACTCCCCCCTGGTCAAGCTCTTGGTTACTTTTAGCATAAGACTGACAGTTTAAAGGTGTTCAGAAAATATTTTGATTGGTCTGAAAGCAGGACTAAGCATAATTGAGAAGGAATGTTTCACAGCTGCATTAGACTTACACAGAGACAGTGACCCCATCCAACTCCCAAACCAAATTACCAGCCTCTTTCAGCTCCCTCTTCTTGTCAGTGTGCAGAGTTTGGTCTATGTCCAAATGGTTATGGCTAAGCAAACATGTGTAGTGTTTGGCAGCCAGTAAGTGACCAGTCAACTTTGAAGAGCACCGAACATGGGTCTTTGGTGGAAGCACTGGAAAGTCCCAGTATGAGGGTTAATGTGGCTGATGAAAATATAATTGACATTGAATGTTTCTTTTGTGCAGGTTGACAAGTGGAATGAGGAACGGGAAAATGGGACCTTCCCTGGGCGGTACTGAGTTCCATGGAGCACTAATAACATTTTAGTAGTGCATCTTTTCAATCCAGCTATGCAATGATTTGCTGCAACTGCTTTGAAATAGTGTCACAGCATTGTTGGTTTCATTTCAAGCTTCTTAGATGGTTTGTCTTTCTTTACAGCTTCCAATTTGGGTTGTTCCAGCAAGGGTGGAGCCTCTGACCTCTTAGGATCAGAGGATGCTTTTAGGATTGTATGTCATACTTGGAAGGGGCAAAGTAAATTAGGTTGGCAAGTTATTTCTTTGTGTTCAGCTGAGGGAAGGAGGTCCAGGAATGGAAGCTCTAATAAGCTTGGAATGTAAAAAGCAAGATTTGCTTATTCTCACTGTTTTTGGCAATTATTATTTCAGCTTTTGTAATATTTCAGCTTTTGTTTGTCATGTCAATTGAACTTTCTGAAATTGTCAGTAACCTTTCCCATTGAAGAGGAATACCTGTGAGGCATGTTGTGGCCAAGGGGTGTCATAAGGGTATGTGCATCTCAGCACTCGTGAACAATGTATGCTCACTGCTAGTGGGGAAAATGCATCAGTTGGGCCAGATAGCATCTCACCATCATTACCCCATGCTTGCAAAATCAATGCATCAAACTGCAAGAGCATACTGCATGAACTTTTGCTCCATTCCGGCTTCTCTACCCACCAAGTTTAAATCTCTTTGATGGCTTCTGCTTTATGTGAAGTATACTAGCATCATATGAAAATACTGGATTCTGTCACATCCGATCCTTCAAACTTGTACATCATGTTTGGGCTACTTGTTAGTTTTTAGTGTTACTGAAATGCTGTTGGTGTTTCTTCATGTCATTGCATGCTTCACAGATGATGCTCATCTGATTTGCTGCTCTTCTTCAGGTGCTGAGGTCTTCAATCTAATTGCTCTGATTTGTGATTCCTGATGCATGCTTGTTGAAGTGTAGATCCTTGTTTGTTAATTCAGATTGGTGTTTTAAGTGCAAAATCCTTGTTACTGCAGATTGCAAATTGGTGTTCAAGTGCAAAATCATCCTTCTTGTTGCAGATTGTAATTTGGTGCTCAAGTGCAAAGTTCTCATTGCTATTGCAGACTGCAATTTGGTTTTCTAGTGTAGCTCCTTGTTATTGCAGATTGCAGTTTGGTGTAATTTGGTGTTCAAATGTAAATCCTTCTTGTTATTGCAAATTGCCATTTGGTGTCAATTGTAAATCCTTTTGAGATTAGTGAGAACCTCAATCACAGATTGCAATCTGAAACTGTGGTATGTAAATGTTCTAGGCCCCTTTTCTCCAAAAGAGGAAAGATGATTTGCTGATTGACAATCTGCAAATGCCTGAGATATGGAAACTTTGAAGATTGTGCCCTCTTGGATCTGAGAGATTGTAAACGACACACAAATCAAGGGCAATTTGTCAAAGATGGGGAGTATATTTTCAAGCTTTCTGACACTTTCTCTCTTTTGAAACAGTTCTTCTGTGGCTGCTGTTGTCAAGAGGCAGTTGAGATTGACTCCACCATAAAGTCCAGCAGCTGTTGCTTATCCTCAAATATTGTTCATGACCTGCATCCCTGAACTGCAAAAGAAAGAGGAATTGTGCTCATCAGTTGAAATTCAAAAAGAATTTGGAAGCTTTTTGAAGAATGTCCTGCAGATTATGGTACATTTTCGAAGTATCAATTGACACAACATAATGATTGTGATCCACAATGCCGATTCAAGATTCTGACCATGGGTGTCATGAAATTTGGTTGTGAGCGGATGAGCCGAGAAAAAATCCACAACATAGATTTGCATGATAGTTGCACTTTGGTTTACATGCAGGATGGGGGAGACATATTTGGGAGCTTGGCTTTAATTGTGTTGTTTTTCCATTGATGGAGACAAAGGAAAGAGAAAACCCAAGGTAGACTTTCAAGAAGATGGGTCCTAAGAAGAAAGGAGGCAAGAAGAAGGGAGGCAAGGGCAAAAAACCCAAAGCTGATTCTGGATGGGCCAAGGTAAGCTCCTCAAATTCTGTCTGCTGATTTGAGTAGAATGAAGAGGAGGCATCATCTGCTGGTACCCATAGTATCTGTGAATCACCTTTCCTTGATGTTTAGAAGAGAACACAGATGATCAGGTTGGTGATCTAAAGTTTTTCTCTAGAAGCAGACCTACACTTTCTTTGCATTTTTTGGCCTGTTGCAAGCTTCTAAAACTATGAATGCCACAAGGTGGGAGGATGCAGTGCATACAGTGGGGAAAATGGGAACGACCTTATGAGTCATTGCCTGATGCTGTGAAGTGGCCAGCATTTGCACCCATTCGTGAGAATATGCTTGAGGCTCTCCAGTGGGTTAGATCTTTGTCTCAACTAATTCTACTTCTTCTGGAAATTCAGCAACAATGCATTGGGTGTTTGCATCTTATATGAGTGGGTGCTTGCAATGTGTATGGAATCCCAAGGAAGACAAGAAGAAGTTTGAAAGTTTAGGAGGACTACATGTTAAAACAGAGAGGCAATTGGATACTGTTGTACTTCTTTTCATGCTGATGCATGATGATGTTCTTGCTTAGTGTGGTTTTGAGTGTAAGCCGCTCATAAAAAATAGTGTACCATCTTTCAGTAGGTATACATATATGCACAATAGGCTTGACAACAGAGATTTCTTCACTTTGTGCAGCTTGAAATCATATGGAGCAAGACCATGGATGAGAGTTTCATAGATCTGGAGCTTTTCTATGTTCCACGCCCCAATCTGGTCTGTCCTGATTTCAACCCTAACTCAAGAACCCTGGAATTTTTCCATGGATGTTGTTCCTCTCAGTATTTACACTATGTGACTGCATGTGATCAATCCCTGGCTGTGATTGTAGGCAAGACTTGATATCCGAGGAACCTACTCGATAAAGAAGTTTACACTGTCTCCATATGACAAACTGCCTGCCCTGACATACCTTGACATATCTTGCATGGCAGTTCTGGAGAATGTGCTTATTCAGGTATGAAGTTGTTGTGCAGACTCCTTTTATAGTTGCTGGCAGTAGGGTCTCACCTAAAACTGAGAGATTTAGAAGAGGCAAATTGCACACTTTCTCTTTTGTCAATTGACAACTCAAATAGGTTCTTCAGAATCTGGCAATAATGCAGAAACACAGAATAAATTGGATCTGACAAGGTCACCATTTGGAACCGTAACAACTCAAACAAGTTCTTATAAAATCTGGCAGCAATGTAGAAACATTGAACAAATTGGATCTTGCAAGGTCACAATTTGGAACCATACCAACTCAAACAAATTCTTCAGAAATCTGGCAACACTGCAGGTTACTCATTGAACAGATTGGATGTTGCAAGGTCACAATTTGGAACTACCAGACCTTAAAACAAATTCTTCAGAAAACTGACAGCGACACAGGAACTTGTATGAAGGAAATGGATCTTGCAACATCATGATTGGAACTGCATCATGGATCATGAATCCCTGTTTGTTTTCAACAGGGTTCAATATGTAGATTGCATGTCATACATTTAGGTCATCATGTTTAGACATGAGAAAGAACTCTAAGCATCAATGACCTAAAATCAGGTGTGTTCTGGGATTCCATAATGTTTCAAGGCTGAGTCCCTCTACTGGAAATTTGCTGGGCAGTTAATTTGATGAATGGAAATTTTACAGTGCAACTCATTGGAGTGGGTGACTCTAGCAAGATCATTTGAACTGAAGAAGGCATTGCTTGAGACCCGAAATCTAAAGGAGCTCATAATTGACACCTGCCCAAAGCTGGGTACGTTGATCATTTGGAGTGAGGAGTTGACCAGCATTAAAGGATTGACAGATTCAAAGATTCTCACCAAATTGGAGCTCTTTTGTCCAAAGCTTGTTGATTTTGAGCGGCCTCCTTTATATGTAAGTGCATGTATGAGCTCATTCATAAACAAGGTACATTATACTCAGAGTCTTCAACTTAGATTCTGCTATCATATTGCTCCTGGCAGAAACACTGAAGGGTCCTGATTGAAGGAGATTATTGTGCTCTGATTTTGACTGGAAAAATTCTGTAAGTTGATTAAACCTGCAAAGGTGTGAAAAATTTGCCTTGAAAAATTCACAGGTGATTGAGAAACCGAGAGTATATCATCCAATGATACTCCAATTGCTGAAATGGGAGGCAGCTGGGGAGCCTGAACCTCCCAAGGAATTTGGTCTGTTAAAGAAAGATCTTGAAGTACAAGATCAGCTTGGTTGGGACTCTCATGCTGGAACATACCCGAATCACCCCCTTCTCCCCCGTACTTTCCTAGTGGGATTTTAGCATAACACAACATGAAGAGAAAGCTTAGAAACTAATTGCAGCACAGGACATTGTACTATTAGTGTTGCAGAACCTTCTTAGTTAATTTATAGATTGCAAGACACCTTGGCCATTAAGGACAACACAAACTGACATAGGGAGAAGAGAATTGTTGGTCTCTAGAGCTTCAATTCTCAAGCCTTGGAGGTCTTGGCTTGTGTGTTCATGTGGGCAGTGGGAAGTACCTGAGCTTGAAGCTTTGAAATTCCATTTTCTTGAGTTGTTGTTTGGTGAGAGTTTTGAATAGGCTGCTGAACAACATCATTGAAACAACCCATCGCCCATGCCTAGACCATTTTGGTCAATCAGCTTCCCATTATTGAAGGTTGTCATGTGCCTTGTGTGCCTTCATACCTCACTTCTATTGTCATGACATCTCCAAGTTGGTACAAGTTGAACCAAATGTGAATCTCATTTTCCTTTCTACCTCCTACAATAGGTAGGTCAATAGCTACTAATATGGTTAAGGAGGTAGGTAACAACCTTGACTATTTGTAATATTTGCCACATTTCAATTGACTATAGGCTATGGCAAAGGCCATCAACCTAGTACTGCTTGCATGCCCAATTGGGTAAATGGCTTACTATAGCTTATAGCTTGTAGTCGTTTTCTATGTTTTGCATATGCATTATGAAGATAGTGGCTACAATTATTTCTTGGTAGTAAATGGCTTTGTTTAGTCATGGGTATAATAGATTGGTAGGTCAAAATGCCTTAGATATTCTTTGGCCCTCAAGACAATTGTACTACTACATGTATTCCTATATTACCTCATGGACAACTTAGGCCATAGACTACCAAGGGAAAGGGTAAGTTGGATTCATTGGTAATTAACACTAGTTTTATACAAGTCAATTTGCACATGGATATTGGGCTTATCAAATGCACAAACCCAAGCTTAAATGGATATGAGGAGGATGGGTACTTTGCCCAATGGTTCGTAGAAAACCTTTATGAAAAAAAAGGAAGAGACCATTCTTTTCATTAATGTAGCAAAAATGTGAACTTAATGAGGATTGTTTGAATTTAGCTATGTTGACATATGATATCTCCATGGAAGATGTCTATGGGCTTGAAATAGATGGTACCCAAATAGAGGATTTAGATATCGTCATGATTAAAAAGTTCATATTGCCCCCCACCTTTGCATTCCAACAAATGTTAGATGGTTACCAAGTGGGTTTAGATTTGGTCATTTCTCTTTTGGTGCCAAATGATTAATACCATGGTCCTACAAATCTTGTACATGTGATTGAAAATGATTGGGTACAACATCCAATCCATCATGAAAATGAAGATCCCAAATATGTCAAGTTTGGTTCCCAATTGACCATTAAGGAACTTGAAAAATATAAATCCTTGGTGATGGAATTTTGTGATGTATTTGTTTGGTTTTAAAGAAACCTCAAGCGAATTCTTCCTAAAATAGCCCAACATTCAATCCCATTGGTCTTTGACATCGAACCAATTTGCCAAAAGTGTAGAAGGTTGAATCCAAGGATGCAACTCAATTTAAGGCAAAATTGGAATGTTTATTACAAATGAGGTTCGTTTGGTAAATCAAGATCACAAATTGGTTATCACACATTGTGTCGATGAAAAATAAAGGTGGAAACAAATTAAAAGTATATGTTGATTATAGGATTTTGAATGCCCACACATTCAAAGAACATTTTCCTTAACCTTTCATTTTTCCCATTGGGGATGAGGTAGCAAGAAAAGAATTATCATACTCCTTGATCAAATTTGGCCACAAATTGTCAAATAATTAATTAAATTTCAAATCTTAACTTTGGCACTTGGTTTTTTAATTTTGAAACTTTGATAGGGAATGGTTATAAAAAATAACAAACCCAATTTTTTAAGCTTATGGTATAAGCTAATGTGTTTAGACTAATTTAGTCTTAAGTTCTTGAATTTTAAGGTTTGCAATTCAAACATGACAATTGAAATCTTGCAAATTTTTTGTTTTATAGAAATTTAGGCACATGTAATAAATATTTTTTCAAAAATTCAACAAAAAAAATTTAATTCATGTTGAAATCATTCAAATAATACAATATACAAATTTCATGGATGGTTACTTTAACCACAATAAAATGTCCATAACACTTGAAGATTGGCACAATATAGTTTGCGCATGTGGGAATGTTTGTTTATTTGGTGATGCCATTTAGATTGTGTAATACACCATTTTGTTTTCAAAAAGTCATCACATTTTTTCTTTGAATTTTTGTGAAGGTCAATGGTAGTGGTCATTGATGATTTTAGTGCACAAACATCCAAGAAGAACATCTATGAATGTTCAAAACATGTTCTTCCAAATATTTAAAGAAGTGAACATTTCCTTGAAACCAAAAAAGGTGTATTTAATTTTCAAGTTGTTATTTAGGGTATGTTGTTTCAAGTAAGGGTAAGGAACCAAATCTTAAAAGGGTGGAAAGCATTGTAAACTTACAACCTTCAACCTTCAACCACAATTAAACAAATGTAGAAAGTCGGGTCATAATGAGTAATATAAGGACTTCATCAATGATTATTCTACCAATGACCAACTTCATTAGGAAAACAATGAAATGTGAATGGACCTAGGAATTTTAGGAAATGTTGAATGTTTTAAAAATTAAACTTGCCCCCTTTGTTTGTTATCACCAAATTGAAATGAACCATTCCATGTTTATTATGATGCCTCAAAAGTTGCAAATGGTAATAGTTTATGTTAACCAAATGACAAAGGTAAAAACCATCCTATAATTTTTGCTAACAAGTAATTCACAAATGTTGAACATAATTACATTACCAATGAACAAAAGTGTTTAGCGATGGATTTCAATGTCAATAAGTTTAAACATCATTTGCTCATGAATGCCATCATGTTTTTCATAAATCACATGACTCTAAAATACATTGTCAACAAACCAAACCTTAGTGATAGACTTATTTTGAGGCTATTACTTCTCATCAAATTTGATTACATGGTTCAATATAAACTAAGGAATTTGAATAAATAAACACACCATCTTTTTCAATTATCCATGGAACTTGTATGGTTGAAATTAATGAAGATCTTTTGAATGCCAATTTATTTGTCATGGATGTTTTACATGCATGATACAAACATATATTTGATTTTTTGAATATTCAACAATTACCTAAAATATGATTGAAGGGTGAGAAGCATAAGGTTCAAGTTAATATAGCCATTTCATTTTCTTTTCAAGAAATTTTTATCACAAAGGGGTTGATGGCCTTTTATGAAAATGTTTCACACATGAAGAGGTTCCATCCATTCTTAATACTTGTCATGAGAGTGCTTGTGATCATTTAATTAATCAAAAGGCCCTCAAAGTTGGTTATTGTGACCCATTCATTTTAGACAATGTGATGCATGCCAACAATATGTTATGAATGATTTTCATTTGGGTTTTTTGTTGAAGATTTTTCTTCCTTTGGTGCCCAAACCATTCCATCCTAATTTTTCAAGAAGGATGCAATATATCATTGTGTCAATTGAATATTTGACCCAAGTGGATAGAGGCCCAAGGTTGTCAAATTGGTAGACATTAAACCAATGGTAATTTTCCTTTATGAAAATTACATTTCACAATTTGTTTGCTTTAAGACCTTGATTTGTGATTAAGGTTTTCATTTTTAAAATGATGTCATTGTTAAATTAACAAAGTTATTCAACATTAAACATAAGAAGAAAATTCCTTACCACCTTCAAACTAATGGATTAATTGAAAAGGTGAATCAAACTTTTGTTGGGTGTAGTCATGGTAACACATATTAGAACAAATGTAACCAATGTTTGGTTTCTCATGTTTTTAGTGTCAAAACTATACTAATGTTGCACGTTCAAAATACTTTTACAAGATATCCTTTTATAATATATTATGGAAACATGTGGAATAATTTGGATTGAATCTAATGATGATAGATGTTTTAAAACATACATAAAACATTGTAACTACTGTTTTCCTTATTTAAAATTAATTTAAAAAAATTGAAATGACATAATCATTTGTAATAATTATTTAGACCTTTACGCAATCATATAATATGTCATGACCAAAAAAAACGAATATTTTTGGCCACTACAAAAGTCATGGGTTTCTAATCCATCACATTTTGAAACCAAATTGACAAACATTACTATTGTTTTTCAAATAGTCAAATGGAGTCCATCAAATTGAGTTCACATGGGCAAGTTTGATTAATTTTATCTTGTTTCCACCTTATATGTATCTTATGCAATATATGGTGGATTCTAAACAAGATTGGGATATCAAATCGACCATTACATTATGGGCCTATAAAAGGTCTTAAATTTGTATTGCCACATTTTCATTGGTATTTGGAATGGAATGCATGTTATTAGTGAAATTCGAGGTACCATTTTTGAAGATTGCCATTTGATGAGTGTTTAGATAATTCACAATCATTGAAGGATAGGTTGGAAAAACTTAAAAAATTAAGCAAAGATCCCCAATTATTAGTTGAACATGTGAAGATAGCTTAGAGGCAAAGGAAGGTTTATTTTAATATGAATATTAAATAAACGACTTTGGGTGTGAGCATGTGGCTTATGGTGCAAGATGCTAGGGAATTGACATTTCCTAGCAAGTTTGATGTTTTGTAAACCAACTTTTCCATTGTCAAAAATGGTTTGGACTTTTCAACTTGAATTAATGGTAATCATTGCAAGGAATACAAAATGTCATATGTGTAGATTTGATGGGAGATTGCATGGAAACATTAATAGAAATTAACGAAAATGTAACCATTTTATTTTTTACTACATCTGACTACATGCAACTATTAGTTGTTTGCGAGTAACTTTGAGAATAATTTACAACTATAAAATCAAATTTCCAAACTTTTGGTCATTCCTATAATTTTTGTGTGGCTACTTTGTGACTATTGATGTTTTCATTCTATGGGCTAGATGGTCTTAAAGTATATTTTCATCCATAACTAGGTTGTTGTGTCCCATTAACCATAAATAATCATGAAATTAACATACAAATTGTTATTTGAATCTAAAAATTGATATTATTATTGTAATTACTATTAAAATGTTATTATGTCTACTGAAATTATTATTATTATTATTATTATCATCATCATCAATAAATATTGATTATTATGAGTGAAATAAAAATAATAAAAAAAATAGGTAGCCTAGGGGCCATGTGACCTAGTTTGTCATAAGTGTCACGTGGCCTAACCTAACTGTTTACTTATTTATGATTATTTACCTACTTGCCTATTTCCCAAATTGTCATGTGACAAATTTTGATAGGTTATCAAAATGGTTACAAACTTGAGCCACATAAATTGTATTTATATGATTTGGTCAAAGGTTATTTATATTTGTTGACCACAAATTTCATCCAAAAATGAATGATGCCAATACATTTTGTTGTTTGCAAGTAATGAACATTTGTGACAAAAAAGTGGTCACAAACACTAATTGCAAATTTTGATTTTTCTTCTCGTGAAATGATATTTTATGGTTGTCTTTGTTCAATTTTGGAATTCCCCACTCCTAATCATATTTTAATAGTAATGTCAACAAGAGTCATGTGATGATTTAAGGTTCAAGATGTAGGTAGAGAACATTGTAAAAATTCTAATTTAACACAAAGTGCAAAAACAAGATGGTTACATCATGATTTTTATAAGTAATTTGAAGAAAGTATTTTGAATGTCATGGAATTTTATGCCTTTTTTAAATCTCCAATTAAATCATCCCAAGCGGTATCACATATGATTTTAAGTAGTTAGAATATAAATAAGGGGTCCAAAGTTTAGCCTTACAAACTACAATTGGTGTTGTTTGTTGAACTAACAATTATGCATGAAAAATATTGGTTATCATTACTTTAGGTATATGTAAAAGTCAAAGTTCACAAACATTTTGATCCATACTATTTTTACACTTTTCCTTTCCATTATATATCATATTCTTAATATAGTTGATGTATCCGAACCATAAAAGTAGAAGGTTCATGTCGTAGATGCAACAACGGCTTATGACTATAAGAAATCATCTTGAAGGTATATGATTCATAAGATCATGTAACCAATGATAGTGAACAACTCCAAGTTCTAAATATCACACCAAAACAACTTCATTGCCTTCATAAATGACCACATATAAAACATTGGGTTCACTATCATTAGTAGGTTATGTTTGATTAAGGAATGAATGTCGGGGGTCAATTTATGGTGCCATGGTTGAATTCACGTAGGTTCCAACCATGAGTGCACAATTCATATGGTTGATTCTTCTTCATATGGCTATTCAATCACTTTCATATCCAAAGATGACTCATGAAATTATCATTTGTTCACTTGTGTAACCTATGAACCTTGGGATGTAGAATCATTGTTTGTCATTTAATTCAACCAAATGACATTTTAAACAATATAAAGTTATGAATGATCTCGTGCAACATATAAGAAAATAAATAAAGGTGAACTCAAGTTATTTTTTAGCAAATTCAATGTTTTGGTGAAGTTTGGGATAGACAATTTAGTAATAAAATCAAACTCAAATGGAGTAGATGTAGTTATAAAATTCAATGATGAACCTTGCCTACAAGGAATTTAATAATGTAGAAAGGCTTAAATCCTTATTTAACTCATTATAGTGGAAAATAAAAAAATACATTTTGGGTGTGAAGGATTTTTCATTATAATGGCAAATAAGAGGAAAATTGAATTTTCATGCCTTGATTGGAGGTTTATCCTAATGAATAATCTCCTTGGATGGACATCAAAAGGTGATTGGATGAAGTTGAAACTCTCCCAATGATTAGAATGTTGAAAGTTGGAAAATATAATTAAACATGAGTGAATGGGTAATCTTGGAAGTAGCCTTGAAATCTTTCACTTTCTCTTTCTTGGACCTTGGAAGAAATTGATTTCTTTTTCACTTTCATTTTCTCACCTTTTGACTAATGACTTGTGGCTTTCACTTGGCAAAATGTTGTTATGAGTTTCCTTTAATTAGTGTTTGTGTGTTGCTTTTCATGTGTTCATGCTTGAATGTGTTCGTGAACACATTATGACATGAAATTAAATATGTTATAATTGGAATCATAAGTTTCCTTATGATTCAATTTGAAATAAATTTGTTTTTGTAGTTTTTTTTCATTATTAAAATAAGTAGGTTGAAATTTTATGTGTTTAAACCGGTGTTGTCCAGTTATCTAGTTCAATCCGGTTATCAATATGTATAATTAACATATATGTATATATACATTTTTGAAACTTGTGTCAAATTTTAAATATATGAATATACATATCCAACGCATGGATATATTTGATTGATTATCTATGCATATCCATATCCATTAGCTAGTGTATTGTTCATTGATAACCTAATACATATTCATGTTCGTCATAATATATGTTTACGTCTAAATATGTATTTGACACTATGCATATCTAGATTTTAAGGTTTCTGATTTTTTCAAGGTTGAAAAATATGCATTCAAGTGCTTGAGGTTTAGCAAGTTTTTACTATCTCAAACCCTAAATGGCCAAAAAGCTGCACTTTCTTTTGTGTTTGTTGTCATTTTGACAAAGCTTGGTGTGGTAGCGGGGTTTTTTTTGTCTATGCATTCCTCCTATTCTTGCAAATCTTGTGAGTTCATATGAATTTTTTATTCCTCTTGTAAGAGTAAAAGCATGTTTGTTTTGTTGTTGATACTACAAATAGACTACTTGGATGCTAAAGACTACAAGAATTCATATGAGTTGTTCATTTTTCTTGCAAGAACAAGAGCATGTTTGTTTTGTCGTTGCTACCACAAGTAGATTACTTTGTTGTTGAAAACTACAATAACTCATATGAGTTTTTCATTCCTCTTGCAAGAGTAAGAGCATGCTTGTTTTGTTGCTACTATCACAAGTAAACTACTTGGTGCTAAAGACTACTTGGTTGTGTTTGAAGATAAAGTTGCTTTCGCCAAATAGTTGGTTCTTCAAGCCATTTTAGACTACCACCCATCTTAGGAAAATTAAATGTCAAGCTTATGTTGTGTGTGGTAATCAATTCGTGCACATCACCTTTCAATTGGCCCTTTTGCAACTCACTTGATTCTAATAATTTGATGTTGGGTGAATGAATAAACAACACAAAGTTTTTCCATTGAATTTTGTATATGTTGATCAATATTATGGATGATCTGGTACACACATAGTATGCTACTTGGGAGCTTTCAACATCACAACTAGTCCTCTCCATTGGAAACTCTTGCAAAAAGCCAGGTGTTCTATTTAATGTTTCATGTTCCTTTTTGCTCCCCATTGCTATTCAATATGAAATTTTTGATCAAGTTCATTCACTATAAACAAGAGGGAAACAAAACATTATTCTTCAATATTCAGTTTTGTGTAAGTTGAATGTTTGAAGTTATGGTTAATTATTTTTTTAATATGTGGGTACTGGGTCTATGAAGTATGATTACTATTGGCAATGGGGCATCAAAGCTATTAGCAATTAGGTATGACATGCACTCTAAAGGATCTTTAAGTTCTTGGACATCTTTTATTTTCTTATTTCCTTATTTGGTTATCTTTTGGTTTGTCCTTTTTGTGTCTTGACAAGTTAACCATCATCATGGTTAAGCCTTCCAATTGCTGCTAGTTTATCACAAAACTTGTGTACGTAATTTCACATAGGGTATTGACTATTGACCCACTATAAGGACTTGACACTGGGGAGATCATGGTATTAGTCACCAACATAAATTTTATTGTTGAAATTCATTGAACATGCTTGTGATTGTCAACATCATTTAACATGTTCTTTAGTTTTGTCAGCATTTCTTTAAGGTTGGGGTTTCATCTTTTTCTATTTTCTCATATGTTGTTGGAATTAAAATTTCAATAACCTTATCATTGGTTCCATTTCTCAACTCTATTCAATTTAAATAAGATTGCTTCATTTTTGTTTTCTGATCTTGTTTTTTGTTCTAAAATCTCAATAACCTTGTTAGTGGGTTATCTATTCTATTCAATTTGAAATAAACCTTAAGTATGGGAAATTTAGTCATTACCCTCTATATAGGCCTCTTTTTGCCTTTGGCTTAAATGTTTGCTTTTACAAATGCAAGCTAAAATGAAATGAAGCTTACCTTCACAAGTTTGTTGTGACTTGAATGAGGATGTTATTGGTTTTTCTAATTAACTACACATCCAAAAATGTTATCTAATTTTGTGATGGAGCTTCCTATAACTTCTAGAAATGTGATAGAAACTTGGACTCCAAATTTATAATTAATCTTTTGCCCTAGCTTTTTGGCACATATTATATATCATCATACATGCGTTGCTAGGAACTAGTTTAATTGGGGGAGGGGGGGGGTGTAATGGTAGCCAATCATTGCCATTCATGATGATTGGTATCATGTTGAAATTGGGAGGTTTTTTTAAAAACAAAGTGAGTTGTTTTGCCAAATTGTTTCATGAATTCGTCTATGTATTTCATGTGTACCCTAACTAGCATGGAAAATTGCTTATACATGATGACAAGCAACTATGACAATTCCATTGGTGCATATTAGCTTGATTAGTCATGTTTTGATGTTGGTAGTATAGCTGATGGAATTGTAGGTATGATTGATAGGGCTAGGTTAGGTGATTAAGATTTGTTTAAATGATTGAACACCTAACAAATGCGCATGGCACAAAGGTCAGTTTGTAAATTTTCAGTAGTAATTATGTGTTTTTTCCCATGTGCACCATGTTGAAGTGTTTTTTCAAGACTTATTATATCCCTTGTTAAGTAAAATCTACCATTGTACACATACTATGAGTTGTAGGAATAAAGATCATCATTGAAATGAGCATGGTATAAATATCCACATCCATCCTGAAATTGCATAAAATCTGATTTGTATAGTTGTGAAAGATGAATGAAGATAATGGTCTAATATTTTGTGACAATTTCAAGGTTATGAGTTATGATTGCCCTCATTATTATTACATTTTGGTAAATCACTAAAAGTTACATGACATTTATTTGCATATTTTTGTGGAATTTTTTTTTGCAACCATTTTGACATATCACTTAAATCTATTACAAGGTTGAGAGTTGAATCAATCAGTTTACAAAGATTAAGTTTCTACTATTGACCAACTATCTTTTTCCTTTTATTATTGGACCCCTAAATTTTCCTATTTCTAGGAGCAACTTAATTTGAACTTTTTACCCACATGGTTCTTATCCAAATGGTAGGTGACAGACAAGGAGCTATGTTTGGTGGCTTGACAAATGCACCATTGCAGCCAACACCCAAAAAGAAATATCGAGTAAAGCCTTTTGTTTGTTTACAAACTTACATTTTTTGTGCAATTAGTTGCAAGTGTCCATTAAGTTATAATGTCCTTTCAAGACAAGTATAATATTATCTTAAAAGGATTTGAGTCATTATTTACAAAGAAATGTAATATTTGCTAGCCTTTCTCTCCCTTTGGAGACTTAGGGCTTTCTAGATTTCATTACGGGGGCTAGAAATATTTGATGGAGATTTATGTTGCTCTTTGTTGTTTTTGAGAAATAATGGAGCTATAGTAGGTGCAAGTGGTGTCAAACATCATACCAAAGCCTCAAGTAAGTATATTTTGTCAATGTTTATCATTCAAAGGCAATGTAAAGATGAATAGACAAATTGTTGTGTAGTTTCTCAACTTCGTCAAACCAACATCTTGGCATTCTTGCAATACTTTGCACCATCACCCATGATTTGAAATGCATGATTGTGTGCCAATATTTTTTAATGGCTAGGTCAATCTTTGAGGTTGTTGGGTGCAAGTGTCAATGAGAGTAGTCTTTTTTGTACATTAGTGCATGATATTGAGAATGGACTTGGGCATGATTTTTTTCAATTTTGTAAGTGTCAATGGAAATGGAGATCAACTTGTGGGTGAAAGCATATTAGGGTGTCACAATTTCGGCAAATCAGAAACCCTTTTCAAAATCCTTTTCTAGTGTAATTGAAAATTGGCTTGAAATATGAATATTCAAATGATATTGAAAATAATATTTTTTTGCATTTCTAATTTCAAATCATGATGTTGTAAGACATATTAAAAAATATAAAAATAAAATATTTTAAATGATTAAATAATCTTTTAAAATAATTATAGTTTCTAGAATTTAAAAAAATCCATAACATGATAAATTAAACTCACAATCCATTCATTCAATAGCTCTTTAGTTTCTTAAACATAATTCATTCAATATCCCAAAGTTTCAAACACATAAAATTAACACATTGTAAGATAAAAGTCCATATCCATGAATTTTGCAAGGGTGACAAAAAATGTGGGCAAAATTCAAAAGTCCATTACTTATTGGCTATCCACGATTTTGATTTGATTTGTTCATTTTTGGAAGGTTTATTATGATAGCTTTAGATAAATGAGTCCCTTTTTTAATTATTTGAATGGTTTTTATTTTATTTATTTTCTTATACCTAAAGAATACATGAAAAACTACCATTGTGACGTCCATACAAGGTCACCATAGTGTGCAAATACCTTTGTCTACTTCTATATATACACCTAATAAGCATGAAGATAGATATTCGGGCCTTGTGTGTACTTTACATCTATTGGATGGAGATAAAATCTCTATTATTTTTGGCTTGTTCATCATAGGTTAACTACGCATATTGGCAAGGTCTAAGAGCTTAATTTGTGATGCTACTATTGCACACAAGGTTATCATTCCTAAGTATGGTGAAATGAAAATTTGTTGTTATAATGTTCTCGCAAATGTTAATTTCAACCATTCCTTGTGATCCATCTTAGGAAAGATTATTAACTTTTTTTTGGTGCAAGAACCATAACTACAACTAAGCCAAATATCATATCAATATCATTGCTATTGTATTTCCTCTTTGTTGTTTATGATTTTGGAGGGTAAGGTGTAAGGTTTTCATTATGTAATGGCTAAAGAATAAAAAGGGGAGTTGCATGGTGTTGATGTTGTTGAAAGTGTGGGCAAGATTGACTTTAATTGCTTTGATTTAACAACATCAAATATTGTTCACAATAGTTTAGATGTTGAGGGCATGGCATTGGTAATTTAACATCTGGTCATGTGGTAGTAGTAAAGGTTGTGTAATTTATAGCTATAAAAGCTCAAGTTGCATTATGGAAGCCTCGCCATCATTCATCCATTTGCTAGGGTTTTTTTTTATGTTAATGATAACCTCCCTATTGAAATTGTGAACCCACAAATGTTGAGATGCATTATTTACAAGTCTAAGCAAACAAATGAGAATGTTTTGATCGAAAGTTGTTCTATTATAAAGAAGGGGCTTATAAAATACAACAAGTGTAATGGGGTGATTCTTATGAAAACACACATTGATTGTGCACGTCCCAAATTCTTTGTTGCAAGGAGGAAATAGCTTCTTGAATTGATTCCCTTAGATCATATTTGATAACCAACAAATAAAAGGGTTGGAGTTACTGGTGGTGCAATCATAGAATTTTTTGGCTCTTCAAATCCTTACAAACAACACATTGAACAACAAAAAAAATTTCTTGAATATCTGGTCATGTATATTTGTAAGGGCTACATGGCTTTGTCCACTTGTGGGAATATCTGGTTAAGAAGGTTAGTTTTATGCCAATGCCCTCGTGTTTTATTTCCATTTCATTCACAACTTTGTGGAAGAAGTGCTTCCTACTATGGTTACCAAATCTATGGACATTCATGTTTTGCCAAGACTTGAAATTGTAGCAACTATTTTTGTTTCATTTGATTTATGGATGTTTAGAGGAAGCATTGACACATTTGCTTTGGTTATCAATTATCTCTCCAAAAGTTGGAAGCTTATGCATGTTATTGTTGGCTTGTTTGAGGTAAATGAAACAACTGGCTCGTGCATGGCATGCCAATTGCAATATTTGCTTGATAAATTTGGTTTAATTCATCGAGTTTTTGTTTTTGTCAAAGATGAGGGCAGGAAGTTGGCTTCCATGGCTATCACATTGCACTCCATTATTGATTGTGGGTTGTTAAACCTTCCCTAGGTTTATGAAGGCACTTGTTTTGGTCATGTGTTGTTTAAAGCATGCCAATATTTCATGAATGATGACAAAGTTTTTATGGGGCTAAAGCAAGTGAGTGTGAAAGATGCACAATCAAGATTACAAAAAATAATTACTTGGACAAAAAAATCCGAAAGGAAAGGCAAGAATGGGAGAAAGCTTGTGTTCAAAGCGGGTTGTTGCCTCGCAAGCTCAAGACACCTATCAAAACAAGATTTACAAGCAAAATCATTATGTTTAAAGAATGTCTTGAATTCAAAAAAACCATATTTCTTTGTTATGGTAGGTAGAAGACATTGGCATTACAATAGTGAGTTCATGATGCCCAAGTTTGGGCTATTGCAAAGGCAATTACTTTTTGCCTAGACCTTGTTGTGAGTGCACGTGTGATGAATCAATCAAGAGGGCATTGGTTCCTATCAAATGCTTTGACTATTGTTGTTAATATTTCACCCAACATGGAAATTAAGTTTGTGGGACTTGGTGATGGGTCTAAATTTTTAAATGAATTTGATTTAGAGCTCTTCACCTTGCAAAAAAAAAACAATAGGAAGTCATTACGGTGACTAGACCTTTCTTTTTTGTTTTTGAAAACATTTGATCCACATGATGTTCACAACATGGTTGCCATCATGTTGGATCTTCGTTTCAAATCTCTACAAATTGTAAAAAATTATGTGGGCCATTGTGGAGCAATATTTTGTTTTGCTTCTAAATATGATACAAAAGTAGTGATTCCATTGCTGATGGCTTGATTTGACTGATTGAATCCTACTTCCCAAACATGTGCAACTACTACTGATGTGCCCAATTTTCAATTTGAAAAAAAAGAAGGTAATATGTTTGGTGTTGGAGCATCCATGGAGGAATCCTCTTGTGCTTTTGTTGCTAGAGAACTTTTTTTTAATTTAGGAGGTTGTCTATCCTTGCATTTGCATTTATAAATTTTCTATCTTGGTGGCAATGCCATGAAAACTAATTTTCAAATGTTGATTTTTTAGCCAAGTAGATCCTTGGAATTTCAAGGTCCCAAATTGAAATTGAACATGTTTTTAACTTATTGGTGTGTTAATAACCTTATGGCATTGTCATCGGCAAGTGGAAAATTTAGACCGAATAATCATGGTTATAAAAAAATTGGCTTGATGATCCACGACTGAATTACAGACTGCTATTTTTAAGGATTATATGAAAGTTGAATGTTTTTAGTTGAAGAAAAATATGATTTAATTGAACATGATGATTTTTTTAAACAATTGATGACAATTAAGTAAATCAAATGGCTATCTTTTTTTGTTATCTTTTTTTTAGCCATAACTTGCACTTTGATTTTCTTTCATCATTGTGATTGATTTTAGTTTTTATGTGCAAGTTTTATGCATGGATTATGGACTTCACACTTCACTCCTCACCAACATCATATGTTGTTGCCCAAGCTTTTGATATTATTTTAGGCTTTTAGATTTTGGGTGTTAGGGTGGTTTTTGGTTTTTTTGCAAGCAACTTGTGCTGCAGTGGTCATAGTTTTTATTTCAAGACTTGGGGTTCAATTCCCCCACAAGTTATTTCAATTTGTAGGGTGACTTGGTAAGGTGTTCATGTTTGTGTTACTACACTTATGGGTTTTTGTGTAATATTCACATGTTCCATACATATCTATAATTTATCAACATTTGAATTCTAATTCATTCATAACCGGACCATATACATATCTATAGTTTATTAGCATTTGAAAACTGGTTCATTCATAAATTTACCATATACATATTTATAGTTTATTAGCATTTGAAAAGTGGTTCATTCATAACTAGACCATATACATATCTATAATTTATTAGCATTTGAAAACCGGTTCATTCATAGCCGGCAAAGGGAAATTAAAATGGTTGAATGCATAACTGTCTATGCAATCAATCTCCTGAATTTTAAAAATACATATCCTTGTTTGTTTTTTTTTTCTAAAATAAGAATTTGTTATGTTGATATTTGAAGGTTTGTCCTAAAACTAGATAATCAAACGATGCTGGCTTAAACCTCTTATTGTTGGCTTTTCAACAAGCTTAGGCTCACAACATGTGAAATTGCAAAGTGTTCATAACAACCATTTAAATGACAAAGGGTAAATTGTTTATGACATTTAAGACCTTCAACTTTGAAATAACATTGATTAACAATCTTCATAAATATTTAATTTTTTTTCCATGGAGGTTGAAATTATCCAAGTTGAGTTTCCAAAAAGCCTAAAATGATCAAATTTGGAACTTGTATGAAACCATGGCAATCATTTCAATGAAGGGGGCATGTTACCTTTCCTTCCCAACAAATACATGTAAAGGTTATTTTCTTCATTTTAAAATTATTTTTCTTGGACCAAATACATCCTCATGTAAATTTTCATTTCATATTGAGTTTTAATTTGAATTTACTAGGTGTATTACTTGTTAAATTGGTTGTACTTTTACATCCACTTTGCCTTTTTATTTCATGATAATTTAAATCATAACTTCACACCTTATTATACTTTTATCCTATAATAACTTTTTTTTTGCTTTAATTTATTATGGTTTACCTTTATTTTATTTACCTTTTATTGTACCTTATTCACTCATAAAATAATAATAATAACATAAAAAAAACATAAAAAGAAACATATATCTATGCAATTCATCTTGTAACCTAAACAACCATTAAATTACAAATACATTCATATTTCTCATTTTTAATATTGGGCCCACACCAACCCTTATAGCATATACTCACATATAGTCACCTATTATAACTTGAAGTGAGGAATGAATAATTACTTCACAAATGTTCAAATGAAACACACTATTCTCTTATCTATATTCCTACCTACTTACCTACCTTCTTGAACAAACCATAAAAAACTATATTGCATTAGATTTTTAACCTAGTGGATCAATGAAGGTGAATCAATCTTAAATCCTTCCAAATCTTATTTAAATGTTTTGCTCACGTGTGGTTTTTTTAGATTGTAATTATTTCTCTCATTTTGTCTAAATCTTTTGTTAATCATATGATTTTGTTAGTTATAATTCTCATTTGATTTGTGTAAATTTTTGAAAGATTTGAAACAAAATTTAGATTATCAAACATGTTTTTAAAATATTTTGGTTTCAAAAGATGAATTATTTCAAAGGGATTAAAAGTAATATACATGTCATAGATGTGTAAAATTCATCTGCAAAAATATGAACCTATGAATCATAAATTTCACACAATTTCTATTGCTAAATCCTTGCATGGAAAGTTAAAAATCATGTTTTTAAGTTTTGGGCCTTTTGCACCAAATTTTCAAATACTACCTTTATTGTCAATAAAAAAGGTCTAATGTTGATTTTAAAAAAATAATGCACCATTAAGTTTATAAAGTGGTATTGGGTAAAAACCATCCAATTCTTGATTTTGTAATGAAATGTGCCAAACCTTCAACACATGCCTTTATTCACAAAAATAACAAGAGGATGAAAGCTCCAAGATGGGACTAATACCAGTTCACAAATATGAGTTCAAGATGAAGTCAACTTGCACAAACCAAAAATAAATAAATTACTCCATGCAAGTTGGAGGCAAAACGTCCATGAACAAACCATGCAAAATAAACTTTCATAAAATTCATAAAGGCCCAAATAGATTAAAAAAGAATCAACATTTTCTCCTTGTAATATACTTTGTAATTGATGCAAATAATTGTGTGAAATGGTAAAACTTTTTAGGACTCCAAAATGGGAATTTTGAAAATTCCTAATTTTGCCAAGTTATGAGTTCCACAAAATTGTGACCTTTCATAATCCTCACATATGAATTTTAACTAAAAAGTTCATAAGAGCAATGTTGTAAACTTGAAGAAACATTTACAACACCATATTGTAAGTTCTATTTGGAGGCCATTTAACATTTGTTTCTTAGGTTTTAGTGGTTGGAAATCGAATTGTTAATTTGATTCTTAACCACTTTTGGGGCAATAATTGAGTTCCATATATCCAAATGGAAAATATGAATTCACTTTCGATAAATGCAATTTAAGAAGGTGCAATCACATTAATAAGGACCATAACAATGTAACCAATGTTTGTTTTTCATGTTTTAAAAAGGTAATTTAATTTGATGTTGAAATTGTTGGATTTACTTGTATAACAATATTCATAATATATAATGGGAACATGTGAATAAATTTGAAATTAATATAATGAATTCAAAATACACAAAATCATTTATAAAACACAATAATTAATGTTTTTTAAAAATAAAAATACTAATCAAATGACTTTAAAACATCTTTTAGGCAACATTTTAATACAAACCTTAACATAATAGTATATATTGTAAGTTAATTTTTTAAAAAATTCAAAAAAATCAATGAATAAATAATTACCATGTAGGTGACCATGGTTTTTTTATTAAAATGTTTTTTTTCATGTTTTCATTTCCAATGATATAAATAATATTTGGTTCAAACAAGATTATTATTTACATTTTTATTTGAAATATTTGGAGCATTTATAGGATTTCAACTTCCAAAGTGAAAACCATATGGGAGTGTTAAATTTTATTTTTTTGTGTTCTCCCACACTTGTGGGAATGTGTTTGAGTTTTGGGACAATTTCCTAGACCTTTTTTTCCTTTCATCCCTTGGTAAGCCAAAGGCTAAAGTTCTAACACAATGTACATGTTTTTAAAAATATTATTTGATTTATAAGTGGGAATTGTAAATACCATGTGAAAATTTAGAATACACACACATGTATTTGGTATAATATCCAAACACAAGAAATATCATGTCATGGTCATGGAGCCCAACATATTTCCATGTTCAAGTGATAACTTTTGTTTTTATGTATTATTTTAATTTTTTTTTTAGTTGGGACAAATGGTTATTAATCATTGGTTGCACTTGTATTTTTGTGAATTCCATTTACATCAATCAATAGTGGTGGGGAACACCAACAACAACCTAGAATAGATCATCATGGTAAAGCCCATTACTTATCAAAGACAAAACAATGATATAACTTGAAAAATATTAAAAAAGGTGATAACAAGAAACTTGACAATGAACAAGAATTAAATTGTTTTATTGCTTGAACAAAACATGATACAAAGGAGATCAACTATAATATTTACAACGGTCACAACTTACAATGATGAAATGTAGAGATGATGTTTTCTAAACCTTTTCTTATATTATTTAATACCACCTTTTAAAAAATCATTAACCTTTTGAAAAGTTTTACCAACTAAACTTTTTGTATGTTTCTACTCAATAACCATTTTTTTTTTTGGCCATGTCTTTTAAAAGTTTCCATAAATTATTTTTCAAAAAAATTACATTTAAAATTTTTAATCAATTATTCTTCTATAAATTAAAAAAAAGCTTTTGCAAATTTTATATCTTCTAAACATTTTATAACATGTTTTTCATGGATTTTTTAGAATTAAAAAATAAAAATAATTAAAAAAATATTTTTGAGAATTAAAATAAAATTTGAAAGATATTTTTCAAAAAAGCCTTAGAAAAATTCTAAAAAAATTTAAACACATTTCTTCAATTGTTTTAAAAAAACTTTTACAAACTTCCATCATGGTTTATTGTCTATAACATTGCTTCCTCTTCAACTAAGGATACTTCACCTTCATGGATTGATGTAATGGATTCAATGTTTTCTTGGGTGGAACATGCCCTACACATAATACATAAGAATTAACACAATGTATATGAAATCATAGGTGGTTATGAGATAGGTTATTGTGGTTTCAACCATTGTTAAATTTGTTAACTTTTTTATTATGTAATTTCACATTATTTGTAGTTGATTAGTTCGGTTTTCCAAGTGAGGTCATAAAATGTTAAAAAAAATTGGAAAGTCATGCAATCATTCCCCATAATAATTGGGATGATATGATTTATCTTAAAAGTAAATGAACAATATTTACCCTATTTCACATGGTAAAAGTTAAGAAAATAGATACATGCATACAAGTGTGCCAAATTTGCATGTGGGAATATAATTGATTTTTGCATTCCTTGTTGGAAACATGAAAACACTTGTTTCATGGTGAAGAATCATAGTGTTTTCATGTGCACAATCTCAATTACAAGATTTGAAGGAACTGGGGCTTATACAAGGTAAAAAACACCAAAAGAACCAAAGAAAAAAAAAGATTTTTTTTTAATAAGTTTACTTACCATAACACAAAACAAATCCATTATGATTACCAAGTGTGCACTTCAAAACAATAATATAAAGGAATGCACTTAAAGCTCTAGATCTTTTTCAAAGATTTACTCTTATACTTCTTCAAAATGAATATTTAGCCCTGGGTAAAGGATAAACCTCAAATACAAAGGTCCCTAGGATCTACCAAGTAGGGAAGGTTAAAATAGGGTAAATTTGAAACAAATACTAGCAGGATAGAATAATTAAAAAATATAAAGAAAAACCTCATAAAAAAATTTACTATTATATTTTTTGAAATTTTGAAATTTTTTGTGATGAATTTTCGTCACTTGGCAACCAAAAAAAAGGGCGGGTTGGGGGGGGGGGGGGGGGCTTAAAAAAAAAGTTCAAATTCGAAAAAAAAAGACAAATTCTAAAAAAAAAAACACTTAACAGCTCACCGGTAAGGCGAAAGGCGGTAGGGGGAAAGATCAACCGAAGTAAAA
>Ga0116229_10001585_pt1 | contig 35845 bp, 31 predicted proteins | sample S1TSphgellanicum_3_FD_87313 | JGI IMG/M metagenome (GOLD analysis project Ga0116229, IMG submission 87313) | Host-associated microbial communities from peat moss isolated from Minnesota, USA - S1T2_Fc - Sphagnum magellanicum MG | ecosystem: Host-associated > Plants > Peat moss > Unclassified...
CTGCGCCGTATTCGATGCCGAAGGCGGCCTGATCGCCAACGCGCCGCATGTGCCGGTGCATCTGGGCGCAATGGGCGAAAGCGTGCGGACCATTCTGAAACACCGCCGCCACACGCTCAAACCGGGCGACGTCATTGCCCTGAACAATCCGTTCAATGGCGGCACCCATCTGCCCGATATCACCATCATCACACCGGCGTTTTCGGAAGATGGCAAAACCATTCTGTTCTTCGTCGGTAATCGCGGCCACCACGCCGATATCGGTGGCATTACGCCCGGCTCAACGCCCCCGGGATCAACCAAACTGGAGCAGGAAGGTGTTGTTATCGATGATTTCCTTCTGGTGGATGGCGGCGAATTCCGCGAGCAGGCGCTGCTGCACATTCTCACCAGCGCCCGCTACCCGGCCCGCAACCCGGAGATGAACCTGGCCGACATCAAGGCCCAGATCGCCGCCAACCGAAAAGGCGTTGATGCGCTGAATGATGTCATTGCCCGTTACGGCTGGACCATGGTGCGCCGCTATATGCAGCACCTGATCGAACATGCCGCCGAAACCATTCGCCGCCTGATCGATCGTCTCTCCGCCTCCACGTTTCACTACATTATGGACAGCGGTGCCGAGCTGCACGTGGCTCTGCGCCCCGACCACACCAAGCGGCGCATGACAATCGATTTTGCCGGCACCTCCGCCCAGCAAGCCGATAATTTCAACGCGCCGCCTTCAGTAACGCGTGCAGTGGTGCTCTATGTGCTGCGCTGCCTCGCCGCCGACGATATCCCGCTGAATGACGGCTGCTTGCAGCCGGTAACCTTGCTTATTCCTCAAGGAAGTTTTCTCGCGCCAAACCCCGGTGCCGCGGTTGTTGCCGGCAATACGGAAGTCTCTCAGGCTGTGTGCAATGCGCTGTTCGGCGCGGTCGGCGCGCTTGCCTGCAGCCAGGCCACCATGAACAATTTCCTGTTCGGCAACGCCACCACCCAATATTATGAAACCATCTGCGGCGGCGCCGGCGCCGGGGCGGATTTCGCGGGTGCATCGGCGGTGCAGACACACATGACGAACACCCGCATCACCGATCCGGAAGTGCTGGAAATGACATATCCTGTCCGCTTGGAGGAATTTTCCATCCGTCCATCCTCAGGTGGCCGAGGCCGCCACCAAGGCGGCAACGGCGCCATCCGGCGCGTGCGTTTCCTGGAACCGATGCAAGCCTTCATCGTCGCCTCCCGCCGAACCTTCCCGCCCTTCGGTCTGGCGGGCGGGTCGGCCGGCGAACCCGGCAGCCAATGGATCGACCATCCAGACGGCACCCGAACCGATCTGCCAGGGCGCGCTGAAGCCGATGTCGACACCAACGACGTGTTTGTCATCCAAACCCCCGGCGGCGGCGGATTCGGCCAGCATGCGGATCCGACGGGCGAATACTCTAAACCAGCGTCTTGAACGCGCTCTTCATCAGCTCGCCGGCGTCCAGATCGGGCTTCTGGACGGTGATGTCGCTCAGGCTGAGGTCGAGGCCGCGATTTTCCGACCAGTTGACCGGGAAGGATACCTTCAGGGCAAGGTTGGGGCCGAATGAGCCAAGGTCCTTCCGCCAAGGGCCCCAGCTTTTGGTGAGGTCGAACAACCCCAGATCCACGCCGGCTTCGATAGAGGCATTGACCCCCAGCGTGAAGCTCGGGCTGGCGTTTACCGATGCCTTGCCGCCCACCGCGAACCCCTCGGCACGGTTCCAGTGCACCTCCACATCCAGCGCGGAATCGAGCGCCGCGCCCAGGGTGCCATCTAGCCCGACCCGGCCCTTGACATAGGCCACCGCCACCTTCGCCTTCAGCCCGCCGCCGAGATCGAGGGTGAAGCCGGCGAAGCCCGGTACGAAAAACCGTGCTGCGCCATCCACCTGTGCCGCATCGGGCTGATCGAGGTCGATGGTGGCGTGCAGCCTGGCGTTCTGGAGTACGCCGGGGCCGACCCATGCATTGAAGGTGACCGATGCATCGACGAACGCGAAAATGCCGAACCCGACTGGGCCGATCTCGACTCCCCAGATCGGGAAATCGGGCGGATGCAGCGCGAGCAGGGTCTTGCTGTAACACAGCTTGCGGAACAGTTCGTATTGTGACGCCAGGGCAATCTCACCGTCGACGATAACGCGGCCGCCTGGGGTGTAGGTGAGTCCGGCGGCACCGCGCAGGATTTTGCCGAATATTATCGTGGCTTCGCCCTTGCCCCAGACTTTCAGCGCACCCAGCGCACCGCCCTCGATCAGCTTGCCGTCGGGGTCCACCGCCCGGTTTGTGGCGGTGATGTCCAGCCAGCCATGGGCGGGCCCCTTTTCCACTCCGGCGCGGCCATGCAGTGTCACCGCAGGGCCGTCGAACAGGATGTCGAGCATGCCCGTGGCGCCGCCTGCGCTCACCGCCACCTTGCCGCCGCCACTGATGGCCCATATGCCGGCCGGGTTGCGCAAGGCGCGCACCGAAACGGTGGCATCGGAAATTCCCGGCAGCTTGCTGAGTGGCAAAGGCAGATTCCTGCCCTCGATCAGCAGGCCGGTCTCCGGTCCATAGCCAAGGCTGATGGTGCTGCCGGCCAGCACCCCGCCCATTGCCAGCGTGCCCTGCAGGTCGAAGCTGTCACGGCTGGCATGGGCGTGAACGGCACCCGACTCCACGCCAGGCAAAGCGCCTTTCCTTACCTTCAGCTCGGCGCTGCCTGTGAGTGTATCGGTCGCCAGCACGTAGGCGAGGCCGAGCTGCGGTTTTTCCAGGAAATCCAGGTCCAGGTCGAATATACCGGCCACGGTGACGCCCTCGTCTTCGCCGCGGGCGGTCACTACGCCGCTGCCGAGCTTGTCAATCGCAAGGCGGGCGCTGCCCCTAATGAAGAAGCCGTTTGCGCCGACACCCATATCGAGCGCCGCCCCGCTTACGCGCACCGGCCCGAATTGTAGTTTCTCGGCCGGAATGGGGAAACTGACGAAAATATCCTCGCCACGCAGCACGATCGGCACACGCAGGCCAGGGAACAACGCTACATCGGACAAGATAGCGCCGGTGGCGACGAAGTCGCCCTCCGGCGAGATATCGACATTGTCGAAATCGATCGGGCATAGCGGCTTGAAGCTGGCACCTTTGAAGGCGGCGGTGCGGCTATCATCGGTGATGTAGCCGCCGAAGCCGAGCGCCTCATCATGCTGCACCTTCAGATCGGCATCAGCGAAGACGATGATTTCGGATCCCTTCTTTGCCGGTTTCGTCCGCCGCACCCGGAATGTCGCCATCACCTTGTTTTTGCTGTCCGCCGTCGGCACGGCGTACTCGGCATCGCCCAGGATGGTGAATCCGCGGTAAAAGAAAGATGGCTTCAGCAGTTTCTTGCCATTAGGCGAGACATCGCAGCGGATAACCCTGCCGCCGCGTGCCGAGGGGAAGACATTCACCTGCTTCGGAACCACGCCATCCTTGAAGGCAAATCCCTGCTTTACGAGCTGCGCGCTGGTCATTGCACCAAAATACTGAACCTGCGCGCCACTTTTGATCTGGTCGCGGGTCCAGAAGGTTTGCGTGGTGCCGAAGCCCCTGCCCGCGACCACCTTGGAAAACACCACGCTCCAGCTGCGCAGCGCGGCAAGGGAATCCTCCGGCAAAGGTTTGGCGGGCTTGGCCTTCATCTCCACCAGGCGCGTCTGCGCGGCCTTTAGCGCCGCATTGATGCTGACCTTGATTTTGCCCTGGATTGCGGGCCCGGCCTCCCGGTTGAAGTCCCGATCCAGCAGCCAGAGGTTATTCGGGCCGTCGAGACCACCGAGTTGCAACTCCATGGCATGGTCGGCGTCGAGCAGCGCTGCACCACCCCGCGGCCCGAGCATCGGCCGCACCATGCTGTCATGCTCCGACAGGTCTTTGGTTGTGCCGACCAGCATGGTATCGGCCTTCTCAGCCGTCTTGCCGCCCCCATACAGCACATAAACATTCTGCCCATTGCGCTGCAGCGGCGTGGCCTTCTGGGCCGCAATCCGCGCCTCGATAACCGGCCTGATGCCCTCCGAGAAACTGGTGCGGGCATATGCTACCCAGGCTTCGAATACCTTGCCGGCGGTGCGTGGCGTTGTAGGGTCGAGCGTGAAGCTTTTGCCGCTGACTGGCAGGCTCCGCCCCGATGCGGGCGCTGCGATCTTCGGATCTTCACCTTTCAGAGCGCTACCCACCATGGGCAGTTCCAGTTGCGGCACGGTAATCGTGCCGGCGATGCCATCACCAGCACCGGTCAAGTCAATTGCCCAGCCCTCGGCCGATCTGGCGGGGTCGATTCGGTCAACGACCACCGACGCAGTATCTGCCGGCTCGCCGCCTGTGGCCGCGGCAATACGACGCGTTCCAACCGGCATGGACTGCATCCGGTTCTGCACAACATGGGTGGCTTCGTGTGCCATCAAATGCAGATCGTGCGGGCTTTCGCCGGCGCCCAGGGTGATTCGCTCGCCCTCGGTATAGGCGCGCGCGCCGATGGCGCCTGCGGCGGCATCCGCGGCGGGGCCAGTATGAACGCGCACATTCGCCATCCTCTGGCCGAAAGCATGTTCCAGGCGCCACCTCACCTGGGTTGGCAGCGCCTGGGCATTTTCGCCACGTGCCCGGTCGATGCTGTCCGCTGCCGCCGCCGCGCCACCGCCCTGCGTTCCTGACATCCGCCGGATCCGGCCGGCAGCGCCGGGGTCCAGAATCGCGGGTTCGGAGGCGGCGCGCAGGTGCGCGGCGCCGCCCGGATCGGCTACCTTATGGGTTCCCCCGGCGGCGATTGCGCCGGCCGCGCGCTCCGCCTCCCGCTCCGCTGGGTCGTTTTGCCCGCCCAGCAACAGGCTGGCACGCAGATAACGCGGGGTGCCGGAAACCATCGCCTGCGGTGCGCGGCTTCGACGCAACTCGGGAGCCGGCTTGGCTCGCACGGCATGGGCAACGGTGCTCATGTCACCATCGTCAGAGCATTATCAGCCTGACTGGAATCGCTGGGCGGAAGGTTGGTGCGGAAAGTCTGATAAAAATGCTCGCCAAAACATAGGCTATGACGGGTGGGCAGCAGACGCAGAATGTTCCAGTCAGGCTGAACCCGCTCTAGCGCCACCGCACGCCGCTCCCGTACGCCGGCCCACACAGTAGGGTCCGCCTTTGCAGCCTGTCAAGCCAATGAACGGGGGCTAATCCGGCAATGCAATCGGCCCAATGGCGTCATACACCTCGCCAGGCCCAGGATTGGCCGGATCGCTTGCCCCACCAAGATGGTTCATGATCCCCCACACCGCATTCAGCGCCGTCTGAATGGCCCCCTCCGCCCAGGCCGGCGTCCAGGAAATGCCATCGCCGGCCAGAAAAATACCTTTTTGCGCGGGTGGATTCCCGGCCTGCATGAAATGCGAGTACATGCGGTGATTATAGCGGTAATGCCCCGGCAAAGCGCCTTTGAACGCGCCCAAAAAATTCGGATCTGATTCCCATGAAACGGTGATGGGATTGCCGATGATATGCGAGGCGATATCCACCTTCGGATAAACCTGGCGTAGCGCCCGCAGCATCAGCGCCACCCGCTCATCGATGGTCAGCGGCAAAACTTTCAGCGCGTCTCCCATCCAGGAATAGGACAGGCAGATTGAGGCAGGCTTGCCTTCACCTTCATCGAACAGATAGGTGCCGCGGGTGATCCGATCGGTCAGCGTCATGCTCATCACATGGCGCCCCGTTACAGGATCACGATCTTTCCAGAACGGCCGATCCACCATCACGAATGTTTTGGAAGATTGCATATACCGCGTGCGGTCCAGCGCCATCCACAGAGGGTGGGAAAGCAGGCTTTCATCGCAATCGATATGTGTGGTCAGCAACCAGGATTGGCAGGTGACCAGTACGGCCGGATAGCGCCGCTTGCCGCCCCACCGATCGGTTACGTCGAAATCTCTCTCACCCGCACGAGCAATCTTCACCACCCCGGGCCGGGGTGAGCCCTGATGCAGCGTGCTCAGCGATGTGCCGGTCGGCCAGTGCAGCATCCGCTCCGGCGCATGCGACCAAAGCCGCCGCGGCAACTGCTCCACCCCGCCCGCAATCATGCGCTGGTTTTCATCGAGGTTAGTAAACGCAACCCGCAAAATCTCCAGCATAGAGTTTGGGAAATCGCTATCCCACCCGCCAGTGCCGAAGCCAACCTGGCCAAAAATTTCCCGGTGCCGGAACGGGTGCTTTTGAAAAGCCTTCGAGCTTGCGACAAAATCGTAAAACGTGCGCTCGTCCCATAACGGCACCAGCCGGTTCCATAGTTCCTTCAGCCGCGGCACATTTCGCTCACGTATGGCCGATTGCACCGAGCTGAAATCCGCCTGGTCTTCCAGCGCATCCCGCCACGCATCGGAAATCTCCTGCAATACCGGCGGCAGGTTCTTGTCGGTTTCCACATAAACCTGGTCGCCTTCCAGATCGAGCAGCGTGCTGGGCGTTGCTGCGTCCAACGGATTCGGAAACGGCCGTGTTTTCAGCCCAACCAGATCGAGATAATGATAGAAGCACACGGAGGACTCCGGAAACCGCATGCCGCCGAGCTCGGCAATGATGCCGCTATCGCCTTCGAACGGCTCCGAACGCAGTCGCCCCCCCAGCCGCCCCGCCTCGTACAAAACCGGCTTCAGACCCAGTTTCATCAACTCATAGGCCGCGGTAATCCCGGCAATCCCGCCGCCGACAATCGCCACCTCGGTACCCAGCATCTCGGCCGGCAGGCGCCCTAACCCCGCCTTATGCTTGATCCAGTCATCGAACGGAAACGGAAAATCGGGGCCGAACGTGGTAATGGAGCGCCGCGCCGCCTCGGTTTCGTCGGTCTCCGGATGCAGAACGCTCATGCGCGCGGCTCCGTCAGCGCGGTATAATGCGCCGGCCGCCGATCGGCGAGATAGGTGTTCAGCGCACGAGATTTCGCCAGCAAACCCGCATCGAGCGTCGCCACGATCACCTCCTCGCCTTCACCCGCCCGCGCCAGCTCGCTGCCATCAGGCCCCAAAATGCAGCTTTGCCCGGTATAATGCAGATCGCCCTCGGTGCCGCAGCGATTCGCATAAGCCAGAAAAACCTGATTCTCATAGGCCCGCGCATGCACCAGCACGCGCGGCACAAAATCATAAGGATACATCAGCGCCGTCGGCACCACCACCAGGTCGGCCCCCGCCAGCGCCACGCCGCGCACCAGCTCGGGAAATTCCACGTCGTAGCAAATCAGAATGGCCAGTTTTGTCCCATCGATTTCCGCCAGAACAGCGGGATCTTCGCCTGGCGCAAATACGGCCCGCTCCATCTCGCCAAACAGATGCAGCTTCCGAAAATTCGCCAGTCTCTGCCCATCCCGGTCTATCAGGATGGCGGAATTATAAAACCGTCCGTCAGCATCCAGCTCCGGGTAGCCATAAAGCAGCGCCACCTGGCGCCGGTGCGCTATCGCAGCGGCGGCAAGAAAAGCCGGCCCGTCCACAGGCTCCGCCCGGTCGCGCAGGGCCTGCGGGCCAATATTATACCCGCTGAGAAAAAGCTCCGGCATCACCAGCAGCCTCACCTGCAGCCCTGCTGCTTCGCCGGCCGCCCGATCCAGCGCGGCAAGCAGGTCGGCAACGCTGCCCGCCGCCACCGGCCCCTGAAAAATACCTATCCGCATCCTGCGTCGATGCCCTGCCCTTTACTCAACCCCGTATCTGCCCGGTTCCCACCACCTGATACCGAAAGCACGTCAGCTGCTCAGGCCCCACCGGCCCACGCGCATGCACCCGGCCCGTCGCAATGCCAATCTCCGCCCCGAAACCGAACTCGCCGCCATCGCAAAACTGCGTGGAGGCATTCCACATCGCCACCGCGCTATCCACGTTGTTCAAAAAAGTGGTTGCCGCCTCAGCATCCTCGGTCACGATCGCATCGGTATGCGACGAGCCATGCCGTGCAATATGCTCAATTGCCGAATCCAGCCCATCCACCACAGCAACCGAGAGCACCGCATCCAGCCACTCGGTATCGAAATCCTCGGCCGCCGCGCCGGGCAAGGCACCGCAAATCGTCCGCGCCCGCGCATCGGCCCTGAAACTGCAGCCAAGTGCCGCCAGGTCCGCCACCAGCAGCGGCAACAGCGAAGGGGCAATCGCCGCATCGATCAGCAGCGTCTCCGTTGCCCCGCAAATGCCGGTGCGGCGCATTTTCGCATTCGCCAAAATGCGCCGCGCCATCGCCGGATTGGCCGCTTGGTGGATATAGGTGTGGCAAAGCCCCTCCGCATGCGCCAGCACCGGCACCCGCGCCTCCTGCTGTACGCGCGTGACCAGTGACTTGCCACCGCGCGGAATAATCAGATCGATCAACCCCGAGGCTCCAAGCATGCTGGCCACAAAAGCGCGGTCGGTGCTGGGCGCAATCTGCACCGCGGCCGCCGGCAGCCCAGCTTCGGCCAGCCCGTCGATCAGCGCCGCGTGGATCGCGCCGGCGCTGCAAAAACTCTCCGAACCGCCGCGCAGGATGATCGCATTGCCGGATTTCAGGCAGAGTCCGGCGGCGTCGGCCCCCACATTGGGCCGGCTCTCATAAATCATGCCAATCACCCCGATCGGCGCCGGCACGCGACGAATGCGCAGCCCGTTCGGGCGCGTCCAGTCGGCCAACACCCGATCCAGCGGGTCTGGCAGATCGGCAATCTCCGCCAGCCCCTGCGCCATCGCCTCGATACGCGCTGGCGTCAGCGTCAGCCGATCCCGAAAGGCATCATTAGCCGAGGAGCCCGCCAGATCGCGCCGGTTCGCCGCCTCGATTGCGGGCGCATGGCGCCGTATAGCGTCAGAGGCGGCCCGCAAGCCCGCATCACGCTGCACACCCGGCATCCGCGCGAGTACCCGCGCGGCGTCGCGCGCTGCCTTGGCGAGAGGCGTAATGGCATTGGGGTCGAGGTTCGGGGTCGCGTCCATGGCACAAGGTTACGCTTCGCCTCGGGCATGGGGAAGGCCGAAACCAGTGTTGCAGTCGCGAAGAGGGGCTGTCATTGCTAGTGGTGGTGCGGGCCGTTGGCCCATCAACTGAAGGGACCACAGCCATGAAACAGCGTTTCTTCCTTCCTGCCCTTGCAGCAGCGGCGCTGGTCCTGCCGGCGTGCACGCAGATTCTGATGGCGGCCGCCCCGGCCCCTACCACCGACCCCGGAAAGGTAAAACCCGGCACCTACGCGGTGGAGCCCCACCACACCCAGGTCAGCTTCAGCGTGCTCCATATGGGCTTCACCTATTATTCCGGCGTGTTCTCCGACGCCTCCGGCAGCCTGGCCCTCACGCCGAAAAAGCCTGGCTCTATGGCGGTGTCCATCAGCGTGCCGGTCGGTAGCGTCGCCACCACCAGCACCAAGCTAAATGAGGAACTCACCAGCGCCGACTGGCTAGATGCCGCCCACTACCCCACCATGGTGTTCCGATCCAGCAAGGTGACCCTAACCGGCAAAACCACCGCTGATATCGATGGCCTGCTCACCCTGCACGGCGTCACCAAGCCCCTCACCTTGCACGCCACCTTCGTCGGCGCCGGTGTGAATATCCTCGACAAGAAGGAAACCGTCGGCTTCCAGCTCTCCGGCGCCCTCAAACGCAGCGATTTCGGCGTCAGCAAATATGTCCCGCTGATTGGCGACGCCGTCACCCTCAACATCGCCGCCGCTTTCGAGAAGTCCTAGATTTGATCCGGGACAGACTCGTGAGTCCTTGGGGGTTTTAGATGGCGTTCAAACACCGGCGCCGCTTGCTTTTGGCGATGGGAATTGCGAGCCTTGTAGGCGGATGTATCACCAATCCGAATGCGGTTACCGCGGAAAATGCGCCGCACGACCTGGCGCAGAGCGGTAAAGCCTATGTCGTGTTCGATATCCATAAGCGGCTGGGCGGAATCTTCGGCGACACACGGGGCTATGAAGGCGGCCAATTCATCAATGCCGCCGCCGCACCAAATCTGCTTTACGCACGCACGCCGGACAGTATGAAACTCAGCGCCATTCCGCCGCGGCCAAACACTATTATCGCAATCGATCCCGGCACCTACTTTCTTTCTTCGATCGGGATTGCGGGTCATCCGTGTTTTTTCGGGCCTGGCGATTCACCGGTAACCTTCACCGTCGCCCGCGGCGAAGTGGTTTATCTTGGCAGTCTGCAATACGAGTCGTTCACCGCCCACAACCCAAACCCCTTCGCCAACCCGCGCTTCCACGTGACGTTCGAGGTAAACGACGAGCTGGACTCGGTTCGATCCGGCGTTGCCAGGAACCTGGCGCTGCTGCCCGGAAACCCTATCATCCAGACAAGGCTGATGACCATCCGCAAGCCGGAAGTCATGGTCGGCTCAACAAAAACAAACTGGCTGGACTCGCCCCCGCCCAAGGACGACTGGACGCCGCCGCCGCCCTCCAACCCACCGCAACCGCCCCTGACCGGACCGAAGCCCGACCCCTCCCAACCCTGGCACGAAGCACCCTCACCCTGAACATGTGAGCACGTCTTACCCCAGCCTGATGGGTCGCCAGCGGTGTGGGGGCGACGCTGCACCAAAAGCATCCGGGTGGCAGGATCCCTGGTGCGTGGGGGCGACGCCCCGGGCGTCCGATAGAGACACGTGCACCCCTGTATGTCGCCCAGCCATTTGATGTTGGGTCTGCTCCACGTCGTACTATCTAAACCGGTGCCTCGCTCGGGCCGTCCTTGCCGGCCTGTAGCTGTTCACGACCACGCCGTGCATCTGGCACAACCTCCTTGGTAGCGATATCTAGTCTTTGTTGTGTGCCAGGTCATCGAGCATGGCGAACAACGAGAACGCTGCCATGCCGATATCATCGACACCGTAAGTGGTGTGGAGACCGCACCGCTCGCCCGACAAGCCATCCAGGCAACGGCGCAGTGATTGCAACACGGCATCGAGGGCCGCATGGCTCGTGATCCACGGCGCCTGGGAATCGCCCGTTCCACAGCCGCGCCAGAAAAACTGGGATTACCTTGCCTGCAAAGGATGCACGCTACCCACCCACCTCCACCATCATCCCATCGAACGCCACCTCAAACCCGGCGCTCGTAACCAACGCGCGCTCCGGCGAATCCTCCAGGAGCATCGGGTTGGTGTTGTTGATGTGCACGTAGATCCGCCGCCCAGGGTGGCCGGCCAGCCTGGCCAGCGAGCCCTCTGGCCCCGCCACCGACACGTGCCCCATGCGCCGCCCGGTTTTCAGGCCCAGCCCAGCTTCGATCATCTCGGTATCGGTGAACAGCGTGCCATCGAAAAACAGCACATCGGCGCCCGCAAGCTTGGCCAGCACCTCATCGGTAATATCCGCACAGGCCGGGGCCACGATCACCGACCGGTCAGCGCTCTCCACCCTGGCCGCATAGGTAGTGGCCGCCTCCGCCACCACGGCACTGCGGTCCTCGTGATACAACGGCACTTTGCCCGGCATCGCCAGCAAGGTCAGCGTCAGCCCGAACCCGGTATCCACCGCCACACCCGGCATGATCGCCACCCGCTCCACCAGCGCCGGATCGAGCGACCCGAATAGCCGGTTCTCCTCAAGTATCGTCAGCGTGGAAGGATGGGCGAAAATTCGAAACGGCTGCTGTTCCCGCAGCACCAGCAACCCGGCAATCCCATCGATATCCGCGCTCACCAGCACCACGCCGGCAATCGGCGAATCGCGGGCCGCCCGTGGCGCCATCGCGGGGTTTTCCAGAATCTGCTGCCGCATATCCGGTGAGGCACCCACCAGCAGCCAACTCTGCCCATCGGCAGAGGCCGCCACGCTCACCTGGGTGCGCGGCTTTGCCCGCTTGTCACCCGCGCGGGCCAACGCGCATAGCCGGCAAGCGCAATTCCATTGCGGGAACCCGCCGCCGGCGGCCGAGCCGAGAACCAGACATTTCATGCGGCCCGGTGTCGCAAGCCGCGCCGGCGCTGGCAACCCGGATGATCGTCGGTAACGCCTAGGCGTGCATCACTGCAATCGTGTCACCACGAAGCCGCGGCGGTGGAGCAACGCGGGAACCCCATCCGAACCGCACATATGACCGGCGCCCACCGCGACGAAAACCGTGCCCGCGCCTTGCAACCGGTCGCCGATCTTCTCGGCAAAGCGCTCGTTGCGCCTCAGGATGATCTCCGTCCATACGATCTCGCTCTTGGCACGCATGCCCTGGTTGACCAGCTTGTCCATCTTGGCCTCATCGCCCGCTTTCCACGCGCCAACCAGCTCGCCAAAGATCGGCCCCACCTGGTCGAACTCGTCGATCGCATCCTCCAGCGAGGCAAGCTGCGCCGATTGCGGCATGTCGGCCATGAGCGCGAATTGCTGGTCCATCGTCTCAAAGGTGGGCGTCGACATATTATGGGCGTGGGCATAGGCCAGTAGCGTCGGCTCCACGCCCTGGACCACACTCTGCCGCTGCATGGCGCTGGTGCTCAGCAGAATCTCCGCCAGCCAAGGCCGCGCGTGGTCGAACACCATCGGGCTGACATGAGTTTGGGTGATCTGCTGGTGGTACCGGCTGCGATACCCGTCCGGCAGCAGGCTTTCCGTCTCGCCAGGTGCGGCAATGCCATAATGGCGTATGGCGCTCACCGCGTCCTTCAGATCGCTGATATCCGCCTCGGTCCAGAGTTCCGAGGATGACGCCAAGGCGGATTCGATGGCCGGATCCATCCAGGTGAGGGTTTTCGGCAGCACATGCAGCGTGCCGAACAGATACACCGTGGCGCTTTGGCTTTTGACCACCCACAGCGCCGGGTCCGCCCTGGCGGAGGGCATGGCAAACATGAAAAGACCGATAAGGGCAATCAAGCGGCCGAAAAGCCGGCCCGGCTGGACGAATAATAACATTGGCGTGCGCTCGCGTGTGAACGCCCCAACCTAGTAACAAATGCCCAGGGTTGCCAGCCCGCAACGAGGGCTGGCACCATTCTTCACTCTTCGTCGCCAACCCCTCGGCGCGCCTTGGTGCCCAGCCCGATTTTCTTGGCCAATGACGACCGGTGGCTCGCATAAGCCGGCGCCACCATCGGGTAGTCCGGCGGCAGACCCCAGCGCTCACGGTATTGATCCGGCGTGAGGTCATAGGCAGTCTTCAGGTGCCGCTTCAGCGTCTTCAGTTTCTTGCCATCTTCCAGGCACACGATGTGGTCGGGAAACACCGATTTCTTCCACGGCACCGCCGGCGCCTTCCGCTCCACCGGCGCCGGGGCTTCCTGGCCGATCCCGGAGAGCGCTCTGAACACCTCGTGGATCACCGCCGGCAACGCCTCGGCCGCAACCAGGTTGTTGGAGACATGGGCGGCAACAATCTGCGCCGTGAGTTCCAGAACATCGGCGGCGCCGGTGCGTGACGATTTTGGCAACTCTGCCATCGTCGATTCCTCTTTATTGGTTATGATGACCATATAATGAGTAACGCCCCGGTGCTGCAAGCGGCCACACTGAACATGTGATGAGTTATGAAATGACAACGCAAGCATTCGCGGCAGATTACGAGATCGATATAACCGCTGAAATCTGCCCAATGACCTATGTGCGCACGCGTTTGGCGCTCGATCGTCTGGCATCAGGGCAAATTCTTGCGGTCACCCTGCGTGGCGCCGATCCACTGCGCAATGTGAAGCTATCAGCGACCCGCCAGGGCCACACCATGCTGAGCGAGCACCCAGTCTCCGGCGACACGATCAGGCTGCTGATCAGGCGGACGTGAGCGCCAAAGCCTTGCTTAGAACGAGCGCATCAGACCCATCCGCATAATACTTTGGGCGACGCCCAACCTGCGAGAAGCCCAGCTGCTGATACAGGCCACGCGCAGCCGGATTGCGCGTCGAGACTTCCAGAAACAACCGTTCAGCCCCGCGCGCCCGGGCTTCATCTGCCGCGGCGGTTATCAGTCCGCCGCCAACACCCTGCTGCCGCCGCTCCGGCACCACCGCCACCGTTAGCACTTCCGCCTCATCCGCGGCTAGCCGTGCCAGCAGCATGCCGCCGCGAATATCTATCAGTCCGAACACACCAGGCTGGGAGAGCTGTCCGGCAATGATGCGTGCGTCCCAATATTCATCATCGGGGAACGCCCGCGCGTGAATCGCTGACAAGGCCGTAGCATGCAATGGTCCAGCCTTGCTGATCACGCTGCCAGCCGCTCGCCTCATCATACGGGCGGGCCTCGAAGGCCAAGGGCCGGTAGCCTGGCCTCCGGGGCGTCCACATATAAAGGCAGGGCAGGCAAATTCGCTCGGTCACCCTTGCCCCGCTGTTCCCCGACTGCAGCCACATGCTCCGCCAATGCAACCCGGCGGGCGGTCAGCATCACATCCACACCCGCCGCGGCCAGCGCGCCCGCTACAAAATTGGCGGCGTTCCCGGCAATGGCAACCCGGCCGGCCGGCCGCGGCAGCGCGTCTGTCGCGTAGCCATGCGCGCCATCCCCGGTATCGATGAACACGCGTCCGCGCCGCGCCGCAATCGCCACCCACAGCGACCGCCCGTCCAGACCCTGCAAGCCCTCAGCCAGCGCCTCCGCCACACCCACCCCCACTACCGGCACAGAGAGCGCCAGCCCAATGCCGCTCGCTACAGAGATGCCGGCTCGCAAACCGGTAAAGCTGCCTGGCCCAACCGCAACTGCGACCAGGTCCAGGGCGCGGCCAGATTTTTCCAGAACGCCCTGAACCAACGCCGGCAACGCTGCCGCCAGGCCATGGTCTTCCGTCAGCCGCGCGCGCGCAGAAACCTCTCCATCCATCAGCACCGCGATCGAACAACCGCCAAAGGCCGAGCTGATGCCTAGAACACGCATTGGCTCGTGCACAAACTCAAAGCTCTTCGCAGGCTTCGCCGAATGTCAGGCGAGGTGAGCGGTCGAACAGGCCAGTGCCGTCGCCGTGGCCGAGATTGACCAGGAAATTGGATTTCCAGCCACGCTCGGCAAAGAAAATCTCGTCCACGCGCGCGCGGTCAAAACCCGACATCGGCCCCGCATCAAGCCCGATCGCCCGCGCCGCCATGATCAGATAGGCCCCCTGAAGGGTGCCATTCCGGAAGGCGGTTTCCTCGGCCAGCTCCGGATTGCCGGCAAACCAGGCCCGCGCATCGGCGTGTGGGAACAGCTTTGGCAGTTCGTCATAAAAACGCGGGTCATATGCCACGATCGCCACCACCGGCGCACTCATGGTCTTGTCGATATTGCCTGCCGACAAGGCCGGACGCAGCCGCTCGCGCGCTTCGGCGGTGCGCAAAAACACAAAGCGCGCCGGCGATGAATTGGCCGAGGTCGGGCCCCATTTCAGGAGGTCGTAGAGGGCTCGCAATTCCTCGTCGCTGACCGGTGCTGGCCGCCAGCTATTCTGCGTCCGTGCCGTGCGGAACAGCGCGTCGAGGGCAACATCGTCCAGCATCACGCCCTCTTTGCTGGGGTCAATGACCCACCTGCTCCACGGAAATCACCTCCGGCACATAGTGCCGCAGCATGTTTTCAATGCCGTGTTTGAGGGTGGCCGCAGAGGATGGGCAACCGCTGCAGGCGCCCTGCATATGCAGCCGCACTACACCATCCCGATAGCCGCGGAACACGATATCGCCGCCATCACTGGCCACCGCCGGCCGTACCCGGGTGTCGAGTAGCTCCTTGATCTGGTCCACGATTTCCCGGTCTTCAGGGGCAATCTCCTCCTCATGCGCTGCGGCCGCCACGCCATCGATCACCGGCCGGCCGGCGACGAAATGCTCCATGATCGCGCCCAGCACCTGCGGCTTCAGCGCTTGCCACTCGATGCCCTCGGATTTGGTCACCGTCACGAAATCGCCGCCCAGAAACACCCTTGCGACGCCGGGCAGCCCGAACAGAGCGCTCGCCAAGGGGCTGGTTTCGGCTTTTGCCGCCGCCGCGAAATCCGCGGTTCCGGCGCCCATCACGTCGCACCCCGGCAGAAATTTCAGTGTTGCCGGGTTCGGCGTGCCTTCGGTCTCGATAAACATCAGATCTGTGCTTCCGGATGAACGTAATTTCTATGCTCGTCTCCCGTTTATGGTGTGCCGATCCCTTCCCCACAAGCCAATGAATCGGTGGCTGGGCTGCGCTTCAGCATCCCACCCACACCGCCCGGGGCAGAGCGGCTTCTCATGCCGCCGCTGCGTTGGCACGATCTGGTGCCGGGGCAAACGTGCATCTTCGATTTGTCAGGGCCTCCGTGATTGCAGGTGCCGGCTCGGCAGAGGGTTGCGCTGCTCGCAGCCCACCACGCCATGGGATACCACCGACGCCCCGCTCCGTGCCGGCGCATCGCGGACAAGCGAGCCGAGCGTCGGCACCTGGAGCCTACCGGAACTGTGTCAAACAGTCTGAGCTTCGAGACATTGCAAGTCTGCAAACGTATCGATGTCGAGGGCGAGCCCGGGGCGACGAACGATGCGTGGTCGAAGGCCGCCCGCGGCCATCGCGGCGAGGTGACGGTGGAAGCTGTGGGGACCGAACAGAAAGGGGCCAAGCCTGGGTGCCGGCCAGTAAACGGCGTTGCTGCCGGTGCCGTGACGGTCCGGCGCCAGGGCTGGGGTCGTTGGATCTGACGTCATCTCGGCAAGATCGTCGGCGGTGATCGCGGGCAGGTCGGCGGAGACGGCAAGAACGCCGGAGGCGCTATGGGCGATGGCGTGGCTGGCGGCGGTGGCCAGGGCAGCGTTCATGTCGGCGTGTGAGCCTTCGTGGATACCGATTGCACCATAGGCTTGCGCGAGATGGAGGATTTTGGGGCAGCGCGTGACGACAAGCACGGGGCTTGGGCCCGCGAATCTGCAAACCGTTTCTACCGTAAGGCGGAACAAGAGTGCTGCGAGCGTGGCCCGGGCTTCAGGCGACATGTCAGGGGAGAGGCGGGTTTTCGCTTCCTCGAAGGGCTTGGTCGGGATAACGCACCAGAGCGTCATGGTGCGGTCATCGGAAGAGATCCATGGTCGCCGGGCGCTGAGGGTCGCGCGCGGTGCCATGCAAACCTGCATAGGGAGAGCCGCGGATGATGACGACCGAGCGGCCTTCGGCGGCCTGGCCCAGCATCACGGAGGCGGCCACGAGTTCGTTCGCCAAGCCGATTTCAGTGGATTGCAAGCTGCGGACGGACAGGTCGCGGGCGCCGCGGCGATCGAGAAGAGCGGAGAGGGCCTGCACCAAATTGGTGTTGAGTGATGCGTTGGTCAAACCCGCCCTCGTATGTCTCGGCGAGGCCGCGCAGATTTGCGCGCCGAGCCTCGGCATCCATAGCATTTCGGCGGGGTGTGCGACAGCCGCCAATATCGTGATGCGTGGCGTTCCTGATGGCGTTTTCATCAACACCACGATGTGTGGCGGCACCGGTGGGGGAAATCCGCGACGCGGTTCTTTATGCCCTGGCAGGGATAATGCCTGCCGGGCAGGGCTGGGGCCGGGCGGCAGAAAGTTCTCACATTCTCGATGCGAAGGCAGCTTGGCGGTATGGACCGGGCCCTGCTCGGCAACAAGGATATCGCGCAGCATTTGTTGCGAGAGGCTAAGCAAGCATGTCTTCTCTGCAAAAGAGAAGACCGTTCTTCACTCTAGTTTCCGATAAGCATCTTTCGAGACAAGCCTGGCATTTTCATCGAACGTGATAATATCAATGCCCGCTACGGGTTGTTCCCCCGGGGACAATGCAAGTGTCCAATGGCAGAGGCACATGTTTCCGAAGAAATGCGGCGGTGGCGATGGTGGCGGTGGGTCATCCGATGGTTTGCAGATCTGCTCGAAACCGCGGCGCACAGCATCGCGGCCTTCGAAAACGAGGCCGCCGGAGGTGCGGTAGACTGGGTGTTCGCCCACCAGATCCATCAGGGCGGCGATATCACCGCGGGACCAGGCGGCCGCAAATGCATTAAGGGTCGATTGCATGCGGGCGCGATGGGCCGCGTCGGGTTGGGTGTGCGAGTCCATTTATGGCTCCCCATGGGTTTGTGATCTGGCGGCAAAGATCGATGTGGGATCGATCAGAGCGCGGCCGAGTTGGTAGGCCTCCCACAAATCGTGCCCCACATAGGTCCTTTGCGACAGCGCCGCGATCGGGGCGGATGCGTTGACTGCGACGGTGTTCGGCAGTTCATTGAACAGCAGAAGGTCGGAAGCAGAATCGCCATAGGCGACGCAGTCTGCACGGCCGAGCCCGTATTGCTGCATGAGGCCGGCGGAAATTTCGACCTTGGATGCCGGTGTCAGCACGCGTGCCGGATCCGGCGGCTTGCCGGGGCTGACGCCAGCGCCGTGCGCGGTGTTCAGTCCCCAGGGCAGCAGGCGTTCGGCGAAGAATAGGGGCGAGAGGGTAATGACGGCGCTGTATTCGCGGCGCGAAGCGATATCGGCGAAAACCTTGGCAACGTTACCGATCCATGGAGAAGATTCGAACACAGCATCGATGCCGTCTTCGTCCAGGCCGGCCCAAAGCGGCAGGCATAGCCGATAGAACTCGACATGGCCGACTTCGCCACGGCCCCAGGCTTCCTCGATCAGATTAACCTGATCGATGCAGCCCGCATATTCGGAAATGTGCAGGCAGGCTGATCCCTGCAGCAGCGTTCCGTCCATGTCGAAGATATGCAGCTTGGTCATGGAACTTCCCTGAATAAGAAAGAGTGGTCTCTTTTGAAAAAAGAAGTCCCTCCTTCCTACCCCTTTACATGTCGTCCTGCCCGAACGCTGCGCCGCGGCGCAGCCACCGAATCGCGCGTGCGCAACTCCGTGGCAAAGCTGATCGTTTCGGGCGCCTCGACGATACCCACCTTGTGCAGCAGAAGCTGTGCTGCCGCCTGGCCCATCTTGAAACTGGGCTGAGCGACCGTGGTGAGAGAGGGTTCCAGCATCAGTGACGAATCGATGTCGTCGAAACCGACGATGGACATATCATGCGGTATCCGCTTGCCGGTTTCTTTCAGGTAGCGCACGCCGCCCACGGCCATCAGGTCATTACCGTAGATGATAGCGGTGGCGTGGGCGGTTTTCGGCGATTCCAATATGGCGCGCGTGGCGCTATAGCCGGAGGCGGCCGTGTAGTCGCCTGGTATCACAGGTGTTTCGTCAGGGTCGCGGCCGGCGGCCGCGAGCGCCTCCCGGTAGCCGGCGAGGCGCTGCTGGCTGGTCCAGAGCCAGTAAGGCCCGGCGACGATTGCGATATGCTCGTGGCCGGCACGGAGAAGTTCCTGCGCCACCTGGCGCGCGCCGACACGGTTGGTAGCACTGATGAAGGGCGCATCCAGGCCGGGAATATATTCATCGACGAAAACAACCGAACCGGACTCGACAAGTTTGACGAGCCCGGCCGTTGGCTTGCCGGTACCCGACAGCAGGATCATGCCGTCCAGGCGGCGGGCGCGCAGGGTTTGCGCGTAATACTCCTCCCACCGGCTTTCGGCACCCGTGGTGCCGAGCATCATCAGCACGTCGTGCGCTTGGGCGAATTTCTGCACGCCTTCGGCTACGGAGGCAAAGAACGGATTCTGCAGATCGGGCACGATCAGGCCGATCGAGGAACTGCGCTGGCGCTTCAGGCTTTGCGCCGCGGTGTTGGGTTCGTAGCCGAGGTCGGCGATGCATTGCAGGACGCGGCTGCGGTTTTTCGCGGTGACCTGGGCGGACCCATTGATCACCGCGCTGACCGTGCCGAGCGAAACGCCTGCCTCCTTCGCCACGTCGCGGATGGTGGGCCGGCGGGGAAGGCCGTTGCGAGTCTCCGTCATCGCTATGAACACCTCAGTCAGGCGCCGTAGCCAACGATGCCTTTGATTTCAACGAAATCGTCGAGGCCGAACTCCGACCATTCGCGGCCGTTGCCGGAGCGCTTGTAGCCGCCGAACGGCGCGCCGATATCGAAGCCCGGGGAGTTCAGATACACCGTGCCGGCGCGCATCTGGCGGCCGACATCGCGCGCCCGCTCAGGGTTGCTGGACTGCACGTAGGCGGCCAGACCATAGAGCGTGTCGTTGGCGATTTCGATCGCCTGCGCCTCAGACTCGTAGGGCATGATGGAGATCACCGGGCCGAAAATCTCCTCCTGCGCGATACGCATGTTGGGTGTGACGCCGGCAAACACCGTGGGGCGCACGTAATAGCCACGCACGAGGCCTTCCGGAAGGCCTGGGCCGCCGGTGACCAGCTGGGCACCTTCCTCGATGCCGACACGGATCAGGGCCTGGATACGGTCGAACTGAAGCTTGCTGACCACCGGGCCCATATTGCTGTTCTCGCTGCGCGGATCGCCGGCGACAACGGAGCGGGCCGCGTTGCGCGCCAGCTCAATCGCTTCCTCATGGCGTTCCACCGGCACCAGCATGCGTGTCGGCGCGTTGCAGCTTTGGCCGCTATTGCTGAACACGTTCAGCACCCCGGTGGGTACGGCGGTGGCGAAATCGGCATCCTTCAGGAGGATATTCGCAGATTTACCGCCCAGCTCCTGATGGATGCGCTTGACCGTTTCAGCGCCCGCCTTGGCGACAAGGATGCCGGCGCGCGTGGAGCCGGTGAACGACATCATGTCGATATCAGGGTGGGACGACATCGCGCTTCCCACCACCGGGCCTTCGCCATGTACCATGTTGAACACGCCCGGCGGCACGCCTGCGGCGTCCATCACTTCGGCGAAGATTACACCGCTGATCGGCGCGATTTCGCTGGGCTTTAAAACCATGGTGCAGCCGGCGGCAATCGCCGGGCCTACCTTGCAGGTGATCTGGTTCAGCGGCCAGTTCCATGGCGTGATCATACCGACGACGCCGACCGGTTCCTTTACGATGCGGGTTGTGCCGCGCATCCATTCGAATTGGTAGCTATCCATCACGCGCAGCATTTCTTCCAGGTGGGCGGCGCCGATCCAGGCCTGCGCAGCGCGTGCAAAGGCCAAAGGCGCCCCCATCTCCTGGCTGACGGCGGCGGCAATATCGTCGTACCGTTTCGCGTATTCCTCGACGATCCTGGCCAGCAAAGCGCGGCGTTCAGCGACGCTGGTACGGCTGAAGCTGCGGAAGGCGCGCTTTGCCGCAGCCACCGCCCGATCCACATCTGCGGCACTTCCCACCGCAATCTGGGTGAAGACGGATTCGGTGGAGGGGTCCTCCACGTCCAGCAAACGCTGTTCGGCGGGTTCGACCCAGGCGCCGTCGATGTAGAATTTCGTGTTGTTGCTCACGTTGAAGTCTCCTTCGCAATGGTCCGCGCTGGTAGCACGGAACGGGGCGCCCAGATGGGCCCGGCCGCCTGGTGCTTGCGGCGCAAGAGTGTATTGACCTTGGGGGCCATAGGCGCCGCCTCGAACGATGCAAATACGCGTTCGGCCGGTACCGGGCCATACAGCGTGGTTCTTTGTCGCGGAAGGCGGCCCGCCGCACGGATGATCTGCTCCATACGCGCAGGCGGCAGTTCCTGGCCATGCTGGGCGCCGGCGGCGCGGGTGATGCTTTCATCCATCAGGGTGCCACCCAGATCGTTGGCACCGGCGCGCAGGCACGCGGCGGCGCCAAGCGGGCCCATCTTCACCCAGGAGGTTTGGATATTGGCGATATGCGGGTGCAGAACCAGGCGCGCAGCGGCATGCATCAGGATGGCCTCGCGCCAGGTAGGTCCCATGCGGGCTTCGCCCTGGCGGTAGATCGGCGCTTCGTTGGCCACGAAGGGCAGCGGCACGAATTCCGTGAAGCCGCCGAAGCTTTTCTGGTGGGCGCTCAGCCGGAGCAAATGGCGCGCCCAATGGATGGGCTGTTCGATATGGCCGAACATGAGTGTGGCCGTGCTGCGTATGCCGGCCGTGTGGGCGGCCTGCATCACGGCGAACCATTCCGCGGTGGTCAGCTTATCCTTGCAGAGGCGGGCGCGGATGTCGTCGTCCAGGATTTCCGCCGCGGTGCCCGGCAGGCTGTTCAGGCCAGCCTGCTTCAGTTGCGCCAGATAGGTGGCGAGCGGCAGATTTAGGCTGCGTGCGCCATGGGTGATTTCCAACGGCGAAAAGGCGTGGATGTGAATTTCTGGCGCAGCCTCGCGCGCGGTGCGCAGTATTTCAAGGTAGGTGTGGCCGTCGTAATCGGGATGGATGCCGCCCTGCAGACAAATTTCTGTGGCGCCGCGCTTCCACGCTTCCCGCACCCGGCGCGCGAATTCGTCGCGGTCAAGGTCGTAAGGCAGGCCGCGCAAATCGGCGTGGCTGCGGCCTTTGCTGAAGGCGCAGAAACGGCACGCATAGCTGCACACGTTTGTGTAGTTGATGTTTCGCGTGACGACGTAACGGACGGTCTCGCCAACCGTCTCGGCGCGAAGCTGGTCGGCGCGTTGGCAGATCAGGTCGAAATCGTTGCCCCTTGCGGCGAACAGGCGGACGATCTCAGTTTCACCCATGTCCTCGCCGGCACTGGCACGATCGAGAATCGCGGCGAGTGTTTGGCAGGCGGCGGGTGAAGCGGCGCTGCTGTGGCGCGGCGGGGCGGTGATGGCGCCGGTTTGCCAATCATCTTCCCTTGCCAGGCCTTCGGCATCGCTGGCTCGCAGGATCAGACGCTGCATGGGAGGCGCGGCCCATACTGCGGTGCTCCGGGCATAGGCTGGGTATATGGTCAGCCGCTGGGTCAGGTGCTTGCCGGCGCGGGCGGTGGCGGCGGCAAGCGCATCGATCTGCGGCCAGGGCGCTTCGGGGTTCACGTGATCGGGCGTGACGGGGGAAACGCCGCCCCAATCGTTGATACCGGCGGCAACCAGCCTCTCCAGCGCCCCGGCGGCGAGGTTGGGAGGCGCCTGGATGGACATGGTGGGGCCAAAGAGGATACGGGCGACAGCTATCGTCCATAAATGGTCCTCGAAGCCGGCGGCAGGATGTGCTGCCATGCGGGTATGCGGCTTCGGGGCGAAGTTCTGCACGATCACTTCCTGCAGGTGGCCATATTGCGCATGCAGGGCGCGCAAGGCGAGAAGCGCTTCGACGCGTTCCTCGCGGGTTTCGCCGATACCGATCAGGATTCCGCTGGTGAACGGAATATTCGCCGCACCGGCGCGGGCAATGCAGGCCAATCGCAAAGCCGGATCCTTATCGGGGCTGCCAAAATGCGGACCGCCACGGCCGGCCAGGCGCGGCGCGGCGGATTCCAGCATGATGCCCATGGAAGCGGCGTGCGGGCGAAGGCGCATGAGCTCCGAATGGGTCATGAGTCCGGGATTGAGATGCGGCAGCAGGCCGGTTTCCTCGGCGACCAACTGTGCCATTGCGGCGAGGTAATCGATGGTGGTGTCATATCCCAGGCGATGGAGCTGGTCTGCCGCCTGTTGCCAGCGAAGCTCGGGCTTGTCGCCGAGCGTGAACAATGCCTCCTGGCATCCGGCGGCACGGCCGGCGCGGGCGATTGCCAGCACCGCATCAGGGCTGAGATAGGCATCCTGGCCGGGTCGTGGAGGGGCGGCGAAGGTGCAGTAATGGCAGACGTCGCGGCACAGCTGCGTGAGCGGAATGAAGACTTTGCGCGAGTAGGTGATGTTTCGGCCGAACCCTTCGTCGCGGAGGGTGGCGGCGGTTTGCATCAGGGCGGCGAGGTCGGTGCGGCTGGCGAGGTTCATGGTTCTACGCCAGACAAGGATGCCTGCCTTGCTCTCATGCGAAGGCCGCCCGCAACCGTGGCGCCACACGCTCGGAGAACAACCGCATGAATGTCGCCTGATCCGCGCCCGGTGCGTGAAACACCAGATGACGAAAGCCAAGATCCACATAGGGCCGGACGCGCGCCACCACCTCATCGGGGTCGGTCGTCACGATCCAACGGCTGGCGCAGCGCTCGATCGGCAGCGTGTCTGCCAGGCGCTCCATTTCCAGCGGGTCCTCCACGTTGGTTTTCTCTTCCGCCGACAGAGCGAGCGCGGCCCAGGGCCGGGTATTTTCCAGCGCCTGCTGAGCATCTGTATCGAAGGAGAGTTTTATTTCCATCATCATGTCGTATGTCTTGTTGCCGCCGCCCGCCGCCCTGCCCGCCTGCACGTTCGGCACCAGGGTTTCCGAATACAATGAGGGGGCCTTGCCGCTGGTGGTGATGAAGCCATCACCAAGTTCGCCGGCGGTAAAAGCAGCTTTCGGCCCGGCAGCGCCGAGATAGATGGGGATCGGCGTGGCCGGCCGATCGTATAGCGTGGCCGCCTCGGTGCGGTAATAGGTACCATGGTGGGTCACCCGCTCCTCCGTCCATAACCGGCGCATCAGCCCGACCGCCTCGCGCAGGCGGGCTTCACGTTCCTTGAAACCAGGCCACGACATTCCGGTCGCCGGCACCTCGTTCAGCGATTCGCCGGTGCCGATGCCCAGGATGATACGCTGAGGGTACAGCGAGGCGAGTGTGGCGATCGCATGCGCCACGATCGATGGGTGATAGCGAAACGTGGGTGTAACCACGCTGGTGCCGAGCCGCATCCGACGGGTGCGCTCGCCGAGTGCCGCTAGCCAGGAGAAGGCGAAGGGTGCATGGCCATCGGTGTGGCGCCAGGGCTGGAAATGGTCGCTGACAAAGCAGGAGTCGAAGCCGGTTTCCTCGGCGAGAACGGCAAAGTCCAGCAACGTGCGAGGAGCGAATTGCTCGGCCGAGGCCTTGTAGCCGATCGTGATCATGCAGTTTCTCCGGATGCGGGGCATATGGCGCCACGCAGGTTCACGCAAATAACGAGGAGACGGAACTTTCGTCCGCGATCGCGTGGATCGCGTTCGAAAGCAGGTTGGCAATGCTGATCTGCCGGATATTTCTCGCGGCGCGAATGGATGGTGTGGCGGCAATGCTGTCGGTCAGAGTGAGCATGGTGAGTGGCGACTCGCCGATGCGCTGAACCGCATTGCCGGTGAGCACGCCGTGCGTCACGTAGGCTTCCACGCGGGCCGCACCCTTCGCCATCACCGCCTCGGCGGCATTGCACAGCGAGCCGCCGCTATCTGCGATATCGTCGACCAGGATACAGGATCGGCCGGCGACATCGCCAATCACATTCATCACTTCTGACACGCCGGCGCGCTCACGGCGCTTGTCGATGATCGCCAGATCGGTGTTGTTGAGGCGTTGCGCCAATTGGCGGGCGCGCACCACGCCGCCGACATCGGGAGAGACGATAACGACAGAGTTGCCGGATTGCCGTTCCTGTATATCACGCACGAAGAGCGGTGCAGCGTAGAGGTTATCCACCGGTATATCGAAAAATCCCTGTATCTGCATGGCGTGGAGATCGAGGGTGAGAATGCGGTTGGCGCCGGCTTCCACCAGGAGATTAGCCACGAGCTTGGCGCTGATCGGCGTGCGCGGGCCGGATTTGCGGTCCTGGCGCGCATAACCGAAATACGGAATGACTGCGGTGATCCGGCGCGCCGATCCGCGGCGCAGCGCATCGAGCATGATCAGCAATTCCATAAGATTGTCGTTGGTCGGTGCGCAGGTGCTTTGGATCACGAACACGTCCTCGCCGCGCACGTTTTCCAGGATCTCGACAAACACCTCCATGTCGGCAAAGCGGCGCACCGACACACTGCACAGTTTTAGCGTGAGCTCGGTGGCGACAGCTTCGGCAAGGGCCCGATTGCTGTTGCCGGCAACAATCTTCATGTTCTTAATCGCTCTGATCGGAGCATCATAGCGGATGTCTATTGCCCGTCGCGGCCGGACGCCCAGCCGACGATCCTGCCCCATAGCGCCGGATAGTGTTGCCATTGCATGAAGTCGGGCGGCGCCCAGTGGGGCGCCACATCGGAGGTGAAAGCGACAACACGCCCGGCGCCATGCTGCCCTACGGCGATCAGCGGATCGCCCCCGATGCTGGCAAGCACCGTGGCGCCGGCCTTGGCGATCGTTTTATTGTAGCCGAGCAAAGCAGGCCATGTGGCGCCCAGCCCAGTTACAATCGGATGTGCGGTCTCGACCACTTCTGGCGCGGCCCCCTCGGGCAATTCGATCCGGTCGTCATAGGGCAGCAATGCCACCGGCAGCACAGACGCAAGCGGGGTCATTCCGTAGCGGGCGCGGCCATCTATGCCAGTGAATGACATGTAGCCGCCGATTTTCACCAGGCCGCCCCCATTCGCCACGAAATCGGCAATCAGTTGCAACCGGTTGGGGCCGACTTTCGAGCGCAGAAAGGTATCGTCGGTCAGCAGGAAGGAGTTGGAGCCGATATCGCTGATTGCCACCGCGTCATATTCAGCAAGCTCGGACGCAGTGGCGGGAAATTTGCCGGAGATTTCGTGGCCACGAATATAGGTCACCGCAAAACCCTGGTCATCGAGGCATTGCAGAAATACCCCTGCACCCTCCTCGTATTCGACGGAGGTGAAGTGATCGAAGCCCTTGATGTGGGTGGTTTGCTTGATCCAGGACTCGCCCACGAAGAGTATATTTTTTCCGTTCATCTATCCCTCGGCGTATGAGTCTTGCGGGATGCAGAGGAACAGCGCGGCCTGGCATTGGGCCGCGCCGCAGCGCTGATCAATCCGGCAAGCGGCGATCTGTAACGAAGTCCGGCAGAACGCGGGATTCAGGCATCGATGGCACCGAAATCTCGCGCATGTCCCAGCCGATGGCCTTGGTATGGACCAACTTCATCAACCGCCGCCCACTGGCGCGCCCGAACTGGAAGTAAGCTTCGGCGTACGGATGGCCCTCATAAAAATATTTTTCGAAGATTTTCGTCAGCAATGTGCCGGTCAGGCTCTCCTCCGCGGGCTTCAGTGTGCCGACAAAGCGGATGCCATGTACGGTGGCGTATTCATCGCCGCTGTCGATCACCGCGGAAAAGGCTCTGCCCGCGGCGCAGTTATCGGCGTGCCGGCTGGCGGCATCCAGCGGGATGAAAATGCGCTGCTCATCCACCACATACCAGAGCGGGGAGAGGTAGATGCTGCCATCCGCATTTGTTGTCGCCACCCGAATGGTTTTTTGGCGGGTAATATAGGCCCAACGCTTGGCGCCCTTCATGCCGTGAATGGGCGCGGTGCGGCTATCATGCCATGTGTCGTCGGCCACCTGATCAGCCCCTCCTCAGTTTGGAGAGTGTTTCGCTATAATCCGGGATTTCCACCAGGCCGTAGCGCGGCGAAGGGCCGCTGGTCCAGAAGAACGCGGTGTCCACACCGGTGTTCTCCAGCGTGTATTCATAGCCGCCCGGAAGAAAAATATGCTCACCGACGCCGGCTTCCAGGATCACCTCTCTGCCTGCGGCATCCTTCACCCGCAGCCGGATCTTGCCCTTGAGGCAATAATGGGTTTCGTCGAAATCCGCCTGCTTCCAGTTATACGGAAGGTGATCGTGTTTCTGCCAGCATACGCCCTGGCGGAAGTGGCGTGCATCGTCGCGTTCCTGCGAGAGGAAGATGCAGGTATCAATGCCGGTATTGAAGGTAAGGCGCGGCATGGTTTCGATTTCCGCGGGCGTGATCACGCGGGGAAAACGGCGGGCACCGGGGAGTTCTGAATCATACTCGGACACGCTTTTCCTCCTGGGGAAAAAGGATCTTCTTTTCTGAAGAAGACGGGCAAAAGACTTTTGTTATTCGCGCTGCGTCACGGTTGGTGCTGTGCCCCGATCTTGCGGCCGGCGAGGAGATAAAGGTCTTTTGGTTCTTTTCGTGAACACAGAACAGATTTCTTACTCGGCCGCCGCCGCGTCAGGCCGCCGCACGGCTTTGATCATCGGTTCGGTAAACGGCAGGTAGTAGCTTGCCGGCACCTCCTGTTCGCTGCGCTTGATCAGTTCCGAGAAATCCCATTTCTTGAGCAGTTTGCCGTTACGGAACACCGGCTGCAGCAGGTTTTCCTCTGGCGGTACCGAGTCGCGCGGCACGGTGTGGAAATCGCCACCTTTATAGATCAGCGCATGACGCCCGCGTTTGGAGGCTTTGAAGGCCATGCCGGAGGGTTTCTTGAAAATATCCACCCACTGGCCGTTGATGCGGGCGGCGCTGGCCTTCTGGCCGAAATTCAGCGTATCGCGGTTGCAGTGCTGCAGCAGGCCGCCGCCCATGCCGAATACCGCATTATCGGCCGCATATCCCCGGCGCTCCATCTCGATATAGATCTCGCGCAGGCTTTCCAGGGTAACACCGTCACCTTGAACAACGCGCACGCAATCCGGTAAAATCTTGTACCCTTTGCTGTTCACCGTGTAGCCGAAACTATCCATCAGCCATCCCGTGGTGTCTGCCGTCACCTGCACCGGGTCGCCCGAGTCTGGGCGTATGCCGATCAGCCCGGGGCCGGCCTGTATCGTTTCCTTCAGTTCGCCGCCGATGATATTCTTCACGGCATTCTCATGATTATAAGAATCGGTCAGCAGGATCACCACGCCGTAGCTGCGATATTTCTCGATCATGTTGCGCATGGCGGCGGCTTCGCCGGCTTCGCCCCAGGCGGTGAACGAGGCATGCTCGGAATTCGGGCCCGAGAGCGCCGGCGCAAAATGGTTGTAGTATTTCTTCGTCGCCAGAACGCCAGGAACCGTGTCGCTCTGGTTGAAATTCACCAGATGCGCGAGACCCCCAAGAGCCGCGGATTCGAAGGAGCTGACGCCGCGGGCGCCGTAATCGTGCAGGATATGCCGGATGATCTGCGGATTATCCGATGTCTGCTTCAGCGCTTCCTTGATCACCTGCTTGGCGAGCCAGCTTATGGTGCCGATGGTGGTAGGATACCATACCGCGCGCAGCAGCGCGGTCTCGAAGAAGCTCGTCGCCCAGAAGAATTTTGGATCGGTGTTGATGACCTGAACCAGCACATTGCGGGTAGGCACCACCGTGCCCTCGGGAACAGCCTCGATTTCCACAGGCAGGAACCCATCGTGCTCGTTCAACACGTCCATCCAGTTCTCGCGGCGGAATGGCATGCCGATCTCGCGGCAATGGAACTCCGCCTCGTCGATATCCTCGAGTGTAATGGGCTTCATCAGGTATTCGCGAAGATAAGCCTGCAGGCCCACGAACAGGGTGGCCGGGTAAGGCCCGCCGCGCGATTCAATGTAGCTCGACACATACTCGGTGCCGGCTGGATAGAGCGCATAATGGCAATGCTTATAGTTGTCCGTATTCAGAATGAGGTTCGTCAGGTGCACGACGTTGTTCCTTTGCTACAGAATCCCGCTCTGTCTCTCCGGCATTTCGGCCCAAGCTGGCGATCTCTGTCGCCTCTCGTTTTGTCAGTCCGCGCGTAAGCATTGCTTGGCATGAATGCGTGCCGATCTTTTAGCAAACCCGCAACGACAGCCATGCCGATATCACCCAACCAATGAACCCGATATCGGCTGCAAACCCGTCACGGCCAGCCGCCCTCCATAGGGTCCATTCCTATGCCAAAGACTTCTCTTGAAACGGTTCGTTTGTCAAAGCTGAATTTGTAACAAGGTCCGTCTGTTCGCGTCGCGTGATTGCTGCCACGCGATCTGTCGCGGCATGGGTTGAGGTTTCTGCAAAATTCCTCCTCTGGCCGGGCAAAAATTCTTGACCCAGCGGCACGTGCAGCCTTAGGCTGCACCAGATGGAACGTTTCAACGGTTCGCGTCCCGGTGCAGCGGGGCTGGTTCTGTCTTTTGGCAGCATCAACGCCGATATCGTGGCCTATGCGCCGCATCTGCCGCGCCCGGGCGAAACCATTCATGCCGAGCACTATGCCATCAATCTTGGCGGCAAGGGCGCGAACCAGGCCGCGGCGGCCGGGCGCCTTGCTTGCGGGCTCGGGCTGCGCGCGGCCCTCGCAGGGCGCGTGGGGGCCGATGTCTTCGGCGCCCTGGTGCGCGAGGAGCTATCCGCTTTCGGTGTCGAGTTGCAGGGGATCGGGCGAGATGCCGCAAACCCGACCGGGCTGGCCCTGATCAGCGTCGATTCGGCCGGCGAGAATGCCATCACCGTTGTAGGCGGGGCCAACATGGCGCAGGACGAATCCGATGTGGCGGCCGCCGGCAGCCTGCTCGATGAGGCCGCAGTCGTGTTGCTGCAACTGGAAATTCCCGGCGCCGTGGTCGTGGCGGCGGCAGGGCGCGCCCGTGCAGGAGGTGCAATCGTGGTGCTGGATCCGGCCCCGGTGCCGGCAGCGGGGCTATCCGATGCCCTGCTGGGATGCGCCGATATCCTCACGCCGAACGAGACCGAGACGGAGCGGATCACCGGGCTGCGGCCCAGAGACGCGGCAACAGCAGAGGTGGCGGCCGACCGCCTGCAGCAGCGCGGCGTGCGGGGCGCCATCGTAAAGCTGGGCGCGCGCGGCGTGTTCTTCCGGTTCGGCGGCGCGCAGGGATTTGTGCCGCCTTTCCCAGTGCACAGCATAGATAGCGTTGCCGCCGGCGATATTTTCAATGGTGGGCTGGCGGTAGCGCTCGCCCGCGGCGACGATCCGGCGCGCGCGGTGCGGTTTGCCGCGGCCTGCGGCGCACTTGCAACCACCAAGCGCGGCGCCGCGAAAGCCGCGCCCACTCTGGCCGAGGTAGATGCGCTGCTCGGCTGAGGCAGGCTCCCTGGCTCCCAAAAGACCATCACCCCGCGCGCCCGGCTGAACCGTTCCAATATTCGCCGCGGCCGGATCGCGAACGCGGCCCACGATCCAGGCCGCTCGACCGCCGCGGCGCTTTCGCCAGCCGGCTAACACATTATGTGAAAACCCGGCGAACCACCGTTGCGCCATGCGTAAAAAACGCAGCAGGTTACATTTTTGCGCTTGACCTCCGAACCGTTTCAGATGAGTTTTTCCGTTAAGACTTGGGTGCACCGAGCATCGCGCATTTCCAGTTCGCTTATGTTTCATCCTGCCCCACCCGAGTAACAACGCATCGCTTTCGCGTGCCGATATCAATGACGCTCTCGTAAAGGACAAGTTGGGATGCGGCTTTCCGTTCGGATCCGCAGACTACCCCATTTCGACCCATTTTCGATAACAGGAGACCCTGTATGAGTCTGCTCGCAAAGACGCCAGGATCGGCCTCGAAACCTCAGCATGCCGGCCGGTGCATCCAGCATCTCGCGCTGCTCTTGCTGGCAACTACCGCGTTCAGCGGGATCGCCCACGCGCAGGCTCCGGCACAGGCCGTACCGGATTTGGGCAGCAAGCCACAGGGCAAGGGCGTGATCGAAGATGTGGTCGTCACGGCCGAAAAGCGTTCCTCGACTGTACAAAATGCCCCCCTCAGCATCACCGCCCTGTCCGGCGCGCAGTTGCAGCGTCAAGGCATCAGCACCGTCATGCAGGTGGCTGAAGCAACACCCGGCATTTCACTGCGCAGCGCCGGCCCCGGGCAAACAGAATTGGAAATGCGCGGCATGTCGTCATCCGGCGGCTCGTCACCCACCGTCGGCTTCTACCTTGATGAAACGCCGCTAACGCCGCCTGCGGCTTCGCTGAACGGCAAGGTCGTGATCGATCCCGACCTCTTCGATCTGAACCGCGTGGAGGTGCTGCGTGGCCCGCAGGGAACGCTGTATGGCGCCGGTTCCATGGGCGGCACCATCAAGCTGCTCACCAACCAGCCAAATCTCACGGAATATCAAGGCAATATCGATACCACCGTGTCGGGTACTGTCGGCGGCGGTGCCAACCCCACGGGCAAGGCGATGCTGAATATTCCCATCGTAAACGACAAGGTGGCGCTGCGCATCGTCGGCGAGGAAAAATATGTCAGTGGCTGGATCGACCGCATCGTCGATTCCCCGTTCCCGTTTCCGACCAATCCCAACTCCTCTTGTGGTGCCTACGCCTTTGTCGGATGCAGCCGTGGCAACGTGCAGACCGCGGCAAACCAGCAGACCGTACCCAACGTGAACTGGGAATGGTTTCAAAGTGCGCGTGCGAGCCTGCTGATCAAGCCAACCGAGGATCTCACCATCGATACCAGCCTGATGTATCAGCGCATCACCATGGGCGGCTACAATGAATACGATTCGCCGCCGGGTGCGACGGTGCTCGCGCATTACCAGCCGTTCAATATCACGGAGCCATTCTCCGATACGTTCAAGCTTGCAAGCGGCACGATCACCTACGATTTGGGTTTCGCCGCTCTCACCTCCGCCACGTCCTACTGGTCTCGCAACGAAGTGCAAACACAGGATGCGTCCGAGGCGATCTACAGCCTGTTCAATTCCTTCGGCCTGCCCGATACGGGCTACCAGCCGATCACCTTCAGCGAGCAGGACCAATCGAACCAATTCAGCGAGGAGGTCCGTCTGACCTCGGAGGGAAACACACGGCTTACCTGGGTTGGTGGCGCATTTTATAGCAAACTGGAATCGATCTACCACGACACCAATCAGAATCCCGACGTCGCCTATTTGTCCGTGGGCGGTGCGGCAGCCAACCCGCAAGGCGCCGTATATGATTCCGACAATCCTTACCATGTCGATCAATATGCCGTCTTCGGCGAAGCCTCCTACAAGATTCTGCCGCAGCTAAGGGCAACTGTCGGCTTGCGCTATTTCAGCTACACCACCCGGGTCAGCGAGGAACAAGCCGGCATCGGCACACTTTCCGGCAATGGCACGCCAACCTATGCAAATTATAGCACCTCGGCCAGCGGGATCACGCCAAAATTCAATCTCTCGTACCAGCCGAACGCCGACCTGAACTTTTATGCGACCGCAGCAAAAGGTTTCCGGCCAGGCGGCGTGAACCTGCCGATCCCCACTAGCATCGGTTGCGGGGTCACCAGCGAGGTCTATGCTCCCGACACAAGCTGGGATTACGAGCTTGGCGAAAAGGCGAGGCTATTTGGCGATCATGTTCAGGTGAACGGCGACCTCTACTACATCAGTTGGTCGAACGTGCAGCAGCTCATTAACCAGACCTGCGGATACCCGCTGACGCAAAATGCCGGCAACGCCGAATCCTATGGGCCGGAACTGGAAATAACCGCCCGCCTCACCGATGCGCTGACGCTGAATTTCAGCGGCGCCTACACCCATGCCGCGCTCACAACGGTGAATGCTGCGCTCACCAAAGCCGATCCGGCGCTGGTCGATGGCACGCCGATCCTGAACATCCCCAAATACACCGAGAGCACGGCGCTGACCTACCGCACGCCGTTCAACGACGACTACCAATATATGGCGCGCATCAGCAATTCCTATGTTGGCCCCTCTACCGACATCTCTTTCGGCTATATTCACCTGGCGCCGTACGACCTGGTAAATTTCCGCACCGGTCTGGAGGGCAGCCATTGGTCCGGCTATTTCTTCATCGACAATCTCACCAACAAGCACGCCGAACTCAGCGTGAACACCACCTCGTTCAGTTGGGTCATCCCGTCGCTCACCCGTGTGGCCACGAATTTGCCGCTGACGATTGGGGTGAATGTCGCATACAAATTCTGAGCGCAACGCCGGCCGGCCATCGGCGCCGCGCATGGGTGCTGAACAGGTGGGCGCCCGGTTGCGCACCGGCCAGGAGCGCGACTGGTTCAGCGTCGATGGCACCGTCGCCCCGGACGACGATCAGGTGTTGGAGATACGCTTCCTGCTGGAGCTGCTGGATAAGGCGCAGGGCCGCTTCGTGGAGGCGGAGGATGGTCGGTTCGTGGCGCTCATCCGCCAGTTGCAGGCCCAGCTGCAGCGCCTGTCCGCGGTGTCCGAACAGGACAAGGCCGGCCGCCGCGTCCAGGCACTGGGCGCGCCGTCATTGGAGGCCGTGCTGGAGGAGGCGGGCGCGGTCAACGCGCACATAGCAACTTGAGGGGGCGAATCCGCGAAGACCGGTTAGGTGGTGTCCGCCGCGATCGCCTCGTGGTGCTGGATCACCTCTTTCACCACGAAAGCCAGGAATTTCTCAGCGAATTCCGGATCAAGCTTGGCGCCCTCTGCCAGCGCCCGCAGCCGCGCTACCTGGGCCGCCTCCCGCGCGGGGTCCGCTGGCGCCAGCCCGATTTTAGCCTTCAGCCGCCCCACCTGCTGCGTGCATTTGAACCGCTCCGCTAGCAGATAGATCAGCGCAGCATCAATATTGTCGATGCTGTCGCGGAGGCGGAGCAGTTCTTCAGGGGGCATGAAAGGCAGTTTCCAGTATCAGTGTCCAGTGGTCAGAATGTCTCTGGAAACGGGCAACTTGTTAATCAGCTTCGGCGCCCATCGTCGAGGCCAGCCTGGGCATCCGCCGCGCCGGCCGTGGCGCCAGCCAGCTTTGCAGGGCATCGAGATACAGATAGATCACCGGCGTGGTATACAGAGTCAGCGCCTGGCTCAAGATCAGCCCGCCCACCATCGCATAGCCCAGAGGCTGCCGCAGTTCCGAGCCCGCGCCATTCTCCAGCATCAGCGGCAAGCCAGAGAGAAGTGCTGCCATCGTCGTCATCATGATCGGCCTGAACCGCATCAAACATGCCTGGGTAATCGCCTCCAGCGGCTCCATCCCGCCTTCACGCTCGGCATGGATGGCAAAATCCACCATCATGATGCCGTTCTTCTTTACGATCCCGATCAGCAGGATAATCCCCACGATCGCGATCACCGAAAGGTCCCGCCCGGCGATCATCAGCATCGCCAGCGCGCCCACACCGGCGGAAGGCAGGGTGGAGAGAATGGTCAGCGGCAGCACATAGCTCTCGTACAGAATGCCCAGGATGATATAGACCGATACCAGGGCGGCCGCGATCAGATACGGCTCGCTACTGAGCGAAGATTGGAACGCCGCTGCGTTCCCCTGGAAAGAGCCTTGCAACGACGGCGGCGCGCCAATCTCCTGCCGCGCGCCATCCACCAGTTTCACCGCATCGCCCAATGAAGCGCCAGGGGCGAGGTTGAAGCTGATCGTCACTGCCGGAAACTGGCTCTGATGGTTCACCGCCAGCGGCGTAATCGGCACGGTGCTGGTCTTCACCACGGCCGAGAGCGGCACAACGGCCCCGTTTGCCCCCTTCACATACAGGCTGCCAAGCGTCTTGACGTCGCCTTCCAGCGCCGGCGGCACCTCCTCGATCACGTAATAGGAGTTCAGCTGGGTGAAATATTGCGTCACCTCGCGCTGGCCGAACGCGTCGTACAGCGTGTCATCGATCTGCTGCGGCTGGATCCCGAAGCGCGCCGCCGCGTCACGGTCGATCATCAGCGTCGCCGTGGTGCCGGCAATCTGCTGGTCGGTGGTCAGGTCGCGCAGGATGGACACGGAATGCAATTTGTCGAGCAGCCTGGGCGCCCAGGTGTTCAGCTCGGTCGGGTCGGCATCCTGAAGCGTGTATTGATACAGCGTGCGCGCCAGTCGTCCGCCGACGGTGATATCCTGCGATGGCTGCATATAGATGCGAAAGCCCTCAATCGCCTGCACCTTGGCGCTGAGTCGCGCGATCACCTGCATGATCGGGTCCCGATGGCCCCACGGCTTCAGATTGATATAGAGCCGTCCGTTATTGCCCGTCTGCCCGCCATTGCCCGCGCCGACCAATGAGGCAAAGCTTGCCACCGCCGGATCGTCATGGACGATCTTGTTGACCAGCTCCTGCTTCTTGTAGATCGAATCGTAGGAAATATCCTGGTTGGCTTCGGTAATCGCGATGATCACCCCGATATCCTGCTGCGGGAAAAACCCCTTTGGTATGGTGATGAACAGAAAGCCCGTCACGCACATCGTCGCCAGGAACACCATCAGCGTCACGAACCGGAATTTCAGCGCGTAGCCAAGCGTGCGGCGATAGAACGCCAGCATCCCGTCGAACATCGCTTCCACGGCGCGATACATCCGGCCGTGTTCATGGTTTTCCGATTTCAGGAAGCGCGCGCACATCATCGGTGTCAGCGTCAGCGAAACGAAGGCCGAAATCACCACCGTGATCGAAACCGTCAC
>Ga0116229_10001588_pt1 | contig 35831 bp, 36 predicted proteins | sample S1TSphgellanicum_3_FD_87313 | JGI IMG/M metagenome (GOLD analysis project Ga0116229, IMG submission 87313) | Host-associated microbial communities from peat moss isolated from Minnesota, USA - S1T2_Fc - Sphagnum magellanicum MG | ecosystem: Host-associated > Plants > Peat moss > Unclassified...
AAAATGTATATGATGATGATTTATAAGAATGCTTGGGAATCCATGGCAGGTACTTTTCCAATCGGATCTGATCTTTTTTTGTATGGACTTATCAATAAGACACAACATGCTTGCATTCTGCAAAATCACAGAACAAAAACCCACCTACCCTTCAGACACATCTTTAATACTGTAGGCTGCTAGTACCTGAATTTTTCAGGTTCAGAGCACTTGGATGTTGGATAATTATTTCATTTTTTCAAAAATTCACTTGAGCAATAAAAAATTTATAATTTATGGAATTTCAGCAGTAAATATAGGTAGCTTTCTTTCAGTGTTGGTGTGGTTCTTAGGTTTTAGGAAGAACATACTGTTCCAGTCCTGGAAAAATTCATGGGGAGTGGTTTTGATTTTAAACATAAAATAAAATAATAATCTGGTTTTGATTTCAGTTTTTTTTAATGTAAATTTCAGTTCCTGTTTTTTTTCTTTTAAAAAAAATTTGCCAGTTTTTGGTTCTAGTTAGGGTAAGTTCTGGGTAACTTTGTAGTTAAGTTCCACAGTCCAAAAGTCAGTGCAAAAAATAAGATTTTTTATTTCCAAACTTGTTTTCAAAACACCCTCAAATTTGTTCTCAAGATACCCTCCCAAATTTACCCCACCCAAAATGAGCCTGAAATTTGTCCTAAAAAAATCCTCAAAATGAGACACACTCACAAAAAACTAACAAGGCAATCCCGATCATAAGGAGCAGAAAAAAGAAAAGATGATGGTGATCCAACTGAAAGGAAAAAAAAAATCATGTGAAAAAAACAACAAATATTTGAAGAAAATGTATACCAATGTGAAAGATGAAGCCCATGGAAACAATCGGCAACTAAAAAATGTCACTAAAAAAACTCAATGTGTGTTTGTTGGTTTTTGAAATGAAAATAAAAGCACAATGCCAATTACAAACAAGGATGAGAAAGAAAGAAGAGAGAAAACAAGAAGATTTAGAAAAAAAAAAAAACGAGAAATAGAACATCACAAAACCCTAAACCACCCCCTCAAACCCTAAACTAAGGACTAGAGCTGGAATTGGATTAAAAAAACCCAGTCCAACTCCAGTTTTTTACACTAGTTAGGAGGAACTAAACCTGGGTCGGATTCCATTATTTTTGAATCCTTGGAACTGAGGGGTTGATTTTCAACCCAATTCTTGGAACCGAACTTAACCTTGATTTTGTAACTAAAACTTGATTCTGGTTAGGTTTAGGGTATTCAAAATCAAAACTGCCCTTGGGTAACTGGCTAACTTGAGTACCCACACAACACTAGTAGCTTCTTTGGTTGGTTCTCTTGACTTTGAACCATAATAAAAGTTTTTTATAAACATTTTTTGTTACTTTTTAAAAAAAAAAGCAAAAATGAGAAAGCATATTATTCAACCAAATTATAGGATACAGAAATGTTGCCCAATTATTATTGGATACATGCTCTACATTGGCGGATGGGCTTAAAATAAGAAGCTTGTAGGCTTCCACCAATTTTCATATTTTGCTTTGGCATTTCAAACAGTTAATTTTCAAGAAATTCAGAAATTTCAAAAATAATTTAATTGCTGCCAAACCTGAAAATATTCCACTGTAGTTTGAAATGTGGTTTTTTTTTTTTTTTTGGTTCCCCCCTGATTTTGTGATGTAGCCAAACTGGTGATTGTCCACTTCTTAAGAAGATTTAGCCAAATTTGGTTATAGACCATATATGAAAATAGAAATCTTTAATAACCCTTTTATAATTTTGTTACATGCTAGAACCTGTTCTAGAAATCTCGCAAATTTCAAAAATTTCTGTTGAAATCTGACAAATTAGAGCCATTTTTTCCACAAAAATCTTCTATATGATGAAATCATGTTTTTCAAGTTGAATTTTTAAAAAAAAGTTCTAAATAAATCAGTCAAATTTTGTGGCACATTTAAGATTAATTAGGGTGTACTGTAGTACCTTTTCAATAATTATTTTATTTTTCAAAATCCTCTTTGACAATTAAAAAGTGCTTTATGAGATTTTGGCAATAAATATAGGCAGCTTCTTTGGCAAGTTTTCTAGACTTTGAAACTCTAGCATAACTATAGACCTTACCCTCTCTGCAAGCACCAGTATCTGCACATGCCAAAATAAACACCAAAACATTAAAATTTGCAACACTGAAGTTGCAATGTACTCCCACCAACAAGCTCTTGAATTTGCAACAAAACTTGTTGAGATCATGAAACCAAGACTTCCATGAAATAAAAAGCAGAAAATCTTAAACTCAATGCAAAAGGAATATCTCTCATAAGAATGGAGAAATCTCGATTCTCCCAATTAAGAAAAGGCAAAACAAGTTTAACATTTTTTTCATTGAAGTCACAGTAATGTCCAGAGAGTGAGATAAACAAAACTGAGAACAGAGAACCCATAGAACAAAAAACACAAGACAAAGACCAAAATACACCAAAATGAACACACATGCAATACAAAACAACAGTGCCAATCTCACACTTGTTCAAGGATCTTCAATAGTAACTTGTATGATATAGTCTCACACCTTGAGCTCTCACACCTGTTCAAGGACTATCAACAGTAACATGTATGATAGTGCTTGAATGATAACTTCAACCTGCTCAAGGACCATCAACAGTAACATGTATGATGACTTCGCAATCAGAACTTACATCTGCTCAGGGACCATCAACAGTGACATGTATAATCCTGCCTACTGTTATCATAACTTTCTTATCATAGCTTTCCCACTGGATTCATCAGCTCCTTACAGTAGGTAAAGGCGGTGTCAACTTTAACATGTTTCTGCTGGCAAATTCAGAAGCAACAGGAAGATTTAGCCATGGTATTGGCTAGCAACAAACGACAAGGAGAAAACACAAAACGGAAACACACAACAGAGGAGACTAAACACAAAAAAAAGGGCAACAGAGAAAAGCGTAGACTGAGGGAGCTTACAAGAAGCTCCCCACACAACAGAGGAGACTAAACACACAAAAAAGGGCAACAGAGAAAAGCTTAGACTGAGTGAGCTTACAAGAAGCTCCCCACTTACACGACTCTATATAAAATCATTTGGAATACACCAAATGCGGAAATTCTGAAAAAAAAATTTCTTTATTGCAGAACCCTCTAGTCCTCTTTAACAAAATCTTTCGAGGCTAGCCTTCTCCAGAAGGAAGATAAGATCAACCATCTCAAGAGACAGAAATCTTAAACCTTGAAAACCTCAAAAGCATGTAAAATTCACTATTGATACTCCCAACTTAGCAGTAATAGAGATATTGGAATGAACATGAGGCATACAAATCATGTCAATACCAGCATTCTACGGTTGAGAATGTTTATCAAGCATATCACAGGATATACCATGAGGACTTAGCTCACAGGTAGATCCAAGAAGTTCCAAGAGAAGCCTTTAGAAGTACAATTCAACTCACAAGATGTTTCTGAGTTCATGCAAAAGGAAATAGAAATAGAAACATACTGGGCTGGTAAAACCAATACCAGCAACTCTTGAATCTTGTGAACCATGTATTTACACAAAACTTCCCTTTATCTCAGAAAACCTATCACATACACAGGAAGTGCTTTCAGTTTTGAAATATTTCCAACTGAGGTTGGCTCCAAATAAAAAGGCAAAATGTACAACTCCCATCTCTTCCTATGACACCCTGTGATTATCAGGGCTTGTATCCAGCATCAACAAACTATACCTTTATAGAAGCAATCATTCTATGATAGATCAACTGAGACCTATCAATTTTACAGAAAACCCTGAACTTGTCTATATGACATTCATAGCCAAGGAAACTGAAATCAAGTATAGTACCATGAAGATTCTAGGTAACAATCTTCATCACTATTTGAGGAAACATAATACTTTCAACTCAATGAGTATAGTATATGAAACATCCTAAATACAGTGCTCAATAGGTGAGAGACCCTATGGTCTTCAGCAAAAGGGCAAATCTTTTCCACAGCAATGTACATCACCGGGTCTACTGAATGGAAGACTTGCTTCAAAATCTGCTGATCTCAGGCTCCGCGCTTCTGGATCCTTGAGGTTAAGGAGAACAGAAGATTCTCATGGCCACTCTGCACAAGCTTTCAAGTGTGGGGGGCCCTCATATACAAGTGAATGCTCTGATATGGCTTGCCTTATCTTGCCAACGAATGTACTTGCAAGATGGGTCAACTCAAAACTTGTTCCTTCACTGGGTATAGCCTGCAACCTCAGCATATCACTTGCAGGCTAATGATCCAGAGCTCTGGAACTGGATATCTCAGCACTGAACATTGCTGCAAAATGGTGAAGTCACAGTTACTCTGGAAGAACCCATGCCACAGGCATCTCCACCACCACTGAATCCCCCATGCAAGACCCTATCTTGTGAACAAACCAGCTACGGAGTTTCCATAGGCCATTATTTCAGAATGCCTGGAGCAGCTGTACAGGTACAGGGACTTGCACTGTGGCCAAAGAAAAAGAATCCAAAATATGTACAGATGGCTGAATGTACAAAACAGAGCATTCAAGGACTTTCAAGATATGGGCTTCCTCTCCTTATCTGTCCAAGGCACTTATCACTATCCTGCAAGGAAATACATTCACAATACAAACAACCCACCAACACATATGTCAGCATGGTATGGCTTGGGTACATGACTAACTTGACAGAGCATGTCTCTGACCAGATGTTCCCCAGGTTTAGGATTCCACAGCCTTTCTGTGCACCATTGCTTTGATCTTCCAATCTAGTTCTTTGATGCAACAGGGTTAACTCAATGAGGGCATAGCTTACCAGTCATGGACGGTTGGTGAGTCCTGGGGTACTCCATCAAACCTTTCAGAGCTGAAGCCCTCCATTCCTCTGTTTCTACCATGTTGGAAGACACTCCTCCAGCCTACACAATGTCATCACAAATGCAATATATTCATTAAATCTACGGGTCTGATACATAGCCAATTTCAAGCGTCAATGTATAGGAAGTGGGGACGAGTTTATGGAAGACGTCTCTTACTGCCAGGAGGAGTGGACGTGGAGGGTGAAGCTGGAAGAGAAGACCAGGAGCTTCCAGGAGATGCCACTGGGGACGAGTCCACATCCAAATGCCGCATCTTCGTCGGCGTCTTTTTCTTGATGTCAATGCCTTGCGCAACACTGCGAACCTCCTTCCTCTCGCCAATCGGGAAATCTGCGCTACGACGACGATCCATCATTCTCTTGATGTATTCGTCAGTGCCTGCAAATGCAAAACCAGGAAATGCCTAAAAATGTGATCAGTTCCTTCCGACTGGTTGTCTCAGATCGAAATCTACACGAACATCGAGCAGCACTCCTAAGCAGATAGATAGAGATGCTAGAGTACTGGCTTCTGAATCGTTTTGGTCTGCTAATGCTTGCATTTGTCCAGACGGAGAAAGAAGGAGAGAAAAAAACACTGAAGGAATGGTTACATAACTATTACAGAAGCAATAGGTATCCAAAACCATACCGTCTGGCAAAGCACTGTCATCAGACGGCTGCTGCTGTTCCATAGTCTTTTTTCTGAGCTTCTTCAAACCCTTGTCAGGCTGAGGCCCAGCCAAAACATCGTCCCATAGCTTTTCCAGAAATCCGTCTGCCATCAGACAACACAAAAAAAACCTTCCTTGCAAATGTGTCTGCCTCCGTCTCCACAGGAACTTGGTGATGATGGAACAAATGTCTGTTGTTGGTTCAGGTAGAGAGAGAGAGAGAGAGAGAGAGAGAGAGAGAGAGAGAGAGAGAGAGAGAGAGAGAGAGATCAGTGGAATGCGTTAGGTCGAGCTCCAACAGATCAAGCAATCAAAAGTTAAAAGCAAAACACGAAACCTTCTTCAAAACTTACTAACTAATAAGCACGTCAACATCCCGTGAACCTCAAACAAACCAGTGCAACTTCCCGACATACCTATTCCTATATATCTATCCCCCAAACAAACTCCCTTAGTCACTCTTAGATCTTCCAATAACAGATGCAAAAACAATTCTAAACACAAATGAAAAAAAACTCCGCTAAAAAAGCAACAACCAACGCCTTCAAGTGTATGAAACAAAGAAACACATATACACACAACAAGCACGAACACACACACACATTGAGGAAACGAACAAAAAAAAACACACCAAAACAGGGCCCAGTAACACCGAGATCCTGGGACTTGGACCCCGGAGACACGCGGATCGCCGAAATTGCGGGCGACAGGAAAGCAGAAAATGAGGTAGAAACAAACAACAGCAGTAGAGCAGGTTCTTGCAAGAAGATAAAAAGAGAATTGCAGTGGTCTGTGTCTTGTGTGCGATGGTGAGAGCGGGCGGGGCAAAATACAGTTGGAGAAGAGACTGGAAATCTCGTTGGCGGTCCAAAAGTTTTGGTGCGCAAGAGAAAGAGACACAGAGAGAGAGAGAGAGAAGACCGCGGGAGAGAGAGAGAAAGAAAGAAGAGAGAGCGGGAGGGAGGGAGAGACAAGAGAGGGTTTGGCAATGCGGACAAGTGGGAACGCAAGCGCTCTTTATGGCCACTTCTGGCTATACTGAGATGCCACGTTAGACTCATCCGCTTTGCTCTTATCCAGAAAATGAAGTGGAAAATCCCTTTTATTTATTTATTTATTTAGTTTACTGTTTTTTTCTTTTCCATCAGTAATTTCATTACCTGTAAATGGCCTCCTTTGGAATTTTTCTAGTGTATTTATTTCAAGACCACTTTCAAGTAGAGCACGCAAACTGGCTTTGCTTTCGCATTTCGGAAAATGAAATGCTTGCACTTGTGGGCACTCCGTTTTTCGAAATGTTTTCTTTCTCCGAGTATCGGATGGATACACATTGAGTATCACATGAATTTTTTTTTTAAAACATAAAAAAATCCAAGCACGGTCTTTACACTTAGTGAAGCTCTCGAATGTGTGATTTATTGAAATTGGGCTCATGCCGGCTTTGCCTCATGCACGAGCCCTTATTCCGGTAAAGCTTGTAACTAAACCTTATTATTAGGTACATGGCTTTTCTTTTCAATTTTTGTGACATCAAAAATGTTAGTCAAATTAACACTACTAGAGAGAAACCAAAATTTTCCATTTTCTCAAATTTTTGTTGAAAATAATCATCGGTTCGGTAATGTATCTAGACGGCACATTACCCAACATATATGTTCCTTTGCTTTTTGGGAAAGGGGGCTTTTTGGGAAAAGGGGGGGGGGGGGAGGATTCAAAAAATGGAATTCTTGTTTTCCTAAATGCACCCCCCTATTTTTTATTTTTTTACTTTGTGATACCCCATAGGTATCATGGAAAAAAGAATTAAAAAAAATATGACACATTGTTTTAAGTGGTACATAAAGCCCTTGGCCGTAAGCTTTACTGGACTCAGGCCCCACACAAAGCAATAGCCCTTATTCTGACAAAAGTTAGGGGCCTCAGGCTTTTACCCATCACATAAAGCAAACGTACAAAATTTCTTAATGTATTTGGAGGGCACCTTACATTCATGAATAATCCCTCTTTCCAAGGACCAATATTACACCCACACCTTAAGAGTGAGATCTTAAGCCTATAAGTAGACCTAAGGTCCTTGCCACTCTTAAGGAGTAAGCAAAATATGGTCTCCCTCCTATGCTTCATGATTGACATTAGGTTCATATGGTTTTTAGCCTCATGAGTAAAATCCACATGTGGGGGATAGATTTCCAAAATGTGGGGCCTCCATTAGGCCCCTTATTTTGAGAAGCCCCCTCCCACCCCGCCCCCACCATGGAGCTTTACCCGCACTGACCCTAACAGTGCATGTCATGGACCCCCAGAGTAGGGCCCTTGTACACTAAGTGCTGTAGGAATTAGGCTAGTGACAAAACCCCCTTTTTTTTTCTTTCCACACTTTTGGGCCATTCATTGAGATGGAAACATTTTGGAGGGCCACTTTTAGACATTCCACCAAAGAGCAAAGAGAATTGGAAAAAAAAAAAGAGTTATCCAATTGGCCAAAAAGCTTAAATTGACACCCCCCCCCCCTAGACAACAGGCCCATTTTTAGCTATCCTGGGATAAATTTGGGGCTAATTGTTTTGGTCTAGGACAAAAAGGAATTTACTAGGGGTATTTCTGGTTGGTGGAGGAGGGAATTTTCTTAACATGGGACCAATGGGAACACTGCCGTACTGTTTGGAGCATTCTTCTTGGCCAATTAATTAATTAATTAATTAATTATGATCCATACCTTGGGTTGAATTTGCTTTGAATTTGACGCTCGCCGAATTATTGTAGGTCCAGTGTATAAGTTATTGGCAAGCTTCTTTTCAATGCATTTTACACATATTAAAATGCATAGTACCTGGGCTGGGTTCGACACTAATTATATTATTTTTAAAAATGTTGAAATTTTCAATAAATGTTTTTTTTCTGAAGGAGAATGAATAAAGAATCTGATGAAATATTTGGGAATATATCATTTGTCGAAATGGAATCCTCAAAATTAATTACTTAATTGATTAATTAATTAATTATTCGGCAAACATGGGTTGAAGCGACCGCCGTAGTATGATATACAAATATTTCTAGTAAAGCATTCCCAGGTTTTTTTTTTTTTTCCTTCTTTTTGAAAGCAATTTGGGGAGGGTGCTTTCAAAAAGAAGAAAAAAAAGGATGCTTATTTTTCGGGGTACTTATTATTCTGTTTCATATTAATTAGTTGAGGGTGCCTCACAAGTCCAACTTTTTTTTTTCTTTCTTTTTTGTGGCAATGAGCCAATTTGATTGGTCTATCACAAAAAAAAAAAAAGTTGAAACTATGGTGGCTCCCCAAAATAGAAGATTCTATGGAAAGATGGAGTGTGTCCCCTTTGGTCCACCTATATAGGTAAGAAGGGGAGGACTTTGGGCAAAACATATGGGATTGAAATGAGGTGCTATTGGGAACACCCTTGGGGAACACATTGGGGACTTAAGGAACATATTGAAAACCTGATGGGAACCCATTGGAAACTTGAAAGGAATATGTTGGGAACAAAGGAAAAATGAAAAAAAATCCTCCTTCCCTCCCACCCAAAACTTAAAAAAAAATTAAAAATCAAGGCACTTTGAGTGCATGCTGAGCCTTACCATTGGCCCCGCATGAAATTTCTATTTCCAAAATTATTCGTCACCATTTTTGGCCCGGGCTAATACCCCCATTATTTATTTATTTATTGTCAATTGAAGGGACCTTTTGCCATTCACATGCCGAACTTTCCATGATTTGTAGAAGCCTTGGAGAAACTCCCCTTTGTTATTTTAAGGCACTTTTATCAAGCAAAATTTCTCGTAGGGTTTGTGGGGTTTTCCTTGTAAGATCTTGATGCCATGGGAATTACAACATAAGAAGATCTTTGTCGAAATTTTGTTGCACTCCATGTTTGTCATGTAGGTGAAGGCACTTTAGTCAAGGCATTACACCCAAGACTTCCATTTCCTTGAAATTCAAAGACCATAACAATAGTAAACTCACAAAGATGAATGAACTCACATAAATCGTAGGTGAAGAGAGAATTGCTTGAAAGTTGTTGTGAAAGCTTAGTGATTAGATTCACACCTTATGGGTCCCCCCCCCCCATTGACTTGCATAACTACATTTTTCATGGTGAGTTTGAACAAGTTGCATTCCATGTGTCCAATGAAATGTTTGTTGCAAGGTTTAATAATTCAATGACCAATCGTTGATGCACACTTTGTTCACACGATATGTATGTTTGAAATTATTCGATGTGTCTTTTGAAAATGTCCTAGTAATTTAAAGTTTGATCTTTTTCTTCAAAAAAAAATAATTTTGCAATTTGGTTCAACTAATATTCAACTAATGTTTTTTAATTAATATTTTTGGTTACTATAATTTCTCCAATATATCACATTCTTTTGTTAATCATTTTTGAATAACTATGTTTTTTTTTAAATGTAAAATTTTTCACTAGAAAACCAATTTAGGTCATTTGTATTAATTATGATCTCATTAATAAACTTAATTAAAATTGAAATAGTTACTTCGGTGGTTATTACTAAAAACATTTCCACTTTATAGTGATTCCATGGCAAACTTGTCGTACCATTGTACCATTTTTTCATCAAGTTGCATGAAAAAATGTTGACCTTTTTCAAAGATAATACTCACAACAATACCAAAAGGCATGAAAACTTTGCATCCTTTCTTTCTAATTTGTTTCCAAAATGAGTCAAGTTTGAGGACAAGGAGATTCTTGCTTTCTTCAATTTTTGTACTTGAACTTTACAATGCACTTGATTCTACCAATGGAAGTTTGCATGCCCAAAAGTCTTGGAAACCATTTTTAGGTCATATGTTATCTCTTCCAAGTATGTTTTAAATCAACCTTGACCATGGAAAGATCAACTATAGGACTTTCAAGTTCAACTATCAATATGATGGGTTTGTTTAAGAAAGCTTCATTAGTCAAATTTTGCATTTTATTAGTGAAAAATTACCTGAAAAATTGTAACCAACAAGGGGTTTGAATGGAACCATTGATTACATTCAAGTTTAAAATGTGAATGGCATTTTCAAAACTTAAACAAAATTACAATTTGTCACCAAAAAAAATGCAAATGAAACATGTACCTTCAAACCTTAATTCTTGAACTTTGAGAGTTTAACACCATTTGAGAGTTTTCGACCCCAACCACAAATTCATACAACTCAAAGATTCAAGTGAGTTGTGAATGTTAGAAAGTTAGGACCTTTATGTAAACTTAAAAATTCAAGTAGTTACAATACCTTACAAGCATTGAGGAATTAATATTCAAGATTTAGGATTGTCATGCAAGTTGTGATGTGCCCCCAAAGGCTTGCCATAAGGTATTACTATAAACTTTTTGACATAAGGCATTGTAGAAGACATGAAAACCTTGGCCATGAACACATGTAAAAAAAAAAAGGCTTTGTGGAAGCTCCAAAATAAGATTAAAAAAAACTCTTAAATTGAGCTTTTGGTCATATCAAATTACACAAATTAAGAAGAAACACTAGAATAAAATCCAAATTTACAATTGATTAATTCTTGTGACTATTTTTTATTAACATGCAACATTTGTGACTAAAATCCTTATAATTGCATAAGTGAAGTGGTAAATGACCATAATCACATATGACAAGACATTAACAAATTCATTGAATTTTAATAAGGCCTATGGTCAACATATATGATTTCATCTATTGACCAAACTATATATGTATTATGATTTACATTATTATATTATGACTATTTTGATAAAATGCATCCTACTGGGCATTGCTTAAGTCATTCAACAAATAATGTTTAAATCCATTAGCCAATGAGAAACCATGTGGAACTATAAAAGTTAATCAAATGTTGGGTTGTGGTGTGGGCTTATTCATAATTGGGGTTCCAAAAAAAGGAAAAAGGAAAAAGGACTTTTATGGGGCTATTTTTTTCAAATAACATTTACTTGAAACAAATTTAAGTGAAAAAATTTGAATAGTCCAATTTAAGACAATTCATGTGGGAATGGTAAAGTTTTAGATTCATACATAATTGTGTATGAATATTTTGGTTTATAGGCAAAAACATAGAAAATCCCAAAAAATCCCTAAATGAATTTCAATGGCAACCAAACATGCTTTTTGGCAAGATTATTTCTCGCACATGTGACTTGGATTTAAAGCTAAACATTTTGAACTCATTGAACATAATTTTTTGGTCAAATGGTTAAAAAAATGAATCCTTTTCCTTGCAACCCTTACCTTTAAGATTTCAAGACTTTGAAATTTTTGTATAATTTGGTTTTTCATCAAGTTCATATAATGAACATGTACTTTCATAAAAAGGGGCATGTTTTTGTTTTACAAAAAGTTTGAAATCAATTTGCATGATTTTATGCATTCTTTTTTATTCCTTTTTAAAGAAATGCAATTTAACACATTTCATATAGTTAATATATAGGACTCAAAATGGCATTTACATAGTATCCAAATTATTTAAAAATATTTTTATTAATTTAATAAGACATCCATTTATATATTAGCATACAATAATCCATTACAACTATAATGATGTAAGATAAACAAAAATCCAAAGTTGTCCTTCACAATTTTTAAATATAAATAATTCCTTTTTAATACCCCAATCATGAATACACCTATGTACTCATGAATAGTTTTAAAATTATTTGAAAAATAGGTTGGCTTAGCTAAATAAATAGATAAGTAGGTTAGTAGGCCAAAAATATAGTTTGGAACCAAAATGGTATGTACATGGACAAGTCATGGGTTGTTATTTAATTTAAATTCATAAGACTAACCATAACAAAAGAATCATCACATTTTAAAAAAAAATACATTCTTCAATTCCTTTTCAAATTACATCAAAGTGCTGTTTTTTCTTGGGAATCCGAAAATTGTTAAGTTATGAACCCTAACATTTTGGGGCTCATAAATTGTTAATTTGCTTTTGATTTGAAAACTTTCAAGAGAAAAAACATATATTTTGAAAAGAAATTTCCAATGACATATCAAGTTCTTGAATTGGAATTAATTTGACCACTTTGTAGAATGATTAAATGGTTAAGAACCATTTTGGCAATTAAATTTCTAACCTTTCAAATGACCAAACTTGTTTTTCAAGCCTTTATTTTGGGAATGCAATCTTATTTTAATATTTTATTTTTGAATTTTTTTTTAACAATCTAAACTTGCCTAATTTCAACAAATTTTGATTCTCTAAACCTTGATTTAAATATTCAAAACACCAAAGGACTCCCAATTCCTACATAAGGAGTTCAACTTGGGAATCTTGGGAGGGCTTCCCATTGACTTTCACCCATTTCCTTCATGTGGGAATGTGTTTGCATTCATTTCATGTTTTAATCCCTTATTCAACCAAATCCAATTTATAAATCTTTTGTTTATTTTCGTTTCAAGGATGACATTATGGTGCCCATTTGAGGAGTTGGTCATGCACCTAAATTGAGGTCACATTAATTGCACATATCATTATACATATGTTTGCATCACCAACATTTGCAAGGAAATTATAAGGTAGGACTTCACAAGTTGCAACTATTGTTGTTATCCTTTCTCCATAATCCACATTCAACATTACATGGTGATATGAACAATAAGTTTTCAAAAATATGCATAATACATTCACTATTCAAGCTTATAGCTAAAAGTTTGACAAATAAATATGCATAAGATAATCAAGGAAGCAATTAATAACCCTAAACCCAAAAATTCATTATATATAAAAAATATAAACATGCAAATCATTTTTTTTAGTAAAATATTAACCAAAAACCACATTATGTATGTACATAACTCATATGATGCATTTTCACACCTTTAAATTTCATTAATTCAATTATGAGTTTTATGTAAAGGACATGTGACACACCCTGAGGCATGTGAATTAATATTAATGATAATTTTCAATTTTGTGACAATGGAATTTGTAACTTGAGACACATTCTTGTGTTCATTGCAATTGGGTCAAAGTAACGAAAGCTTTGAAAAACTTAAGAGAAGTTATAATTTTTCACACATTCAACTTTTGAACACCTTGATTACACAAAAATAAAAATGTGTGTAGATTAATTTTAATTCAAATGATTGAAAACTCATCATGAATTCATCAATATATATTTCACCATGGCCTAAACCCATGAAAAAGAGATTTGACATAGCCTTTAGGTTTTCAAGTGTCAAGTAAAAGTGATTTGCCTCCTCAAATCAACATTAAAATGATTGGGAATCATTTAAGCAAGTTGATTCCCAACTATTCAAATGGTCATATGATTGTTCCTAGAGATATTTGTTTTTCATATTATTGCTTTATTGTTCAAGACCTTTTTAATGGTCTAAATTGGTCCTCCAAAACTTGTTCCAAATAATTGAAACATTGTGAGATTTCAAACTCCCAATTAGTGAGAATTTCACTTGATAGTGTTGGGTTTTTTTCCATAAACAAGTCACACATTCATACACTTGTGTGAATGTTCAAGTCAAAGGATGTTTTGACCTCTTTTTCTATGTGCTTCCCATGTTTTGCCCAAGCCTTGGTGGTGAGCCCAATGTTAGGGTCATGACAATTTTATAACTTTTCATGGGAACATGACAAAAATGACAAAAATTTCTTAAACTCTCAAAGTTCAATCTCAAAATTGGGCACTTTATTGGTGATGTGAATTTTGAATTTCATGATTCATTGGAGTCACAACAAAATTAGTTATATTTAAAATCATTTTCTTATAGTTTGCATCAACAAATTTGAAACATTATGTCGAAATTTTCAATCAAACATCATTTGCTCCCTCCAAATTGCACTGTGGATACACAAAAACACATTGGAATGCTTTTATGTTGAACCTTTAAATGAACCTTTACGTCATGAAATGACCTTATTTCAAAGGAATGCAATGCCATTTACTTATAGTTTTAGAGCTCTTTGAGGGGTACTAATTGTTCCATTGGTAAAATTGATGTTGCGAATCTTTGGAATTCTTTCTCTTGATACACAAATAATTTCCTTCAGGGGCTAAAAAACCATCTTACTTGAAGTCACACTTGAAAACTTATTTTGAAAAGTTTTGAATTTGTGAAATCAAAGAACCACAAATCAACCTCCTTGAGAAAATGCAATAGAAAAATGAGAGGACCTTTCCTTAGAATAATCAAATGTTTGTAAATAAAAGAAAATTTAACAAAAGAAAAAAAAAAAAATTCACTCAAACCACATTTGAGATCCAAGCAATTAACAAACAAATGTGGTGTTCAACATGACCTTCATAACCTAATAAACAATTATTGGAATGAGTCTTTCAATTGAAGAACTCTAGCTACATCTTCGAATGGTCTATTTGCTTTTCATTAGCATGACCTTCCCAAGCTAAAAAGATATAACTAGACATGTAATTTACCTTCCTTTTCACTAGCACTAAATGCCCATACTGAAGGTGTAGCTTAAGGGGTGTAACTTGCAAGTAGGTATTACAAAATTTAAATTACAAATCTAGAACACTTGAAATCAAATTCAAAAAGTTAAATTACCAAAGTTGAAGGTGAGACTCCTCAATGGAATCGCATGTCTTAAGACATGCAAAAGAAAACTTTACAATAGCGGGCGTGATTGTAAAGATCATGACAAAAACTTTAGAATAGAGTTACAAAAATTGATCATTCATATTTAGTGGGTTTTTGGTGCTTGATCCACTAAAGTGGCATTTTAGGACTCAAGTCAGCAACAACTATACTCATTAGTTTGCTATAGGGGTTAAGGTTTGTTTGTTGGTGCCAAACCCTAAGTCAAACCTTTGAAGTTGGAGGGTACAACTTCACATGAGGTGATCCATGACAAAGGCTCTAGAATAGAGCCATAAAAGTGGCTCATTAAGTGTTTGGTGACTTCTCAATGCTTGATGCACAAAAGTGGCTCATTAGTGTTGGGTGGTTTTTGAGTGCTTGATCCACTAAAATGGCCTTTTATGCATCGGGTGAACACCAACAGTAGCTAGTTTGCTATTAGGGTTAGGGTTTGGAGCCCGTTGTCTTTTGTGCGTTTTCGGTTTGTCAACAGTGTCACGTTGTTGCTGTTGCTTTGTGCAGGTGGTTCACCAGCGGCGTTTTGTGATTTTCTGGCTGTTGTGCGACGTTTCTCTCTATTGCCTGTGGCTCCATTGGCATAAGCCTTTTTTTGCGTGAGTTCGTTTTGTGAAGAGCTATGGATGAGAGCTTGTACGACGAGTTTGGTAACTACATAGGGCCGGATATAGAGTCCGACGATGACGAGTCGTTGCGGGAAGAAGAGGAGGAAGAGGATCCTGGAATGCATGCCGAGAATGGTCATGTAGACGGCGACGAAGCTTGGCTCACTCGGGTGGATGGCGTGGACCATGCAGCTGGAGATGACGACATGGACACGGATGGCGCAGTGGTGCTCGCAGAGGACAAGAAGTACTACCCCACGGCTGTCGAGGTTTACGGCGACGATGTGGAGACCCTGGTCATGGATGAAGATGCGCAACCGCTGGAAGAACCGATTATCAAGCCGATCAAGCTCAAGAAGTTTGAGGTCGTGGCCAAGGAGGTGGCAACGTATGTGTCCACGGAGTTTCTCCTCGGGTTGATGAAAAACCCGGCATTGATCAGGAACGTGGCTTTGATAGGCCACATTCACCACGGCAAGACGCTCTTCATGGACATGCTCATCGAGCAGACGCACCACTTAAAGACCCTAGACCAGAACAGCGAGAAGCACTTGCGGTATACTGATACAAGGATTGACGAACAAGAGCGTCAGATTTCCATCAAGACTGTGCCAATGTCACTCGTGCTCGAGGACAGTGTGGGCAAATCCTACCTCTGCAACATCATGGACACCCCAGGACATGTGAATTTCTCAGACGAAATGACTGCAGCATTGCGGCTTGCAGATGGAGCTGTTCTTGTGGTGGATGCTGTTGAAGGCGTCATGGTGCAAATACCTTCTTCCTTAGGGTTTCTGTTCTCCTTAGGGTTCAGGGTTTAAGGGTCTTGAGAGTAATGCAATTGCATTTGATTGCAAATCCCTTCTTCCTTGGTGTTTCTGTTCTCCTTAGGGTTCAGGGTTTAAGGGTCTTGAGAATAATGGACTTGCATTTGATCACTTGCGCAAATGCCATCACCTTCTGAATGACATCTTCCTAGGGTTAAGGTTCTAGGTTCAGGAGGCAATCCATACTTGCCCTGCAAGGAAATTGCACAACTTCATTTGAGAACTGTGGTCTTGTTGGGCTTGTTTGGGAATGTGCAGGTGAATACAGAGAGGTCAATCCGGCATGCAATGCAAGAGCGGTTGCCAATTGTGGTTGTAATTAATAAGGTGGGTACACCACATTGCAAACCTCATCTTTAACATTGTATGAAAATTGTGGTATATAAACAGTTCTTGTTCAGAAGAGCTCAAACCATGTGAAAGTGTTGTGTTTTGTGGTGATGCAAGGTTGACAGACTAATCACTGAGCTGAAGCTTCCACCCACGGATGCTTACCACAAGCTGCGGCACACTTTGGAGGAGATCAACAGCCTCATATCAGCATTCTCTACTGGTGCAGAGGGATTTCCTGTTGTGGATCCAGTACTTGGAAATGTGTGCTTTGCTAGTGCTACTGCAGGCTGGTCTTTCACACTTCTATCTTTTGCTAAACTCTATGTGAAACTACATGGGATTCCATTTGATGCTACAAAATTTGCCTCTCGTCTCTGGGGCGATCTCTATTACCACCCAGACACACGGACATTCAAACGCAAGGCACCCACAAACGGTGGAGAGCGATCATTTGTGCAGTTCATCCTAGAACCTCTGTACAAGATCTACAGTCAGGTCAGTAAGTAGATGCTTTGTGATCTCAGTCTCAGACTCCTGAAATGAACAGTTCATGGTGGATTCTTCAATCGGAAATCAGAGCATCTGTTTGTTGCACTGTCAGGTTGTGGGAGAGCACAGGAAAAGTGTCGAGAACACACTAGAGGAGCTGGGTGTTACCCTAAGCAATGCAGCATACAAGCTGAATGTGAAGCCTCTTTTGAAGTTAGCCTGCAGTGCAGTGTTTGGGTCAGCTTCAGGATTCACTGACATGCTAGTGCACCATATCCCATCAGCCAAAGATGCAGCACCAACAAAAGTTGAGCACACTTACACTGGCCCACAGGACTCTCTCATAGCCAAATCAATTCGGGAGTGTGATGCCACAGGACCACTCATGGTCAACATTACCAAGCTTTACCCTAAAGCTGACTGCAGTGTTTTTGACTCTTTTGGGAGGGTTGTTAGTGGAACTATACGCACAGGCCAATCTGTTCGAGTATTGGGAGAAGGGTACTCACCTGATGATGAAGAGGACATGGCTGTGAAGGAAGTGACAAAGCTTTGGGTCTACCAGTCCCGCTACCGAATTCCTGTTTCAACAGCGCCTGCAGGATCATGGGTTCTGATCGAAGGAGTTGATGCTTCCATCACCAAGACAGCAACACTTTGTCCTGAGTTTCTGGATGAGGATGTTTACATATTCCGGCCATTGCAGTTCAACACACTCTCTGTGGTGAAGACTGCAACAGAACCATTGAATCCTAGTGAGCTGCCCAAAATGGTGGAGGGCCTGCGGAAGATCAGTAAGAGCTACCCTCTTGCTATCACCAAGGTTGAGGAGTCTGGGGAGCACACAATATTAGGCACTGGTGAAATCTTTCTTGATTCTATCATGAAAGACCTCCGTGAGCTCTACTCAGAAGTTGAAGTGAAGGTGACCCATCTATGACCCTGGATGCTTGTCTGCCTTGTCAGCATAGTCTATGACCATTTGGATGGCAATCCAGTAACATAACAAGAAGTTTGTTGACCTACCCTTTCCTAAGAAGAAATTCTGGTGGGGTCATGTTACATTAACTGTAGTGCTAATTCTGCTTGTCTCTTTTTGGCTGATGCCGTCAAAAGAGGAACTCAATTTCTCAGCAATTAGTGACTGTTGTGGTGGTTTGATCAGGTGGCAGATCCTGTTGTTTCCTTTTGTGAGACTGTGGTTGAGACATCTTCACTGAAGTGTTTTGCAGAGACACCGAACAAGAAGAACAAGCTAACTATGGTAACCCTTTCTATCATGAAGTCCTAAGACACTCTCATACATTAATTTGACATGGAGTGCAGTTTCCATTCAACTTTCTTATTTAGTGATCAAAATGTATTACTATCTGTTGAGATGAGCAAGGTTGATGTTAGAGTAGGCACCTCATATACTCTGGATGGGACAGGCATCCTTGCTGGAAATCCTGTTCTTCTGCAGGAACAGTGTCAGGTTAATGGGTTGGGGTTACTTCTGCAACATGATATTCTGGGAATAGTTGATTCATAAATTATGTGCAGATTGCAGAGCCATTGGAGAAGGGACTTGCAGAGGATATAGAAAATGGAGTAGTCTCACTAGATTGGCCCCGTAAGCGATTGGGCGATTTTTTCCAGACCAAATATGACTGGGATCTTTTAGCTGCTAGATCCATATGGGCTTTTGGTCCAGATAAACAGGTGCATTATGCTTACCTTTTCATGTTATGTTTGTTTGGCATTTTTATACAGGTAATATTTAGCTACTATTGCATAACTGCTACTCAATATACATTGGAATTGCAGTCACATGTTCTGATTTTTTGTATACAAAAAATCAGAAAGCATTGAGCACTAGAATGGGCTCTTGTTTGCAACAGCATGGATTTGTCTGGAAGACATTGTGTCCATGTGTTATTTGGCATTCCTGTACAAACTACACTCTGGTGTTGCTCATGCTGTTGCTGATCAGTATTTGCTTGTTATTGTGGATTCCCAGGGTCCAAATATTTTATTGGATGATACACTACCTAGTGAAGTTGACAAGGGCTTGCTGAATTCCGTGAAAGATTCAATTGTCCAAGGGTTTGTACTCAGCCATTCAGTTGACCTGATTCAGAAATTTCTAGTTGAAGTAGGATCCAGGCAGAGTTGTGTTGTATTAGGACCTGATAAATTTATCACAAGGTGACTTCATTCAAGGTGTGTTGTCTCTGTGGTTGCAAGTACTATGCTGACTGAACAGGGGCTCTGTGCTGGGTTTACAGATTTCAATGGGGGGCTAGAGAGGGACCTCTTTGCGATGAACCCATTCGCAATCTCAAGTTCAAAATCCTTGATGCTGCAATAGCACAGGAGCCCCTACACCGTGGTGGTGGCCAAATCATCCCAACATCCCGGCGTGTTGCCTACTCAGCTTTCCTCATGGCAACCCCTCGCTTGATGGAACCTGTCTACTTTGTTGAGGTACAACTTTGCTTTGATTCAATTTGTTTAGCATTGCTTGTATGTTAGAACATATTGAAATCAAGGGGATAAGGTTCTCAAAGCATCAGGGCTTCAAGAATACAACAAATGAACTTCTTGATGTAATTCTGGCTAAAATCTAAGGGTTTTACACTGTGCTTGGGTCTCAGCTAAGTTTTCAAGAATTATGTTGATTCTCATTTTGTCATTCTTTTGGTGGTACAGATTCAAACACCTGCAGATTGTATGTCAGCAATTTATACAGTGTTGTCACGGCGTCGAGGCCATGTTACTGCAGATATACCAAAACCAGGAACCCCAGCCTACATTGTTAAGGTATGTTGTTTCCATGCTTCTTGTTCACAATCTAGTGGAGTAGCTAGATGAGAAATTGTTCATCTAAGAATTTGAGGTTTTTCCTATGAGGTAATATATTGTGCATGGGCTTGTGTTAGCTATTGTTTTAAAATATATGTTATCTGGCAATTTGGAGATATCTTTCTGTAGATATAGTATGTAATGCACTGGCGTGTGATGCGTGAGGCTAATCCAATTAGATTTCTTGTCACTGAATCACCACTTGCTTCTCATGTTTGATGCCTATATTTAGACTCCTGTTTGACCCTTTTTAAAAAAAATTTGTATGTCAAATCCTTGGACTGTGCAGGCCTTTTTGCCCGTCATAGAATCATTTGGATTTGAAACAGACCTGCGGTACCATACACAGGGGCAAGCTTTCTGTCTCTCAGTTTTTGACCATTGGTCCATTGTCCCTGGTGATCCTTTGGACAAATCTGTTGTGCTGCGGCCTTTGGAACCTGCACCTGTCCAGCATCTTGCTCGTGAATTCATGGTGAAAACAAGACGGCGGAAGGTAGTGTCCTCCCCCAAAACTCACACCCTTACATTTGTCCCAAGAATTCTGCAAACTCTCTCCATACCTTTGAGGTTCAATTCTCCAAATCAGCTTCTCAAATTTGTGAAGTTTGCCACTAGTAACCAGTGTTAAGAAATTGCCTGGTTATCATGGAGGTTACATTTCTTCTCAGATGAAGCAGTAGGACCTATATAGAATGTCTCTTGAGTTCACGCAAGTGTTTATTTTGTTTGGTGCATGGGACATGGCATGTGTGTGACTTGTGGAGTCTTGAGTACTGCAGGGCATGAGTGAAGATGTGAGCATCAACAAGTTTTTCGATGACCCTATGTTGCTGGAGCTTGCCCGCCAGGATGCCGATTTACAGCAAATCCTGTAGTTTACAAAAGTCCAACCTCTTTTGCTAGTATTCAGGGTTTTGAAATTAGGTAGGTTCAGCAGTTTTTTCAAGCCCTCCAAATGCCTACCTATCTGGTAAGGCTGTATCTTAAACATTTTGATGTTTAGAAACTGGGCTGGCAAATACTTCGCTAGCAGATGTTCTAGGGTAATGGAAATGTCAACAATTTCAAATTGTGATGGTGAACCAGGAGTTGACATTTTGGTACATACCAGTTTGCAAACCATTGTGGTAAAATGCATATATGGCCAAGAGTGTTAGTATCTGAGACTTGGCCAGACTGTTTATACTGTCATGTTGATGTATTCAATCTGCACTGTACTAACTCGTCCAAATCAACTCATGTTCACTATGGAAACCCCTTTCTGTACGTCATGCTGCAATAGCACTTTGTCTTTGCTTAAATCATGTTCACTATGGAAACCTCCTTCTGTACGTCATGCTGGAATAGCACTTTGTCTTTGCTTAAATTGTCCTGTACATGTTATTCTGGTACTCTTCACAATGGAATGAGAAATCCATACATTCCTTCTTAGCTTTGTATCTCATTCAGTAGCCGTCAAAATGATGTCACACTACAGTTCTGCAAAACAATTACTCTAAATATACTGCATCTCTGTCCATGATGTGCTGTGGCTGAGAGCACACAGCATTGAACTTGTATTGCTGCCCCCAAAAAAACCTAGTAACCTGAAATGATACAATACACCCCATCATCTTTGGTAGTCGTTCACTGTGAATGTCAAACTGTGTTGCCTACCATCATTACTCTTGACCTGACATGCCATGCCATTGCAAACATTAGTAAGATCTATCTACATCCCAAAAAAAACCACTACACTTTGCTTAAACACTGTTGCCAAACACCCACAAAGCACATGCTCAAGAGAATCTAAACTCTTGTTAGAATCCTGACTACTCAACCCCTCAGAGAAAACAGGTGGACAGAGAAAAGTTTCACTCTCAAATATGTTTCCACACTACCTCTGTACCAGCTTGCAAACAGACCCTTTGAAAAGGTTCTTCACTATGTTGGGGACTGTGTAACACAATTGTGAACTTGGTTCATGGAAATAGAGCTCATTCCACCTGATAAAGAGAATGACAGAGGTGCCAGTAGCCCTTGATCACCGACCTGTACACCTCTGCAAGTAGGTTCAAGCTGTCCTTTCTGTGCCATGTATGCAAGCATTATGGACCCCACCTGGGCCCTCCATATTCCCAAGCCCTGCTGATGAGATATCCGAATCAAAATCATGGAGAGCAAAAAGCTTTGTCCTGCTGACAACGTGTGCTTGCACATTGACTAGCTTGCCTGCTTCTTCTGAGATCACACCATCAGCTGAATTTTCTCCTCCATCTGCTATGAACAAGCAACTTAATCCTCAAAAGATACAAAATAGAACATCCAAATTAGAGCAAAATGGCACAACATCAGGTGAATTTGAATGCCACACAAACACATACCAATTGGATTCCTGACCACTGTTTAATCTTGACTACATGTTCAAGTACTGCAAAAGGATCTCTCCAGTTTCAACTATGGCCCCTATTCATCTCTGCAAACACAGCAGCAAAGAATATACCAATAGTTGCATGATCCTGCTAGGCATGTCTAGTACACTGTGCAGTGGCCTCCTTTTGTGTCTTTGGGCTGTTTGGACTGAAAGTAATTCTTGCTCCATGTCCAGTGACAAGAGAAAGGGTCATAGCCAGCTTCTCCTGCCTTGCATTGACATTTACAGGCTTTAACTCTGAAGCATTCTTGAAATTTTCAAACCTACAAAGAGAAACTCAAGACCTTAAAGAAACCAAACCCAAAGTCAGTACTGGATAAGGCAAAAGCAGACTGCTATATTCAAAATGTCTGAGTATGCCTCCATTATGCAGGATCCCTGAACCAAAGAAATCCCAACTGCCTGCAAGAGAAATACCTATTTCGATGATTCATCTCTGCCAGAGCAAAGGCCTATGTATCCTTAGTTTTGACTTGTGCTGCACAGACCTCGAGCTCTTTCTATCACGATTCCAATCTTCCATGTTCTGCTTCATCACCCCTACTTACTGCATCACTTAGCACCTCCATAACCTGGCTCTTCTCCAGAGCAATATTTGCAGGTCTTGGTGCAGCCATCTTCTCTTGCAACATCTGCTTCACAGCAGATGCTGAATACACAAATTGGCTCACCTTCAAAATGGCCTCCTTCTTCTCTAGGGCATGTCTATTTGTAGGCTTTTGCACATTCAAGTGATCAGCCTCCTGCAAATACTGCTGAATCTCCTTGGCTGCTGAAGCAATAGACTTTTGCTTAGGCACCAGAATACTCATGCATACCATGAAGAAGCAAATTTCAGAAGGAAAATTGCAGCAGCTTGACTCATTTGAAGCAGCCACAACATCATAACTGGTACTACATCAGTGGCCTACCAACATATCTGAAACTGCACTTCATCAAAGAAATCTGCTGAAACAAGGATTGAGCATCCAAAGCCCTTAAAATCCAAGAACCATTGACATGGCAGACAAGACACCTAGTATCAGTGAGAAATCCAACACAGATTACAATTCTGAGTTAAGAATGCCAAAAAGCAGCACTTGGGATAAGATACAACAGGAATCTTACAGGATGGTGCTTGGTTAGATCCTCACACCATCTGCAAACTTGCTGCTGTGGATTCATCTCTCCAAACAGGGTTCAACCATGTTGGGATAAGATACAACAGGAATCTTACAGGATGGTGCTTGGTTAGATCCTCACACCATCTGCAAACTTGCTGCTGTGGATTCATCTCTCCAAACAGGATTCAACCATGTGTGTTGTCTGGTTCTCAAACTTGTAGTTTTTGTCAGGATCCTTGGCATCAACATTTTTCACCTGGCAGAGTCGGTAAATAGATTGCCCTGAATTTGAGACCCTGACGCCTATTCACACATAGCAGCCAACAATAATCTGCTCCAAAAAGGGTTCCATGAACCACTTGAATAGATTTGACCACTTTATGGTGATGTCTGCAATTTCTTCCTCTGTGGTGTCTGGGTCACTCCCACTTGCATCATCATCTGAATGACCCCCATCAGTGCACTCATCTTCTTCCCCTATCACTCTCCTCCTCTTCCTCACTTGGTGACTCCAAATTACTGTCAACCCAACCAACAAGCACTGTGATCTCTTCATGCAGGAAAACAAAAAACTCAGAAAGTGTGCCTCAATCACATGCTCTACTAGAATTGCAGCACCACAAGCAACCAAGGAAAGCTACCAGTAGCTCACACTTTCATGAGCCTTGCATCTTCGTGGAAACTCAGCATCCTTGCCACAGGATGACACTGGACCTGAGTCTTGACACTTCGGCTGCAAACCAGGGTCTTGAGCTCTCTGCCTCCTTGCCACAAGCTCATGCACAGCACTCTCCTTTTTACTCCTCGCCAACTCTTTGACTGATGAATGCATGCAAGAAGGAGGACCGAGATCTTGATGCCCTCCTCTTGCCCTTGGCCTTGAACTCTCTGTTTGCTGCTGTGCCCCCTGACTCTCTCTTAAAGCCAGTCTTGTGTCTTGTTTCCCCCTTCACTTAGCCAATTCCATCTCCTGTTCCAGCTCTATCATGGCTGCAAGCCTGTCTCTGTCCTCATCGTCCTTGTAAAGATCACTTCCATATGAAAACTCGCTCTTATAGCCATCTCCATGATTGTCTTTGTCCTTATCTAAGGACTCAAACCTAAACTCAAAAAAATGCAAGGTATAGGTTAAGTGCTTGAAAGTCATCCTGAAGAAAAAATAAAAATCCACATCTTTGAACATGCACATAATACACACACACACACACACACACACAAAATCTTCTTAGATTACAAGTGAGGCAGCAACAATTTGAGCCCCATGAAATTCCACCAGACTTCATCTCTTCAGAGTTCTTCAAAGGGTTTCATCAATGCTACGGTTTCATCAAATAAAGCTCCACATACTACAATTCTGCAGAATCCTCCAAATTCGAATCCCCTAAGTCCAATACTCCCATTTAGTCAAGATAGGAAGAAGACTGGGATTACATCTTCTTCAACGGCATCTTGGAGATCTCGCTTTCCTCATGGAACCAGCTCGTCGTCCTCCTCCTTCCCCGAATTCGTCGTAGTCCGGATTGGAATCAATCCGATCCAGGGAACTCCAATCATGCGTCGGTGCTTGCCTCTTCTTGCCCCATCCTCCACTCTTGGCTCGCCCTGCTGCCTCCAAAAACATCTCATCCAGCGAGACGTCCGCCATTTCTCCTTCTCCACTTTTCCTTCTCTCTCCCTCTCTCTCTTCCTGGTTGTGTTCCAAGTACTCCTCTTCCTCCTCCTCTACTTCTCAAACCTGCGCACAAAAGGTTTCTCAAACCTGCACGCATAAAAGGGTGATGAGATACGCAGACAATGTGGGCGAGACAAGCTTGCGACGAGACAATCTTCCCAACAATTCTGCGGCAACAAACGAGATTTCGTTGCTCTGCAACACACAAGGAAGTGCGCTTCCTTCGCTCTGCAACGCTATGACAGAAACCCTAATCCTAATTTCTTCCGAGGAAGAGAACCTAAAACCCGAAAAGAGTAGGGTTTTTCCTTTTCACACATGGATTTCTTTGCTCACGTATTTTGTCCTCTCAATCTCCATTTCTATTTGACTCCTTCAAAGGCTCTTTTCACACAGGTTTTGGTCGTCTATTACTGTATTCGTTTATTTACACCAAGTGCCCCATAGTCTGCACAAAATGCTCACAAAATATAATTCTGAAAGAAAATAAATTGGATAAAAATTCCTGGCAGGGGCAATTTCAGTAGGTAAATTAAATATTTTTTGCCTGACGTTCATCAAAGGGACATAGTCCAAGGCTAGAAAAGTATTAGAGTTCATTTGAAAGGGTTTTGAGTTCAAATGCCATTTTTTGAAGCTTTGACAAACACTGTGGAAATTATTTTGTTTCTTTGTTTATTTATTTATTTCCACCTGACTCTTTGAAGGATTTAAAATGAAATACACAAAATTAGTGGTAGTATGGTAATCGATTATTATTATTATTATTATTATTTATTTTATGTAAATTTTTTTTCCAGAAAAGAGAAAAAGATTGAAAAAATGATATAACATTTGTTCTTTTCAGGTTTAAAAAAGTTTTCCATTATTTTTGTTCCTTTCCACATAAAAAGAAATTTTGTTGGGTTTAAAAATTTGGCTACATGTCAGTGAGGACAGTAGAAAAGTTTGGGAATCATGTTACAGTTTGGCGACATCCTTCAGCCTATTTGTCTAAATATGGCAACTTAAAAAAAAAGTTGCTCATAATATGGCGACAGAGGACTTTTTCCCTAAAAAAACAAGCATTTGTTCTTTGTAACAAGGCTCTCTTTTTATTGTCGCCAGGTTGCGAAATTTCGCCAAAAACAAATTCACTGGTCACACAAAGGATAAATCTGTAAAGAAGCTAAGTCCATGCCTTCAATTATAGCTCTTGTATAACAATTAGAGTATTTTTGAACAAATTTAAGTGAATTTCCTTACATTCAATTACTTGATTTTCAACTTAGTTTTCAAATTACAAATTTATGACTCTAACTTCAACAAAGCAAACCATCCAGAGCTACTAATTTCAGGCATGTTTTTATTATCTAAATTCCTTTGAAAAGTTTGTCACAACATATATCAAAGCCTGGAAGGATTCATCACCAAAAATTCTATGTGCTAGTTTGAAACCAAAGGGTTGGTGCATTGTGAAAGCTCTCTAGATAGTAATGAATTTGATCAATTAATCAACCCAGCTGAAAAACCCCATGTGACAAATTGTAGTGATTTGAACTTTATTTGGAAGTATGATGAAATATCAGCTTCGAGCTTAAAGGATCAGACTCATGTGGTCATTTGAAAGCAAAGCAGCTTGTAGCAAATTACTTAATCTGCTATAAATTCCTAATGAAAATTTGTGTGATTTAAATTACAACTAATGATGAAGGGCATGTTCATACTCATGGGAACAAAAAGAGGATGTCAAATTTTATGTTAATTAAAATTGCAAAAAAAGAGAAAAATGTGTAACTATGTGATGCCATTTGAAAATCATGACAAGTTAAGCTAAATGACTAATATGACTTAGCTCATGACATTCAACATTGAACTACTACATCTAGTTAAGAAAAATCAACTTGTGGTTACAAGAACCACAAGATGAATTGGAGGCCTTTTGTAGCAACAAGAGAATAGAGAGCTATTGAGTTGGCTACAACCAAAACTGTATTTACTTCTAGGTCAACTGGGGAAAACTCCAACTTGTGCAAACTGGGAAGGATGCATCAAGTAAGTAGCTAGCAACTTCCATTGCATCTGAATTCTAGAATCTATAGAGAGGGATGCACCACAGTGGACTATGTTCATAAACAATCAATATGATGTCCTAGCCCAGTACTAAAATAGTCACAAACATTGGTACAATATAGTAAAGCTCAGAAGGTTGTACCTATGTGATGCCATTTGAGAATCGTGACAACTTTACACTAAATGGCTAATATGAAACTCACACATGTATATGACATTGGGTTGCTGTTGCATCTAGTTGAGAAAAATCAATCAGCTTCTGGTTACAATCTAGATACAAGATTCAAATGCTTCTTGGTTGTAACGAGAACTGCTGTAAGATCTGAAATTGCAGTCTATAAACTGTAGCAAGCAAGAATTGCACTAGTGCAGCTGGTTTTTACAGCCAAAACTGCTGTGTGTACTACTTCAGCCTATAGATACCTGTCCAGGAACTCCAAGACGACGTTGCAGCTTGCAGCAGCAGGATGTATATAATCAGCTCCAGCTGGAGGCTCTACTTCCATGCATCTAAATTCTGCAGAGAATATGGATGGATCCATCACAACTGTCGACTGTGTGTTAACAAACAATCATGATATCCTAGTAATTGACTAAACAGTACCACGATCATTGAACTAGTAATATAATGAAATGGACCTTCACTAATATGAAGCTCATCACATGACGCTGAGATCTAGTTGAGAAAAATCAGCTTCTGGTTACAATCTGAAGTAGAAGATGAAATTGCAAATAGGCAGCAAGCAAGAACAGCTTAGATATATAGACTTGCTGGTTACAGTCAAAGCTGTACCCGAGAAATAGGCATTTAATTAACTGTGAAGGTGCAGAGCTCGTAGAGGAAGAGGTGATGGTGTTTCTGGTTGTTGTTGTTGTTACCTGGCTGAAATATGCTGTCGGGTATTGTGAGCTTGAATAAGCTTGTTGGTGATGATGTTGTGACTGCAGATGAGCTGAATATTGCAGCCATGGAGCTGCTGCAGCTGCAGTACCGGCACTACTGTTGGATGCATGACTTACTTGTTGCTCAGCAGATTCTGGATTTACAAGAGTCTGATCATCCGCTGCAGCTGCTGATCCAGCTTGATGAACTCTAGGATCTAGCCCGGAAGCTGCTGCAAATGCCTGATGCATGGTGCTACTAGTGACGTTTCCTGCTGCACCACGAGCTTCCAATTTCGTTTTCTTGTTCGACGACTCCTCATATTGCCCTGCTAATGCAGCTGCTGCACTAGATCGGGGCTCACGAATATTGGCCAAATCGCGAAAGCCCCGAGCAGCAGCAGCATGAGCAGCAGCTACACTCGTAGTAGTACTACTGATCATGCCCGACCGCGCCACCAAACCCATCTGGTACTGTAACTCATGATCTGGTTGTGTCGACTGTGGAACTTGAAAGAAAGCGGATGTGCGGCTTGTATCTCCATCTTCGCTAATTGTGACGTTGCTCCCCACGTCGCCCCTATAATTAACACCAAATACAAAATACAGCCAGTACCACAATAATTTTCCTTTAAGCCCACACAAAACATCTGCAAACACATCATGAGTTCATGACAACTTACGAGACATTAAAGCTAGAAGCCGCTGCAGTAGCAGGCAGATGAGGTTCATGAAGATCGACATGATTCCTTGCAGGGTCGATTCAGGAAGATCTCACTACAAGAAAATGTGGTTCTTTTTCTCACACAAAAAGACAATTAGTAGTTTCTCTAAGAGACTCTTCACCACAGTACATTATGTGGATGGATCGATGGATACCTGGATATCTGGCGGGCTGGTAGAACTAGCGAAGTATTAGTCGACTGATGCAGCTCCATAAAATCTAGTTGAGGAGTAGCTGCTACACTCACGGTTTGCTGATCATCACGCTCTGGGATTATATTCCATTGCATCAAGGAAGAAGAAGCTGGTGCAGCAGCAGCTTGTACGCCAGCTGCTGCCATGGCTCCTGATCCTCCTCCCCCACCGCGTTGTTGCATGGCCATCAACTGCATGTTGCCCATAAACTCGTGCTGCATGTGTTGCAATTACAAGGAGAAAAAATTAACGGACATGACGCACGACGTAGTGGACTCGCATGACGTCTCATGTATAAACCTGCTCATCTGAGATCCGCTCTAAATTCTTAGGTACCTCAGGGAGATCTTCGAGTTTCATAGAACTAATTTCATGACGCAGAGACTGATAAGAAGGAAGCTGCTGGTGCAGAAGCTGATCAGACAAAAGCTGCAACAATTTGCTGGTAGGTACCTGTCTTTGGATGGCAGTACTGGTTGCTTGCAGATCATAAGCTGCATTGGTGACAGAATTCTGCACCACCAAAACCATTGCAGTTGGCAAGATTCCAATGAAAGATCCTACGGCATATGCATGGATTAATGCTCAGGAATAATATTGTAGCTGCTCGCAATGCAGTGCGACGGTGCAGACCTAAAATTTGCAGAAGAAGTAGAAGAAGTAGAAGATCAAAGTACACATATGATTTCTCTACTAGAGTCTAGATTCATATTCTTGTGAAGCAGTACCTTTCGTTGGCGCACTCTTTCAAGAGCTTGTTCTAGTTCTGTCTCCATGGTTGCGAGCTGCTGGACGGAAGTGACAGTTTGAATGAGTTGCTCATCTGCAAGAAGAAATCTGCAGGCAGCAACGCGTAATATCATGGATCGATCGCACCCACTGCCTTAATCCTTCAATCATTTGATCATGAATTTCCTACACTTTGTGTGCTGAGCACCCGCTGCTGCTTTCAGGGCCTCGGACCAGCTTCTGCAACACTTGTTGATCAACTAGTACTACTACGTCACAGCAGAGCTACAAGGCAGTCACAAGAAGAATGCACATGGGATTGAATTAATTTACCTTGCTCGATGTTGCAGCACATCTTTCTCATGTGTCAGTTTCTTCACTTGTTCTTGCAACAGCCCAAGTTCATAACTCTTGCTGCAATGGTTCGCCAGATCGACACACTAGAACTTCAGTAACACATTATAGAATCCTCGACCTAGCTACTTGCAGTGTAGTAGCAGCAGCCTCGACTTGGAAGGAAATTGATTGCTTGTTAGTTAGTGGCTGCAAAGATCAGATCTTCGACAAGCTTGCAGCTAGCTAGCTGGAATTGCAAAGACTAGTATGCAGTACAATTCTACATTATTGAAGATTCTGAAAGCTTCAAAGCAGGTGTTCATGTTTTAATTTTGAACCTCGATTCCTGAGGTGCCGCAAGCTCATCGTGTTGGGTTAACCCCATATGATCATCCACCTTCTCTCCTCCTCCTGCATTAAGCTTCTTCAATGCCTTGTGCAAGTACTGCAAAACACTTCCAAGCAACCAGCATCAGGTGCAGTCGAGCTCGAATATATATAGAGTCGACGTTGTGATCCAGAGGTGCAAAATAGCCGTGATGAGTAAGATCTGTGCCCGCAATATGATCTAGATGCAGGTCTGAAAGCTAGTCCTTATAGTCATCCTGTGCAGTACAGCAAGCTGCTTACCAGCTCCAGATTCTGGCTGTTTCTGTAGGTTGAAGTTGTCGAGAGGATCCAATCGATTCGCATGAAGAATCAAACACACCCACGAAGAAATGTTTTTGGATCAAGTCAAAAAATTGTTATGAAAAACACAGCAAGAATCTCACACATGGAATTCGTCACATTGCAGCCTCTGTTACAAGAACGTGATGAGAATCTTAGATTTTTGTCATGTCGGTTGGAAAAGAGTAGTAGAAGAAAGTGGCTGCAGGCGGACGCACCTGCTCTTGTACTTGTTGCGGTCATGATGCATGTGGAAGCTCGCAAAGCGAGTCAACATATCCTCAAAACTGCGCCCCCATATATATTATTCAGTATCACAGGTCAAGCTCTTATACTCATCAGCTGGTGCAGGCAGGAAGAAGAAGAAGAAGAAGAGGACTTGGAAGAACCTGACCAAGAGTAGCTAGAGAAGATGATGAATATGCAGGACAGGCCAGGATCCGCGAGCAGTCTATATATAGAAGTGCACACCTTTTGTTGCGTTCGTGGAACGGCAAGTTCGCGAAACGAGCTATCACATCTTCAATACTAGTGATCATGGCCAGCGATAGATCATCGTCCCCGGAAATTCACACACATGAATCCAAACACAAACACCATCAGTGTCTAAGTACCCGTGATGTGCGCAATCCGATCGCCTTCTTCTTCTTCTGCACGTACCCATTGAACCGAAGTCGCTGATCTAAGAGAGCTCTAGCTCTGCCGCGAAGTTCTAGATTGTATTTTGCAAAAAATCTGCAGCTACACATGAAGAAGCCGTGATGCTAGTGCTGCCTACTCTAGGACAAGAAGGTGCTGCTGCTGCAAGTACCAAACAAAAGATTGAAGTTTTGGCGCAAATTATAAGTGATATGAAGTTGCAGTTGCAGAGCATGAAACCTACCTGCAATTACAATACTGCGTGAGTTTTCCAGAGGGCGAGAACATGATGAGGGCGACGTCGATGTCACACAACACTGACAACTCATACGCCTTCTTCATCAGCCCATTGCGTCGCTTGGAGTATGTCACCTGTCTGTTGGTGGTATTCTCGATCTTCTTGATCTCCAACTTCACCCTTCCCATGATGGCCGGCAGCTGCAGCTTGAGTCTGCAACAATCACTGCAAGCTCCGCCGCAATGAGCAACAAGTTTTGAGTCAGATTCGACAAATCCCGGGGCAGTGGGCTGGAGTAAAAAGCTAATGGTTTGAGCTGCGACATCGCTGACCATGACTAAGAACAACATCAAGCCCGACATTCACGTGATCCAGATAGCAAAAGCAAAAGAAGAAACACAACAACAACAACATCATCACAAGCTTCTTCTTTTGAACTTCTTCACATATATGTGCACCCAACAAGCTTCCGGGACATTCATTCTGTAGCTAGTTACCTTATTGTAATCCTTGCGGCTGCAGCTAGCGGACGTGATCACCTGTTGAAGCTGCTTCTTAGATCTCCCCGGCCTTCTCTCAGAACTGCTACAATCTCTAGCGTAATACAGATCCGGACACACCAGCTAGTCCGGAGCTCCTGAATACATGATCACTATTACATGAGGCACGGAGTCGGCCATCACCTCTAGTGCAGCATCGCCCCAATTGATCTAGTCAAGGATCTCTTGATTTCAATCTCTTACTCTCTCACACCCAGGTCGCGACTCGACCAGTCCAGACTAGTCTCTTACGTCTGGACAACGGTACCACTTGGGCCTATGTCAGAGAAGACTCTATTGGCACTAGAGATTAAACAAGTCCCAGTCACGCTCACCCGGCGGCGTGCAGCTCTGCTTCCGTCATCCTTCGCATCCTTTGTAAAACCGCCGTCGAACTACTCGTAGTACTTTCGTGCGTCCGGAGTGGCGGATCCTACCTACCCATCTATGCATCTATCGATGTCTCCACTCAGTTAGTTGACTTTCTGGTGCTAGATTCTCCGTCTTCTTTTGCAGTCGTTGTACTTGCAGGACTGGATATATATACATATATATTGCGTGAGTCATCACAGCAAACAAGAAATTGACAAAGTTGCAGCCGAGGGTATGTTTGCAGCTAGCTAGTCATCGATCGATCGATCCGCGAGCTGCACTAAAGAAATCAATGAATGAAGCTTCTCGACCACAATTTCCAAACAAAGAACCAAACAAACTGGTACAACAAGTTGAAGCGGCGGCGGCGGCGGCGGCGGCGGCGGCGGCTGGATAAGGCGCTAGCTCCAGCAATGATATCATAGCAATTGCTGCTGCAAAGTCGTCGATGTCCTTTGGTAATTTGTTGGTATGCTGGGGTGAGGGTTGAAGTTGCAGCAAGAGCTTGAACAGGTTGCTAGCAGCAGCATCGGCGGGTGATCTTGCAGCTTGCTGGCTTCGTTCTAATTACCACTAGCTAGCTTCTTCTGCTGCTGAGATGCAGGAGGACCAGTGACTGCCTAGTATCTGCAACTCCATCTCTTCTACTAGTGCGACAAGCTAGAAACGTCGTCGATGTTCGTGATCCCACGCCATCCCTGTCCTCCGCACCCCCGGCCAAATCCAGAGCGCGCTCTGGCAGCAGCAGCAAGTCGAGCAACGACAACAGCAGCAAAGGAAAGCAAAGCAAAGCAAGCAAGCGCGCACCCCACCACCGTCGTCACCACCGCAGTCATTGGTTAGGTTCCAGAACTCCGCTCGGAGGAAGGGAAGGGAAGTGAAGGGGCTGGACCCACCAGAGTTCGAATCCAAATTCTGCGCAAATTCCTGCTGCGTTTTTATAACGGCGTCGATATTTGGGGGTTCCTCTGGCTGGCTGGTAAATAATAAATCACAACAACAACAACAAAACACCATAAATAATCAAGCTATTTAGGGAATATTATTATGGCGCTTAATTTTGAGGGTTCATTAATTTCGAAAGAAAACCTCCCACAAAGATGATTTTTTTTTTTTTTTTTTTTTTTTTTTTGGGGGGGGGGGGGGGGGTGGTGGTGTTCTATGGTTGGTGTTTAGTGTTCACCTATTCACCGACCCTAACCCTAACCCGAGATTGTTTGTGTGAAGAATGAAAGATTGGACCACCAAAACCCTAACCAAGAGTGTGAATCAACAGCCACTAGTGCAGCATCCATTGAAAGCCTCTTATGACTTGTTTGTGGATGAACCCCTGGCAACTAAGTTCATGTTGGGTTTCACCTTGGTAACATATTCTACAGCAAATACTACAAATAGGTGGCTACTAGGCAAGTGGATGCATGTAGATGAGTAGTAAGTAGCTACAAGCTAGTGGGTTGTTAGTAAATTGGTAAGAAAAATAGAAAATTAGCTAACCCACCATGGTTAGTTAGGGAAGCAAAACCCAATGGAAAAGTGTGTATTGTCCATCCACCATTCATCCCTCATTCCAGACTGGTGGCTGGTTCATTCACTTTCGCCCTAAACTCAAAAACTCATCTTACCTTCCTGCCACATTCGGCAACCACAACTGAGTCATGACAATTAGGTTTAGGGTTAAGGTTGGTTCATTCTTCACACAAACATCTTGAGTTTAGGGTTAAGGTTCATTCTTCACACAAACGACTTGGGTTTAGGGTTGGGCTTCATTCTTCACACAAACATCTTGGGTTTAGGGTTGGGTTTCATTCACACAAACAGCTCGGGTTTAGGGTTAGTTTTCATTCTTCACACAAATATCTTTGTGCTGGGCTGGGGTTTCCGATGGCTGGTTTCTGGACACCATCATCTGTATGAGCTTTGATGAATCCAGGTCCAACATGAAGTCAAATCTGCACAACATACCTGGGCTTAGAGTAGTACACAGCAGCAGCTTTTGGTATTCCAAGCCCACTGTTGGTGCCAGAGCTTTGTTTTCACTATGAAGAGCACAGCTTCCTGGGTTAGACCCACAATGAATGGTATGGACATGGGAATGAGTAGGTGCAACTTTTTGTCTATTCTTCGCACTCAGAGTGTAATCCCTTTTGTCTATTCTTCTTGTCATAATATAATGACCTTTTAGGTGGACATTCCATTCGGTTTTGAGAAATGGCCTGTGCAGGATGGGCCCATATAATGGGCCTTCTGCCAATTCCACCAAAAATTGCATTTCGTAATTTCTCACCATATAGGCCTGCTTTGATCATTATGCCAGATAATGCCCTAGTAGCACAGCATTGCACCCCAAACCTAGACATGACTGAGAATTGCATTCTGTAATTTCTCACTGTAAAAGGCCTGCTTTAATCATTATGCCATATAAATGGCCGAGTAGAACGGCATTACACCCCAAACCTGGACATGAATGAAAATTGCATTTTGTAATTTCTCACTGTAAAGGCCTGCTTTGATCATTATGCCAGATAATGCCCTAGTAGCACGGCATTCCACCCCAAACCTGGACATGACTGAGAATTGCATTTCGTAATTTCTCACTGTAACAGCCTGCTTTGATCATTATGCCATATAAATGGCCTAGTTGAACGGCATTACACCCCAAACCTGGACATGACTGAAAATTGCATTTCGTAATTTCTCACTGTAAAGGCCTGCTTTGATCATTATGCCAGATAATGCCCTAGTAGAGCGGCATTAGCAAACCATGATGGATGGGTAGATGGATGGATGGATGGATGGTGGGTGGACAGGAAACACTTATTCATGGGGTTTCAATTCCACATGGTTAGCAGAGTTTCTAGTCTTACTACTTACTAAACAACTTACTAGCCTTAACCTAGGTATTAACCATTAAAATGGAGTTAGGCTATCCACTCAACTTCAGATATTTGGAGAACTTTTGGATAGAATTTTAAGTGGCAATGTGATCTAAAAGTGTTTGTTGTCCTTAAAATCTGTCATTTATGATGAAGTAATATTCAACCCTTCT
>Ga0116229_10001589_pt1 | contig 35819 bp, 29 predicted proteins | sample S1TSphgellanicum_3_FD_87313 | JGI IMG/M metagenome (GOLD analysis project Ga0116229, IMG submission 87313) | Host-associated microbial communities from peat moss isolated from Minnesota, USA - S1T2_Fc - Sphagnum magellanicum MG | ecosystem: Host-associated > Plants > Peat moss > Unclassified...
AAAGTTCGGGACTTTTCTTTGTTTTGTTTTTTGGTTTCTCCAACACCTGCTGGGTTGGTTCTTGATCATTGAGGCTTCTTCTTCTGAGGCGCCTTTGAAGTCTGTGATGCTGCTTTTTGCTTAAAAGAGCAATCTAGTTTCTTCTTCTTACCAACAAAAAAAAGGAGATTCTTGCCTGGATTTCACGGAGAAATTTCTTGTTGTTGCAAATTCCTATCAAGGATTGCAGGTCTCTGAGATTTTCCGAGTTTTTAGTCAAGCTTCCGGTTTTGGGTCGCAACGATTCCAATATAAAAGTTTGCGGAGCATAGAGAAAGGAGAGAGAGTTGGGTTTTGGATTGGATTTGGGTGTGGGTGACGGTGGTGCGTTGGTTCCCAGAATGGCAGATTCGTCAGACGGACGAGCAAGGATCTTAGAAAAGCCGAGCAGGAGTGAGGAGCAGCTGGATCTGTCAGCAGGAGAGTAAGAGAACAGAACAGAAGTAGTGCACCAAAAGCTGGAAGCTCTCTGGCCTAAGAGACCATTGAAACCAGCACGTAGTGAAGCCCAACAGTTAGCTGCTGCTGTCCAAGAGTCTGAAACTCTCCGTTCATTTCAACTCAAAATACTCAAAATACATAAGTGCAGGATGTCAATACTAAATTGATTTTTATGAGAAAATATATTTTCCCAAATTAGACAACCACTCATTTGCCTTTGCCCTTACCAAAGTTCATCTTCTCCATTTCTAACTATTTTGTTAACATATCACTTAAACACTTTGTATGTAAAATTCTAAACCCATCTTGATTTGCATACATTGTTCTCACCCTCTTTCATTCATGTTTCCTTGGGGTTACTCTCAACATGCAATCACCTTTGCATCCACTACTTCATGTCTTGCTACAATTGTCTTTTTCTCTCAATGTTCCCTACCCAGTGCACATAATAACTTGCATTTACATTCTCACCTTTTCTATGAACTAAAAATTCAAAATCCCATGACAAACATGCTAAGAACTCTCACCAACCATTCCATAACCTTTTATTCATTTTTCAATACCACCTTTAACCACACCTTCTCAACAATAATCTATTAACCCATAGTCTATTCTCTTTCCTAATAGAACCAAGATTTGCCGCAAGTTTTCCCCAACCCACATTTACAACCATATGTGGTATCAATTTAAAAAAGGTTTTGAATCAAACTAGATGGATTGAACAATGTTGTTTCCTCTTTTGACATCATCATATTTAGCAATTGCTTCTTTTATATTTTGTTCAATTTGCATGTAGGATCATGCCTAACTAATAGCAACAATGCACAATGGAAATCTTAGTCTTTGCTATCAATTGTTGCATGATTCCTACATGACTTGAACACACAAAATCCCAACAAAAAAACACAGTTTAAAATTTTTTCACTAACAAACACATATACTCACACATTTCACTTTTTGCCATTCATCTCCTTTTCACATTTTCATCCAAGCCTTTTCTTCTTCATACTTTTGCCACATCATTCATGTACACATCATCAAACATAAATGGATTCCTAATAATTCTCATGAAAAAAGGACATCATCTATGTAATTTAAAGTTTTTTTTCAAAAATCAATTAAGATTATTGTACAAGTTTTAGAAATTTTTATTTACTACAAATTCAATGGTTGATGTGAAATAAGTCAAGTTCTAATGATAATTGGTTGAAGGCCATGTAATGTTGTCAACAGGAAATCAACAAAACATAAATGACACAAATAATGTCTTTTGCAAAATATGTTGAGGTTTGAAATGATTTCAGAAATGAAATTTGTGTTATCTATAATTTAGGAATCTTATGACACAAGATATTTTAGCAATTATGCCCACATGAAGTGAAATAACTAATGCAAGTAGAGAAAGTGAATCATTGAAAAATGCAAGTGTATCATAAAATTGTTAGTTATTTGGTTGTTATTATGATGTCCTTAATGCAATAAAAGAATGTTCAATTGGTGATGGGTGTAATGTAATCATGGATATTTTTATGGAATTTATCAACATTGCTCTCAATATCAAATCTAATTGTTGTTGTCATGAAATCTAACGGGATTGTGATCATTGTAAGACTTGCTAATAAATTGTTGATGTACAATTATATCTATTTTGGTACAAATGTTGAATTCTAATGAATCTCAAAACAACTTCAACATACCACTTTAATCTAAAGAAAATGTGACAAGGAATGTATATTTAAATCAGTTTATGGCATATCTTATCATTCCAAATGATTTTAGTTTGTGTGCTATAAGTTTTGGGTGTGAATTTCAACCATCAACTTACTTGCTCCACCTTGTACTTGATAAACAAACATGTCTAATGTAGATCAAACCAATTCTTGTCGAACTCCTAAGGACCTAGACTTATTGAAAATAGACACAACATACACAATAGAGTTCGGATATTGGTCAAGAAAGAATTGTTCACGAGATTACAAACTCTATAAAACAATGATTTGTGTGTTTGACCCAAAGTTTATCAATATGATAAGCTCCAGGAAACAATATGTGGTCAACATAGTCAACAAATTAAAACTACAAAACCCGAGTCTTGAGACAATTTAATTACCTTTTGGGATTTGCTTCCAAGAATAGAAGCGCCCTCAAGAATGTAATCAAGAAGAAGTGTCTTGAAACACATACTAACTTGGAGGAGGATTCCTATGAGTCACCAACACTTGTTGAATCTAAGGACGTAAATGCATTGGTGCCTTTGGTGAAAGCTAACCAAATTTTGTCTAAAATGGGAGGATCTTGGAATGATAGCAATGAGGAGATGTCTCAAGCTATGGTAGAGTCATCTAAGGGAGTGGACAACAAGCCGTCTTGGATGGAGGAAAGCTCCCTTCAATACTACCAAAGATGATGTCACCAACACAAATGAGATACAAGAATCAAAAACATGGGATATATTTGGGAAATAAAAGGAGTTGTTAGGAAAACAATGTAATGCATTAATTAGAATGAAATGCAACTTTTGAGCTCAAGTGGAAGACATGTATGGGTGTGTGCATGTATTCAATTAATTTTAATCGAAGGTCAATTGAAAAAGAAATAACAATCAATATAAAAGAGCATAAACCATTGTGAAAAAACTACAAACAACCTTAAATCTTTCAATTGAAAAGATTGGTGTATACTAAATGATGGTAACATTCAAGTCTTGCCATTCAAAATCAAAATAAATGAAGGAAATGTATCAAACATACACGATGGAGGTAACCTCTAAACAATTGAGATTGTTGGGAGATATTTGGGACAATAATTTGTGCTAATAAAAAACACTAGTCATTTATTGTTAAACAAAAGGAAAGATATTCATGAAGTTGAAAAGAAATTTGTCTATTTTGATGTTATTCAATGCATACATCGAGTACATGTTTTGGCATAATCTTCAAATACTTCTAATGAAAGGGTTACCCATTTGATTCCTTACATGCAATTGGAGACAACTTCAATTACTTGAAAGGTTGGAGGGACTTCTTTGATCAAGCGTACATAGCCTACATCAAGAACGCACATAATGTAGGTAGCCTCCCTTGATTTCTAATATCAAGTTTCCCCATGAATTGTAGCTAGGTATGTTGAATTATTTTAAACTAAGGTATAAAGTGAAATGTATACAAATTATATGTAAAAAAACTTTTGAATGGTTCCATTGCAAAGGTCAAACATTTGTTGCATGGGAGGTAACAAAGGATGGTGATGGGAAGGCCACAAATTGGCTGCCACAATATCCTAACAAGGAGATGATATCAAGATAAATACATGAAAAAACATATTGTGAAAAGTTTTTTACTCTATTAAAAAGCCCTAAGAGAAATGAATTTACTAGGAATGATAGGAAATGTCATGAAAACATTATAAATATGTCAACATGTAGCCATTCAAGTGCAATGGAAAACATAATGGAACATTTTGCAAACAACTTTAATCTCCATCCCTTTAAAAAGAACATGAGTAGGAAATGAAATCAAAAAGAGGGAACAAGGAAGAATTCTTGACAAAAGTTGTTTGTTGATTGTTTTAAGTGACGAGGAAGGAAAAGATGTAATGACTTGCAACCTAGGGTAGTTGCAAAGTAGACAATCCATTTTTTAATGTTGCGGTGGCAGTTTTTATGGGGGTACCTTTAAGTTTGGTATAATATGTGTTGAGGTTTGATTGAAATTTTTTAAGCGACTCATTTAATTAAATTATAACAACTAAATAATCAAATTTAAAATTTTGAAGATAAAATGTTATCATTTCATTACAAGGTGGATTTTTCAAATGATACAAAATGTGACGATCATAGTCCATAAAAAGTGTTGCGAACTTTTGTTACATAGTAAAATGTTTTAATTGTTGATTTTTTCCCCTAGAATGATTGTGAAATTATTGTAATCCTAAAATAAGTGTTTCCAATCAAATTTAATATTTTAATTTATTAGGATTCTGAAAGATTACTTACAGTGTAAAAAGTCCATAATTTATTGAAATGGAAATTTTGATAAATGTTATTTTGTAAAAAGTCAAATTACTACCCAACATAACATCTTCCAATTATAAAATTTCAAAAAACCCATGTTTTTGCTTTCAACTTTTCCCTTGGTTGATCAAATTAAAGCACATGTCATAATTTAAAAACCTGTAAGTTTAGGATTTAGGTATTCTTTTTGCCTCCTACCTTCAAATGGATTAATTTGCATTCCCAAAACATCAAACATTTGCAAATTAAAAAAAATTTAAAAATAAATTATGGACTCCAAAATCTACCACTTTTGGTCCATCTTAGTGTGCAATCACTTAGGGAAGAAAATGAGTTTGAAAATTTGGTCATGACTAAAAGTGATATCTAAGAATTCAAAGCTAAAAACACAATGTATTAAGTTTCAAAATGTAGTTTTTATCAAATAACTATGGAAATAAATAAATGTTGAGAGAACAAGAATTAGCAAAATAGGAAAAAAAACAAAAAGAAAACAGTATCAATATGTGCATATTTTCCTGGGAGGTCCTAAAGATGGTATTTTTTTTGTATGGTTGTTTAAAGGATAATAGAATCAATGCCAGATAATTGTGCATAGGAATGGATAAAACTGTACACAAATGTAAAATGGTAACAATGCATGGAAAACCGAAACCACAAGAATGATGCCTTGAACATGTGATTGTATCATTAGGTTATGAATGAATAAAATCCAAGATCAACAAGTAATCCAAGGAATGTAGAACTTTGCCCTTTAATTTTGTGAAACCAAGAAGTTGAACTGTACTTAAACCTCCACAAAAAATAATTAATGATAATAAAAACAAGGTTTCCATGAACCTTTGGCTACACCTTTAGATAATTTAGAAGTCCATGCCAATGGGAAGCAAGTGGAGATTCCAAATGTAAAGGTGTAGCCACTCTTAGGAAAATGGCCCAAACTATATTATAATAGCCCATGAAAAGGTGACAAAAATTGTAAAAACATAGTATAGAAGAAAGAAAATTCACAAAAATCTAGCATTGTAATTGCATGAAGAGCTAAGAAATCATAGAGGTTATTTCAATTACATTATGTTTGCCATTGCATTTGGTGTAATGTTCATGAGACAATTGTGTCAAATTGCTTAAGAATTGACCCCAAAAATTGATTGTTTGAAGAAATCAAACCTATAGGCCAAAGTTCAATGGATCACCAATTGTCTACAACTTGTGACCTCTAGGAGACCACTTGAAACATTGGTGGAATTTGAACTACCTCCTTCTCAAGTTTCTTCTCTAAGAATTTGAAGATTTTGCATAGTTGATCTTGTTCGAAATACAAAGTCTATAAGTGATTATTTGTGTCGAAGGAGAGCTAGTTGGAGAAAACATCAATGTTTCCCACCTCACTCTAAACTACCTATTGTGTTGGATTTGGCAAGACTAAAAGTAGGCCATTAAGAGGATGACTCACCAACTTTTGGCTCCAATAGTTTTTCAAAAAATTGATTCATGCATAACATTTTCACTTTTTGCAAGAGGAGGAAGCGAACCATGAAACCTTAGGACTATCAATTTCTATCTATGACAATTTCATTCTTCATTTCCATGCTTAATGAATGAACCATCAAAAGACGCTAGAAACATAGCAATGTCCATGGAATGAATGTAAACAAAAAATATTAGAAAGCAAATGACTACAATCTATCATGAAAGCTAGAGAACATGTAGAGTTGAAGGAGTAGGAACTGTGTAGTGATTAAACACAAGAGGCTTTAGGGTATTGCAAACTTAAATAGAGATCATGGAAAAGAACAACCCGCAATTTATTCATACGGACCACAATGAGACTTTCATCCATGCACTAAATGAAATTTGTTGAAAATGAATTGACGATGAAAATATCAAATGTGTGCACTATGAATGATTATAATCAGAAAATAAGATCTACATAAAAGATGTTTTTAGTTTGTACATTGATACCATTGACTTTGATCATAAATGAACAATTGAAGAATAACAAAAACCAACATATACATATTTTTGACCATTTCACAAAGACACATTTTGCAACCAATTGAATTATTAACTAGAATGTGCAGGAAACTAAAAATGCAAATCAACAAATAAAAATATTTGTAATACAATTATAATTTACTATAATTAAAATGAAAATTAATAATAAAATAGACTCGGTTCTGTTCATATACACTATTACAAAAACATGATTTTTACGCTACTAGCATCATGTTTAAAATGTTTATATAGTCAATATTTAAAGTACATTAGTGGTCTAAAGTGACTAATTGTGTCCATCATGATTAACATCAAAAGTAAGAATGTCCATTATGACTTTAAAATCTAGCATTATAGTCAAATCGGACAATATGTTGCACACATGGTAAATGTTGATGCTTACGTTCATTTGTTTATGTTGATTAATACAACTAACATGACTAAAATTAGTTATAAAGTATGACACACATGATTATAATGTTATGTTTTAATGACATGGTAATAGTAAAATGGGGAAAAAATCATGCTCTCATTTTAAAAACTTTGTTATGAAAAAATGACAAAAGATATAATTATCATGATTTCAAATATTATTCATAATTATTCAAATAAATAAATAAATTACAAGGGGGGAATTTTGAAAAAATGGAGTAATAATCTCAAATTTTCAAATTTTATCAAAATAATAGAAAGTAAATCATAATAATTAACTAAATGTACATGCCAATCTTGAATTATTCAAATTCTAATATTCAATTGGTATTTATGATGAAACAATTGAATGCATATATATTTCCAAATTAAACTAGCCCCAAACTAAACCATCTATTCCTTTATTTATGATCAAATGATATAAGTAAAATGGAATAATAAAATAAAATAAAATATTTTAATTTAATAAAAATAATTTACATTTCATTTAAATCTGAAATTTAAAACATTAGAATAACTAAATTTATAAAATTAAAGTAAAATCCATTGTTACTACAAAGACATTGTAACATTGAATTTTATTTTTTATTTTACTACAAAAAATGATATATGATTAAAGGGATAAAAATTTTAATAACATAAATTTTTAAGTGAATTTTTTTGTTATAATATTTTAAAGATATTTTTTTAATTTTTTATTTTTGATAAATATGTGCCATAGATCAAAATATGTGTTAAAAATATTATAAAATTGAAATCAATGATGGAAGTAAGGAAACCAAATGTACCTAAATAGTTATATGTGAAATTTGTAACCCAAGCAAAAAAAACATTGCTTGAATTTTTGAAATAAATATTCAATTTTTTATTCATGTTTTGAAATTGAAAAAAATCATAAAGTTCAATGTGAAAGTAAATTAGTTTCAACTAAATAATTATAAATTACAACCCAATCAAAGATTTAAAACATTATATATGAAATTATAAATTAGTTTATTTAGTTATTTTTTCATATTTTGAAACTAAATAAATTAAAAGCTTCAATGTAATTGTGAAAGTAAAAGTTTATTTAAATAATATATTTTGGACATTACATATGAATTCCTGAAATAAATATTTAAAATCATTTTAGTTAAAACACATTTTGAAATGGAGAAAATTTACAAAGTTCCATATAATTATGAAAGTAAATAAATTAGATGTACTTAAATGATATTTGAATATATAACTCAATTCAAAGCTTCAAAAAATACATTTGAATTATTTAACTATTTATTATTTAAAATAATTATAATTTATCTATATTATTGAATAAAAATTTTACAAAGTTCAATGTAATAATGAAGCTACCAAACCAAATTATGTCAAATAGTGACATAAAAAAATATGCATTTTTTAATTCAAAATATATGTTTATATCTTTTGCAATGTCATTTTTTGTCATAATGTGAGGTGATGGTGTCGTGGTGAAAGCCTTGGAGCATGGCTGAGAAGGTTCAAGGTCAAACCTTACTTTGAAAATTCATCACTTTAAAAAAATCTTGAATTTAAAGATTCAATGGTTTGTATGACATTGACTAATAATCTACTAATAATGTTAGCCCAAAAATAATAATTCAATGTTGAATCCCAAATCAAGGGTGGGAGCATTTTGGATCACCTATAGTTCAAAAGAATTAAAGTTCCATAATGTCATTATATATTCATATAAATAATTAAATTTTTAATTTAAAAATAAAATTATTAATGCCACATCTTGACTAATAACCTTAGTCATTTTAGTTATTTTGGATAATCATCTTAGTCATTTTAGACATTCGTCTTTAATCATGTTCATCATATAATTTTAATCACATTTGTGCAAAAAACAATTGGTTTGTTTTGAAAACATCCAATTTTTTTAATTTTCTGATGTGATTAAAAATATGACTAAACTTAATTTTAAAAACTAGCTTAAAAACACATATTTGTAGTAGTGATATGTTGAGTATAGTTCATATTTTTTTCAATATAGGTTGTAGATTGAGATTTTGGGTCATGTTCATTATCATGGAATTGAAAGCTTGCAAAGGCTAACCATAATATGATGTGAATTTGTCAAGTATAGTCCAAAATGAATAGGACATGATTGAAGAATCATTGCAAGCAAAAGTTTATTAACCAAGGAGACAACACAAAGAATATTGTTTTATTAAAGTCTCTTCCCAACTATAGGACAAATAGATTTTGAAAATCTCTAGTCCACCCTCAAACTCAAGACAAAAAGACAAATAGAGAAATCATCAAGATGTTTCATCATCAAAAAATGTTAAAATTACAAGGTCGTAGGAATGTTTAGAGGGGGACACAAAAGGTGAAGGCATCAATGCAAGTGTTTGAACTATAGCCTTGGCATATGAAAACAATGTCATCAATGGAAGAGGACTTTGGAGGAAGTCTTTGCAAGTGAAGAAAGGTATGAATTTATGCCTCAATGGCGATGAATCTTTATAACAAGATGAAAGAATTGTGAAAAAAATGCAGGTTCAAATACTCCATAAAACAAGTAAAGGAGCCAAAGAAGATTTATTCACAATCAAGTATCAAACAAGCTGATGTTTCTACATAGGAGATCCATTTAAATTGATTGAATCGTCTTTCTCTTTAACTAAGAAATTGAATAGGGTGTAAAGACCTTATCAAAAACATCTTTAAAAGGCTCTAAAGCAAGAATGTTCATGCCAATGCAAAGTAGGCCCTTGCATTGTTTCATGTGAACACAAAACAAATCAGAATCTAAATTTCCCCCACTTCGAATGGAACAACATAAATAGAGAAGGTAAGGATGTCAAACTAGTACAAGCACGATGGTCCACAATAGATGATCCATGCAAGTAGCACACTTTGATAAATGCTTGGAAGGTGACATGATTGATCTCTCTACCACCATGGAAAGGAACACTAGTTAAGGATTTTGTCATGGACTTCTAAACTAAGGGGTTGAAATATCTAGACTTGTTAATGCCATAGGCATTTAGTAACTAGTTCCAAGTACGGTTGGGGTACCTCCTCCTAAACCTAAGGACTCCCAAGACTTCACAATTTTGTCCTTCTACCAAAAAAAATTTCAAAAAATTATTTGTTTCTATGTGGGCAAATTTCCCAAGTGTATGTTTTCAATTCATGACAAGTTTTGCACACTTTTCAACTTTCCTGCACTAATGTTTTCCTTGCAATTTTGAGATTTTTGTTTGTCTCCCAAGTGCCTTGTATGTCATCATGTTGTTTTGTTATCATTCCAAGAATTCTATGATTGCTACACACATTGCCAACTTCATTGGTGATAGTGAATATTGACATGTTGTGATTATTGGCAAGCAAAAAACTCAAGGACACTAAGGAAGCAAGGACACAAATGAAACTTGCGACAAAACTTGTATATATTTAAAATTTTATCTTGAAGCTAAAATAATCTAAGGTTTTTTAGACCTTAAGTTGAAAGTTTCTTCTATGAACAAAACCTATTGAAGCTTTGAAGGTTTCTTGCAAGAACATAGTAAGTTCCAAGCTTTTATATTGGAAAGTCCTAACATTTATTTTTATTTTGATAATGAATACTCACTTGCAAGCTTAGGGCAAGGAAGATGACACCTATTGTGTTTGATGCATAGTGGTTTAGTGTGAACCAAGGCTTGCGAACCACGGTTTGTCTCTAGAGCTCGTTTCAAATGAACATGCAACAATATCTAAGATTAGCTCCTACTTTGGGCCAAAACTAAACAAAAATGGCTAGAAATATGAAGAGTACTTAAAACCAAATTTAGGGTAAAAGCAAGCTATAGTGGACCAAAAGTGACACAATAGGCATTCATTTTTGCACAAGTTTTAGTGTTATAAAAACTTTCACAATAAATATGTCAACCAAAAATCATTTTTTGCAAGAACTATTTCTCGCCCTCCTTTCCTAATACATTATTAAATACTTTGAATGAAAAAAATTCCATCAAATTCAAATTTTTGACATTGAAAATGGGATAATGAATTATGGGGCTCTTAAAAGTACCTAAATGCTTATTCCCATTTGTAAACATGTCCCCAATAAGTCCAAATAAGATTTTTTCAATTTAATTATACAATTTATGGGAGAGTGCCATAACATATTTCATTTAATATTCCAACAGTTATGAATCCATTTTTAAAATGTGTATGAACTGTGACACAAGATGAAACACAAATTTAAAAGTCCCTCAAAGACCAAAAGATGGTCATTTGGTTTTTATTTTTTGTTATTAGCTTCTTATAACAATGTATATTATAAATATGAGTTTTTTTTAATAAATTCCTTTATTAATTGGAATTAGGAAACATTGTCATAATAAGAAGTACTAGATTTCTATTTTGTGACATGCAAAAATGGATAGTGTAGTCTACTTTTGCCTTTCAAATGTTCAAATCAAGAAGTTGTGGTAGAAAGTTTACAACTAAGAAGATGTCACCAATAAACAATTGTCCCTGAAATTTGCTTGAGGTTTGGTTGCAAAAATAAATGGTCACCCAATTAATTGGGTTAAACATGTTGCATTTGCTAAGAAGATGAGGGAACATGTCAAGAGCAAAAAGGAAAAAATTAAAAAGAAGAAGCCTTGACGAACAATGTTCTTTCAACATCATTATTAAACATTAAGAGATGTTTTCTCCTCAAGTTTAAGAAAAAGCTTGTGTTTTGATTCATTGAAGGTTAAAAAGGTTGTAGAAACGTCTTGTAAAACACAAGGGTATGTGCAAAGGAAAATCAAAGGGAGAGGCTTGTCAAACCTTAATAGTTTGATTTTTCCACAATGGTCTAAAGCAGAGTTGTATAGTATGAAGCTCCTTGTTTCTTCAAAAGAAACCATGTTAAAGGAATTAAAGGTTTAGTTAGATGAGTGTACAAAGGAGAAAGTCATTACAAAGGGCAAGTTTAGGCTTGCTAACATTTACATATTTGATAGGCAAAAACTTCATGTGAAATCCCTTCACAATGTTGAAAGTGTTCATAAAGTTGTTGAGTTGGCGTAGTCCACACTGAAAGGTTTTACTAATGAGTTAATAGAGTTTGAAAATTGAATGGTTCAAACCCTATTGAACCAAAACTCTTCTGATTTGGATGTTTGATAAGTTGAACACCAAATCTTCCATATTCAAATTTCCATTCAAAGCCAAATTGAGAGGTTGGAAGATTGTGTGTTTCAATTGGTTGTGTATAAGAAAGATGAGAGGTTCACTGGGGACAAATTGAAAGAGAGTGAAAAAGATCACAAAATCCTCCAAGAGTTTTATGTAGAATTAAATCAAAAGTACTTAAAAATGTTTAAGAAGGTTGTCATTCATGAGAAACAAATTACAATAATATAGTCTCAATCAGCCAAGATGAATGAAGGGGGTGGGATGGTGTTGTTTCCATGCCCAAGTTTGCAAGATCTTTCAGCTTCCAAAGAAATTATATGCATTTTAATTGCATGTCCATTATGCAAACTATGGGTTGGTTGCAGTCATTTTTTACAAACACACTTATCATCCTTGGTGTAAAGGAAAACACACCATTTGGTTTCTTCCATTTGTGCAATTCCATTTTGTAAAGTGGCTTTCACTATAGATTGGTGCGCAACTTGGGGTTTCAAACCAAGATATGAAAATGTTGAAAAATGGGTGCAAGTGAAGATTGAAGGAGATGATCTTCAAAAACTCAAGATGCACATAAACCTTGGTTCTTCATTTCAAGTCTAAAATACAACAAACTATACTCTTTCATTTTAGGGAACTTTATTTATACATATGATGTGCTCCCAAGTTCCTTGATAGACTCAAATGTAAATCTAAGGTGAAAACAATGAAAGATTAAGGAGTCGGGGCATGCTCCTTGGCTCGCAACACTTTCGAGGGTAGAGGGGTGTGCTAGAGCTCTAGGATGGGACTAGGAAGATTGACAAGCAACTCAATTACTCACACAGACCTGCACAAACCAAACAACAAGTTGGTTAATGCATAGCTAGAGCACTTTTGGTGCACGGACGAGCCACGGGCAAACACGAACTCACAAGACTCACCACGGCTTAGACTTGGGGGAAGCCAACACCTTCCCCCTTATAGTATACTCTGTGCTTGGCCACGGGGCCAACACCCAAATGGCATTTTGTCCCAGGACTCCCAAGTGAGAGTTTCAAAATTCCCAAAATTAGGACTATCGTAACTTTGGAGGCCCATAACTTTGTGTGAAGACCTTGGATTGAAGTGAGGTCTAAAGCAAAGTTGTATCCCTCATCAAAAGTTTTCTAACGATAGGTGACACACCACCTGCACATATAGAAATCGAGGAAATTTTTGACTTTTAGTGGTCGGGAGTCAAATTGACAATTTGATTCCTAGCCCTTCTTTTGGCCATAACTTATATTTTAAGTATTCAAATGGGTAATGAAAGCCCATTTTAGACATTTATGTTCCAAGAACTTTCCAATGATATAAGGAGCTTTTCAATCCAATGAGTTTTGACCCCTGTAATTGCCCTTTGAAGATTCAGGAGTCCAACTCCCAAAGTGGGAGTTCATTTGGGAGTGTGAGGGTTCATTCCCTCACACTCTCTTGTATTCCCAGGAGCATGAAATGTGACTCCCAAGCTCACTCTTGGCTCGCACCTGTGCAAGCCCTTGCCTTGGTCACGAACCCAAGGTTAAAGTTACGACACATATGTATTATAATTGCGATTTTCCACTTGTGAGTTTTATTTTTGGATATTTTCCAAGTGATACATGTTTGTTTATTGTTGTTTTTCTTAAATGAATGTTTTCATCAAATCCTTCAAGAATTAGGTTGATGGGCATAATTTTTTTTATGTTTAATTTCATGTTGTAAATCTAAATCCTAGATAGATTAAGTTATCCAATTTTTCATAATTTCTACCTTGAATTTAAGTTGTGTTCTTATTGGATGCATTTTATTAGGACTCATTAGGACACAAAGCAAATAGATGTACATGTCTATAATTTGAAGTTGTTGAATTTGGTAAAGTCCAACCAAAAGTCTTTCAAGAATTTGGATGTTGTTCCCTCAAGAGTGGGGTCCTTCATGAATAGTAGGCCATGATTCTCATTTTCTAGATTATAGGATTAGGAAGGAAAAAAATCCTAAGTCCTTCATTAGGAATAATCAAGTCCTAAATTTTGTAGGAATTTAACCTAACATTGTGATGTATTTTGTAGGAAATTAGATCTTGAATGCAAGACCAAGAATCCTCATCCAAATGACTTAATCCTTCATTAGGAATTGAATTTCCTTGGCTAGATTTTCATTTTTTGAATAAGAACATTCAGTCATGTATAGGAGTTACAACTTTCACTCATGCCTTAGGAATCCAAGTGTTGTACATGAATTCTAAATCTTTTCCATGAACACATAAAAGTTTGTAGTTGTCATGATCATGTGTTTTTTCCAATTATGCTTTCTTTGTGGAATCTATGAGTATATTGAATATGGCTTCTAGGTGTGTGTCGATGATGGAATTCATGGGGTTTTCTTGGTGTGCAAGTCAATATTGATGATGGTTTCATGTGAATTTGTTTTGAAGGGTGTGTGTATGAATGACATGGCATCATGGAGCTTTCCGTTATGTGTATTAGGGATGGCCTCATGGACTTTTATTTGGATGACTAGATGCAATTTTTTTTGTTTTCCAATGCAAGGTTTTGAGGTTTAGGTAACAACATTGTTGTCTTGAGCTTCAGGTACCATTGATTCATCTTATGATGAAATGACGTCATGGTGGTTGATTTGTAGACAAGGAGAAAGGCGTTCAAAGAGCCATTATGTATTTGGTTTATTATATTCCCACGTATTTAAATGTTTTGGGAAGAATCCTTAAAATTTCAAGTTCATTTTTGTTTGTCGTTGTAATTATAAGGAGAGAAGGAAGCAGCATGGGAAATGCATCAAATAATTTTGGCATAAGTTCTATGGCTTCACCATCTATCCCCAATGATGCTACAAAGTGAGCACATGAGCATGAGCATGAACCTATGAGCAAGAATGGACATTTTTGGAATATTTTGATGATGTGGAAAAAATATTATTAGAATATCCCTATGCCACATAGGAATGACATGGAAAAATATTTTTCCACATGTACATGGATGAAATTTTTTAATGGATGAAAATATTGGATGAAAGTTGAACATCAATGAACTTTTTGGATGATAATTACAAGTTGATGAATAAATTGGATGAAATCTTTGACAAGTTCAAATGTATAGATGGAACTAATTCCAAAATAGTTATGTCGAATGAAAACCACATCTACATGGATGAAAGTTACAAGGAAGATGAAATATTTGGATGAATGTGGAGCATGAATGAACTTTTGGATGATAATTGAAACTAGAAAAAAAATTGGATGAAACTTTTAATTGGTTGAGTGTATGGATGAAATTAATTCCAAACCAATTATGACAATGGAAATTATTGGATTCACATAATTTTCATGTCCAACTTCATCCACAAAAAAAGGTGTCAAAGGCGAAACTCAAAGGAACTACATTACAATGTAAAAGGGTGAAACAATAACTTGTGTAAATTAAGTCAAGTCACACATTAAGTCAAGGGTAGGAAATCCACATAATGATGGAATGGGAAAATGCTTGAGAAATTAGTGAATAGTGCATTACACACATCATGTTGAAGAATATTTTCATTTTCGCAACAAAGTAAATTCCAAAAAAATAAAACCCATAACAATCCTATTTAACAACAATCTAATGATTCTATAACCTAATTTACCTCCAAGATTTTGGCACGATGTAATAATCTATGAACCTCATTCTAGTTCCAAGATGGATAATGGATGAATGGTTCTCTAATCCCAAAATACATAGCATATTGCAAAATGTAATACAAGTGCTTACAAGGCACCCACAACCCCTGTTTGCCTAGGGACAAAGCCATCATGGAAGCAAAATCCACGCAACTGCAAGCTAAGTAATCACTAATCGTTACTTCATATTGCTTACGTTTATGGCGGTCTTGAAAGGAGGTAGTAAATCCATCCATATCCCAAAGAAGGAATGTTTGAAGGAGTTAATAGTGTGGCTTCAAGAGTTCATCCCACCTCCCACTTGTTTTCTTGTAGATGGACAACTTGAAATTGTTGGGACAACAAACCTTCTTCCCATTCCTTGATTTTGGCCAAACATCTAGATCCAATGGCTTATAGACAAGGACATAAATACCATTACCAAAGATATTCTGAAGGGCACATCCAAAAGGTTACTTCATAGGTGCAAATATGTCATCCCCAACTGGATTAATGAGAGGACATCTTAGCTTCCCCAAGAGTAAGAAACCAACATCCTCCAATGCCACCACCTCAATTTGAGTGTGATTTGTCCCTTTTTACACAAGCCATAAGGAAGGCAAGGTTGGCTTATCAAGTGCATATTTCCTACTTGTCCCTCCCACACAACGCATAAGGTCATCATGACAAAACCAAAACTTATGTAATTCAATTGATACACCTTTGGTTATAGACTAGTAACCAACATTACATGGAGTTGGAATACCATGATTTGTTTATTTTGAAACGATTTTGGTTTTGCAGTAATGTTTAATGTCTTTTTGTAATGTTGAACAACAATTGCTTGACTTTGAGGGACAACATTCAATTTGCTAAATGCCATCTCTAGTTTTGGAAACTCATGCTTCAACATTGTCTCATTAAGATTTGTTCACATGATTTGTTGAGCTTTGGTGTCTTTAGATTGCATGTCACTAACCATTATAATCATCACTTTATAATAAGAAAGATCATACACATGACAAGCCATAGTTGTCCAACCAACAACACACTTTACATGACCAAACATGATCTAAGCATTTTGCAAATCCCATTTAGGCTACATTTGTGTGATGAAGCTTATTCCATTCTTGACACCATTTATTGACATCTTGAAAATGAACACCTTTTGTCTTACAATTTGTCGTAGGAAGTAACATTTTTGGATGTAGTCATAGCGATTCTTGGATTTCAATTCAAGGATGTTATTAATATAGCCACCCCTTGAATGATGCTTGCAAGAAACAATGAGGTTACAAATGTTGGGAAAATTCAGTTCACAAAACTTGTCTTGGATGTCACTCAAGGAAATCATAGATATTTTCACATCAAACATGTGATCCACCTCCTCTACAATCAACCTTCTAATCTCATCCATAAACTCCCTACACTTTCTATTCGTAACAAAATGTTTATGGACCACACAATGAATTGCCATTCTTGAGATTAACTAGAGTCTATGCACAACATAATAAATTTGTCCATTGTAGTTAGTAATGTAGAGGGGAGGAACATGACAAAATTTGCATCCAAGCAAAGAAGCAGAGGTAGTCACTACCATTTGACCTATGACTAGAATATGAACGCATTCACCGCACAAGAAGTTCATTACGAAAATCAGAATGCACAAAGTTCTCACAATCATCCTACATATAACGTAAGTGACCCAAGTAACGAACCTTCCTAAAGTTAAGCCCATAATTAGTTTTTATATTAATTGTGATCACCTTACACCAAGCATGGCCATCATACTTTTTGTCCATGCCTTGCATTTGTGAAGAGTTGTGAGCATTCGAAAGTAGTGATAGCAATTCAAACAAAATATCCCCATTGAAAGCAATTGGCAAGAATTGAACTTTTAAAATAGGTATCTTGTTATAATACAAATTTCAGAACTCGTTGGAGCTAGGTATGTTTTGGCAGCACTATTACATGGAGGCAAGAAACAACAGATCAAATATTCCCAATTGGGGGTGGAGGGTTGTGATGACAACGAAGCAATCGGTTTGTGACAATGGAAACTATGGCTATAAGGCACCAAATTGAAGAATCCAATTTGGTGATTTCATTAACAAAAAAAGGGACATTAAATTGTCACCTAAGGAAAAATTGGATAGTTCAATGAAAACAAAAGATGCAAGAGTGTTTAAACATCGAAGGAGAGTGTCGCTAGCTTTATGTTCTTGTTTCACAATCTTGACCATAGAACCTGTTGTTCCTAACGTTAAAATGGTTTCTTGAAAGTTATGAATCAAGTTATTGCCAACAATGTGATAACAACCACAAGCAACCACTCATCACCTCCCTTGAAAGGAGGTTGTAAAAATTTGGTACATCGAACTTGAAACCATGTTATTATAATCATATGAGATGTCCTTGGAAATATGTAAAGAACTTGGCTAAAAAACAAACATAGCACACAAACTTTGTTTAGAGATATAAGCCGTCCTTGAATCATGGACCATAGCCTTGCATAGTGAAGGAACTAAAAGGGATATGAAATAGCAAGAAGGCAAAACATAATGAAAAGCAATCAAACGTAAGCACAAAATTAGAATGGTTTAAAGGATGAGGAGGAGGAACCCCCCAAAATATGATCCAAGCAAAAAGCAAAACAAATATGAGATTAGATAGAAAATAACAAGGATTTGAACCACACCAAGAAAAAAAACCATATCAATGGAAAAGGCAAAACAAATGAACATAAACCATACAAACGGAAAAGGTAAGGCACGATTATGTTTTGTTGTATTATTTTGCAGGTAGCTAGATGGAACTACTTATGCACTTTCACCTTGTTTATGTAATTTAGACCTAAGGTATGTTTAAATCATATGCTTGCAGAGTTGACCATGGAGCCCCAATGCATTGAGTATGGATCAAGCTCCATCATAAATCATGCATGGAAAGCCTAGTGGGATGGTACACTTGAGAGTAGTCTTGTTGAAGTGTTATCATGCACAAAGCCACAAATAATATCTATTGTTGCTTCTCCCACAAAGTCACATTCAAGCACCTTTTCACCTAAAGCTAATTTAAAAGGTGATGTGACACCTAAACCAAGGGTGGCAAAACAAAAGGAAAATATCTAACCTATCCAAAATGCATCTCCCCAACATCCATCTCCTCACAAAAACCTTGAATAGGTGGGGAACCACCATCAAAGAAGATGAAGCTTCAAAGGAAACTAAATGAAGAAGTTGAAGACCAGAAGTTAATCAAACCTACATGTACCACAATGGATGATTCAAGTAAGTGTTTTTTCTCTATTTAAAAAAAAAAATAAAATTGAAATCAAAGGATATTTCATTTATAATACATCTAATTTGGATGTATGATACACCAATTGAACAAATGCTTTTTGTGTTCCATAGTTGTGGTGGAAGAAACTACCAGCTAGAAGTCCCAGAGCCCATCAAGTGTAAGTCACCACGACCCAAACCTAACTTAAATTCCCCAAACAAGGTCAACTATTTTGAAATTGGAAGTGATGTGAAAAGCTTTGGTGCAGGCTAGTTGTTGAACAAAATGCTATTAAATGCCATGGTAAATGATGCAAAAAATGATGAACATGTTGTCACACTTTCCAAGGGCTTGATCAACAAACCTCTAAAACTTACGAGAATTGTTGAGCCTTCAAGTGCCAATGTTGAACCTAAAGTTAATGTGGAAAATGCCAAAACCCCCTTTGCAGCCAAAAAACATTCAAAGCCACCAATGGGTGCACAAAATGATTCTATTGCATTGAAAAAATATGTCAACACACATTCTAGCTAGGAAGATGCACTTAAAAGAAGGGTGGATACAAGGTCTTCGTCTAAGGCCTAGCTAGATTATATGTGATTTGTTTTGTGGTTACACAAGTGGACTCTAGAGAAAGTTTGTTGAATTTTGTAGTGTTGAATAGACCTATCTTTTGGTTAAGTATGTGATGGTGTTGGATTGGACAAGAAGAAGCAAGTACCCCAAAGGTCTCTAGGTACAAGGTCTATAGTTTGCACCCAAACCTTAGGTCTAATATTCAAGTTTGCACCTTTTTGGACTTTAACATTTGCATATATGTGGTATTATTATGCATACTAGTTGTTTGCAACTCATGCTGTCATTATTGGTAATTAAAGCTTTGCAAATTAATCATATTGATTTTTGTAAATGGACCATGTCTCTTTTGAAGCTCTGATCAATAAGTAGTTTTGGGTTTTTAAATGAGTTAAATGGTTATTTATGTCACACTAGATGCATGCATTAAGTCATCATTCCAACTAAAATGTATTTTTTGAGCAAGTGTTTGGATTTCTTATTTCATTGGTTTTGAGAGCATTTGGTAACCATCCAAATTTATAAATGATTTTCAATCTTGTGTCTCAAATTGAAATTGAATGTTTTTAATGTCACATGCATATTCAATTGGTTCAAAATGTTGATTACTATAAGCAATATGTAAAGGGTCTATTTGGTAATATAATCCACACTTACACATAATTCTATTTGAATCTTTATTCCAAACATAGACTAGTCATTGTAAATATTCAACTATCCAAAAAATTGATGTAAAATCTTCCCATAAGCCACCTATTATTGCACTTTGGGACATTTTTTCAATGTATTGATGTTCATTGGAAACTTGACCATTATGTAAATCATATAGAAAGCTTGGGTTCAATTCCTTAAAATTACATTTTTGTGTTTTTTGTGTATTTGACATTAAACATTCTTTTAAATATTGCATACCATTTTGTCTTATTTGGAGGGATGTTAATAAATACTTTAATAAGAAAGATATGGAATCAAATAAATAGTTACCAACATCATAACTATATGATGAAATTAAACAAAGATTACATGAATATAAAACATCATTAAATGAAAAAGACATATTATATTGCATATTATCCATTTTTACACTATGGATAGTTACATGTATGGGTCGGTGGTAGGTTGGCTAGCTAGTTGATTGGATGGATAGATAGCTAGATGCCTAGATGAATGGGTGAATGGGTAGATGGATGGATGGATGGATGGCTAAATGAATGGGTGGATGGATGGATGGATGAATAGCAAGATGAATAGATGGATGGAAAGAAAGGTGGATGGATGGAATGGAAGGATGGTTAGATGGCTAGATGTTTGGAAGTATGTAAGGCTAGATAGGTGGCTAGTTGGATGGTAGGATGTATGGAAGGCTAAATGGATGGATTGATGGATGGAAAGATGTATGGATGGCTAGATGGCTTGATGAATGGGTGGATGGGTGGAAGGGTGGATGGATGGATCAATGCATGGTTATCAAGTTGGACATTTTGATGGGTGGAAAGGTGAATAGATGCCTAGATGGATGGATAGCTAGATGGATGGATGATAGATGATTAAATGCATGGGTGGATGAATAGAAGGCTAAAAATGGATGCATGAAAGAATGTATGGATTGGTTAGATGGTAGATCAACTACTGTTGTTGTAGTCACATTCTTCACCAAAACCATAACACACTAACTAGCATTTTGGATCTTTACCAATGAGTCATATTCAGTTGTGAACGTTCCCAAAAGCAAGGACCTTTTGATCAAATTCACCTTCACTATTGACAACCATAAGCTGCCTTTCATGGCTACTTTCTCCACCACCTCTAACTGTTGTGACAATGACAATAATGGTGCCATTGGAAAATCTTGATTATAAAGACCTATCTCTAAATTCTTGTAGGGAATTTGTATGAAAAAATAGAGGAATTAATTCAAGACAAAATGTTGGGATGGCTAACACAATAGTTTTAGACTTTATCGTAATGAGAATTAGCATGTCTCCTTTTTTGAACCCTTGTTGGATTTGGCCTCAACTCCAAAAAAATTTATTTTAACATAAAACCCTTTCTAGAACAATTGTTCATGCACATGAATGTGAGGGGATTTCACCCTTAGGGTGATTGTGGTCAAACCTGTTGCATCAAAGAACTCACAATAGAGATAGGCATAGCTTGGATCATCTATGAGCTTTTTGGTTATTCAATCATAAGTGCTATATTTGTTCAAGACTTTACCTTCAAAAGTCGCATCTCGGACACCGCAATCTAAATCATTTGCATAAACAACACACCTCCCTTTTTGGACAACAATAGTAGATAATGACACCCTTTTTTAGACAATAGTGGTAGATGACAACATTGTAAATAATAGTCCAACAAGAAAACTTTACTTCAAGTGGTTGCAAGTCCAATGAGCTCTCAAAGGTGGTCAAAATGAAAGAACCAAAGAAAAAGTCACAAGGCGAAAAACAAACAAAATGCATTGGAGAAAGCACGCTAAGAATAAAAGAACAACACTAGAGGAGGAAAGAAACAAACGAAAGCTCAAATCATCAAGTGGCGGCTAGGGCATGGAGCAAAAGAGGATGGAAGAAAGAAGACAAGAAAAGACCTTAATAGGCTGGATGCCATGACTAGTTATGTCAAAGACGACATAAATTGATTACATGGAAGCAATGTTTTTTAAAAAATTTAAAAGGACTAGATTGGTAGATTTGGCAATTTCAAACTTGATTTAGTCCTAGGGTTTAAAATTAAAATATTTATAAAAAAATCCTTTTGTAGGGAATTATCACAACTTCATAAGGGAAAATAATCATATTTTTTTGATCATTTTAGAATTAGTTATGAAATTTTCAAAGTCCCTCATTTTGTGGAGTTGAAGATTTGCTCCTTCACATCTAACATTGTCCTAGATTTGTAGGAATGACTTTTAGGAATCTTGAGCATCTTCAAGTATCTTTTTCTGAATTTTTTTAAAATTTTAAAATTAAAAAAAAATTGGAATCAAATGACCCTTATTTTGTCCCCATCAATGTTTTTTTTTTCAATTTTTGGCAGGTCACAAAATGATGACAAGTGTCAATTTTTGGTTATTTATAGTGAAAAATTCACTAAATTTTTAGAAACCTACAACTTTTCATAGTTTTTTCTATCACCAAGTTGCAAAAAATTGCCACTCAAAAGAACCAACATTTATTTTTGAGGTCACATGTGTAAGTTTTGTAATTTTGGATTTTTTCAATAAATTTTACCTTCTCCGCCAAGTAGGGTTTTTTTTTTTCTAGTTTTGTGAAATAGGTGTGTGGGCAAGCATTTAGGAAAGGGCCTTGCCAACTTTGGCTACATGTCAAAGAAGGAACTCAATTTTTTTTCAAAACCCTTTATGTATTGGGGACAAATCACATGGGTAAGCTAAATATGGTGAATTTGGAAAAAAATTAGTCACATCTTGGTGAATTTTTTTGGGATCCGCCTCCTTTAAATCATGTGGAGCCTTCACAACCCTTTTTTTTGTTGCATAATGGTGAATTTTTGGCCCAAAAAAAAAACAATGCAGCCAAATGTCAAAAATTTGTTGAAGAAAATAGAAAATAGAAAAAATAGAAAAAAAATACTCCACTCGCTACATGCCCATTAAAGTTCTTTTTCCAATTTTGTAATGTAGTCACATTGGCATCTAGCCATAGGAAGATTTAACCAAGTTTGATTATAGGAGAAGTAGAATAATATAATTTTTTTAAAACCTTGTTATTTTTCAATGACTTAGAATACCACGCAGTTTATATACTTTTTTTTTTTTTTCAAGTCTAAAATGTGGCAACAAATGTCTTTATTTCCCTGTATTAGTTGAAATTGCATTTTTTTTTAATACAAAACTTCCAACTTTTAAAAATTGTTTTTCTTGCCATGTAAGTTAAATGTGGCAAACTAAGCCACATCCTTCATCCATCCATGCATCCTTCACACATCCATCATCCATCCATCAATCCATCTATCATCATCCATCCATTTATTCATCTATCATCGTCCATCCATTCTTCATCCATCTACCCTTTTTTCTTCACATGCTTATGATAGGTTAACCAATAGTCAAACCTCATCCATTAAACTCTTTTTTCCAATTGTCATTCTTATTCCCTTAAAGCCTCTTACAAAGCCAATAAAAGATTGTAAACTAAAAAGATGTCGTCTATCACAAATCAATTAGCCACCAAAAAAATCATTGAAGTTTTTCAAAGACCATGCTATAGCAAGTGGGGCATGCAAATGCAAGCAAGGTAGGCAGATGCCTAATGAACAAATTTCTAACATCTATTTATGAAGTAAAGTAATTTGTTTTGCTTTGTCAGTCATTTGAGATTTTCCAAATCATGGCACTTCATGTTGTGTTCCAGGTATCTTCAGAAAGATCTAGACGAATGGGGGTGCACCAATTTGGTTTAAGACTTTTTGGAGTTATGGTGTGGAAACTATTGATTATTGAACCATTTTCTCAATGAAAATTATATAAAATCAAAACTGAAAACTGTATTGGAATTTGAGGGTGTTCTTGGTGTGTCAGAAAGCCTTCAATGAGTTAGATGTAATAAAGTTTATTTCACAATTTTTAGATCTAAGGTGTGGAAGATATTGATTTTTGAGTGAATTTTGTTGTTGGAAATTCAAACAAATTGCAAAAATTGGGTTTGTTGGGAAAATCAGTTGAGCCTTCATTGTGTTCACATTGTCAAATTTAGAAATTTTCAATTCAAAAAATGTGAAAAAAATAAAAATGCATTCACACTTGGGCCAATGGCATAGACTACATTAGTATTTCTTGAGGTGATGTAGATGTTAGTGTTGGGTGGTTTTGACAAACGAGGTTGGCTCTCAAGTTAGCTATCATGTCAACTTTCAATGAAAATTGGTGTTTTAAATTGAAGTGAGAACAAGTTCCTCTAGACCATTGTATTTGGTTTTCAACTTATTAGAGGTTAAACAATTAATTAGTGGAGATAATAGGTAAAGACCTTATCAAATGGTAATTTGAACCCAAGGGTTTTTTAAGATTTAAGATTTAATTTATCATTAGGTTACACCATCATTTATGTAAAAGACCATGAAATAGTTTTATTTAAGATTTGAATGAATGCCTTCAATTTGAAAAGCATTAGCACATCTATTTTTTTTAATAAACAATGAAATATTTATTTTCACACATTAGGGTGTAGCTCAATGGTAAAACCCATGATCCCTCCCTAGAAGGTACTTTCTTGACACAAGAATTGGGTGAAAATTGATTTATTAAAAAACTTGTCTTTTGAGGGGGGAGTTTTTGAAAACAAGTTGGTTCTCCAAATTATTTTTTAAGCATCTTAAAAAATTGGGGTGGTTCTTTAAACTTATTTTAAAAACAAAAAATTGATAATCTTTATTTTAAAAAAAAGAATCACCCAAGACTAGTAGATGCCTCCACATGGAATCTCTAAGACTATTTGGATGTCATTTTTGTCAATGATCAACATGTGTTGAACTCAATGTTTTCAATTGATTTTGCAAGTGACATGTTAGAGTTTTATTAGAACTTAAGTTTCTTTTTCAAGTCTTGGTTTTTGAATGTGAAGTTTTTTTTAGTTGCATATTTGCGGGTCTATTGGAGACATTTGGGTTGAAGACATTGAAGGTGCAAATTGTTGAATCAATAGGTGTCAAAACAAAGCATGTTGGAATAATAGTGTCAATATTGGAGTAGAGCATAGGCAAAGTTAACAACAAACAAGTGATGATGACAATGAACAAGAGCATGAATGCAAAGTTGCAAAAAATGACAATGAACAAAAGCATGAGATAAAAAAACTTACAAATGAGTAAAAGCTTGCAAACAAATTGGAGTTTTACAATATCATGGGGCAACGATGCAACCATGTGAACCGTGAGCTTAAACCTTGAGTTGTGAGCCATGAGCCTATTTTTTTAATATAAAAGATGTTTTAAATATAATTTTTCATCCACATTTCACCTAGACTTTTCATCAAAATAAATTTCATCCAAATTATATATTAAAAAAATTTCATCCTAATTTCATTCCCATTGTGGCTACATTCACATATTCAAAGCTTGTACCCATATTTCATCCAAATCAACCATGGTGTTGAGGTTGAAAATATGTTGGTTGAATAAATTAATTTTATTGTTTTCCCCACATACATAATGTTATATATATAATTATAGAATGAAGGTTTGAACCTTAAATTTTGTTTGGAATTGGTATTTTTTATTCATTAAAAAAGTATACACAATTTGAATTTTGAGGATATTTCGTAATTTAATTTATCATTTTTGTCCATTGAAATCCAAAAAATATATCATAACTTTTTTAATACAATGTCATAAGCTTCATGAATATTGTCTATGTGGAATTATTATCTGTAGTGATTTCATGAAACTACCAATTATAAAGCCATAGATGTTTTTCAGACCCAACCAACAAATAACCCACATGTTTGATTTTTGGCCCTCAATTGCTTTGAAGCCACATTACAAACTGCAAAGTGCTTTAAAGATTCATTGTAGTGGAAATAAAAAAAGAAATATTTCCTAGATTTTTTTTCCCATATCCCCTAAAAACTACTCACCCCAAATTATTATACATTTTATTCATTCCACTCAAATTTGATGGAATTTCACATGCCATCTTTTAAATCTAGTCATAATTTGGGTTTCTGATCACTACTAGAAATCCTACCGTTTGTAACCAATCACTATGCAACTGACATGCAACTAATTGTCGTTTACAACTATCTCGGTCATGTTTACAACTATAAATTTGATATTGTATAATTTTTCAGCCATACGGTTGTGTGTGGGGTGCGCATGGGAATTCGGAGGTTGTGTCACATCAAATCCTATGCCCATGTTAACTTTTGAAAATAATTGAGTTGGTATTAGGTCACTTTTTTCTTCCAACAAAAACCCAATATCTTCAAGGCTATTGATCTCCTCTTGAGTTAAACACGTCCCTAACATCACATGCCATATTGTGGGTACAAGAGGCCTTGTCAAAATGTGCTCTCTCGGTGCCCATGACACAATTTGTGAGATCATCCACACAAAACCAAAACTTGTGTTTAGCAATTTGTGGGTTGGGACCATATGAAGGTTTCTCTTTGTTGCCTATGTAGGTGGGGGTCAACGTCTCCTTCTTGGACCTACATGTTTGGGCTATACATTTCACTTTCATGTTGGCATGGAACATGAAACATTTGCAATGGATTTACAATGTTTTATGTGCACACTTGTTCCCTGTATTCAATCTCCGAGATTTTTTTCCCATTTCAGGAAAACACCTTCAATGAATCACTTGAAGATTCACCAATGTTAACAAATGGTATAGATGCATTAGTTTTCCTTCTCACAACTCGCTCCCCTCTTTAGGCATTGAAAAATTCACATGGTCTAGTTGATGTGAATCCATCTTTGAACATGGCAATAAATCCATCCGCCTTTTGCAAGAACCAAACACTTCTTCCCCTTCAAGGTGTTGGATCCTAGATGCCAATCCATAATGTTCCAATTTTGATTAATGTTTAATCATAAGTTTGGTTGGCATGAATCATATTCGCAACATTTTTTCATTGTGTTAGAAAAATTAACAATCAAACATTGTATGTTGGTTAAATGTTAACTAGTAATGCATAACATTCTATTGTTTGGAGTCTAATTACTTTGCAACTATTGTTGGGTGTAGCAAGAAAATGCAAGGTTTATTTAAATGCAACAAAAAATATATATATATATAATATTATGAACATCCATACAATGTTTTTGAAGTGAACCTCTTCAAGTTCGTTTCATTAGTTCCACACACAAAATACACACCAATAGACCCACAACTCAAATCCTTTAACATTTCTTGATTTTGACCCCCCTAAAAATATTCTTGCCATGTGGTGAGAATATACCAAAAATATTTTCTTTTGATCATAAAATCATGTTCACATGCTAGTGAAGTTGCATTTATGCCATGCACTAACTCCTCATTTGCCTCTATGAGGTTAGCCTCCCTTGTTTCAAAAGTTGAATTTTTGTGTATATACATTATTGTTGTTGCCTCATTCCCTTTCACTAGTGGGGTTGAAAAATCTTTCTTTATCTACTTATGCATGTCCTTGACAATAATGCAAAAGTTTAAGTTGTGTTCAACAAGTTCAAATCTATTCACACTTGTTTTGATCATCACAAGTTGCTAGAGGTTTTCCATTACATTGTGGCATGTCTATTTTTTTAAAATATTTATAATAGAGTTACATTTGTGTATTTTCCCAATTTTCCCTATTGGGCTTTTCACCTTATCACATGTCTATGTTGTTCCATTTCCCATTTTAGAATGAATATGACACGATGATTATCAATTATCATAATTGTGTGGGGATGAAATGTCCCAAACATTGGAACACAATAAGATGTTCAATGTTCATGTTCATGGTAATGCCCCATGCCATAGGGGAACATGATGGTCCCATATGGGAACACAACCTTTTGAACATGGGAATGCACATTACCTTGTGGGAACATTGTTCCCAAGATCCCATTTAGGCCCCACATTAATGCCACATCTTTAGCACTGTCATCACCATGTCAATTCCATGTAAGATTTGAACACCATGTCAAATGCCATGTTAGAGCCATTCAATGCCATGTGGATGCCATGTCATAGTAATGTCAACATGTTAGTCGTAAATGCAAATCTAAGCAATAAATGTGAAGAAAACACGTGCACATTAATGTTATTTTTGCACCTAAAACTCAAGTGTGTACCCAAAATCTTTACACCCAAAATTGAGAACCCTTAAATTCAACACCCACACCCTTACACCCCAAATTTATTGCATCCCAAATAGACACTTTAATTATTAACATTGTTTGATTCATGAAATTGTCAAAATATATTCTTCCCACAAGGTTTTTTCATTTAGTTGACATCATTGTCATTTTATAGCTCAAAAAATTTCACATTTACAATAGAACCTCCCAAAATTTATACCTCTCAATATTGATAAACTCTCGAAATTTATAAAAAATCGTTGGCCCAAGTTGGGCCCAACTAAATTTCTATAAATTTATTTTTTATAAGATCTGGTTGGCCCAGACATTTTCAAATTATATAATGCAATGATATATTAACTAAATTGGTTCAATTTAGCTGATATATTAACTAAATTACCTATTTAAGCGGAGCTGAAATAGTTAAGAACAGACTTTTGCTTGAGGCCTGTCATGTTGATCTTTTTCACAGCCTCCTTCTGCTCCTTCAAGCTTTCACTAAACTTGTGATAGCTCTCCTTTTGCTGCATCCAAAATAAGGTCAGACCCTCCAAATACTCCTGAGCTTGACGGGTGTTGATTTTTGGCGGTTCCACACTGTTGTCGTTGTCGCTTGCCGCGTCTTCATCGTGCTGTGGGCAGAGCTCCTCAATGATGCGATTGGTGATGTCCTCATCATTTGACGCCACCATGTAGTTGTTTTCCTCCAGATAGTTGAGAAGATTGCAGATGTCCATGGGATTCCCGTATGGAAGCTGAGCCACTTAAAGCTGCAGCTCCTGGATAAGGGCGGTGGGAGGACCAACTTCCCCTTGTTGTGTGTGGATGATGTCGCTGGTCCAAATTTTGCAACGGTGGAAGCAGTTGGCGATTGTGGCAGGCGAAACATCCTCCACCCAAGTTGGGACTGCTAGGCAGAACGCATCCAAAATGCTAATCTTTTCCGGATTGTCGATGTTGTTTTCGTAGCCATCCAGAAGTAGGTTGTTGAATCGCTTTTTATAATACGCTTTGAATGTGCGTATGATCCAAGCATCGCAAGGTTGGACTGCCGAGGTCATGTTTGGCGACAGGTAGAAAACGTGGATGTTGTGAAGGACCACATTCATCTTCGCAAACTTTTCCAAGGGGATGTGGCCCGAGTAGTTGTCTAGCAAAAGGAGGACTTGGCGACCTTGCATCTAGCGATCAAAGTCCAGCAGCCAGAGTCGAAAGACGTTCTGGGTCATCCACGCCTTTGCATTGGCGTGATAACGGGCACCCAACATATCGTGGTTGATACCTTTGAAACAACGTGGATTCAAGTGCTTGCCAATGATCGTCAACGGAATCTTCTCGGTGTTGTCCGAGTTTGTGCAAATGACAAGAGTGATGTGCTCCTTGTTGATCTTCCGGCCTTCCAGTTGATGGGTTGCCAGCGAGTTGTCGGCTTGGAGACGCCAACAAAGGCCAGTTTCATCCATGTTGAACATGTCTTTCTTTGCGTACGCATCAACAACGACATGGATGTCCAGTAATGCCGCGCCAACTATTTCCATGTCTAGTGCGCCGCTTTCCCCAAAACGGCAAAATGACTTGATCCCGTGCCAGTCTTTGAACTTCTCCAGCCAGCCTTGTGAGAACGCCATCTTTGGAGCATCAGGATGAAGCTCTTGCAAGAAGCGTGCCGCCTTCGCGCGTAGCATGTCTCCGTTCAGGTTGACCTTGTCCTGCTGCTCAAGGAACCAACGTTTGAGCGCAAGCTCCATCTGCGGGTACTGCACAGCTTGACGGGTACGCAGTGCAAGTTGAAGGGGCGGGACACTGGTGTCCGCTGCCATCGCCAGCAACTCATCACTGCGTTTTAGGGTGAGGCTGATGGTGGCTTGTGTGACGCATATGCCATGCATAGTCCACAACCATTCTTTCAGCTCTCCCTGCGTGAGGGCCGGACGACGGTGCTTCTGCTGGCATAGGGTGATGCACATCCCTTCCGTGAGTTGTCCTAGGGTGTTGTTGTATTTGCCCATGGTGTGATAAGAGGGGGAAGTTGAGGGTGTTGAGAGAGTCGGTTGAGAGAGTGTGAGTTGAAGGTTGGAGCTGAAAGGGCAATGATACAGTAATGGGCAAACCATCATTGGTATCAATGATTGAGCCACGTCATTGATGCCTCTCCTATAATTAATAACCTCCCAAATTTTATAGCTTGGACCCGGTCCCAACCTTATAAAATTTGAGAGGTTCTACTGTACCAAATACATCTTAGAAAGTTGTTGTGATATATGTTAGTCATAGTATGAATCACCACAAGGTCATGTATATCACCTTTTTCTTATATCAGTTCTATGTTTCACCAAAAGTTTCCTTCAATAGCACCTACCCTTGTATTCATTAGTAATATACTTATTGGATACTTCAACCATGGAACATGGAAAATGACTAGTGGGAAAAATGTAAAAAATCCATGAACCTCAAAATGTGTCATGGCATGTTGCAATTTTTGCAAGGAACTTTGTGAAACAAATATAAGACTGCACCATTTATAGCATTAATGATTGATATCAAATGTTAGCATGGCCATGTGGCTAAGGTGATAAAAATTCTTCTTGTTAAAAAAGTTTGAATCTTTCAAAAAATATTATGTTGATGTGACAAAATGTTTGAATCTATCAATGAATATTCTACCACATTGGAATAATCTACCATGTAAATTATTTTGAAGTGGATATTAGCATTGGATTCACATTTTCCATTTGAAGATCTAAAACACATGTTATGACCAAAAGAAGGGATGGGAGTTATTTAAATAGGCAATTTGACTCCCAACTTTCAAACTTGAAAAAGAGGGGTTGAATGACCTCCATTCAAGCATATGATATGGAGTTAAACAATTTTCTTCAAGGGATACAAATTTTTCTTCAAAGCTTTTCAATTGGAGTTGGTATGTGAGAATTATGAATTCAAAAATTGCACAATGCATAACTTGGAAAAATTGGGAATTTTGTGGACTTCTCTTTTGGAATCCCAAGATTTTTTGCCCATTTTAATACAATCCCCATCACCAATCACAAAGTATATTATAGGAAGGAAAGTGATGACTCCTCTCAAATTTGAGTTGTGCAATGTATTTCATGAATGTGAGTTGCATGTGGTTCATATGTGTACCATTTTGATTCCAATTTGCATTATTTCTAAAGTTATAATTTTAAATATTTTATTCTTGAATTTCAATTTAAATTTTTACCTTAGTTTGCTTAGGGTACCTAGTTTATGTTGCATATGCTTATCACATGGTGATATTTAATGGTTGATAAATTTCATTATATATGTTTAATAAATTAATGCAATGGTCCATATTAATTGATATGGCATGTTGGATATGTCTTTAATACTTCATCCAAAATTACTACAATCATGAAGAACGTAGTTGTAAATGGCATTTACGACTATGATAAAAAAAATGACTCAAAGTAAATATAACACATGTCCATTCCACAAAAACATTTTTCAAAATCAACATTGTCCTACTTTCAATCCATAATTATAATTTTTTTGGGCATGTATTTCAAAAAAGGTTACATTGATTATGCGAAAACCTATGTTGACATAAGTTTTTGTAAAATTGATATAAGTTATTGTGAAATTGATGTAACCTTACATGATTCCAAAATTATAATCTATCTATGAAGGAAGGTTGTTTTCTTGTTTGCCATGTTCAAATCTTGCAAACAACACCTTTTGCTACATTCTTGGTATCATTTGAAAGCCTTCAATAAGTAGGGGTGCCCCAAGTTGGTTTCATAATGTTTAGACCTATGGTAATTATTGAATATTGAATCATTTTTTCACTAGAAATTCATTAAAAAAAAAAAAATTATAGGGGAATTTGGGCACATTCCTAGTATTGTTGGAATGCCCTATGCAAGTGGGATTTAATGAAGGTGATTTCAAAACTTTTAGACCTAAAGTGAGGAAGATTTTGAGTTTTGAATATTTTTTGTCGTTGGAAATTCAATTAAATTACAAAAATGGTTTTGGAATGAAAAAAATAGTTGGGTCACAGTTCACACTTGGGCCAATGGCATATGCTACGCTAGTTCTAATTATTTAACACTTTCTTTTCATAAAGAGTTATGTCAATTTTGCAAAAAGATACATTACCATAGGTATTTACAAAATTGACATAGCTACATTGGTTTTTGCAAAATTGATGTAGCCCAACTTAAGTCTAGAGTTATAACTCTAATTCCTGTACATTTGCATTTTGTGAAAGGTTATGTTAATTTTGCAACATTTTGTGTCAATTTAACACAAGTTTTTCTAGAAACAACTTAGCCCTAATTGATTCTATAGTAAAAAAATAAATTTTACTGTTGAGTTTCAATAGGGGCTACATTGATTCCATGAAAACCTATATTGATGTAGGTTTTTGCATAATCGAGTACCTAGCCCTTCTTGAGTCTAGTGTAATAATTTTATTTATTTATAGCTTGAGTTTCAGAAAGGGCTATGTTGATTTTGCAAAAATCTACTTCAATTCCACAAAAACTTATGTTGCTGTAGGTTTTTGTGGATCAAAGAACCAATATAAATTATTTTACACCTGTGCTTCAAAAAGGGCTACACCCATCCTGCAAAAACCTATGTAAAAAAGGGTTTGTCAATTTGCTGAATTGACAAAGCCTTTTTTAAGATAGGTTTTAAAGAAAAGGAATGAATGTGTAATTGAAAATGTGTTATAATTAAACACACTTTCAATCCAAAAATATAATTTAAAATTCTTTGTTGTGTGTTTCAAAAAAGGCTACGTTGATTCTGCAGTTCAACTGATGTAATTTGAAGGAGAACTTGAAGATTTTTTGGTTTGAAGGATTTTGTTCCCAACATGTTTCCAATAATGTTCCTAATGTGTTCCTTTATCAAACACATTTCGACACATGTTATTTATGTTGTTCCCAAAAGGTCCCATGAATCCTCCACAGCTGTTCCTTAAATCTATCCCATGTGGTCTTCCAAATGTTCCTTATTGTGTTCCCATAGTTCCCATGCATCCCTGGATGTTGTTATAAATAACCCCACGTTTTATGCCACACTCCTTGCACAAAGTTCTTCTTTGTTGCCCTACATAGATGGGCCATGCAGGAAGGATATATCAATCATAGCCTAATTTGGGAGCAGTGTTTTTCTTTATTGGCCAATTTTTTCCATATGTTTGACCTGAAAAATGTGATTTCATGGGAAAAATGGCCCAAATTCGCCAGATTTTGAAAAACAACAAAACAAAACCAAAATCACTAGATTTTTATGATAAGTTCCACCAGGTATCCAATAATATAGAAGCATCCTGTTTTTTCAAAAAAAGGCTTTCATATCTGGTGTGTAGCCAAATTTGGCTAAATTATTTTCTGGATTATCACCAATTTTGGATACATCACAAAATCCTTTTAAAAGACCCTGCTTGGGAGTATGCAAAGTTTGAAGACTTTTAATGTGGAAGAGTGCAAAGTTTCCAAACTTTTTTGTTTTTGGATGGGCCAATCAACCAAGACCATCACCATAAAAAAGTTTTGAACTTTGGTATGCACCCATAACTAATTGATAAAGCGCACTGTACATTGCACGCCTCCTCTTCTTATTATGTAGAGGATAACTTTGTGTAGTTGGCCATTAAGTCAAAAAGATGTCCATAGGTCATGGAACCCTACAAGAACAAGCAGCTCATTCGGTAATGGCCTCTGCCCTTATGGCTGGTTCCAATATTCAAACTGAAAACTTCCATTATTGATTTAGAGCTTTTGATCTAGGTGCTTGCACTTGTATGGAACATGCCCATCAAATCATATGCATGCATAATACTCCAGATGTCACTCACAAATTGGGTCAAGTTCAAGCCAAAGTTTTATGTCCACATACGTCACCAATGCATTAGTCTCTTCCCTCGTGGAAGAACCATTAAACAAATCCGTGGGCCATGAGAATCTATTTTTTTGTGAAACAATATTTTACATGGGTGGAAGAGGTATTGTTTATTTTATCTAAAGGGAATCCACCTACTTTGGGGATTTGGTACAATCTTATTCTAAATTACTGAGGCTCTTTGTTTGAAGATTGTAGACGATTAATATTCTTTTGCTGCAATCTCATTCCAAAAGGAGAAGAACAAAAGAAAACTTTGAAGGGGCAAATTCAGCCCTCCTCGAAAGAAGGTGACATATTTGGATTCCCATGGCATGGTTAAGAATGTTGTTTTTGTATTGCTCAATGACTTATTTGTGTTTTCTTGACTTTAATGTTTTGTATGACAAGGCTAGTTTGTCGCCAAATATATTGTATCTTTGGTTTAGCTTACTCTTTGTTAAAGGGAACTTCATTAATAGGGAATATTTGGATTGCATGGTTGAAAATGTTGTTCTTGTATTGCTTAGTAACTTGAAGTCTTTATTTGTGTTTTCTTGACTTTTTTTTCATTTTGTACAAAAAGCCTAGTTTGTCACAACATAGATTACTCCTTTTCTTTAGCTTCCTCTTTTTCAATGGAAACTTCATGAATAGATAGGGCAATGCAACACACTTTGCTACCAATTGTTAGGTTCTTGGTTAAATTACTGAATTGAAGCTGTGGCGTCAGCCTCCATTGGTCACTTTGTCAGTGAATGGGTGTGCATTTGAAATCATTGTTAGCATTTATAAGTGTGATGTGACGATGGCATCTATTCAAATTTAAAAAAAGGCTTTCGCTACTTTGTAAGAAGAAGAAGAAGGCTCAAAGCACCTCTTCTTTCACAGAATGCCCTTGGAGGAATTTCCTATAGCAGTCTTCTTTTTTCTTTTAGGCAAAAAAGTCGCCAAAAGTTGACACTCAGTCACTCTTTGGGTGAAAATTTCCCTTTTCAAAATCAAGTCCTCAAATTCTGGTCTTGGGGGGAGGATGGGGAGGGAGAAACAGACTGTTTGAACGATCCTATACAAAAACCGACACCAATTAAGTCAAAATCTGTGTGGGAATGCTTGCCATTGCTGTTGCACTAAAAAAATTGAAAAAAAGAAAGAAAAAAAGCACTGTCCTATAACATTTATAATATTTACAAGGCAGCTTATATCTATGAGTCTCCCTCCTGAAAAGAGGAGAGATCATATACCTATTCCTTAAGAGTAAGAGGGAAACTATGCCTACTTGTAAGTGCAACAAGCTGCCTCACATTCTCAAGGAACAAGTGTCAGAAGGAAGAACCATGCGGCTGGTGATGTATATATATATGTTCAGGTTGCCTCCTGCTTTACTATGGGTAAAGTGAGACATGCCCATAATGCAAGCAAGGTCTGGTCCTCACCTACTGCCTTGTCCTAAGCCCTTTGGAATGCTCCCCACCTTAGGGTTCTACCCTACACATTAAAAAAAACAGTAACGAAAGGATCAATTTATTTTACGTCAGGAAACTTGCATTTTATAACTAGATTTGGTAACTGAATTTAATG